>ERZ1370068.4916-contig-3966_pt1 | contig 33504 bp, 58 predicted proteins | sample MGYA00561227_ERZ1370068 | MGnify/ENA primary metagenome ERZ1370068 (study PRJEB38410, sample SAMEA6850437) | metagenome | study: Metagenomic assessment of the ecological functions of the soil: analysis of the soil microbiota associated with the...
TCGTTACGTATTGCTCCGGTAATCTTGGCATCAGCAGCCGCCATACGACCAATACCTGGCACGATGGCCGCTCCCCGGCAACCGGGGCCATTCTCGGCGACGTTCGACTCCTGGCGGGGTGGACCGGATGGAGACCGACCTCGGCTCCCAGCAGGCGCTGCAGACTCGATGGTGCGCCTGGGCGCTCTGGGGCGCGAGGCGCACTTCCGGTTCCGCTGTTTCCGATGCGGATTCTTTCGAGTTCTCCTCCCCGGTGAAGCCGGACGGCGCGAACCGGTGATCGCGAAACCGCCACCACCTGGATTTACATCTCTGGCGCGACAATCTCGAAGAGCTGAAAAGCCGGGCGGCGGCCGAGCACCGTGTTCATCTGGACGACCTCCCCGGCCGTCGTGGACGCGTGGAGAGAGGTGCCATCGCCAGGCGCGTGGAAGGCCGTATAACATCGAGAGCCGCCGCCTGCGGGCCGACGGGGCTTTACCGCTGGTTTCACACCCACGGCTTTCCCCTCCCCGAGATGCCAGCAGCGCAGGGTCGCGTCGTCTCATTGGCACCTCATGGAGCGCCAGATAAGATCGACGACCGCATCCGAGCCGAAGCACCTCGGCGGGAGAGAAGGCTCTGCCTCGAGATGCAGGCGCGGGGCGTCCCCGACTGGACGTCTCGAGGCCTTGTGCCGGTTCGTGGAGAGCACTATCGCCGATTGTGCTGCGCTGCAGCGTGCTGCTGGTGGATCCCCAGCGGTGCTCACCTCCAGTTCGGTGCGCCGCACCCAGCCTCCCGCCTGGTCTCATCGAGGCGGCCGTCATTGGGGCCTACCCGTCACCCCCGAGTCGGGAGCCTGCGCGACGGCGGTGCGTCTGAAACCAGCAGGTGATTGGCGTCTGACATCCCGTCCGAAACCCGGTGGGTGTCGTCCGGGTGGTGCTCAGTGCCCTGAAGCATGGCATGTGCGCGCGTTAGTCGACGCCGATCTCGTCTCGGGGGAACGACGGGAAGGTTCTAGCGAAGCTTCGAGTGACGCCTGTATCGCGCCCGGTACGCCTAACACGCCTCACCATCGCCAGACCCTCATCGAGCGGTTCACCAACGATCGCCAGTATTGCCATCGATCGAGCCTCGAGGCGACGCCGCTGGCAGCGCAGCTGGAAGCACTTCTGGCGGAAGCTCCAACGCCCGAGTTCGACCGGCAGCTTCCTCGTGGCGACTGGTCGACCGACGAGACTCGCGTGGCTTCGGAAGCAGGCCTATCGCATTTGCTATGGTAATCGACCTTCGGGTAACGCCGTGGTGACGTTTGACCTGGGATCCGTACTCGGGTCCACCCGGACAACCTGCCGACGTTACAGCAGGTCATCGACCGGTCCCGGCCGCGGTGGCTCGCCGCGACCTCGACTACGAGACCCGACTGCTCATGCCCGACCGGCTCGATCAAGCATCTGCATGCCGCCGCCCACGGCACCGTGAAATCAGGACGGCGGAAATGGAAGTCGGCTGGCACGGTTGGTTCACAGACGTGACCCAGGGGCACCTTCGGACGAGGCGTGCGGCAGGGTTGCGATCGAGCTGGCCCGACATGGCCCGCGTGCGCCACCACCCTCGGCGCTCCCGACTCAGTACCGATCGCCCACGAGGTCAACCAGCCGCTCGCGGGCGATCATCACCAACGCCAGCACCTGTCTGCCGGATGCTGGGCCGCCGATCCGCCGAACGTCGACGGGCCAGCGAAACCGCGCGGCGCACGATTCGCGACGGCAGCCGCGCGGCGGATGTGATCACCGCGCTTGCGCGCGCATCTTCGGCAAGAAGGAACCCATGCACCGAACCGGTCGACCTGAACGAGGCCACCGCGGGAAGTGATCGCACCGTACGCAGTGAGCTGAATAGGAACCGGGCACTGGTGCGGACCGAACTCGGCTGACGACCTTCTGCTCGCTCACCGGCGACCGGGTCCAGCTTGCCAGCAGGTCATCCTGAACCCGCTGCTGCAACGCCTCGGACGCGATGAGCACCAGGTGCGCGATCGTTCTAGCGGCAGCTGGTGATCAGCAGCCCAAACGCGACGAGGCGACCAGTGCGCTGACTGTCGAGAGACGCCGGATCGGCGTCGACCTGAGAGGCCGAGCAACTCCTGAGCCTTCTACACCACCAAGACCGAAGGCATGGGATGGGCCTGTCCATCAGCCGGTCCGATCATCGAGAGCCATCATGGCCGGCTCTGGGCGGCCGCGAATAGATGGTCCGGGAGCCACGTTCTCCTTCTCCATTCCGCAGCGGATCTCACAGTGCTGCCGGCGCCCCGGGCCTGCGGGTACCATCGAGACCGTCCCGCTGACGCGGGCTGGAGAACGCGGTGGGGAACCCGTGACGGCCAACCGTTCCCTTGTTGCGGTGGTGGACGACGACGAGTCGGTGCGCGAGTCGCCCCCGACCTGCTGCCGGTTCGGCTTCGCGGCCGCGCCTTCGCGCTCGGCTGGAAGAGTTCCTGGCCTCCGATTGCGTAAGCCAGACCAGCTGTCTCGTGCTCGACATCGCCATGCCTGGTATGAGCTGGCCCCGATCTGCAACGGTACTGAGCTGATCCGGGCAGAGATTCCGATCGTCGTCACCAGCCGCATCGCGCATGAGATGAGATCCGGCGTGCCCACGCCTGCCGCGAAGCAGGGCGCGGTAGAGCGCCGGTTCAAGCCATTCAGCGAGACGGCTGGCTTCCGAGGCGCTCAATGCCGACTTCGAGTGAGCTGAGCGATCCGCCACGCTCTTTGGGGGATATACAACATCGAAGTCAGCGCGCTGCACTCCGGCCTTCCGAGTCGAGGGCAGGCGAGCGCGGTCGTGTTCGTGGTCGACGACGACATCTCGGTGCGCGAATCGCTCGTGAGTCGCTAATCGGTCCGTACCCGCCGGCTGGCAGGCGGAGACCTTCGCTGTCCGCCCAGGCCTTCCCCGCTGCGCGCCCCTCGGGGCCCCGTGCCGAGTTGCCCGAGCGTCTGGCACGGTCTTCGACGCTGGCCTTGGACCTCCAACGGTCTCGATCTGCAGCAGCGAAGTATTGCCGGCTGATCGGATGCGACATGCCGATCATTCTATCGATCACGGGTATCGCACGGCAGGACGTGCCTGGATGACTCTGGTCCGGGCCATGAAGGCGGGAGCTGTCGAGTTCCTGACGTCGCTTTCATTCAGCGACGAGACGTGCCGTTGAGCGCGATCCGGTACGCGGCCGATGGAGTCGGAGCCACGCCGGGACGGCCGCCTGGATGGACGAGGCGAGGTGCAGGACTCCGCGACTGTTACGGCGTCTACTCAGCCCTCGGGAACGCCAGGTCCTGGCCTTGGTGGTCTCCGGCCTGTTGGGCAACAGGTCGGGGGCGAGCCGGCATCAGCGATGGGCACGGTGAAGGCGCACAGGGGCAGGGTGATGCGAAAGATGAAGGCCGACTCTCTCGCCGACCTGGTGAAGATGGCCGCGAGACTCGGCCCCACGCCGGGGGAAGGGTGAGACTTCCGTCGGTTGCTTCCGCGGCCGGCCGGCGTTGAACCTGCGCTGCTCCCAGAGTCCAGCTTCCACACATTGAGCCCGGGGCCAACACCCAATGAGGAGCGGAACCTCGCGCCCCAGTTGCCGATAGGGTCCGCCGCTGCCGCGGAGCGTCCTCGGCGCGGACGCAGGTAATCGTGGTACAGCGCGGCCGTTGAACGTCACTGCGCCAGCACGGTTCGCCCCTCGGCGATTGACCAATGGTGCATCCCCGCCGGGGCGGTGGCCGAGTATCGCCGACGGTCGGGGCCCGGGTCTGCTTGGGGGTCGATCCGAGTCTCCCATCCCGACCCGTAGCGTACCCTCCCGACTTCGACATGCCTCGTAGCTCGGATGAGCAGTGCGGCGTGGGATCCGGCAGCCGTCTCGGCACATGGAAAGCAGGAGGGTGGACTCGCCGGGACCGGCGCAGGATCGCCGCTGACGTGACGGCGAGGAGCGCGTGCGCTTCCGGCGGCAAGCAAAGCACTGGGGGCACCCGCCACCGTGCAGGTTCGATGAGTCGCGCCGATCTCCGGCCTGCGGCCCTGAGCCGTGCGGGAGCGGCGTCCGCTACCCGAGCCAGCGAGGGCGACAGCCCGAGTCTGATCCGCATGTCACCTCGACCAGCGTGCTGAAAGCGGCTTCCCCTCGGGACCGATGCCGGCCTGTCGCGTGGCAGGATCAGTCGGAGTCGCAGTCTTAGCTCCAGTCATGGCTTCCTCCCGGAATTTCCGGTCCTTGGTTCATCTCCGCGCATACGCGGTTGGCGATCACGCACCTGCAGCGTGCAGGCGTGACGGCGTGGAGGCTCAGGTCGAGGTCATGTACCGTGTCCTGCCGACGCATGTCGGCGCCTCCCCATGAATAAGCCGCCACGAGTCCATACAGCAGCGTTTGAAGCCAGGCACCCCCACGATCGCCACGCCTCGCCCAACGTCGCCCCCATCGGCTGTTGGCCATCCTTTCACGCTGCCACACAGTCGGCATCCGATGAGGAGCCTACTTCACGCAATATGTTGAAAACGGGTTGCAAGCCGAACGCGGCTCCCGAGATCCATGTACACCGCTGCGCGGCGTCATACAGGTACTCGCCGCCGACCCAAGCCCTCCGGCCGATGAACCAGTACAACAGGTTCACGGCGACGTAGTTAACAGGCTGTCGTTCGCAGTTGCGGGATCACCCACCTCGCTGACCACCCAGGCAGGGCTCACCACGACGTTGGATGACCAGTGTCCGTTCCAGTAGTGCAGGTACCCGGCGGTGAGGCCGACGTCCACGGTCTTGAGCCCGGCCCGTGGCGTCCAGCGCGGCGCTGGCGGCACCGCGGTAGCGGCCCCCTCGGGAGACCATACACGGCTTGGGAGGTAGGCCGTGTCGCGGTCGAACGAACTCAAGCGGGTTGAGGCGAGGACGCCCGCCGATAGTCACGTCGCTCGTGGCCCCCGTGGCAGCCCTGAAACGGGTTCGACCCACGAACCCCGAGTTGAACATGGCCGCGGCTGGCTGGAAGCGGAAACGGGTGGAGCGTCCAGGCCAGGTCTTTCGGGCGTTCCCTCGACGCCGGGCGGGATCAGGACCTCCGGGTCGCTCTCCTCGACGGCGAACGCGCCAGATCGCTGCCTTTCAGGCGGTGGTGATGCGCGGCAGGCCCTGTCGGACCAAAGGGCGCGGCAACTGGGGTCCGAAGTCGATCGTCGGCGGAATATTTCCATCGTCCATGAACGTCGTCCACGTCTGTCCGGCCAACAGGACCCCGTATCGAGCGTAGGCGTGGCGCAGGCGGAAGGCGTTGTCGTTCCATAAGTCACCTTCGGGCTCATTTCGAGATCTGCCCTCGGCCGGCCCTTCGATCCCGAGCGAGAGGCGCGTTTCCTGGCATGGAGCCTGAATTGTTGGTGCCCTTGCGCCGTCGACCGAATGTTGCGGGGATCGAAGAAGTCAGGAGCTGTTCGCGTCGAAGTCGTGGATCAGGTCGAGCTTGAAGCCGCCGAGGGTGAACGCACGATCGGAGCTGAAGGTGATGGGAGGGGACGCCTGCGCGCTGAGGCCCGGCCCGGCCAGCGACCGGACCAGAACGCAGGCGACGGCGACCACCTGTGAACCCCTTTCCGAATCTGGGTCACAGGTCCACCAAGACGTCAACGCGGGAGGCCGGCGCGCCCAGGTCGAGGTCATGGGCGTGTCCTGCCGACGCGCGTCGGCGCCGCCCCATGAGGTACGCCGCCACGAGTCCGTACAGCAGCGTCTGGAGCCAAAGCGCACCCCACGAGCGCAAGGCTTCACGCCAACGTCGCCCCCATCTCGCCGATCTGGATGAAGCCTCGAATGCCGAATGTGGTGGGGAGCGCCAGCGCGATGGCCCGGACCCACGCCGCCTGGTTTCCCATGGGAAGCTGATGCCGGAGAGGAACAGGGCAGGCACCGACGTGAGAACGAGCGCCACGGTGGCCGACTCGGGGCGCTCGAACAGCTCGCCGATCGCGAGGCCGGAGCAAGGTGGTCGCAGCGATGAACGGGATCAGGAAGTACGGCGGCGGTCGCCAGGTCTGCGCCTGGAAAGGCAGTGCCGTACAGTCGGAACGCGACCAGGAACATGAACGCAGCCTGGAGGAGGTAGAGCAGCGAGGATGACCGTCACGATCCCCCGAGCGTGGCCCAGACCGGCTCGGGCTCGCTGGCGGGCCTGTGCCGCTCGACCACGCGCAGCGTGCCCATCGCCGATGAGCAGCGTCTGCTGCAGCACCAGGATGAAGACGGCGGGCACCGAGGAAGGTGGCGTACCCTCCGAGCGGATTGAACAGCGGCCAGCTCGCGAGGCGTAGCGGTGGAGCTGCTTCGTGACCGCCGCTCCGAGGGTGGCCGCCACCGCGCTGACGCTCGCGGCCACCGTGCTGCGCACCAGCAGATAACTCCCGTCGGCGTAGGTGGTGAGCGTGGCAGGCTCACGCCGGAGCAGGTGCCGCTCGAAGTCTTCCGGAATCAGGACGACGCCACCCACCGTGCCCGCGCGCACGGCCGCCTGCGCCGCCTCGAGGTCCGCCGTCCGTCCGGTGACGGCCACGCCTTCGGCTCGCGTCGAGCCAGCGGGCGAACCGTGCGGCTCATCGGGGTATGGTCGCGGTCCACCACGAGCACCGGTTCGTCGCGCAGCACCTGATGGAGGTACGGCGTCGGGTAGAACAGGCTGTAGAACACCGAGGCGGCCACGAGCAGACTGGAGCATTTCCTGCTCGTGAAGGATGGTGCGGAGCGTGCGCCATGCAGCGCGGCCGAGCGCCCTCATGGCCTCCTCCAGTAGACCGGGTCTGCGCAGCAGCGCCGGCAGCGCGGGGCAACGCGAGCCCGAGGGCGATGGCGGTCGTGAGAGCCAGCGCCAGGAGCGGACCGCCGGCGGTCTCCGGCGCGCCGACGATGATTCCGGCGCGGGTGAGCGCCGATGGCGTGCGTGAGCGGGACGTCTCGGCCCAGATACGGGCCCCGACCGGCATGGCGCCGAGCGGAAACGTGACCCCGGCGAATGCCGCCGCGGGGCCGAAGATCACGCGCACCCATCCCCAGGCTCGATCCTCAGATTTGCCGTCCACGCCGATGATCAGGATGGCGAATGCCTGACTGGCGAGCACGAACGCGATGGTAGCGACGGACCAGCAGCCAGATCGGCCCTCGCACCGGAATGCCGTACCAGGCCGCATAGCACACCGAGGAGGCGCCATCACCAGCAGGCAGTGCGCATAGGGCGTACGGTCCCAGCTTTCCACGCCATGCCGCGACCGTCGAGCCGCGCCGCCGCCTCGAGCCACTCGGAAGCCGTCCCGTCGGCGAGCTCGCGCCCGACGACGTAGATCGTCGACATAGCCGATCACCACCCGGAGCAGCCCGCTGATCAAGAGGATTCCCAGCGCCTGCGCGTAGCTCGCCGCAGGGTTGAACAGCGACCGCAGGTCCACCCGGATCGGCGCGGGCTCCCGGCCGCTCAGCGCCGTGAGCAGCGCGGCCGCCGTTGATGCTCCTCGGGAAACGTCGCCCGACACGTTGCCGCCCGCCGTGAGGTACTCCTCGTTGTAGAGAAACGTGAGCGTGGGGCGAACGACCCCGGAGGAGGTCGCGCTCGAAGTGACGCGGACGACCAGCACGCCGTACACCTCCCGCTCTCGAGCACGGCCGACCGCGCGGCTCCCAGATCCTCGACGTGACCGGCCAGTCGAGCGCTGCGGGTCGCCTCGAGCCAGCGGGTGGCGATGCGCGAGGTGGCGCTCCGGTCGAGATCGAGGACGGCCACGGGCAGGTCGCGAACCACCTCCGTCGCGAATACACCGATGAGCAGCAGGGTCATTGCCGCCGGGATGGGGGCCGAGCAGCGCCCAGAGGACGGGAGGCGCGCGGAGTCGCCGGAGCTCCCGGCGCGCGACCGCGGCCAGTCCGCTCATCGACGGCGCTCTCGGCGGCCAGTCCACCAGCGCGCTCATCCCCGGCCGGAGCGCCGGCAAGGGTCTCGACGCGGCCGGGCGCGCACCTCGAACGTGCGCACGTCGAAGCCGCCCGCCTCCCGCGTCGCCCGCCAGGTAGCGAAGGCGCCCAGCGGCGAGATGTAGTAGACCGCGAACGGCCGCGACCGCCGAATCCACCGCCGGGATCGTGGCCAGCAGGGTGTCGCCTGATCCGCAGGCCCGCGAGCCGGTCTTCCGCAGGTTGAGCGTGATCCACTGGTCCAGAGGTCCACGATCGGTGATCACCGGCTGGCCTGGCGAGACCAGCTCACCCTGCTCCATGATCTTGAGCAGCACCTGGCCGTCCACCGCCGAGCGGAGGACGTTCTCGCTCACGTAGCTCTCGGCCTCCGCGACCGCCCCTCGGCGCGGCGAAGATCGGCCAAGGCCGCGGCGCGGTCCTCGCTCCGGCGCCCGCCATCGCCAGGTCGTACTGGGCCTTCGCCGCCTCCGCTGCCTCGCGGCTGCGTGCGGAGGGCGGCTTCCGCTTCGTCCCGCTTCTGCGTGGGCACCACGCCCTCGCGTTGGAGCCGATCCAGCCGGGCGTAGGTGGTCTCCGCGATCGTGGCCGAGGCGACGGCGCGCAGCCAGTTGTCGCGCGCGGCGCGGATGTCCTCCTCACGGGAACCGTGCAGCGCCTTGTCGTGGATAGCGCGCGCGGCGTCGCGCGCGGCCATCGCCTGCGCCGCCTTGGCGCGGATTTCCGGGCCATCGAGCGTCGCGACGATTTCGCCGCGCCGCACACTGTCGCCCTCCTGCACATAGAGCGAGTCCACCCGCCCCGACACCTTCGCGGCCACGGAGACCTGCTTGGCATCGGTCTCGCCTTGCAGCATCACCGAATCGCGCCGGCAGGCTGCGAGCAACAGAATTCCGAGGCAGGGAAACGAGTCATCGTAGCTCCTCCGCGGGCGTTGCCCGGTCCAGGTACTCCAGGAACTGCGTCCGCTCTGGCCGCTCGCCTCGAGCAGACGGGCGACGGCCAGGTCCAGATCGTAAACCGCAGTCAAGCGATCGACCTGAGCGCGGGAGAGGGCGAGCTGCGCATCTACCACGTCGAGTGAGGTCCCCACGCCCGCGGCATACGCCTTCTGCTCCGAGCTCAGGCTCTCCTGAGCCAGCGCGAGCGTGGTCTCGAGCGACTGGTACTGCTCCAGCGCCGATTGGTACTCGTCGTACCGCTGCTGCACCAACGTGCCCACCTCATGCTGGGCGTGGTCGTGCTCGAACCCGATCGCCTCCTCGAGATGCCGGGCCGCTTGCAGGCGGTTCTGCCGGGCGAAGCCGTCGAACAGCTGCCACCGCGCGCCGACTCCAACGATCCACTTGGGATCGGCGGTTGAATTGAGGCCCTTCTGAAAGAACTCGTAGCCCCGAAGGCGCTGATCGACGGAAAGAGCTCGCCCCGCGCGGCGACCGCGCCCTGGTGCGCCTCCTCCCGCAGCGCCGCTAATCGATCGATCGTCGGATTGCCTGAATCGGCGGCTTCCGAAAATGCCGATCGTGGTTCCAGGTCGGTGATCACTGCCAGGGAGTCGTAGGTATGGCGTCAACCTGATTGCCCAGGGTGGACTTGAGCGCGACCGAGGCGAGCTCGACATTGCGGCTGGCCTTCTTGAACTCCCGGTCTGCTTCAGCCTGGGCCACTTCAGCTCGAAGCTCGTCGGTGCGGGCGATCTGGCCTGCCTCCCGCAGCCTGCGGGCATCCTCCCGGTGTCGGGTAAGCGTCTCGAGCGCCTGTCGTCTGACCTCCAGAACGGCAGCGGCAAGGCGTCGCTTGAAGTACCGATCCACCAGTTCCGTCGTGATGCCGTGCTCGGCCATCCTCCGGTCTTGTTCTGCAGCGGTAACGCCTGCCTGGGCAACCCGATTGGCGGCAAGGATGCTCCCGCCGGCGAACAGCGTCCACCGTGCGGTCAGCCCCACGCGGTACGGATCGTTTTCCAGCACCGTCGCAGTGAGCGGAGGTATGGGGACTGCTGGATTGAGGGCGCTCAGCAGCGGCGCGAGGCTGTTCAGATCGACGAAGAGCCGGTCGTTCAGATGGGAGTAGATCCCGTTGGCGCTGATGCGTCGGGAAGTAGAGGCCCCGCGCCGCCGATCGCGTATCGCGCGATCGCTCGAGCTGAGCATCGGCCGCGCGGAGTTGCTGGTTCTGCTCCCGGGTCGATGGTAAGCGCGTCGCGGAAGCTGAGCGGCGTCTGAAGCGCGCAGCGGAAACGACAGTCCTAGAGCCAACGTCCAGCCGAGCGCCAGGGATCGCATGGCGGTCAGGTCGTAGTCGAAGCTTGCCACGATCGCCTTTCTTCCTCGGTGCTGGAGCGAGATTCTCGGAACGAGGCACCGGCCATGAATTCCGCTCCGCGAGTTGCCTGCCGGCGACAGCAGCCGCATGGTGAGCAACGCCGCGGGCACCAGGTAAGCGAACGACATCGGGACCCACATGATGACGCCCGCCAACACCTGGTCCTCCAGCGCGGCGGCTTGGGTGACGCCGCTGTGAAACTGGTAGAACGGGTACAGCACGCGATCGGAGAAGGTCAGCACCGCGGCGAGGACGGTATTCTGCACGTCGGCAAGCAGGCAGGTACGGGATCATGGCGCCCCTCGCCCAACGCGGCCGGCTGGGCCAGGGCTGCACGACGGGATACCAGAACACAGAACCCCGCCGCGAGGAACGAGACATGCTCGACCAGGTGAACCGCCGGCACCCGAAGCGCGAGCTGAAACAGCGCCGGCAGATGCCAGCCCAAGAAGATGATCGAGCTAAGTAGTAGTGCGGTAAGCGGGTGCACCAGCGTGTGCGCCGCAACTCGAAGCGACCGGCGGTGGAGAAGCGGAGCCACCAGGGAGCGGCGCAAGAAGTAGGGGAGACCACGCAGGAGGGCAGGAGAGGATCGCCGAGCAGCAGCAACGCCGGAGCCACGGTCAGCAGCAGGATGTGCTGGACCATGTGCGCGCTCAGCAACTCTTCCGCCGCCTGGTCCAGCGGGGAGGCGATCGCTATCCCCAGGCACGCGAGGCCGCTCAGAAATGCAGCGAGTTGTGGTCCGGCAAAACGCCCCGGCAGCCTGCGGCGATATCGGCGCCAGCCTGCCGTGTAGATCAATCCTCCTGCCGTGAGGACGGCGGCCGGCCCCAACCACTCGAGGGGCAGGTCAGCATGCAACAGCATCGGCTATGTGTCCCCATCCCGCGTGTCGCGATAAAGTCCGGTTGCCTCGAGCCCTGCCCGCGACGCCAGCGGGAGGCGTTGCGCGGTGGCGATAGGCTCGGTGCGGGACACCACCCACCCGGCGACGCACGCCGAATGCCACTTGCGCGGCGATGAACCAGATCCACTCGATCCGCTGGTTCAGCAGCGGGTTCACCGCCCGGAGTAACGCCCAGGTAATGCCGGACATCGAGCAGCGGGATGAACACCCAGGCCGTCAGATGCGGGCGCCGGCTGAAGATCGGCAAGAGGGCCGCGTAGAGGATCGCCAACGAGGATCGACAGACTCAGATGCGCCACCGATGCGAGGATCAGCCCCCCGGACTGAATCGGGCGAGCTCGGCAGAGGTCGGCTCGGGTGAGCGTTGCCGAACCTGCGGCCGCGAGGAGGTTGATGGGATACCAGATGCTACCGTGCGTGAGCAGTCCGAAGAGGCAGCCCACGACCGCCATGGCCGCGCCCCCGGCGAGTCCCGCCTTGAGTCCCACCGAGTAGGGGTAGACCTCGAGCGGCAGGCGCATACGATGGGCGTTTGATCCCACTCGCAGCGCCTGTACCCCGCGGGAGGACTGCGCGACCGGCGGCTGCTCGAACACCGGCACGACCTCCTCGCGCTCGACCGGGAGTACCTCGCGGAACCAGCCGACGCAGCTCAGCAATACGGCGAATACCCCGGCGACGGCCAGCATCGGGTGCATGAGGTAGCCGGCGCCGATAAGGGCGTGATGCCGCCGGCGAGCACCATGGGCCATGCGGTCGGTGCCGGGAGCTTGATGCCATTCTCAGCGGGCTCACTCATGCGAAGCGCCTTCCGGCCGTCAGCGGCCGATGATGTAGACCACGGTGACGACCACGATCCAGACGACGTCCACGAAATGCCAGTAGACGCTGATGACATCGATACGCTCGGCATGAGTCGGGTCGCAGGCGGCCGGCGAAGTCCGAATAGCGCCACGGTGAGCAGCATCAGCATGCCCGCGATCACGTGCGAAGCATGGAGTCCAACGAGCGCGTAGTAGGTCGAGCCGAACAGGTTGGTGCGGATGGTCAAGTGGTGCACGGTGATCAGCTCGTGCCACTCGCGCGCAGTGCCGGCGAGAAACGCGGCGCCGAGGAGAATGGTGGCAAGCCAGAGACCCAGGAATCTGGCTGTCGCGCGGTTCGCGAGCGCCCGGCCCGCCAGGTGGACGGTGACACTGCTGGAGAGCAGGCAGACAGTCATGAAGACCGGGAAGTGGAGCACCTCGCGTGGCGTGGGCCCGCTGAGGCTCCGGCCGATATAGTAGAGGTACGCCGCCACGAAGACCGCGAAAAGCGAGCTCTCGGCGAGGATGAACAACAGGATGCCCACCGGTCCGCGTCGCGGCAGCGTCCACGGCGCGTGTTGCTTGAGGCATCGGCATCGCGGTCATCGGCCGTCTCCTGGTTCACTCGTAGTGCCAGTCGGGGTCCTCAGGATGCTTGAGGTCCCAGAGCGGGCGCCGGCTACCTACCACCGGCTGCTCGGCGAAGTTATAGGCGGGCGGCGGCGAGCTGGTCATCCATTCGAGGGTCCACGCATCCCACGGATCATTGCCCGCGAGCGCCCCTGCCGGTATGAGCGGATGAGATTCCAACAAGAAACACGCGGCTCCGGCCAGCTGGAACGCGACGCCCACGGTAGAAACCAGGTTCCAGATCTCGAGTCCCGCGCTCAGGCAGGAAGGTGTACATCCGCCGCGGCATGCCGAGCATGCCCGCGAAGTGCTGAGGGATGAAGGTGAGGTTGAACCCGATCAGGAACAGCCAGAAGTGCCACTTTCCCAGCCGTTCGCTCAGCATCCGGCCGGTCACCTTGGGATACCAGTAGTAGACCGCCCCGAAGATCGCGAAGAGCAGAGCTGCCGACCAGCACGAAGTGGAAGTGGGCGACCACGAAGTAGGTGTCGGTCAGCTGCCAGTTGAACGGGACGACCGACAGCATCACGCCGGTGATCCCCGCGATCAGGAACTGCACCAGGACGGCGATCGCGAACAGCATCGGCGTCCGCAGCTGGATCCGCCGCCCCACATCGTGCCGAGCCAGTTGAACAGCTTGATACCGGTCGGCACGGCGACGAGACCGGTCGAGACCGCGAAGAACGTGTTCGCCGCCGGTGACATCCCGACCGAGAACATGTGGTGCGCCCAGACACTGACGCTGATGAAGCCGATCGCGATGGTCGCCGCCACCATCACCGGGTAGCCGAAGATCACCTTGCGGGAGAACACCGGGATGATCTCGGACAGGAACCCGAAGCCCGGGAGCATGAGCACGTAGACCTCGGGGTGCCCGAAGATCCAGAAGAAATGCTGCCAGAGGACGGCCGAGCCGCCGGCCTGGGTATCGAAGAAGTGAGCGCCCAGACCCGCGGTCCAGGAGCAGCAGGATCAGCGCCGCGGTGAGCGGCGAGACCGCGACCAGGATCATGCACTGGACCACCAGCGTGATCCAGGTGTACAGCGGCATCCGTCCGAGCGTCATGCCCCTGGTGCGCATGGTGAGAATCGTCGTCGCGATGTTCACGGCGCCGGCGATGCTGCCGACCCCGACGATGATCAGGCCGATGACCCAGTAGTCGGTCGCAGTTGCCGCGGGAGTAGGTCGGCTCGGTCAGCGGCGCGTAGCCGAACCAGCCCGACGTCGGGCGCGCCGGCGCCCCGAAGAGCGCAGGCGCCGTCAGGAAGCTGAAGTAGAGCAGCAGGCCGCCGAAGCAGGTCACCCAGAACCCGAACGAGTTCAGCCGCGGAAACGCGACGTCGCGCGCCCCGATCTGGAGGGGCACCAGGTAGTTGGCGAACCCGGCGAGGATCGGCATGCCCACCAGGAAGACCATCGTCGTCCCGTGCATGGTGAACAGGACATTGAACGCGTGGGCTGAGATGAGGTGGTTGTCGGCCACGGCGAGCTGCAGGCGGATCAGGGTCGCCTCGATCCCGCCGATCACCAGGAACCCGAGCGCGAACACGATGTACAGGATGCCCAGCCGCTTGTGATCCACTGTCACGAGCCACTCGCGGAGCCGATCGAAGACGGGATGTGCGCGCTCCTTCGCGGCAGCCGGCAATCGGGAGACGGGTCGTGGTCATGGGTATCCTCCGATCAGCGCAGAGTGAGGAGATACTCGACGAGCTCGATGGAGATACTCGTCGTCGATCTGCATGGCCGGCATCAGCACGCCGTGCTTGAGGTTGTCCGGGTTCCGGACCCAGGCGAGAAGGCTTTCCCGGGTGTTGGGTGCGGTGCCGGCTGCAATCGTTGCCCGGGACATGAGATGAGTGAGATCCGGCCCGAGCCGGCCGTTCGCGATCGTCCCTGCCACCGTGTGGCAGCTCATGCACACCGTGCCGAGAAATACCCGGCGCCCGGCGGCCGCAACCGAGTCGGTCGGCACCGCGGCCGCGGCCTGGCGTTGCTGCTCCACCCAACGGGCGAACTGGTCCGGCGGCTCCGCGACGATGCGCAACAGCATGAGGGTGTGCTGGGTCCCGCAGTATTCGGCGCACTGCGCCCAGATAGGTGCCCGGCGAGCGCGGCTCGACCCACATACGATTGGTCTTGTTGGGGATCAGGTCCGTCTTGCCTGCAACCCGCGGGACCCAGAAGCTGTGGGCAACATCGGCGGACTCGAGCGTGAGAAACGTCGGTTGCGGATTGGCTGAATCACTGACCGGCACATGCAGCTCGTTGGCGGTGACCACGCCGAGCTTGGGGTAGCGGATCTCCCACCACCATTGTCGCCCGACGACGGTGACCTCGACTGCGTTGGGCGGCCGAGACGCCGCCTGGATTTCGTGAATCACCCGGCCGGTGGCGAGCATGAGGACGATGATGATGATGAGAGGCACCGCAGTCCACGCGGCCTCCACCTGAGCGCTCCCATAGACCTGAGGCGGCTCCGAGCCCTGCTCTCCAGCGGGAGCGCGAAATCGCACCACGCTGTACGCGATCAGTCCCCCGACGACGACAAACACGACGGCGCTCAGCCAGAGCACCATCCTGGCCAGGTCGGCTTCTCTGGCCGCGGGAGTGGACACGGGCGAGAAGATGCTCGAGACCGTATCGGCGGCCTGCACCATCATGGTCGGGTCCATGGCTTGCGCCTCAAGCGGTCATACTTTCACGGCTCCGGCGTTGCTGGTCGGGAGCTGTTCTCGACCACCACCTCACTGATCTGGACCATCGGCGTGACGCCGGTGAAGTTGCGGATATCGTCGTTGATCTCTTTGGCGTGGGGGCCAAACGACGCCTGGTACGCCTCGAGGGAGTCGCACATCAGATGACACGCGGCGACATAAGGGGGTGGGGTACCCGGTTTCGCGCCGGATAGCCCCTTGTCGATGGTGTAGTACTTCAAGCCGGCGCCCATCCGGCTCTTGATGAGCGGCAGGTGCTTGTCCTGGTAGTAGTCGTGGTCGAATCGCACGGCTGGACTGTTGGGATATATCACGCTGACCTTGATCATGCGCTTCTCTCCTGGGATAGGCAGGGGACATCACGCCTTGAATCGGAAGTTCTTGAAGTCGATCGCGACCATCAACAGATCGCGGAATGGGTTTCAGGTCCGGCGCGCGCATGTAGGCACGACGCTTCGTGGGAAATCGCATCCCGTCGACCGAGACGACGTCTCCGACATATTGCGCGACGGGAAATGCGCCGGCGATGTCGACGTGATAATCGTGTCGGCGCAGGACGAAGTCCTCGCCGAAGTAAAAGTCCTGCTCCTTGCTGTGACTGGCGATCGCCTCGGGGAATCGCACCCGCAGGCCGCGCCAGCGCTCCGCACCTTCTTGCCAGGGCGCGATCTCCGTGACTTCGAAGCCGGACATCACCATGAAGAACGGCGTCGTGAGATAGGTCCACATCGCATACCCGTTGAAGTAGGCCCGATCCAGCGGATCCCAGGGCGTAAGGATGTCGTGTCCGTCGAATGATTTTCTTGGATCCGAGCGCTCGTGCACCACCACCCCGGCAGTGGTTTCGATCGCGACGCGTTCCGGAGTGAAGCGCGTGCGCCAGTCGGGCTGTCCGAACGGAAAGACCGATGCCGTCTCCTCGTGAAGCGTGACCGTCTGCTCGCGAGGAGTCGGATCCTGGGGCATGCCTTTCAGCTCAAACAACCCACCACCACTGATCGCCGTGACCGTCAGGCTTTCTGGCATCTTCCACCGCTCGAGGCCTCCATGCGCAGCGATGGCCCTCTCGAGTAGGTCGGTCATTGTCTCCTCCGGATCGCCTGCGCCTGCTTCACCGCACGGCGGGTCGGGCGATTCGCGACATTGGTTCGCGCGAGCTCGAGCGCCCGGCGGCGGTCGTTGCCGCTGCCGGCGTAGAACTCCGCGGCATGGTCCGCAAAGGCGAGCAGGTGCCAGCCCAGCAGCTCCTCGAAGCCCGACCGTGCGGCCCGGAGCTCGGCCGCGGCCTCTTCGAGCCTCTCTTGCGCGATGAGCACGTCGGCAAGACGCCAGCGGACCTCCGGATCGCGGCTCGCCAGCGCAGGCAGGAGCAGCGCCTCCGCGTCGCCGGCCTTGTCCTGGCTCGTGTAGATCTCGGCCAGGTGCACCCGCGCCTTCACATAGCCCGGCAGGTAGGCGATGGCGCGTTGATACGAGAGTGCGGCACGATCCGGGTCGCGGAGACGGCACGAGCTCTCCCCAGAGCATGCCGAGTTGAAAGCAGACCCAGCGCCAGCGGAAACGGCGACACGTCGTCGTACGCATCAAAGGCCTGCCGATAGACCACGTCCGCTTCGGCAAAGCGCTCGAGATCGGCCAGCACGGCGCCGAGCGGCACCAGGTCTTCGAGCCGGCCGCTCGCCGCGGCGATGCGCCGTCGCGCGGCGAGGACGGCTTCGAGCTCGACGCCACACGCCTGATCGATCGTCAACTTGTGGCGCTCGATGGCCGCGCGCGGCTCCTCCCACCAGCGCGGCCCGCGCGAGGTGGTCTCGGGCATCGGCGAAGCGATGCGCTGTCGAAGCGACCTCGGCCTGGACCAACGCTGCGCGAGACGAGGTCGTCGACGCGGGCGAAGTCGGAGGCGAGCGCCTCCAGACGGTCGAGCGCGTCCAGGTCGCCGAGGAACTGCGGCCGCCAGGCGCTCGTGCTCCACCACCGCCTCGGCCGCGCCCGGACGGCGCGGGTCCCGCGCGAACCGGGCCCAGGCGCTCCGGCGCCCGCTCTCCAGGTTGCGGGCGGCGATCTCCTCGTCGGTGACGGACAAAGAACGAAGGTCAAGTTCCACGATGGCACTCATCACTGGGCAAGCGCTTTCTGCAGCGGCAGCTGGCGAATCCGCTTTCCCGTCGCGGCGAACACCGCGTTCGCCAGCGCCGGCGCTGTGGCCGCCGTGGCCGGCTCACCCATCCCCCGGCGCTTCGAGGTTGCGCACCAGGTGGACCTCGATCGTTGGCGCCTCGTTCATGCGCAGCACCCGGTAGTCGTGGAAGTTGGATTGCTCCACTCGGCCGTTCTTGAGGGTGATCTCCCCACAGGGCACCACTGATCCCGAAGACGACGCCGCTTTCGACCTGTGCCGTGACCGTGTCCGGGTTGATGATCGTCCCGCAGTCGACCGCGCACACAATCCGCCGCACCAGGATTTCGCCGGCGTCCGTCACCTCCACCTCGGCGACCTGAGCCAGGTAGGTATCCCACCCGCTGTACAACAGCGCGACGCCCTTCCATGGCGGGATGGAAGCGGGTTCCCCAGCCGGTCTTCTCTGCCGCCAGATCCAGGACCGCCCGGGCCCGGGGTGACTTGCCGAGCAGGCGGCGGCGGAAGGCGAGCGGGTCCTGTCCGGATGCGGTGGCGATTTCATCGATGAAGGTCTCGATCACGTAGTCATTGTGGGTGACGCCCACGCCGCGCCACCAGCCGGTTCGAACGACCGGCTCTTCATGGCGGATGTACTCGACGCGGATGTTCGGGATGTCGTAGAGCAATTGCGCCGACCCGTCGACCGCATCCCCATCGATCCCATTCTTGAATGCGGGAGGAGCCCAGCGGGCGAGAATCGAAATCCCGACGATCCGGTGGCTCCAGGACACCAGGTTGCCGCGGTCATCCAGCCCGGCGGCGATCCGGTCGTAGTAGTAGGGCCGATAGACGTCGTGCTGCACATCCTCTTCCCGAGTCCAGACGACCTTGACGGGACCCTCGACCTGCATGGCGATCTGGACCGCCTGAGTGACGTAGTCGTGTTCCAGGCGCCTCCCGAACCCACCGCCAAGCAGGTAGTTGTGGAACACCACCTTCTCCAGCGGCAAACCGGTAACCTCTGGCCGCGGTTGCGCGAGCCCGGCCCTGCACCTGCGAGCCGGCCCACACTTCGCAGCTGTCCTTCTGCACGTGGACCGTGCAGTTCATGGGCTCCATGGTGGCATGGGCCAGGAAGGGCACCTGGTAGACGGCCTCCATCATCCGCGCCGGCCGGCCCGCGTTCCCTCGTTCCGGGCCACGACTGGCTGTTGCCGCGAGGCTTCTTCCAGCTCCTTCACCACGTCATCCGTTGAGATCCTGGCATTCGGTCCATCATTCCAGCGAATGGCGAGCGCCGCCAACCCTTGCTTGGCGGCCCACATGTGGTCGGCGACCACGGCGATCACGTCGCCCAGATTGACAACCTGGTGCACGCCTTTGATCGCCAACGCCTTTTTCTCATCCAGCGCCACCACCGTGCCCCCAGGACCGGGCTGGCGGCGACGGTGGCGATCTTCATCCCCGGCACCCGCACGTCAATACCATACAGCGCCGTCCCGTTGACCTTGAAGGGGTGTCGAGCCGCTTGGCCGGGGTGCCGATGAGAGTGAAGTCCTTCGGGTCCTTGAGCGCCACCTTGGCGGGCGCCGGTAGCTTCGCCGCCCGCTCCGCCACCTCGCCGTAGGTCACTCTTCGCCCGCTGCCGGAGTGGATGACGGCGCCCTTCTCGGCCCGGCACGAGCCGGGATCGACACCCCAGCTCTCCGCTGCCGCGGCGAGCAGCAGGCTCCGGGCGGCGGCTCCCGCCTGTCGCATCGGTTCGTAGAATGCCCGCACCGACGTTGATCCGCCGGTTGCCTGAAAGCCGAGGTGGGGATTGGCGTAGAGCCGGTCGTCGCCGGGGGCGAGGTCGACCCTCACCTGGTCCAGACCCGACCTCCAGCTCTTCGGCCACCATCATCGCCAGCGCGGTGAGAATCCCCTGTCCCATTTCCGCCTGGGGCAGCATGACCGTCACCAGGTTGTCGGTGCCGACGCGGACGAATGCATTGGGTGCCAATGCCGCTGGGCCGGCGGACGCCAATCGTGTCGTGATGGACGCGGCATGCTTCGGCCCATTGACTCGGCAGCCGAGCAGCAGGCCGCCGCCGGCGGCAGCCATCACCACCACGAAATCGCGGCGGGAGACGCGATCGGCCGTCACGAGGACTCATGCTGACGCTCCTCTCGCGGCAACCAGCGCAGTTCCGGCCGCCTGCTTGATGGCGGCGCGAATCCGGCCGTAGGTGCCGCAGCGGCAGATGTTGCCCGACATGGCGGCGTCGATGTCGGCATCGCTCGGATTCGGGTTCTCGCCAGCAGCGCCGTGGCCGACATGACCTGGCCGGATTGGCAATAGCCGCACTGGGAACGTCCAGCGCAATCCAGGCATCCTGGACTTTCTTCCCGCGCGGAGTCGCCCCAATCGCCTCGATGGTGGTGATCTGCCTTCGGGCGACGCGTACGCTACCGGGGTGGCGCAGGACCGGATCGGCCGGCCCTCGAGGTGAACCGTGCAGGCGCCGCATGCCGCAATGCCGCAGCCGAACTTGGTCCCCGTCAAGCCGATCACATCCCGCAGGACCCAGAGCAGCGGCATGTCCGCGGGAACGTCGACCCTGTGGGTCTTGCCGTTAATGGTGAGTCGCATGGTTATCCAGCGCGCCGCCGGTTCACGTCGGTCAGGGGTGAGGTGGCCGTCCCGCGGGGTGGCGAAGCGGGGCTCCGGGCTTCCGAGACCGGTCTTGACCAACCTCGAAAGCATGGGAGGGGCGGGTTTCGGGCGAACCGGGACCAGGTGCTCCGCCAGGAGCTCTCCCAGTTGATCGCGGCGATCTCCCCGTCCGTCGCGGATGGGCCCGGAGGTAGTTCCACGATCGCGGTCACGGCGCGGCTCCAAAGCGGGACTTGAGACTCTCAAGACCAGTGCTGAGCAACGTCGACACCAGGACCTTCGCGGCACGGTCGGTCTGAAGGTTGCGCCACGAATTGCGGTGCGCCAATCGACCACGCTGCCGCTGCCGTTCGGCTTCACTTCGAGCGTGCCGGTGTAGTGGGACACGGGCATACCGGCGATGCTGGTGTAGCGAAAGCACCGCCTCACGTTGTCGACCGCCTCGAGTCGCTCGACGATTTCTCTGCCATCGAGCGTCGCGATCGTGCGGAGCTGACCGATTCCTGTGCCTATCACGCCGACTCGCGCAGTCAGGGGATGCCAGGCGCCGCCGAAGTCTCCGATCAACGACCACACCTCGTCGGGCGATGCCGCGACCTCGATGGATTGGGCGACCGTCTGCAGTTCCGTGTTCGGCGTCGCGAAATAGGGAAATCCATTCATGCCGGGCTTCGGTCGCCCCGGTGGCGCCGCCCTGGAGAAACTCACGATCGCGATTGACCAGCCAGGTGAGCAGGATGTCGATCGAGTTCGCATCGATCGTGCGGCCGCCTCCGGTCCGGTAGGGACGCCCGTCCGATCGTGCTCTTCTCGATCTCGAGATGACTGTCGTCGGTGATCGGCTTGGCGACGTCAAACAGCAGGAAATCGTCGAGGAAGACATTCGCGTTGGCGGCGAGCGCCTCCGGCGTCCAGTCGGCCTTGCCGTCCAGCAAATCCCAGGTGGCGAAGCTGTCCTTCAGGCGCTGCAGGAACAGCGGCTGCAGCTCCTTCGGGGATGGCGAACGGCGTCTGCTGATTCCACAGGTCGCGTATGATCGTCGATCCCCGACATCGCGGGATTGTTGAGCCGGATGTTGGTCTGCTCCGGGCGTCCAACCCAGTCGATGCGGAGGACCGGGGGTCCGAGGAGGGTATCGCTGCTGCGAGATGGGGACGGTCTCGGCGATGGCGCCGAACAGCGAGCCCTTCGCGGGATCGAGCAGGCGGCGGGTATCGAGCTCGACGACCATGCGTGAGGACGTTGGTGTGCTGCAGCAGATTGGGAAGCTTCCTGAGCTCGCCGACGTCCCAGGCGAGGTAGAAAGGATCGGAGCGCAGCCCCGCAAACACGCGGACATCGCGCTCCGGTGTCGACGTCCCCGCTCTCGTCGTTCACCGTGAGTGACAGCTTGCGGCCGTCCGGTAGTGTGCACACGCCGCGCTGGATCGGCCGTCCCCGCAGTATCGCGCGTCAGGATCTCGAACCGGAAGCTGAAGCGGATCTCGTCGTCGGCGGGCTGAAACCTGGCGGCGGGGCCAACGCCGGCCACGGTCACGCGCCGAACGGACGATCGAGTAATCGATGGCGTTCGAGAACATCGCATCCTCGCCGGCCGAAGGGAAAACGCAGGCGCCCAGGACCGTGCGCGCGGGGTTCTCCGGGCTGGTAAACGCGAAGAGGTCGGTGAGGTCGGCCGCGGGCTCGCCAATCGACGCGCGGACCGTCAACGTGATCGGACATCGGTAACCTCATTCACCTGCGTACATTCGCAAGCCAGCGACACTCAGTTCTCACCACAATCGTGAGAGTGCGGCGAGCACGACGAGCCAGAGAAGTCCCTTGGCGACGAAAAACAGGAATCCCGCAAGAACGAATCGCTTCGACCATGAAAGAGTCTGTGACATGGTGCACTCCTGACATCGTCCGGGTCACCTCGGCTCGCCGTGGTGGATTGGATCATCCGGCGACCTTGTCGAGGAACTCGTCTACCGCCTTACCGATGCGCTTCAGCCGGATGGATGTCCCGCACCGTGAGATCCGGATGGGCGACGTACCAGCCTTCTGCCGGGACCTGGTGCTCGACGATCCAGTCTTTCACCTTGGGGCTGCGAATCCCCGGCCAGCCTTCACAGGCGGAGAAGAGGACGTCCATCTGGTCGGTGATCTTCGTTGCGAAGTCATCGATATACGGGTCCCACTCGCCGTCGTAGGCGGTGGCGAAGAGCAGCTTCGTGTCGTTGTCCAGGAACACGAAACGCATGTCGTGGACGGTGCCAACCTTGTCCGTGTCATCGAAGCTGCCATTCCGCAACTCGCAGCAACGCGCGCAGCCGCGCGGCTCCGCCGGGCGCGAACGGGACGATCAAGGTCAATTCCGAGACCGTGCCCTGACGGATTCCGGTCCGGCCGGCGCTTTCCACCCCGTGCTCGCGTCGACGACCCAAACGACGTCAGCTCTCCGAGCGCCTTCTCCAGCGCCGTTTTCCCCACCTCCGGGCCGGCCGCGTAGAGCTCGCGCAGCCGCTGGATCTTCTTCTCGACTGTCTGGTCCGATTCCGGTTTGGTTGCTGTTTGCGTTGCCATGTTTGCATTCTCCTTTCGGTTGTGTTGAATGGTCACGCGCTGGATGAGCCGAGAGCCGCGAGCCAGCGCAGCGCCCGCAGCCCGGGGATGAAGCAGTATTCGCCGCCGCGCACGGTGACGAACCGCGGCAGACCGTGAAGCCGCCGCCGGGCCGGCCTCGCGGGAATGGTGAAGTCGCCGTCGCCGTCGTTGTTGCCGATGAGCGGGTCCTGCTCGGTGCCGTGACTGATGAAATTGCCGTCGGTCGCCCATTGCGACTGCATGAACTCGAACTGCCGCTGCAGATGGGCGCCGATCAGGAGGAAGACGCCGCCACGCTCGGCACCGTCGTCCTCGAGCACGCCCTCCGGCAGGGGCGGCCCGTAGTTGGTGCCCCGCCGCAGGAAGTGGTGGAGATTGACGGCCACCACCTCGTCCTTGAGGGCATCGCGCGGATTGACCCGGCGGATGTGCGCGCTGAAGGGGCACTTCAGTCCCTTCATGTCATCGGCATAGGAGAATGCGTTGTTGCGGGTCGGGTCAGCTCCGAGCTCCGGCTCGTCACGGTCCGGCGCCAGCGCCAGGGGAGCGCCGCTGCGCCAGCGGCCCACCATCTTTGCGGCAATCAGCTCCTCCTCCTCGGGTGAGGATGCCTGCGCCCGCAGGTAGCGCCGAAACGCGGCGACGTCCATATGGAACTTGCGGAAGGCCACGAAGGTGCCGTTGTGGCGCAGCTCCTGAGGAACTGGGGCCTGGGCAGTCTCACCGTTCTCGTCGGGATAGCCCAGGATGAACTCGCCGGCCTTGATCGGCGCTTCACTGCCGGCGTGCGCGGGCCCGCTCCCTTCGACGTGGGGTTGTGCAGGCCATCCTTGAAGCCGAAGGGGTTGCGCCCCTCCGGCAGTTCGCCGAACTGCATCCGATAGACGACCGAGATCTGCGGGAGCTCGGCATGCGCCCTGCGCGCGAGCTCCAGACACCCGCTGCAGGTCTTGCATCGTCTCTGGCGTAGATCGCCAAGGCGACGTGCACGTCCGAGCGTGCCAAACGGATGTTCCCAGTTTTCCGGCGCGTTGGCACCGAAGTCGTGCAGGATCGCGGCGCGCGCCGCCATGCCTTGCCTGAATTCGATCGGGAAACTGTCCAGAGATGCCTGCGGCACGCCCGAGCGCCTTGAGGCCCTCGAAGGTGAAGCCGATCCCCAGCCAGCCGGGCAGGGATGGCACCCACCATTCGTCGGCGGGTGCGACGTGAGGAAGGATCCGCCGCAGCATCTCCCGTCCCTGGCGCGCGTCGCCTATGCGGAGAATGACGTATTCGCCACGGTACGGTCTTGGACGCGGGCGCAGGACGATTGCCTGGACGTCGCTTGCTTCAACGAGCGTGACCTCGGCTGTCGCAATGGACCGGGGGCCGTCAACATGATCGGACATCGCTATTCATCCACCGAGGTTGCTGAGCCAGCGCAGGGCGGAGAGGCTCGGCAGGAAGAAGTACTCCCCGCCCTTCAGCACGTTGAAGGTTTCGATCCCGGGGAGACGGCGCCGGACCGGCGCTTTCGGAATGGTGAAGAAGGCTCCCTCCTCCTGGCGCCCGATGATGGGGTCACGCTCGTCACCGACGCCGATGAAATTGCCGTCGTTGATCCACTCCTGATTGCAGGAATTCGATCGTGGCCATCGTCTTGGCACTGATGAACAGGAAGATAGGCGCCGCGCGGCACGGCATCGTCCTGCTTCGGAGACCTGGTCCTCGTCGTACGGCGGCCCGTAGGTGGTGCCGCGCCGGATCAGCCGATGCAGATTGAGATCGGTCAGACCGGGTCAGTTTCGGTATCCCGCGGGTTCATGCGCCGGATGTGGCATCCGAAGCGGCGCCTGCCGGCCATGCTGGTCGTGGGCGTAGTTGAAGTCGTTGTTCCGCTGCGGATCGGCGCCGAGGGCGCGGGTCATCCACGTCCGGCGCCAGGGTCAGCGGGGCGCCGCTGCGCCAGCGGCCGACCAGCTTCGCCGCAATCAGTTCCCGTTCGGCCTCGGTGCTTCCAGTGCGCCCTGAGAAATCGGTTGAACGCACCGACCCGTGACTGATACTTGCGGAAGCCGATGATAGGTGCCGTTGCGAGCGAGAATGTCGGGCTGCGGCATCGGCAGGGGATCCCGGCCTCACCCGGATATCCCAGGATGAATTCTCCGGCCTTGATCGGCCGGCCCCTGTCCGGGAAGCGGCTCCACACCGCTGCCTTCGATCGCCGGCTGGTCGATGCCGTCCTTGTATCCCAGCGAATTACGGTCGCCGGGCTGGGCGCCGAAGTCCTGGATGGCCAGAACTTTGATCGCCCGAGAAGCCCTCGTATTCCTTCCGAGCGATCGCGAGGACGCGGCGCTTTTTCCTCGGAGTCGCTGAAGGCGCTCACGCCGATATGGACCTGACCCGTGCCGTACGGCTTGTCCCAATGCTTCGGATCGTTGACACCGTCGTCGCCGAGCTCCCGGGCCCGCGCCGCCATCCCGACGCGGAACGCCTCGGGAAAGCTCTGCAGCGACTCCCGGGGCAGGCCCAGCGCTTCGAGGCCGGTATAGCTGATTGCGACCGCCATCCAGGCGTTGGCCGCGGTAGACCAGTTCTGCGGAAGAATCCACGTACGGCGTCAGCCGGCGCGAGGAACGCCCGACCCGCGCCGAGCCTCGTCCACGCCGCAAGAGCACGTGAGTGCCGAAATACGGCACCGGCCGGGGCCGGAGAACGAGCGCCTGGATCTCGTGGAACTCGAGGGCCGGCGCCTGAGTGGAAACCGCTGCTACCAGCCGCTTCATTGACGGGCATAGCGGCTAGCCCGACCTTGTCGAGCAGTTCCTCGAGGGCCTTGCCGACCTTTCGAGCCGTCGGGTCTCCGCCGCGGTCAGATTCGGACTGTTGACGTACCAGGCCTCGGCCGCGATCTGGTGCTTGGCGATCCAGTCCGCCGCCGCCGACGGGTTACGCATTCCTGGGTAACCCTCAAAATTGCACAGCCACAGATCCATCGCATTCGGAATCTTCGCCGCGAAGTCCTCGATGTAGGGTCAAAGTCGCCGTCATAGGCCGTCGCGAAGAGCAACTTCGTGTCGTTGTCCACGAACACGAAGCGCATGTCGTGGACCGTGCCTACCGCGTCCGCCGCCCGGAAGTTCCCTTCCAGCAACTGCAGCAGGCCGCGAAGCCGCTTCGCTCCCCTTTCACGAACGGAAGGAACACGGTGAGCTCCGAGACCTTGCCCTGACGGGCGCCGATACGGCCGGCGGTTTGCGCCCGCCCCGGCGCTGCCAGCTCTTCCGTGAGCATGGTGAGCCCGTTCTTCAGCGCGGCTTTGCCCATTTCAGGCGCGTCGGCGTAAAGCTCCCTCAGCTTTTGAAGCTTCTGCGTCGACCGTCAAACTCTGTTGTGGCCGATTCGCTGTGGCTGTTTGTGTAGACATTGCTGCTTTCTCCTTTCGGGTTCGGTCGACTCGTGCTGCTGTTGACTCTAGCTGCCGATCTTGTCGAGGAATTCGTCGACCGCCTTGCCGATGCGCTTGCAGCCGGCGTGATCTCCGCCACCGTCAGATCCGGATAGGCGACGTACCAGCCTTCCGCCGTGATCTGGTGCTTGACGAGGTAATCCTTCGCCTCCGGACTGCGAATGCCCGGCCAGCCGTCCCAGGCGGAGTCGATGATGTCCAGGTAGTCGGGAATCTTCGTCACGAAGTCGTCGATATAGGTGTCCCAGTCGCCGTCAAAGGCCGTGGCGAAGAGCAGCCGCGTGTCGTTGTCGAAGAACACGAAGCGCATCGTGTGGAGGGTGCCGACCTTGTCCGCGCCTTGCGAGAGGTTGCCCCCAACAACCTGCAGGAACGCGCGCAAGCCGCTTCGCGCCGCCGGGTGCGAGCGGGACGATGATCGTCAGCTCCGACACCTTGCCCAGACGGGCGCCGACGCGGCCGGCGCTTTCCACCGGCGGCGGCAGATCCGAGGCCTGCGACTTGAGCTCGTGAAGCGCATTCTCCAGCGCCTTTTGCCTAGCTCCGGCGCGTCGGCGAACAAGTCCCGGAACATCTGGATTTTGCTCGGTGCTCAGGCCCTGCGCGGATTTCGTCTGTGTTTGCGTTGCCATAGTTCGCTCTCCTTTCGGAACGGCCACCGTGTGAGTTTTGCCCGTTCACCAGCGACCGCCACGTTGAGCTAATGGGCCGCGGCTAGCGGTGCGGACTCTCATGGTAGAGCGTGGATTCGGCTCGTGGTTTGAGAAGCCCGATCAACACTCTGTTTTCCTCTGGGCGAGTTGATCGACCGTGCGCCCGGCAGCTCGGATGACACCGCTGATGACTTCCTGTTTGAGCTCGGGCGTGACGTTTGGAATTGCTGGGGCCTTCATCACCCGGCTTCCATGGGAGGCATGGATGGTCCATGAAATGGTCGATCCACCCGCACCCCCGCCCAGGTGCCATTGCAGGCTCTGGCCCATCACACGCCCGCCGGGCCGGGCCCATAACAGACGGTACATCCCGCGTCTTCCGCTCAGGATGCCTTGCTCGATCACGTGCAACATCTCGCGGTAGGCGCGATCTGGAACCGGTTCGCCACATGGCCAGGCAGTTCCTTCCTCAGCTGGATGGGTCGTTTGCCGATCGACGCGTAGAAGCTGAGCGCTTGCCGGACCGCCTCCGGTGACGTCTTACTGCCGCCAACTACCTCGACTAACGGTATGATGTGGGGCGGGATTGAATGGATGTCCGATGATGACCCGCTCGGGTGTCTGCATTGCGACTGAATGACGCTTGGCGTGATCCCGACGAGCTCGACGCGAGAAGGGAATCAACCGGCGCCACACGTCGTCCATCGTCGCGTAGAGCTTCATCTTGAAATCAGGACGTTCGGGCCGTTTTCTGAACAAAATCGGCGTCCGCGAGCGCTTCTCTCAAGTCGGTCGTGAAGGTCAAGCCGATGCAGGATGCCCCCTTTGCTGAGGCCGATGCCGGTCAGGTCCTTCCATGCCTCGTCGACCTGTTTACGCAGATTCGATTCGGCGTTCGGCGCAGGATCGGTGGCGACGACATCAAAGCCGCGGGCCAGATACTCGGCGGCCCAACTGGCGCCGATGACTCCGGTGCCGACCACCGCAATGCGGCGTATGGGTTTGTCGTATGGCATATCACGTGTCCTTTGGGCTCCTGTCGACCCGTTCTTCGCCTGGCCCAGCCTGCCCGAAGTCATCGAGAAGTCATCGTAGGTGTAGATCTCATGCTGGCGTCGCCGCCTTGCGTGACGACGGTTGCAGCGGCGTCGGTAACTTGTGCCGCCGCAGGCATGAGCACCGCACGGCCGACCAGGCGTGCCGTGCTCGAAATCGTCGTACGCCTGCTTTGCCGCGCTCAGGGGATAGCGGTCCACGCAGGACCTTGAGCCGGCCCAGGGCGGCCATGTCGACTACCTCCATCAACGCGATGCTGCCGCCGTTCAGGCTGGTCACCAGCTGGCAGCCCGGCGGCATCTTGAAGAAGTCGAAGGGAATCGAGCCGCCGCCTGCGCCGACCATGTGCGAGACGGCCGCGCCACGAGAGAGCGGCGACCCCGGTGGCGAGGGTCGGCGTTGCATGCCCACGCAATCCAGGACGAAGACGCGCACCGATCCCGCCGCTGAGCTCGCGAATCTGTTTCGCCGCGTCAGGACCACTCTGACACGACGTCGTCGGCTCCGTAGTCGCGCGCCAGCTTCAGTCGGGCTTCGGTCGAGTCGACCGCGACGATGCGGGCGCCGGTCAGCAGACGCAGGAATTGCACCAGCGTAGATCCCGAGACCGCCGACGCCGATCACCACCGCGGTGCTGCCCGGCCAGATGTCTGGCAGCGCCGGCTTGATCGCGCTGTAGGTGGTGATGCCGGCATCGGTCAGCGGTGCGGCCTGGACCGGGTCGAGGTCGCCGATGGGGACGAGAAATCGCGCCTCCGGAACCAGGATGTACGGCGCGTGTCCTCCGTTGTAGCCGACGCCGGGCGCGCGAATGCCCTTCTGATAGAGGCAGTGGTTCTCTTCCCCGGACCGGCACATGTGGCAGCGCCCGCAGCTGGCCCATGACGGGTTGACCGCGACGGCGTCACCAGCTCGGAACCTCGTCACCCCGGTCCCCACCTCTTCGACCCAGCCGGCGACCTCGTGCCCGAGGTGAAGGGCGGCTGCTCGTTCCCCCAGTGGTTTCGGTCGCGAGATATGACGGTGAAGTCGGTGTGGCACAGGCCGGAGCCGGCGACTCTGACCACGACCTGGCCAGGTCCCGCGTGCGGCTCGGGCACTTCCTGAAATTCCGGTGGGGCTTGCGGTTGCAGCAATCGGTACGCGAGCATCGTATCCCTCACATTCGAGACGGAAGAGTTCTTCTTGTGGCAGCGCGCGCGCTCCCGTTCAGCTCCTCAGCGCCGCGCGAACCTTCTCGAGCAACACCTCATCGTCGAACGGCTTCGACAGGACCTCCATCGCACCTGCGTTCACGGCCTGTGCCTTCATCGACCCGGCAAGCGCGGTGATGAAGATGATGGGCAGGCGCGAACCCGAGACTCTTCAGCTTCGCCTGCAACTCGAGACCGGACATCCCCGGCATCACCACGTCCAGGACAGAGGCAGGCAGTCTGACGCCACCGATCCGATTCAAGGAATTCCTCGGCTGAGCCATAACAGCACGCCGCCAGCCCGCGCGGACTCCATCAGGTCCTTGAGGCGCCCTTTGCACCGATCGATCGTCATCAACTATGGCAACGAACCGGGAGGCCTCGCTGGTCATGCGCGCAACTATGCTGACTGGCGCAGGCGGATCACAATCAGACTTTGTGTGGCCTCGAATGGAACCTTGGTTACATGTCGTGCTGCAGGTGGGAATCGGCCCTCGCGACGCGATCGTGCCGAATGGTCGTGGTCAGCCGCGGAAGTTGTTGAAGTTGTTATGGAGGGGATGAATTTCCATCTGCGGTTCTGCGAAGGGAGGCTAGGCCGACGTCAACGCGTCGGCCATTCTGATGAGGGCGCTCAACGAGCCGGCCTCCATTTTCTTCATCACGTGGGCGCGATGAATCTTCACGGTGTGTTCACCGGTTCCGAGTTTCGCGGCGATCTGCTTGTTCAGCAGTCCCGAGACCACCAGCACCATCACCTCGCGCTCGCGGGCGGTCAGCGTCCCGTGGCGACGCCGCACCTCCGCAATCTCCCGACGTTTGTCGCGCAACGACTTGTCCCGGACGAGCGCCTGCTGCACTGCGTCGAGCAGCTCCTGAGGCCGAAACGGCTTCGTCAGGAATTCGACGGCACCCGATTTCATTGCCCGAACTGACATTGAGACATCACCGTGCCCTGTTATGAAGATGGTTGGAATCGTCACGCCAGCATCGGTCAACAGACCGAGACAATCCAGGCCACTCATGCCGGGAAGTCTGACGTCGAGAACCAGGCAGCCCGGATCGTCGGCGCGTTTGCTGTCGAGAAACTCCTGCGCCGTCGCAAAGGTCTCGGACCGTAACGCCACGGACGCCAGCAGATCCTGGATCGACTGGCGCACCCCTGGTCGTCGTCAACGATGAAGACACAGGGACCGTCGCCGGTGCTCACTTATGCCTCGGTGTCCGTCGGCAAGGTGAAGCGAAACGTGGCGCCCTGTTCCAGGTTGACCGTCGCCCATAACCGCCCGCCGTGCGACTCGATGATCGTGCGGCTGATCGCCGCAGGCCCATACCGGTTCCCCCGGCCTTGGTCGTAACAAACGCGTTGAAGATCTGTTCCATCTTGTCAGTGGGTATTCCCACTCCTGTGTCCCTCACCGAAACCATCACCTCGTCGCCCTCGCGTCGTGTGCTGATCTTGAGCTCGCCCCCGCGTTCTCTCATCGCCTCCATCCCGTTCAGCATCAGGTTCATCAACACCTGTTGCAACTGCACCGGTCGGCGCTCACCGAGGGTAAATCCGCTGTCAGTTCCGTACGCAGCACCACCGAATGGCGGTCTGCCTCGCTGCGCAGCAGGACCAGCATCTCGTCAACGAGGTCGTTGACCGAGACCAGCTCTCGCTGCGGCGAGGCTTCTTCTTATAGAAGGACCTCAAGTGGCTGATGATCTCGGCCGCCCGCTTCCCGTCATCCTCGATCCGCATGGCCGCCTCTCGCGCCTTTGCACGTCCGGTTGATCCCGGTTCAGCCAGCGCAGACAGGCGCCGGCGCTGGTGACAGACCGCGGCGATGGGCTGGTTGACCATCGTGGGCGATCGAGGCGGTCAACGCACTCAGCGTCGTGACCCGCGCCATATGGGCGAGCTCGAGCGGGCCCTGGTTCAGGCCTCCTCGGCGGCCTTGCGTTCCGTGACGTCCTGTACGGCGCCGATGTACACGGGTCGACCCGCGACCCCATCCATGATGTGGGTGACGGCATGGAGATGCTTCACGTTGCCAGCCGGGGTGATGATCCGGTAGGTGATATCGATCTCCCGATCCAGCCCGTCGACGGCGCGCTTAAACGCGTCCTCATATACCGGCAGGTCCTCGGGGTGGAAGGCCGCCCGAATCGCGTCGATCGTGACTGTGGGTCCCGGGATCAAACTCGAAGATCCGGCAGAGCTCCTCGGACCAGTTGTGCTCGTCCGCCAGCAAATCGGTGATGAAGCTGCCCGTTTTGCTCAGCCGCTGGGCTTGGGCGAGACGAGCGTACGCTTGCTCGACCTCCGCCTCCGCCCGTTTGCGGTCCTCGATGTCGAAGGCGATCGCGATACCATCGCTCGATCCTTCCCTGATCATCGAGCAGAGGATTGTGGCGGACCGAGAACCAGCGATACTTACCGTCCTTACCCATCGCGCGTAGCTCATATTGGAACGGTCGGGGAAGCTTGAGAGCCTCTTTGCACACCTCGCGCACCCTTTCCACATCATCCGGGTGGAAGAACCGAGTGCGATGGTCCCCTCTCTGCACATCCTGCAGGGTGACACCGTGGTAATCCAGCGCCGCTTGATTCACCGACAGTACGGTCCCATCGGCTCGCGACACTGATATGAAGGTCGGGATGAGTGTTATATGGTCAGGATCAAATTGCGCTCGCTCGCCCGCAAAGCCTCCTCTACCCCTTTGAGGTCCTCAAATGCACGGGTATTGGCTATTGCGACCGCGGCGTAATTCGCAAATAGACCTAACCAGGCGAATTCCTGGTCTCCTAGGGGTCTACGGCTGAAAACCGCAATAACACCTAGCAGGTTGTCCTGAAAGACCAGGGGATACCCAGCAAAACTGCGGATCCCTCACGCTTTGCCCATTCTGGCCGGGACGATCCAGCTATCCTCGCACGCAATGTCCTTCATAAGAATCGGATGTCGCCTCAGCTGCCACTCCGGCCAACTTTTCCCACATGCATTGGGAATCGAGCGAAATGTCCTTGCAAAAGGACCAGTCTTCCCCTGGAGAATTCATTGGGGCTCCGGCGCTTGCGACCAGCTGAAGATGCTCCATGCCCTCTGGTGCATCTGGTGGTTGCTGCCACGAACCGGGGAGATGGATGGACGGCAGAAGCCAAATACGAGCCAAGGCTACGCCTGGTTGCGCCGCCAGGCCCCTGAACAGTTCTCTGCAAGACAGACTCAACCCGCTGCTCCGATGTGACCGTCACTGCTGATCGAGAGCAGTTGCTCAGCCTCCAGTGATGTCTCCACAAGGCTCCTCACCCTATTTCATTGGCTGAACTGTCGCCCGGGCTCACGTCGACGGCCCCGGTGTTTTGCCGCTGCCGTGGTTCTTTTCTCCTTTCCGGAACGCCGTCCACCGTGTGGAGTTTTGCCGTTCACCAGCGACCGCCACGTTGAGCTAGTGGGCCGCGGCTAGCGGTTGCGGACTCGCGGGTAGAGCGTGGATTCGGCTCGTAGTTTGAGAAGCCCGATCAACGCTCTGTTTTCCTCCTGGGCGAAGTTGATCGACCGTGCGCCCGGCAGCTTCCCGCGGATGACACCGCTGATGACTCCCGGTTTGAGGCTCTGGGCGTGACGTTTGGATTGCCCAGGCGGGCCTTCATCGCGGCTTCCGCGGGCGGCATGAGGATTAGGTCCAGCGAAATGGTTCGATCCCCCCGCGCACCCGCTCCAAGGTGCCGTTTGCACGGGCTCTGGCCCATCACGCCCCAGCGGAAGCCGGGCCCATGGCGCAGACGGCCGCATCCGCGGCCTCTCCACGCTCAGGATGCCTTGCTCGATCACGTACAGCATCTCGCGGTAGAGCGCGATCTGGAACCGGTTCGCCACAGTGGCCAGGCAGTTCCTTCCTCAGCTGGATGGGTCGTCTTGCCGATCGACGCGTAGAAGCTGAGCGCTTGCCGGACCGCCTCCGGTGACGTCTCTTACTGCGCGCCAACCACCTCGACTAACGGGTATGATGTGGGGCGGATCGAATGGATGTCCGATCGATGACCCGCTCCGGGTGTTCTGCACTGCGACTGAATGACGCTTGGCGTGATCCCCGACGATGCTCGACGCGAGAAGGAATCGACCGGCGGTCACGTCGTCCATCGTCGCGTAGAGCTTCATCTTGAAATCGGGACGTTCGGGGCCCGTTTTCCTGAACAAAATCGGCGTCCCGCGAAGCGCTGCTTTCAATGTCGGTCGTGAAGGTCAAGCGGTCCCGGATGCGCCCCTTGCTGAGGCCGATGCCGGTCAGGTCCTTCCATGCCTCGTCGACCTGTTTGCGCAGATTCGATTCGGCGTTCGGCGCAGGATCGGTGGCGACGACATCGAAGCCGCGGGCCAGGTAGCAATACGTAACTGAACGAAGCGGCTAC
>ERZ1370068.8364-contig-7224_pt1 | contig 33500 bp, 50 predicted proteins | sample MGYA00561227_ERZ1370068 | MGnify/ENA primary metagenome ERZ1370068 (study PRJEB38410, sample SAMEA6850437) | metagenome | study: Metagenomic assessment of the ecological functions of the soil: analysis of the soil microbiota associated with the...
GGTATGCTTCGTTCAGTTACGTATTGCTCGATGACCGAGTTCCTCGCGGCCTGGGACAAGTCCCGCGAGCCTTCCTTCGCGGCGTTCCGCATCGTCGGGTATAGCCAACTCGCCCCCGGGCCCACCGGCTCCGCGATGACCTATCCCGCAGCTAGCGTGCCGTACTGGTCCTTCGAGCGACAGCTCGGACGAGGGGCGCCAGCTGCTGCGCGAGCATCACCTGGAGGGCACGCCCCTCCCCGTGGTCCTGGCCAGTGGACGGGACGGTGCTCGTCGACCCGTCGCACGAGGACCTGATGGCGATGCTGGGCTTGCCGTCGGCCCTGGGCACGCGGGCCTGCGACGTGGCCATCATCGGCGCCGGGCCTCGCGGGCCTGGCGGCCGCGGTCTACGCGGCGTCCGAGGGGCTCGGTACGGTGGTACTGGAGCCTGACCTGCCCGGTGGGCAGGCTGAGCACGAGCTCCTGATCCGCAACTACCTCGGGTTCCCCCGCGGCCTGTCCGGAGAGGACCTGACCATGCCGGGCGGTCGACCAGGCGTGGCTGTTCGGGGCCAGCTTCAGGCTCGGTGCCGGCCGATGGCCTGACCGCGGACGGCGCATGGCGCACGTCGTGCACGCCGTAGCAGCGGCGAGGTCGAGGCCCGCGCGGTCGTCATCGCCACCGGCGTCACCTGGCGCCGCCTCGGCGTGCCGGAGCTGGAGGCCCTGGTCGGCGCCGGGGTCTTCTACGGCGCGGCCGCCGCCGAGGCCCGTGCCATGGCGCGCCAGGACGTCTACGTCATCGGCGCAAGCAATTCAGTAGACCAGGCCGCGATCCACCTGTCCAGGTACGCGGCGTCGGTCACGATGGTGGTGCGCGGTCCGGCCTGGCGGCCAGCATGTCCAGCTACCTGGTCACCGAGATCAGCAAGACGGCCAACATCCGCGTCTGCCCGTCCACCGAGGTCACCGGCGGCAGCGGCCAGTGCAGCCTGGAGACGCTGACGCTGCGGCACCGGGTCAGCGGCGCCACCGAGGACCGTGCCCGCCGCCGCGCTGTTCGTGATGATCGGCGCCGAACCCCGCACCTCCTGGCTCCCCGGCAGCCATCGAGCGAGACGACGAGGGATTCATCCGCACCGGCCGGGACCTGCACCGGGCGGGCGAGCTCCGCCGTGGCTGGCCGCTGAAGCGGCCGCCGCTGCTGCTCGAGACGAGCGTCCCCGGCGTCTTCGCCGCCGGGGACGTGCGGCACCGGTCCGTCAAGCGGGTCGCCTCGGCCGTGGGCGAAGGCGCCACCGCCATCCAGCCTGGTGCACGAATACCTGCGCGCCGAGCAAGACTGACCGCGCGGCCGCTAGGAGCCTAGGAGGCGCGGTGTCCTCTCCGCCGCGAGCGCGGCGACGAGCTGGGTCCTGGAGCGGACGTCGAGCTTGCGATAGATCTGGCGCAGGTGGAACTCGACCGTCTTGGGCGACAGGAACAGGTCGGCCGCGATGTCACGGTTCGACGCTCCGCGCCGCACCGCCGCGGCCACGCGCCGTTCCTGCGGCGTGAGCGCGCCATCGTCGTCCTGCGGCGGCCGGTGGCGCCCGCCTGCCGCGCGCAGCTCGGCCTCGGCCTGGCTGGCCCAGGCGCCCGCGTGCAGCCGTTCGAATCCTTCCAGCGCGGCTCGCCAGGTGCTCGCGCGCCGCCGCCCGCCGGCGAGGCCCGGTGCAGGCGGCGCCCGAACGCCAGCAGCGTCCGGGCCCGCTCGAACGGCATGGGCCGCCGGTCGTCGAACGCGAGCGCGCCGGCGAAGGCCGCGTCGAAGTCGTCGTCGAGCAGACCGCGGCAGCGGGCCGCGCGCGCGGCGGCCACCGGACTGGTGCTGAACAGACCGCCTGGCGTTCGAGCCGGGCCAGCACGCGGCGGGCGTCGCCTCCCGGCCCTGGCGAGCGTAGGCCTCGACGAGATCCGGGACCCACGGGACGATCACCGGCTCCTCGTGCCCTGAGCCCTGGGTCATCCGCTCGACGGTCTCGAGTTCGCAGATGGCCGCGTCGATCCGGTCGAGCCCGAGCTCGAGGAACCCGAGGGCGCCGTGCACAAACCGCAGGCCGGTGCTGATCCGGTCGGACTCGGCGATGGCGAGCGCCGTGGCGGCCGCGGCGCGGCTCTCATCGGACCGCCCCTGAGCGGCGAGGATCCGGGTCCGGATCGTCAGCGCCCAGCCCGCCATATGGCGATGGCCGACCTCCTCGGCGAGCTGGAAGGTCTGCAGGGCCGCGGCGTCAGCGGCCTCCCAGTCGCCGAGACGGAACGCGGCGTCGGCCACCAGCAGCCCGGCCGCGCTCACCGTAGCCAGGGCACCCGCTTCCTGCGCGCAGTAAGCACAGTTCGGCGTTCTCGGCTCGCGCCTGCTCGAACTCCCCGAGCGGGATGCGCGTCCTGAGCAGGATGTGCAGCCACGGCCAGTCCGGGCCGAGCTTGTCCAGGCCGTCCGCGAGACGGAACGCCTCGGCCAGCACCGGCCGGGCTTGGGGCGCCTTGCCGCGCAGGCAGCAGGGTCCAGCCGCGCATCGTCAGTACCGCCGCGCGCACGGCGGGATCGCCTGCGTCGCCGAGCAGGCCGACGGCCCGCTGGGCCAGCTGTTCGGCCTCGAGATAGGAGTTGATCGTGGTCGCGCCGTTGGCGGCGTCGGCGAGCATCTCCGCCGCCAGCACCGGCCACCGGGACGCGACCAGGTCGGCCTGGCCGACCAGCAGGGGCATGGCCTCGGCGGGTGCGCCCCGCCAGACTTGCAGCCGCACCGCGGAGCTGCTGTGCCCGGCGCGCGCTGCTCCTCGCCGCAGGTCACCTCGGCCGCCTCGGCGAACAACGCGAGCGCACGATCGGCCACGCCCGCGGCAGCTGCCGCCTGACCGGCCGTGATCAGGCGGCGGCCCGCGGTTTCTGGATCCGGCGAGAGGCGCGCCGCTCGCTCCAGCGCGCCCGAGCCCGTGGCGTAGGCCCGGCGCGCCACCGCCCGGGCCGCCAAGCCCGCTCCAGGATGGCCGCCACTTCCTCATCGGGCCTGATCGTGGCCGCGGCTAGGTGCCACGCCTGGCGGTCGTCGTCATCTCGCAGCACCGCGGCCAGGGCGGCATGCGCGGCGCGGCGGGCACCGGCCCGCGCCTCCGAATACACCAGGCCGCGGATCAGCGGATGCGCGAAGGTCACCTCATGGCTGGCGAGCCGCACCAGTCCGGACGCCTCGGCGTCCGCCAGCTGCCCGGCGTCGGTTCCGGCCTCGCCAGGCACGCCGCCGCGATCACCGGCAGCTCGGTCCCCGACGTACGCCGCCGCGACGAGCAGGGCCTGCCGCGCGGGCCCGGACAGCGCCTCGATCCGGCCCGCGAACGCGCGCTGCAGCCGGCCTCCGGGTCCGAGCGGGAGCTCGAGCGCGGCCACCCCGGCCCGCTGGCTGGCGGTCAGCGTGGCGGGCAGCTCGACCAGGGCCAGCGGGTTGCCCGCCGCGGCCTGCGCGATCGCCGCCGCGACCAGCGGCGCCAGCTCCGGGGCGCGCTGCCGCAGAAGTTCGGCTGCCGCGGCGTCGTCGACCGGCCCGACGGGCAGATCCGGCAGCCGGATGCGCTCAGGCGGGTACCACGGGTCCCGCGCGGCCAGCACGACCGCGAGCGGCCCGCTGGCCCGCCGGGCGATGTACTCGATGCACTCCCGGGAGGACGCGTCGACCCACTGGACGTCGTCCACTACGACGAGGACCGGCCGGCACCTGGCCTCGGCCCGCAGCATGCCGAGCGCGGCGACGCATACCGCCAGCCGGTCACCTGGCGCGGGCGCTTCCAGCGCCAGCGCGCTCATGAAGCGCGGCGGCCTGCGGCGCTAAGCGGCGCGTCCAGCTGGCGCAGCACGGGGTAGAAAAGTTCGGTCAGCCCGGAGAAGGCGAGCTCCGCCTCGGTCTCGGCCCCGCAGGCCCGCACCACCGTGACCGCGCCAGCGCAGCGCTCGACCAGCGCCTCGAGCAGGGTCGTCTTGCCGATCCCGGCCTCCCCGTGCACGACGAGGGCGCCGCCCTCGCCGCGTACGAGCGCGGCGAGGAGAGCGTCGAGCCGGGCCCGTTCGGCCACCCGGCTGACGATCATCGTGATGCTCCGGAGAAGGGAGAGAACGGGCAACGCAGGCCCGTCGGCACGAACGCCGCGTATCTAACCGGGCGGACGTGGAACCGTGATGAAGATCATGTGGAGAAACGATGGAGATGGACCGGTCGGACCGGACCTCCAGCGGACCCGAGCATCGCCACCTGCAGGCGCTCAATTCTGCCTGGGCGTGGGTAGGAGTGCGGACGTGGATCCTCTCCAGGCGCTGCGGCAGATCGCGTTCGAGCTGGAACGGGGCGGCGCGCCCACGTACCGGGTGCAGGCCTTCCGCCGCGCGGCCTGCCGTGCTCGCCGCCCTGCCCGCGGGCGAGCTCGAGCTCCGGATACAGGCGGGCACCCTGCAGGCGCTGAAGGGCATCGGCGACACGACCGCCCAGGTGGTGACCGAGGCCGCTCGCGGTGCTGTGCCTGGTTACCTGGCCCGCCTGGTGGCGGAGCAGCCGCCGTCGGTTTCCGACGGCCTGCGGACGGCGTTGCGCGGTGACTGCCACACGCACTCGGACTGGTCCGACGGCGGCAGCCCGCCCCGTGGAGATGGCCGAGACGGCCCGCGACATCGGGCACGAGTGGATCGCGCTGACCGACCACTCGCCCCGGCTGACGGTGGCCAACGGCCTGTCCGCGGAGCGGCTGGAGGCCCAGCTACGGCTAGTCGATGAGCTGAACTCGGAGCTGGCACCGTTCCGGATCCTGACCGGCATCGAGGTGGACATCCTCGAGGACGGATCGCTCGACCAGCGCGAGGACCTGCTCGAGCCGGCTCGACGTGGTGGTGGCCAGCGTCCACTCCCAGCTGCGGATGCCTAGCCGGGCCGATGACCCGGCGCATGGTGGCCGCGATCCGCAACCCGCACGTGACCGTGCTCGGGCACTGCACCGGGCGGCTGATCGGCCCCAACCGCCAGGGCCGGGGCAGTACGGCCTGAGTCGGAGTTCGACGCCGCGACGGTCTTCGAGGCCTGCCGGGAGTCGGGCGTGGCCGTCGAGATCAACTGCTCAGCCGGAGCGCTCCGACCCGCCGGACCGGCTGCTGAAGCTGGCCGCCGAAGTAGGCTGCCTGTTTGCCATCGACACCGACGCGCACGCCCCCGGCCAGCTGGACTGGCTGGTCAACGGCACAGTTCGGGCCGAACGGGCGGGCATCACCCCGGACCGGGTGATCAACACCCGCGGCGCCGCTGAGATAGGCGCCGACCGGTCCGCCGGTACGTGAGGCGCGCCGGCCAGCTGGAACGCCATGAAATCCCGGATCCAGTGCGTTCCGACGCAGTGGAAGCCCTGTTCCAGTACGTCCGGCAGGCGTCCGGCAGCGGACCGGAGCGCAGGATCGCGGCCCGGGCCCGCCGCAGACCCGGGCCGCGATCCGGTCTCGGGGAGATACCGTCGCATACGGGACAGGTCTCCGCGATACAGCGCTAGAACGATCTACCATATCGAAGCGCCGCGACTGTACCCTGTCAAGAGGTGAATCGAGCTGGCAGTACGGTGACGACGTGACCAGGTCTCGATCAGGCCAGGCCAGACCGGCTGAGCCCGCGACCGCACGCCAGGTAACAATCCAGGACGTGGCGCGCGCGGCTGCCGTGTCCCGGCAGACCGTCTCGAACGTGCTCAACGGCAGCGGGCGGGTGGGCGACGCCGCCCGGGCCCGGGTGCTGGCGGCGGTGGAGGCGCTCGGCTACTACCCGCATCACGGTGCACGGAGCCTGCGCTCGCGCCGGACCAGGCAGGTCGCCTACGTCATGCCCCGCCTGCAACTGCTGCCGGGCAACTACCTCATGCAGCAGTTCCTCCAGTCGCTGGCCGCGGCGTGCACGCGGCGGAACAACAGCCTGGTGGTCGTGGTGCCGGAAGGCGATCCCGGGGACGAGATGCGCCGCCTGATCGCCAGCCGGAGCGTGGACGCGTTCCTGCTCTCCGAGCTGCAGCCCGATGACCCGCGGGTGAAGCTGCTGACCGAGGCCGGGATGCCGTTCGCGTGCTTCGGCCGGACCGGCCCGGCGCTGCCGCAGAACTGGGTCGACATCGACAACCGCGGCGCCGTCGCCGCGGCCGTGGAGCACGTGCTGGCCCGGGGCTTCGGGCGGGTCGCCTTCGTAAGCTACCGGACGCCGAACTCCTGGGATACCGAGCGGGCCGCCGGATTCAGGGACGGACTGGCCGCCGCCGGGATCTCCGCCGACCAGGCCGACATGCTGCTGGTGGACGAGGGCAACGCGCACAGGAAGATCAGGGCGCTGCTGTCCGGAGGCTAAGCCTGGGCTGCGTCCGGACGCCATCGTGAGCGGCAGTGACCGGCTCGCCGGGGTGATCTACAGCGTGGCCGCGGAACTGAGGCTGCGGATCGGCCGGGACCTCGCCGTCACCGGATTCGACGGGAGCGCAGCCGCCGCGTTGATGCACCCGCGGCTGACCACCGTGGCCATCCCGGTCGACGACATCGCCGGGCGGGTGGTGGACCGGGCGCTGCGCCAGGTCGACCACGGACCCGATCAGCAGCCCGGCGAAGTGGTGCGGGCCAGGCTGCGGCTGGGCGAGAGCACCGGCGGGTTCGGCCCGGAGCCTGACCGGGCCGCGCTGAGCGAACCCGATGACGCCGCGCTGACGTGGAAACGTTTCCAGGGTGCGGTAGTCTCCGCGGGCGCTTCCGGGGCGATCGCCGTGTCACCATCGCGGACGTGGCCGCCGATGCCGGGGTGGGCGTCGGCACGGTCTCGCGCTGTGCTCAACGGAAGCGACCAGGTACGCGAGTCCACCATGCGGGCCGTGCTCGACTCGATCGAGCGGCTGGGCTACCGGCCGAGCCACGCCGCGGCGGCCCTGGTCCGCGGCACGCCGCACACCGTCGCGCTCATCGTCGCCCACATGACCAGGCCGTCGGCGGTCGTGCGGGTGGCCAGCGCGCTGGCCGTGCTCGAGGATCAGGGCTACGACACGATCGTGTGCAACGTGGACAGCGCAGCCGAGCGGGACCGGCACCTGGAGGCGCTGCTGCCGACGCACCGGGCCGACGGGGTGCTGGCCATCTGCCTGCCGCTGTCACGCGGCCAGCTCGGCCAGTTCGCCCGGGCCGGGGTCGCCCTGGTCAGCGTGGACGCGGCCAACCCCGGGGTGCCGCAGACGGTCGTCGACGATGTGGTAGAGCGGGCGGCTGGCGGTCGGCCACCTCATCGGCCTGGGGCACCGGCGGATCGCCTTCGTCGGCGACATGCCCCCAGCCGGGCTCGGCTTCACCTCCTCCGCGGACCGGCTGCGCGGGTACAAGCAAGCCCTGGCCGCGGCGGGCATCGACGTCGAAACCGGCCTGATCCGGCGGGGCCCGCACGACGCCGCCGTCGCGGCCGAGCACGCGGCGCAACTGCTGAAATCGCCCGATCCCCCGTCGGCGATCTTCGCCGCCTCCGACACCCAGGCCATCGGCGTGCTGGCCGCGGCGGACCGGCTTGGTGTGGCGGTCCCCGGCCAGCTGTCGGTGGTCGGCTTCGACGACATCGAATCCGCGGCCTTCCTCAACCTCAGCACGATCCGCCAGCCGCTGGCCCGCAGCGGGACCGAGGGCGCGCAGCGGCTGTGCGCGCTGCTGCGCGGGGAGCGGGTCCGGCCGTTGCGGCAGGAACTGCCGATCGAGCTGATGGCACGGGGTACTTCGGACCGGAATCAGCGTCACATGCCCGGTCTGTGAGGGCACTTCGTCCGGGCACCCAGCGCAGCGACCTGGGGCACCAGCCAGGGAGACGTCAGTTGCAGTGGCGTGCCCGCGACAGCAGGTCCGGATCGTAGCCCGGCACCGCGAGGTCGTAAGCCAGGTAGCCAGTAAGCCAGGCGTTCGGCCCACGTGCGCAGGTTGTCGGTCACGTGACTGACGTAGGCCGCGGCGGTCAGGCAGGTCGGACGCCTTCCCGGCCGGTAGCGCCGCCAGCCGCCGGCGTAGGCGTCGGGTACTGCCTGAACCGATGCGACGGCCCGGGCCGGGCTGAGCTCCCAGCCGAAGCCGCACTCGCGGCACGGATCCCCGTCGAGAGTAGCTCCCCATTTCTCCACGACTCCCCACCCCAGGTGACATGGGCAGGAGATCCTCGGCGACCAGGCAGGCAACTGCGGTGGGTGAGCGGTCGCTCCGCGGGCGCCTGGGCTGGATCCCGCAGCATCTAAGATGCCTCTATGGTCGGCGATCCCGACGCGTCGGAGCGTCGAGCCCGTGGTGAACCCCGGTTTGGGGAAGCCAGGCGCCGAGCGTCTCGTCCGCATGACGAAGGAACAGATCGCGGGCCGTGCCGGGCCGCTACGCCAGGTCCGCCAGCGTGACCGGGTCGTCTCACCGCTCGCACTCGAACGTGAATGCCGGAAGCTGCTCCAGCGCGCCCAGCGCGCGATCGCGACCATCGTGACGTCGCGGGTTTACGCGGGCGACCTGCGGGGTGCCGTGGAGGAACCTGTCCTGCGGCAGCATGAATGGGAAATCGCCGTCGCGCTGCGCGAGATCACCGAGTTGCTGCTCGATCTGGTGTCGAGCTACGGCGGGGGCACGGCCGGGCCGATGACAGCCGCCGTCCTGGTCTCCCAGAATCGCGCGATAGCGATAGCCCGGGACGCCACCACGGCCCGGGTTCTGGCGCTTGAACTGCTGGCGGCGCAGGTCGCGGCCGCCGAGGCCGCGCGACGGGATTGGGAGACATCCCATCGGATGGCGGCCAACAACGACAAGTACCTCGATTTGGTGGCGCGCACCGCGGCGGACCAGCGCGCCACCGCGGAAATCACGGGCCTGGCCGAGCAGGCCGCCGAGGCGGCGCAAGCGTTCCGCGAGACTCTGCAGCGAGCCACCCTGGCCGCGGAGGCACTGGCCCTGCCTGAATCGCGTTAGGGTCTGGGGTGGCGGACGAACTCCCCGTCGCCGGGCACATCGACGATCATGCCCTCGCCCTTCAGGATCTCCAGGGCGCGGGCCGCCGCCGGTGCGAGACGTGGTGATGTTCGGCGATCGTGTGGAGCGAGGGGATCCGGCCAGTCATGGCCCCCTGGGCGATCTCGTCTCGCATCATCTTGGCGACTTGCTCATACGGCGGTACCGCCGAGTCAGGTCGATCACAGGGGCCAGCATTCCCGGTGAGGGACAGCGTTGGCAAGATCAGGCCCGGGATCCCTAGAGTGAGCTGATGGACGCCGCACTACGTGACCTGAGCGACCAGCTCGACCTGGCGACGCAGCGCCTGCTCGATACGGCGCGGGTCATCACCGAACCGGACCTGCGGGCACCGTCCCTGCTACCAGGGTGGACCCGGGCGCACGTGCTCGCGCACGTGGCCAGGAACGCCGACGCGATGCGGAACCTGCTGGTAGGCGTGCGGAGCGGGCGGGACCGGCCCGGCTACGCCAGCGCCGAGGCGCGCGAGAGCGCGGCATCGAGGAGGGCGCGGGCAGGCAGGCCAGGGAGCTGGTGGCCGACCTGGCCGACTCGGCGATGGCGCTGCGCACCGTGGCCAGGCAGCTGCCCGACGCAGGGATGGCAGGTGCCGGTGCGGATGCTGGAGGAGGCGGACCTCTACCCGGCCGCCGAGCTGCTGACCCGGCGGCTGGTGGAGGTCGAGCTGCATCACGGCGACCTCGGCGCCGGGTACGGGCCTGGCCGACTGGCTGCACCGCCTTCGCCGACATGGAACTCGCCGAGCCCATGCGGCTCCTGGCGCCAGGACCGGCTCAGCTAGTCCCGAACCGGCACCGCTCAGGCCGCCCCGGCCTCCGGCGTCGTGGCAGCCGTGGCCGCCCGCTGCCGGGGAGCTGGCTCGGAACAAGGTGAGGGTCATGGCCTTGCCGACGACCGGATCGGCCAGCGGGACGAGGTACCGGTAGCCGAAGGGCAGCTGGGCGCGCATGGCCCGGGGCGGCCGGGTGATCGTGGCGGACTGCCTGACCTCGAGCCCCAACCGCTCCAGCGAGCGCGGATCGTCACAGGCCCAGGCCCAGCGGGCTTCTATGCCCTTCCTGGCCACCAGCTTGTGCTGCTGGTCGAACGTCTGCTTCGGGTAGGTGTCCAGCACGATCAGGGCCCCGGGGAACCGTGCCGCGATCCGGGCCAGCGCGGCCATGACCTGGTCTTCTGGCAGGTAGACGAGGACGCCTTCGGCGACGAAGAAGTACGGTCCCCGGCTCTGCGCGACGGTGGGCAGCCAGTCCTCGTCCAGGACGGACGCGGCCACCATCCGGCGCCGTCCGGTGTCGGCGAAGAAGTTCCGGCGCAGCTCGATGGTGTCCGGCAGATCCAGGTCGAACCAGTGCACCTGGCCGTTGTCGACCCGCTCGAACCGGGTGTTCAGGCCGGTGCCGAGCTCCACCACCGTCGCCGCGGGATGCGCGGACGGGAACTCGCGTACCCAGAAGTCGATGATCGCGGTCCGCAGGACGGTGATGAAGCCGCCCGCGCTCCGGCCGTACTTGGCCATGTCGTAGTCGATCGACTGGAGCAGCTCCACGGCCCTGGGGTCGCGCAGCACCGGGTGTTTCCGCTGTGTCTCCCGGGCCCGGGCGGCGAGCGTGATGAACAGGGTCTCCTGCACGGCCCCGAGCCGGACCTGGTGCTTGTCCGGGTGTTCGTCCGCCATCAGCTCTAGCCAGACCACCGGGAACAGGGGGTGGTCCATGTCCGCGCCGACCGGGAGCTCGGCGTCCAGGTCGTCGAACGGCGGCGAGGTGCGCCAGGCGCGGGGGCGTGCCGGACGTCCGCGGACAGGTAGCGCAGCGACAAGATCCGCCTGCGGCCCGGGCGCGGGAACCCGGGGGCGCCGTGCACGGTCAGGAAGTCGAAGAAGATGGCGTCGCCGGGCCGCAGGCCGAACCGGCGGATGTCGAACCCGGCCGGATCTGCGTCGATGTCGGGCAGCTCGGCCAGGCTGCCCTCGGGAAACCAGCGGGCCTCCTTCTTCAGGAACGTGCGCGGCATCAGCCACGGGCCGCGGTGCGTGCCCGCCACCGAAGCTCCAGGCAGCCGTCCTCGGGCACCGGGTCCACCGGGATCCACGCGCTGACGCCCCGGCCGTCCACGTTGTAGTACGGCTGGTCCTGGTGCCACGGCGTGCGCTGCCGGGTCCCGCCCTCCTTCACGCAGGACGTGATCGTGGTAGAAGCGGACCCGGGGCGTGGCCATCAGGGCGGCGGCCAGGGCGGGCACCCGGGAGTGCCGGGCCAGCCGCTCGATCTCACCGATCTCCCGCCACCGGCAGAAATCCTCGGTGAACGCGCCCGGGATCACCGGGCGCACTGGCCACCTGGGCCAGCGGCCCGGGCCGGGCCAGCACCGCGTCGATCGCGGCGGCCGCGACCGCCACCTCGGCGGGGTCAGGACCGAGCGCAGGCAGGCCACGCCGTCCCGGGCGAAGGCCGCGACCGCCTCATCATCGGGGCGTACGGGTTCCATAGCCGCACCCTAACCCTGACTACACTTGTGCCCGAGGGGGACCACCAGAGAGGCAGGCCCAGCGTGGCACGCATCGCAGGTCGGCGACAAGGCCCCCGACTTCACCCTCCCGTCGCAATCGGGCGACCAGGTCCGGCTGCAGGACCGGCTCGGCGAGCGGGTGGTGGTCTTGTACTTCTACCCCAAGGACAACACCCCCGGCTGCACCGCCGAGGCGTGCGCCTTCCGCGACAGCCACGAGACGTTCACCGACGCCGGGGCCGAGGTGATCGGGATCAGCTCCGACTCGGCGGATCGGCACGTCGCCTTCGCCGAGCAGGCACCAGCTGCCGTTCACGCTGCTGGCCGACCAGGGCGGCCGGGTCCGCAAGGCCTACGGGGTGCTTAAACGCGTGATGGGCCTGCTCCCCGGCCGGGTCACCTACGTGATCGACCGCACCGGCACGGTCCGGCACGTCTTCAACTCGATGACCAACATCGACGGGCACGTCACCGAGGCGCTCGAGGTAGTCAGGCAGCTGCAGGCCGAGCAGCCCGCGTTACCGGGCCGGTTACCGGGGCCTCGTCGGTCAGTACCTCGCGGCGGAGCTGCGGGAACACCTTGGACACCTTGCCCAGCAGGTAGTCGCCGTAGGTGCCGGCGATGCGCCTGCAGGTTCTGTCCGTCCCAGCGCGGCTGGCCGCCGTCGCCGACCGCGGCCCGCTCCGGCAGCGGCGGGATCTCGGCGGTGAAGTCGGGGTCGAAGAAGAACGGGAAGGAGAGCCGGTCCCGGCCGCTGAGCGTTGCGGACCCGGTGCGGCGTCGACCGGTACCAGCCGCCGGTCAGCCGGTCGAGCATGTCGCCGATGTTGCAGACGAACGTGCCCGGGATCGGCGGCGCGTCGATCCAGCCGCTCGCGGCGCGGCGACCTGCAGGCCGCCGTTGGCGTCCTGGGCCAGCAGGGTCAGCAGGCCGTAGTCGGTGTGCTCGCCGACGCCCCAGTCCTCGCTGTCTGCGGCGGCGACGGCGGGTAGCGAAAGATCCGGAACAGGACGGTCGGGTCGGCGGTGTACCCGCCGGCGAAGTAGTCCGCGTCCAGGCCCAGGCTCAGCGCCACGCCGCGCAGCACGGCCTGGCCCAGACCGGTCAGCGCGTCGAGGTAGGTCGAGCACCGGCGGCACGCAGCTCGGGCACCTGCCGCGGGAACAGGTTGCGGCCGTGCAGCGGCAGCCCGGCGCGCACCCGGGGATCGTCGCGGCCGAGTTCGGCGCCGAAGTACAGGCCCTCCTTCAGGTCCGGCCGCCGGAGGTGAGCTCGGCGCCCACCGGGAAGTATCCCCGCCAGGCCGGGCCGCCGCGCGCCATGGCGATCTCCATCTTCGCCGCCTGCGGCGGGCGCGAAGAACGCGGCGCAGGCCCGGGTCAGCCGGGCCAGCAGGTCCGGCGCGACGCCGTGGCCGGTGACGTAGAAAGAAGCCGTGCTCGCGGCACGCCCCGCCTCGATCTGCCGGGCCACCTCGAGGCCGCCGGTCAAGCCCGCCGGGTGGCAGAGCGCAGGGGTGCCACGTCCACGACCGGAAGAATGCCGAACGGGCGGTCATCCCTCAGCACCTCTCGATTGTGCCTGCTCCGGCCGGGTGCGGCGGCCACCGGCCGGCAGCCCGCCGAAGCTGGTTTCCGCCACTCCCTCGCCGCTGGTCAGGCCGGGCAGCTGCCGCTGCAGGTCCTGCGCCCGCGGCCGCGGGCAGTAGCGTCCGCACCGCAGCGAGATCTCGGCGCGCAGGACCGGGGTTCCCGCCGACCCGCCGAGCCGGGCCACCGCGGCCAGCACGGCACCGGTCGCTCCCGGCCGGGATCTCCGAGACCGACCTGGATCATCGGCTCGCAGACCGCCGTGCCCGCCTGGTCCAGCGCCGCCATCAGGACCAGCGGGCGTGAGCTTGCGGAAGTGGGCCGCGCGCGTGGTGGACGGCGCGGAGATGTAGCCGCACTCGGTCATCGTCACGGTGCAGTCGGTGACCTGCCAGCCGAGCAGACCCTCGCGCAGCGCCTGCGTCGATGGTACTGCGTCATCATCGCGGCGAAGTTGTCCGACGGTCTTGTAGACGTACATCGGCACCGAGCGGACGTCGACCTCGAGCCGGAACGCGACGCCGGAAGCCGGGCGGCGCCGGGTCCACCCGCAGCCCGAGCGCGGCGGGGAACGGGTTCGCCGGCGCGCCCAGCACGCTCGGCGGCCTGGCCCGAGCCGACCGGGCGCTCGATGCAGATCGCTGTCGTCGTCTCGCGGAACGTCACCTCGATGCCGAAGTCGGCGGCCAGCGTTGCCTGATGACCTCCTTCTGCCTCGCCGTAGAGGGCGAGACGGCCAGCTCTGCCGGCGTCGTCCTGCCGGACGTTGATCAGCGGGTCCTGCTCGGCGAGCTGCGCCAGGCGCGACTCGGAGCGCGGCCCTGTCGGCCGGGTCGGCGGGCGCACCACGACCGATTCCAGTGTCGGCGGGGCGAACTGACGGCTGGTCGCGCACGGCGCCGCGGTGCGCCGATCTCGGTCGCCGATCTGGACTCGTCCGAGGCCCCGCAGCTTGCGCGATCTGGCCGGCAGCGCACGGACGCGCCGGACGGTCCGCGCCGCGCTCGAACACGCCGATCGCCGTCGACCTTGCCCTGCGGCTGTGGTCCGACGGCGCTGAACCGCAGGCGGTCGCGGACGCGGATGGTGCCGGAGAACATCCGGACGTAGGCGAGCTTCTCGCCGCGGCGACCACGCTCGATCTTGAAGACGCGGCCCGAGACCGGACCGTCGGCGTCGCCCGTCGCCGGTCGGCAGCAGCTCGGCGATAGCCGCCATCAGCGCTCGGCACGCCCGCCCCGGTGAGCGGCCGAGCCGAAGAAGACCGGGTGCACCAGGGCGCGCCCGGTCTGAGCCGCGAGCTCGCTGCGCGCAGCCGGGCCGTACGGCACGCCCAGCTCGTCGTCGACGTACGGCCGGCGAGGATCCCCTCGTCGTGTTCGGCCAGCGTATCCGGCCAGCCGGGCCGGGAAGCGCGGCGTCGGCATCCGCCCCACGGCGTGAAGCCCGCCGCGCGGGTGCCGAGCGCCGTAGGCCGGAGCCCATCGGGACGACGGCGGGCGTCAGCCGGTCGGCGATCGTCCCGCAGCACGCGCTCCGTCTCGCGCGCCCGGCCGGTCGATCTTGTTCACGAAGATCAGCGTCGGGATGCGCAGCCGCTGCAGCGTCCGCATCAGCACGCGGGTCTGCGGCTGCACGCCCTCGACGGCCGAGATCACCAGCACGGCACCGTCGAGCACGCTCAGCACCCGTTCCACCTCGGCGATGAAGTCCGGGTGGCCGGGCGTGTCGATCAGGTTGACGGTGACGTCGCCGATCGGCGAACGACACGACGGCGGACTTGATCGTGATCCCGCGCTGGCGCTCCAGCGCCAGCGAATCGGTCTGCGTCGTGCCGTCGTCGACGCTGCCGATCTCGTCGATGACGCCGGCGGCGTAGAGCAGCCGCTCGGTGAGGGTGGTCTTACCGGCGTCGACGTGCGCCAGGATGCCAAGGTTGAGCGTTCGTCGCGGCAAGCGTCATACCCTCGAGGTCATGGAAACCTTCGTGATGGACATGAACGCCTGGCGCATCTCGCCTCCCTTGGCTGCTTGCGGCCCAGCCTGGGGGGCACCGGACGGGCGGCAAAACGATTTTCGGCGGCAACCGATAATGGGAGGGTGGACAGCTTCCGGGCCCGGGTCGGCGCGGCCATCTTCGAGCGGGTCGCCGGGCCGCAGGGGCCGCGACCGCCGGCGGCAGATCAACGCTGAGCGCGGGCGAGCGCTGGTTCGCCGAAGACCGGCCGGTCCGCCGGGTGCACGGGGACTCGTCGATGTTCATCGGCGGGATCAGGGCGCTGCTGCTGCAGTCGCTGCATCCGCTGGCCATGGCGGCGGTGGCGGAGCACTCCGACTACCGCGGCGACCCGTGGGGGCGGCTGCAGCGGACCAGCTACTTCCTGGCCGTCACCACGTTCGGCCGGGCCGAGCGACGCGCAGGCCGCGATCGCGCGGGTCCGCGCGGTGCACCGAGCACGTCACCGGGACCGCGCCGGACGGGCGGCCCTACGCCGCCTCCGACCCGCACCTGCTGACCTGGGTGCACATCGCCGAGGCGGACAGCTTCCTGCGCGCCCACACCCGGTTCGGCACCCGGCCGCTGGACCAGGCCGGGCGCGACGGCTACGTCGCCGACATGGCCAGGATCGGCGCCGAGCTCGGCGTGCCCGACCCGCCGCGCACCGAGGCCGAACTCGCCGACCGGATCGCCGGGTACCGGCGCCGAGCTGGCCGCGACCGCGCAGGCCCGCGAGGCGGCGCGGTTCCTGCTGCTCAGCCCGCCGCTCCCGGTCGTCGCCCGGGCGCCCTACGGGGTGCTGGCCGCGGCCGCGTGTGTCACTGCTGCCCGGCTGGGCCCGGCGGCCGCTGCGAGCTGCCCCGGCTGCCGGTGACCGAGACCGTGCTGGTCCGCCCGGCCGGGCCACGCCATGGTCCGCGCCATCCGCTGGGCCACCAGCCGCGCCGCCGCCCGTCCCGTTGTCGGAGACATGCACGGGAAGCCGTGCGTGGGAGGATCCGAGGATGCCGATGCCGACCGTTGCCATCGACGTGCCGTCCGCGCAAGTTCTCGCCGACCAGGCGTCGATCATCTCAGAGCTCCAGTTCGTCATGGACTGCTGCAAGCGGCTGCTCGCCGACCTGGCCAAGCCCGAGGAGGAACGGGACCAGCTGATGCCGCTGGCGCTGTGGTCGTCCGCCGTGCTCGCCTACGGCCGCTGCTTCAGCAAGGGCAAGCGGTTCGCCCTGTCCAACGACGACGTCAGGAACCTGCCCCTGCACGGCGCGGTGATGAAGTTCCACCAGTGGATCCTGGAGGAGCGCGACAAGCTCGCCGCGCGCGCCGCGAACCCGGCCGAGGGAGCGAAGGTGGGCGCCGCCCTGTCGCCGCCCGAGCAGAAGGACCGGCGGGTGGAGGGCATCGTCATCTTCGCCAGCAGCCACGAGGTCGTCGACGACGTCGGCGTCCGCCAGCTCGGCGGCCTGGCCTCCGAGCTGGCCAAGCAGACGGCGGAAAAGGCGCAGGAGCAGCAGGACGTCGTGCTGAAGGACGCCCAGCAGCTCGACCTGGACAGCCCTGTACCAGCATGACGCCGATCGGCACCTGGCCGCCCGAGGCGGCGGCCGGGGACGACGGCGCTAGCTAGGCGGCGCTGACCGCGCCGGATGCGGCGCAGGACCTCCTCGGTGCCGAGCGCGCGGGACACCTCGGCCAGGTCGGGGCTGCGCTGAGTGCGCCGGTGATCAGCACCCGGATGACCTGGGACGCGTCGAGTGATGGAGCCGGGATAGGCGTCCGGGTCCTGCTTGAGACCTTCTGGCTCGGGCGCGAACCCGAGCTCGGCCGCGAGCTGGCGGACCTGGCTCGAACCACTCCGGGTCCGGCCCGTTGCCCGGCCGTGGGCGGCTGGTAACCGGCGGCGAAGGCGTCCGCCACGGCCCGCACCAGGTCCGGGTCCAGGCTGCCGAACCTGGCGTCCGCGGGATCGGTGACCGGCTCGAAGATCTGCGGGAAGAAGAAGCCGTAGGCACCGGAAGTCGGCCCACTTGCGCAGGTCCTTGCGCGGGTTGGGCACGCCTTCCCGCTCGACGGCCAGGGCGCGCAGCGCCAGCGCCCGTTCGGCCTCAAGATCTCGGCCAGGCTCGGGATCGTAGCGCCGGCCCACGGGCCGACCTCGGCCAGGATCTGCTCGCCGGACAGGGTGGCGATGTAGTCGCCGCTGATGTCGTCGAGCTTGACCGTGTCCACCAGCGGGCCCGCGGTGCCGCATTCGGACAGCCGGATCGGCGCGGCCAGCGCTTCGGCCAGCGGCATCTCGGCGAGCCTGCCGTTGGCCAGGCCGCGCAGGTAGTACTGCACCGCCGGCGCCGGGTAGCCCTGCTCGATGTAGAAGCTCACGGTGGCTTCGGGTCGCGGCGCTTGGACAGCTTGCGGCGGCTGCCGCCGTCCTGCTTCATCAGCGTCGCGACGTGCGCGTACTGCACCCGCTCGAAGCCGAGGGCGTCGAACAGCTGCAGGTGCAGCGGCACCGAGGAGATCCACTCCTCGCCGCGGATGACGAGGTTGACGCGCATCAGGTGGTCGTCCACCGCGTGCGCGAAGTGGTAGGTGGGCAGCCGCGGCTCGGTGCCGCTGCTCTTCAGGATGACCGCGTCGTTGCGGTTGTCGTCCATGGACAGCTCGCCGCGGATCGCGTCGGTGAAGCTCACCCGGTTCCCTGCAGACGCCCGGGGAACGGAAGCGGACCACGTAGGGCTCGCTCGCCGCGAGCCGCTTGGCCACCTCGTCAGGATCGGCGTCGCGCCAGATGGCCCACTTGCCGTAGTAGCCGGGCAGGGCTCCGGCCTCCCGCTGCCGGGCGCTGATTTCCTCCAGGTCCTGCTTGGTCGCGAAGTCCACGTAGGCCCGGCCCTGGCGGAGCAGTTCGCGGACGTAGGTCAGGTAGGTCTGCGCCTCGCGCCGACTGGGTGTAGGGACCGTAACGCGCCGGTCCGGTCGTCCTCGTCCGGGCTGATGGAGAAGTACTCGAACGCCTCGGCGAACTGCTCGGCCGCGCTCCTCGGTGAACCGGGCCTGGTCGGTGTCCTCCAGGCGGACCAGGTAGACGCCGCCGGACTGGCGGGCCACGTCGGCGTCGATCGTCGCCGTAACACGCCGCCGATGGTCAGGAAGCCCGTCGGGCTCGGCGCGATGCGCGTGACCTTCGCTCCTTCGGGCAGGTCACGCGGCGGGTAGCGGTGCTCCCAGTGATCCGGCTCCGGCAGGTCCGGCGGGAACAGGGAATCGACGATGTCCTGGCTGAGCATGAGCGAGCGGCTCCGAACGAGCGTATGGTGACGGCCGCAATGCAGCGTACCCGCACCTCTGGCGGCGGCGGATTCCAGCATGGTCACAGGGCCCGGTTCGGCCGTAAGCGCCCTGATATGGTCGGACCGCGACTTGGGAGGTCTCGATGGCGCGACGCCGACTGCTGATCACCGCCGTCACCTCGGTCTCAGCCCTCGCCCTCGCGGGCGCGGGGCTGGCCGGGCCGACCTGGGCGCGCCACCGGCCTGGACCAGGGCGGGCGTGCTCGGCATGACGCTCACACGCTGTCCCCGCCCGGCGCCCACGTCTACCCGGACACCGGCAACGGCGGCTACACCAGCGTCCACACCGACGTGCACCTGATCTACGACGCGCGCGGCGAACAAGTTCCTGCCGGGCAACCACGTCGTGCTCACCGACCGCGCCACGCAGTGCCTGACCAGCTTCAGCCTCGACTTCGAGCGCACGAGTCCGCCAACCCGGCGAACGGACCCGACATGACCGTCAACTCGATCGACGGTCAACGGCCACGCCGGCGGCGTTCACGTTCGTGCAGCCGACCTACCCCGGCGACCCGAACGGGCAGGACGACCCCAACCCGCTGGCGCACGAGGCCTCGCAGGTCAACCCGGTCGGCGGCCCGGCGAACAACCCGCTGCCCCCGGCCTGCTCGCCCGAGCCGTGACACCGGCGCCGCCGCGAACGCGCAGAACGGCGACGCAGTGCCCGGCCAACAAGCTGGTGATCACGCCGTGCCAGACCCCGATCACGGCCGGCATCGGCTTCACCGTGACGGTCCGCTACACCGGCACGTCCGGGCGTGCACAACGACGGCGACGGCACCACCGAGGGCTGGTTCCGAACGACTCCCGCCAGGCGACGGCGGCTTCGTCACCACCGAGCCGGTGGGCACCGAGGACTGGATGCCGCTCAACGACCATCCGACGCGCCAAGCCGACCTACGACTTCTACGACACGGTCAACGCCGGCCGGACGCGCGATCGCGAACGGCATGCTGCATGTCCACGTGACGCAACCCGCCGGACGCGCGGTTCCCCGGCGGCTCGGCAACCTGGCACTGGCACTCGCGCGCGCCGATCGCCAGCTACCTGGTCGAGAACAGCGTCGGCGCACTACGACGCTGACCTCGCGGGTCGGCAGCGACGGCATCAGGTACTACCAGGCGCAGGACGCGCTCGATCAGCGCGGCGCAGAAGCAGAAGAACCTGCGCGATCATGAACCAGCAGCAGGACATCACCGACTTCGAGAGCCAGTTCAACGGGCCGTTCCCGTTCACCTCGGACGGCGTCATCGTCGGCACTCCCGACGCGGGCTTCGAAGAGGAGATGCAGACGATGATCACCTTCGCAGGCGGGCAGATCGACCTGGACACGCTCTACCACGAGAACATGCACCAGTGGTGGGGCGACAACGTCACCGAGGCCAGCTACAACCTGACCTTCTTCAAGGAAGGCATGGCCACCCTCGGCGAGTACCTGCTCGACGCGCGCGACGCCGACAACCACGGCAGGCGGCCCCGGCACGCACGCGCGGGCAGAAGGCGTTCAGCGACAGCCTGATCGCGCAGTTCAACAAGACTTACGCCCGAGTAAGCAGCTTCTGGACCGCCGCCCCGTCCAACCCGACCCCGTTCGGCCTGTTCTCCAACGCTCCCACCTACGAGCGGCCCGGCACCGCCTACATCGCGCTGCGGCAGATCCTCGGCACCGCCAGGTTCACCAAGGCCCTGCAGCAGATCCAGCGCCACTACGGCGGCGGCCACATCACCGAAGCCCAGCTGGAAGCCGGCTTCCGGCACTGGCTGCCCAACAAGAGCGCGGCCTGCGAGAACAGGCTCAGCCAGTTCTTCACTCAGTGGTTCGACACCGCCTACCCGAGCGGCGGCGGCGCCAACAAGCCCGCCATCACCGGGCCCGGGCTGGCCGGTGCGAGGCTTCTACGACAGCAGCGGCGGCTGCCCCGCGTAGCGGGACCTGTCGTCCGTCAGCGCCGGACGCCGCTCGGACCGTCAGCGACTCGATCGGGCCGTTGAACCAGTGCCCGCGCGGGCAGGTGGATCCTCGCGCTTTCCAGCGCGCCGTCCGTCGAGCTCATCAGGTAGCGGTCCTGCACCTCGGCGGGCAGCCCGCACCGGACCAGCACCCGTCTTGTCCATGTACGCCGGGCAGTCAGGAACATCACGCTGGCATCCATCGGGAACCCCCATTCCCCGTTCATGCTGGAGCCTGCCGGACGGACGACGCCGCGCGTCCGCCCGGCAGGGCTGGGCTCCTCTCACCCCGCTCCAGCTTCGCGAGGGCGCCCTTGCTGAACCGGAGGGCCGGACCGTGCGCCTGATACACCGGATTTGCCGGGCTATGTCCTACGGCTCGGCCCGAACCGTTAGCCGAGGGCCGAATCGGGGCGAGGAAAGCTGGTGGTGAAGGCGTACCGGGAGGCGCGCGTACAGATGCCGGGCGAACTCCACCGGGCGGCCGGACTGGTCGTAGGCGATGCGCTCCATGGTCAGCAGGGCCGTGCCGCGGGTCTCGTTGAGCGTGCGGGCCTCAGCGGCCGAGGCGTTCTTCGCCCCCATCCGCTGCGTGCGCCGAGTACAGCCCGATGCCGGACGCGCGGAGCAGTTCGTAGAGCCCGTGCTCCTCGAGCATCTCGACGTTCAGCTGGACGAGCCCGGCGGGCAGGTAGTTGTGCATCAGGGCCATCGGCTCGCCGTCGGCCAGCCGGATCCGCTCCAGTGACATCACCAGGAGCCCGCTCGGGCAGTTGCAGCGCCTGCGCGACCTGGTCGCTGGCGTGGCTGACCTCGGCCTTGAGCACCCGGGTGGCGGGCGTCCGGCCGCTGGCCGCAGGTCGTCGTAGAGGCTGGTCAGCTCGACGTTGCGGTCGATCCGCTCGTTCGCCACCACGGTCCCCGCGCCGCGCTTGCGCACCACAAGCCCCTTGTTGGCCAGGTAGAGGAAGGCCGCCCGCACGGTTGGCCTGCGACAGGCCGAGCTCTCCGCTAGCTGGACTTCGTTCTCCAGCCGGGCCCCGACCTTGAGCGCGCCGGATCTTATGGCTGATTCGAAGTGCTGAGCCAGCTGGAAGTAGAGCGGCACCGGGCTGGTCCGGTCGATGCTAATCGGGCCGCTGGAGCTTGGTTCGCGTTCAGGCATCGTCGACATCCGGCGGTGGCTAGGCTCGTTTGTTTGTACATTCTAACCACTGCAGAGTTAGTACGGAAACCGGACCGTTATGTGCGTGAGAGGACGATCCCGGAGAACTGGTCGTGAGAGCCGCAGCCAGCCGGTTGCGACCTTATTTCTAGTTTGTTTATACGTACTTACAGGCTCTTGACAGGTCATAACCGCGGCAGGTCAGCCCGGCTGCATCGGTGAAGCGGCCCGCCCGGAACCGCGTCGACGAGCGGCTCGAGGTCCGCGGGCGGGGCCTGCCCGTGGCCGGTGAACGGCGGCGAGCTCGCGCAGCAGGCGAAGCGCCCGCCCGGTCCCCTCCCCAGGCGGGGAAATCGGCGCAGGTCGATGGCCTGGGCCGCGACGAAAGCTCGAGGGCGACAACCCGCGCGGCGAGGTCGGCCATGTCGGCCAGGCGCCGCGCCGACAGCGGGGCCATCGTCATGCGGTCCTCGATCCCCTCGGCCTTGCTCGAGCTCACGACCTCGAAGGAAACCGGGTGGGCGAGCGCGCGCGCCTCCGCGGCGATCGACTGCGCGGCGACAGCGAACTCGGCGAGCGCGTCCTCGCCGGTGTCCGGCTCGCGCGGCAAGCCCGGCCGGGAGGCCGGACAGCGGGCTCTGCAGGAGCTTGACGGTTCGCTCGGCGGCGCTGGTCACCACCGTCGCGAGGGCGATGCGGGCGAAGTCGAGCGCGGCGGCGACCGGGACCACGTCGAGATTGCCGACCGACACGATGCGCCGTTCCGCCAGGACGACGGCGGGGTTGGCCGGGGTGGAGTTCAGCTCGGTCTCGATCGTGCCCCGGGTAAAAGCCAGGGTGTCCCTGGCCGCGCCGAGGATCTGGGGGATGCTCCGGAAGGTGAGCGGGTCCTGCAGGTTCCGGGCGTGACCGGGCTCGAACAGGGAGCTCCCGGCGAGCAGCGCGGGAGGCGGCCGCTCGCCGCGGCCAGGCCCGGGTGGGGTCGGACCTCGGCGACCACGGGATGGAGGATACTGAGGTTGCCCGCGAACCCTCCAGAGCGAGCGCGGCGGCGACCTCGGCTTTCCCCGAGCAGCCGTTCAGCGGCGAGTTGAGCCAGCCCGGCCCAGCCGGTGGCGAAGGCGTTGTTATGTGATCAGCGCCAGGCCTTCGTTTTCTTGCAGAACGAATCCGGTCTCGCGGAGCAGCCCTCAGCGAGGTCGGCCAGGGGACCCAGATCAGCCTGCCCCACCGAACCGAGGCTGCGCACGGTCGGCGAGACACCACGGTTCAGGGCGTCGACGATCATCTCGGCGAGTTCGGGGCGCACCCCGGCCGCGCCTTTGGCGTAACCGTTCACCAGGCAGGCCATCGCGGCCCGCACCACCGTGGGCGGGGCGGGCGTTCCCTGGGCGATCAGGTGATTCCGGATCAGGGTCTGGCTGAAGCCCCGGCGGCCCGCAGCGTCGAGCGTGACGCGCTTTCGCTCGGCGACAGCGGTCGTCAGGCCATAGACGGCCGCCTCCGATCGCAGGGCCTCCTCGACAACCTTCCGCGCCTCGGCCATCCGGTCACGCGCCGCCGGGGCGAGGATGGCCGTCGTCCCGCCCCTCGGCGACGGCCGCGAGGGACTCGATCGTCAGCGACGCGCCGTCAAGCACCACCATCAGCGCTACCCTCCCTTGGCCAGTGCTTCGGCTGCAACTTCTCCGGAGCAGAGCCCGGCCCGCCGCCCATATTGACACACCGGAGTAGGCTGGCCGCGCACCTGGCTGCAAGTTCGCGCCCTGGATAGGCCGGGTGCAGGCCGAGCTCGCGCCGCAGCGGGCACCGTGTACGACATCGGGCGCTTCACGTCGGCCAGGTTCGGCGGGGTTGCGGAAGGGTGGCTTCGTGAGTGAGCTGGAGGGGCGCGTGAGCTCATCGATCGTGGACCGGCTGCGGTCCGGCCCGGTGCCTCGGCGCCGAGGGCTACGTCTTCGAGCTCGAGCGGCGCGGCTACATCAAGGCGGGCCCGTTCGTCCCCGAGGTGGTGCTCGACTAGCCCGGACGCGCGTGCGCGAGCTGCACCGCGAGTTCCTGCGCGCGGGCGCGGACGTGATGGTGGCGCTCACCTACTACGCGCACCGGGAGAAGCTGCGCGACGTGGGCCGCGAGGGCGACCTGGAGGACGATGAACCGCGCAGGCGGTGCGGATCGCCCGCGAGGTCGCGGCCGAGGGCGGCGCGCTGGTGGCCGGCAACGTCTGCAACACCTGGGCCTACGACCCGGACGACCCGGCGCACCGGTGCAGGTCGTTCGGGCCATGTACGCCGAGCAGCTCGGCTGGGCGGTCGAGGAGGGCGTCGACTTCGTCATCTCCGAGACCAACGACTACCTCGGCGAGGCGCTGATCGCGGCTGCGAGGTCATCCGGGACCTGGGGCTGCCCGCGATGGTCACGCTGGCGCCGAGCGTCAGCCGTCGACCGGACCCGCGACGGCTACGGGTACGTCGGAGGCGTGCCGGATCCCGGCCGCCGAGGGCGCGCAGGTGGTCGGCCTGAACTGCGATCGCGGGGCCTGTTGACCATGCTGCCGCTCGTCGCGCGACATCCGGGAGGCCGTGGACTGCGCCGTCGCCGTCCAGCCGGTGCCGTACCGGACCGACGCGGCCGCCCCGACCATGGAGACCCTGCGGTCGGCGGACGGGGAGCGGGCCTTCCCCATCGCGCTCGACTCCTTCACCTGCACGCGGTTCGGGGGATGGCGCAGTTCGCGTCGCAGGCCCGCAGTCTATTGCACACTTCGCTACCAATACAAATTTACGTACTGGGATTCATTGAGGGTTCTGCTCCTGATATGACCCTTTGGGCCGAAAAAATATCGATCAACTACGCTACAGCCTTGACACGACCATCAATCCAGATCAAATGGCTTTCGCCCAGGAGCAGTTTCATTTAGAAACACAGATGCATAGCGAATTTATGTAAGACGGGTTTCAAATATTTTTCTTACCTGTCTCAGTAAACGCTGCGAACAAGAGATTTGGGAGCGAACAAGAGTTACTTTGCGCCCCGCTTTTCTAATTCTTCCCGCGTTAAGGTGATGAGCATGCTTACAGGTGAGCCTTTGAGTAGCTAATACGACATGAAGAATCTATCGGTATCGGGTGGAATTGTGATCTTATACTTTGGATGGTACTCATTCGGTACAGGAATTGTCCAGCGTGTAGTAGAGATCCAGGCCCTCGACTTCAGTTTCAGTTCAATCTCAAGCTGATCACCATTTTTTTCACTTTGATGATTGGATCATACATGCTTCTGGCATAATTAACCTTTGCAATATCGAATCCGATCAAATTGCTTTTCGACGCACGGCTTTTTAAAATCAGTCAGTTCTTGTTTGATTGGGTGACCACGTGTTTTCCCAAGCGATACGTATGGAGATTGCACGCGGATAGGTCATATATTCTACCTGAGCTGTCGTAGGTATCTGCTCGGTCCACATTGCCTTGATGACATAAGTCGAATCGATGCCCTTTGGCAATATGTTAAATGCATACACATTGTTCAATCGTCGTTCCATACACGAGAGCGCCTCTGTGGAAACATCGCCCTGCATCATGTCAAGGTACCAGTCGATCGCCGGACTCATGACCACTGTATGCTTTTGATGAGACGCTTCAACACCACCTTTTACACCGCGCCAAGCCATAACGGCTGCGCCCAGGGCAATACACTCCCTCAATATTTCATCCCATCGCGATCGGGGCTTCTTTCTTCGACGCAATGATGCTTTGCGATACGTTTCACCATGTAAGCCTGCAGACCAATGCCATTGCTGATGTTGTTCTTCTTCATGAATGCCTGCACACCTGGATCTCTTTCCCAATATCCTTTATAGCATTCATGCACTCCGATATGGATGTAATCGAATGGGGCTCTAGGGCAGCAACTTCGGTGAGGACCTTGTCCAGGAATTCATAGGTTTTCATCCGTGGGATCGAGCGTGTTATCGACATGCATTTGAAACGTTCCATTGCCCCATGTCGCGAACTTGCTTCCGGGATTCACCCGCACTTACCGTTATCATTGGTTACTGAGAGCGAATGGTAAGATGCCGCAGCGGCCATGCTATGCCGGATTTCTTTCAGAAGAATTTTTACTACATATCGCGTCTTAATAAGCAATCACTTCTTTGATATCGTCTTGCGTATAAAACCCGCCATAAGTTGCGCTTCTCCTTTGTTTGGGCGGTGCATTCTCACCAATGTTCGGTCCTTGGCACACGCCATGCTCCGAGGTCAGTTAACTCGGGCAGACTCTTGATCTGAATTCGCCATCCTTCGTCATCGGTAAGGTGCCAATGAAATCCTATTGAGTTTGAAGCGCGCCATCCGGTCAGATCTGTATCTTTGATGTAATCCCTTTGGAAAAGTATACTGCTCATCTAACATCACGCCGCGCCAAGGAAATCTCGGGTAATCTGTAATTGTTGTTGCCGGCACTTTCCAAGAGACATTGTCAACGGTAGTGGCGCTTTCTATCGCCGGAGGTAAAAGCTGCAACAAGGTCTGAACGCCGTAAAAAAGCCCAGCCGGCGCGTTGGCCTCTATGGTTATTTTTGATGGTGGTGGGTTGCAGAAATACCCTTCGGACCAAGAGAGTTGGGATCAGCCTTTGCTTAATAATAGAAGTTCGATCGAAGCGTCAGGTGAGGGAGTCGTCTTCAAAGTGTAGCGAGCCGGCGGCGTGAAACTATCGGTTGTCAGTCACGCGATTGATGTTGAACTGGCTGTTTTACCGGGACACCAGTGATCGCAGTGTTTGAATTCTCCGGTCTGAAATTGTGACTCACTGGGGGATCGGAATAATTCCTCCTGAACGGGACTGGCCAAATGCGCTGTATACAAACGTAATGAAAAGAGGTCAATCAGATGCTGGGCGAAAAACTTTGCGTTTCATGAATTGATGATGGTTGGTTGTGCCGGCAATGGACTCTGAATGGGCGATCAAGGTCACATTAAAATGGGCCAACTTAAACTTAGTAATCGTTGCATTCGGATCGAAGACATTTCGTATCAACGGAAAAAATGCGGGCCGACCATGCTGTGTGTTAGTGTGTCATGACTTGAAATGCACTGCTAACCTATGCGTCGCATCCGATAGGCGTTCTTTGCAGTGCGTCCAAAAGTTTCTTGGTCAGCCAGAGATTCACCAGCGCCCCGACAGCCGCACCGATGCGGAACGGAGATTGGAAGGAGTTTGGCAATATCGATGTAATCCCGGTATTCCTGCTAAACTTCGCCAGTCAAACTCATTCATATTGTCCGGGCAGCGTCTTGGCGTAAGCATCCCAATCTTCCAAGTGGAAATATTTTTCGCCCACGGTTGCCCTGACTCGAGAAGGTCAATTCAATGTACAATAAGAACAGTCGCTCTTTGTAGTCCTTTGCGTTGTAGCCCGTACAAACTGGCAACCTCAAACAGCATTTCATTTTTTACGGTAAGCCAGAGGGAAAATCTGCCAGTCCCAAAAAGAATTCCTCCTGCGCCGGTGGCAGCACCTCTGCTGCTGCGGTTCTTGAATAAAGTGATTCTTTCGTCCACCTTTTGTTCCATTTCGCTAAAGGCGAATCGCGTGAAACCTCTTTTTGTTGCAGGCACGCCAAAACAGACCGCCCTGATCATCTGCTTGATGGCCCCGTGATGGCAGCATAGACTTTCTCCCGGAATCATCCGGTTGATGCGCACCTGTAGCCTTTTGGCAGCATTTTGCAGAAAGATGAGAGCACCGGCCTTCATTTGCTTTCCATGCGTCAAGTTCCGCATGCACTATTTTGACATCATCGTTCATCTCTTTTTGCACGGGGACAATCTTCATGCCTAAAGGTTATTTCACCAAAGAACGCCGGAACAAACATTTTTGAATGGGTTGGCGTTGTATTGGGCACGTAACGGTTGTTACAGGTGACACGTCAATTCAAGTTAGTTGAACAGCGTGGCGCAGATGTTTCACTAAAGAAGGTACCATGTGTCTAGTCCCAAGCGTTTATCGAAATCGTAACACTAACAGTTTTCACAGGTGTGAAGATTGAAGGTTTGGTTTCTCAATGAGGCTTTTTAGTTTACGGATAAAATTTGAATGAGGATTTTATGATATCGGCCATCTGGGCCGGATATTTTTGTCAATGGTTGGCCCTGATTCAGTCGAATGGTCCGATCATTAATGAATGTCTATCTTTTGGCTTTAAGTCAGGAATGCCGAGATAACTTTTTCAGATACACTCCAACTGACGGCGGAATAATTTAGTTCTGTGCGTACATTCCCCTTTACATGGAGTATTCTTAAAATAATGCAGGTCAGAGTTTTGCGACCTTCCTGCTTTGGGGTATGCTCGACTGGCCATTGCGTGGATTGGCACCATCCTTCAGGATGGCAACTTTTGGTTGCCCCTCAGTAATGTCATTTGGAACCACTTAACCATTGCAGGGATATTGATCCTTAGAAGGCAGGTATACTGGTCGTGGATAGAAACCACACTACCTCTTTATTGGTAATGATTTGTATTGGTGTTTGGTTTAGCGCGGGTGACAAATGGGCGATTATCTCGAGCAGCGTTGCGCTAATCATTGCAAGCACACCACAAATGGTGAGACGTACAAACACGTCAAAACTCCAGCCGTGATATATAGCGTTTGGCTGATTGCAAACATACTTTCATTTTTTGCAGGCAAGGAGCTTGGACAATCAACGAAAGATTTTACGCTGGCCTTTCAAAACGGCATGGTGCTTTGCATCAGCATCATTGCCAGTTTCGCTGACACCTGGGCTGCAACGAAAGGGTTGCCTGAGTGTGAAGCTGAACCATCTGCTCATACACCCGGCAAGCATTTCAGCCCAACTAGCACTAAAGTGCCATGTTCGACCTGAGACAAAACAGGCGGGACACCCATCAGTTTTACAGAGTATACTTTAGGGCATTTGTAAACTGTATTTTTATGCCAAGTGTATGGGTGTCTGCTATTCCGATACTCATCGCAGCTTCAGCAAGTCTTACTGGGAGTTATGATAAAACTACCACCTTGCGGCGCAATGGGCAACCAAATGCAGGCTTTAATGTAAAACAAGGTTGCCGGAAGTGTTCGGCCAGATGGCAATGGCCTCTTTTGCCAAGTCGGACAAGTAAATCGCATTTGAGATGAAGAGTACGCCAGCCATGGCGTGTTCAGGAAATGTTCAAACTCTGAAACACCGCTCACCGGACGACGGTCAGTTGTGGAATTGAAAAAGCATTCGTGTTTGATCTGCATGCTTTGCCAGACCGCCCGATACCATCCAGCATGATGAGAGAGAGGCCAGCATATTTCTTTAAAGACCCATAACGTTTGGAATGGTACCTTTCTGAATGATGTCGTCGTCGCCTAGCGTCCACACATATGTTCCTGTTGAAGACTGGATAGAAGCTACGATGTTAGCCATTGCACCAATATTATTTTCGTGCCTGTTCATTGTAAAATCGATGCCGATGTCTTCAAAATTCTTTCTCATTTGAAGAATGTCTGGGGTATCATCGGTCGAACAGTTATTGTTAACGATGATGTTGCACGCTGCTTCATGACGCGAGATCAACTGATATGCCAGCTGGTCATGAGCATTTTCGACCTATTGGCAGGTTGGAATTACAATTGAAAGCACCTTAGACATAAAGAAAGGTTAATTGGAGGACAGGTTGCCTGGACGGATATGGGGTAATTAAAAGTAATGATTTTTCGTGCTTTTTCCCCGATTTAGGCGAAACAGAAATATTTTCTAGTAAATGGACCGTCCCAAAACGCAGGAGATTTGCGAATGACGGGCACCTTGTTGGGGCTCTCCCGATCCGGCTTCTTCTATCAGGGTGTTATCAGCAGTTATTATTGTCACTGCCTGGGGGTTCCGACAGGTGGGATGGACGCAGTACAGCCAATAGTCCATGATTCTTTTAAAGTCTCTTCCATTTCTTTCAGAGAACTGCACTTCAGGAAGAAACCCTGGACAGTCATTTCATAGACGCCTGCGTGCTGATCGTGGCTGACGGCAGAAACTGGGAATGGTATACTCTTCCTGCGGAGATACTCGTTCTGATTAATAATCCTTCTGAATTCCATCCCATTCATGGCGGGAATATTGATATCGCAGATGATCCAGGTTTTCGTTGGTAGTTTCCAGATATTTCAGTGCGGTCGTAGCAATCAGAAAAAGTGCGGATGTTTGGGGGTACAATACCCAATTTGTTCAACCTTCTTCCATTATTTCCCGAATCATCCTTATCATCATCAGTCGGACTACCGGCCCGCCCGGTTTCATGTTGTTTCTCCTCCCTGGTAAAGCATACAAACATCGATCCTCGAAACAAAGAAAGTTGTGTGTGAAGAGATCAAACATAAAATCAGCCCGAACCACGGCTTGCGTATAGTCATACAGTTGCTTATCAATGGTCTTTAGTCGTGCTGGTTGCCGTGACTTCATGGTTTTGGCATTGCAGGCGGTTTTTAACGGGCTAATGCAAATGGTCTCAGAACCTTTGACTCTCTCCCCTCGCGCGAACCGAGGTAGTTCATACTAGGACCAAGGACTAAATACTGGTAGTAAGTATTAGCAGAAGAAGATGACAAACATCGACACAACGGCCATAAGACTTATGATGAGAAAAGCTATCCCCTTTCCCCTAAGATCAGGACCTGGCCGGCAGGAACAAGCTCCAGCTTTGAAAAGTGTCTTGGCTGATCTCCAACAAAAGCTTACAACCAGCAGTGCCAGACAAAGTCGGTTCCCATCCAGACTGCCCCAGAAGCACCGATCGAGGATCAAATGAGCAATCAACAAGGATAGCACGCCAGAGGTGCCACCAGACAATAATGCCGGTTTTCCTTTCATCCCAATAAAAATAACCGAGACGATTCCGCACAAAATCAGGAATATGCCGTAAGGAAAGTAAAGACACCGCTGAGATCTGATTCATGGATTTAAATTTATTGCGAAAGATAAGCATTGAATCATTCGCCGTCGCAGGCCGCAATCGTTACCTTTAAGAAATCATCTCTTAAGATTGATACGACTAAATCACTAAATCACCCAAAACACCAAATGATATGTCTCTGACAGTTGCAGACGGATTCCCTTATTACATCAGTCTTACAGGAACCACTCCCGTAAAGACACTTATGACGGACGAAACTCGAACGAAAATTCTTTCTTTCACAGAAGAAAAATCAAAGCACCGCTATGCTCCAGGTAAATGGAGCATCAGAGCAAATCGCGGGCATCACAGATCATGAAAGGATCATGATCACCGTACATTACAGCTTCAGCAGAAAAGATAAAACCCAACTTCGGGATATGACCAGGATCAAATGGTAAACAACAGTTACGCGTACCGATGGCTTGACATACAGTCAGATACCGAAGATTATAAGAGATGTCAGAAGGGCGTCGACGAGTTTCATGGGCATGTTGAAGCTGACAAATAGGCTGACCGGGATGGCTTGGAAATTCGAGCTGACCGTTGATGAGATGTTCAGAGCAACCGTGGGTCACGAATTTCATCATGTTAAAATATTGAATGAGCGTTATCTGTAACCAGACAACACGTAAAGTTCAGACAATTTTGGAATAGAAATTTCTATGCCCGCCAGCGGTCATTCAAGTCCGGTCACGAACGTGACCCAACGAATTTGTGTGCCCTAAGGCTTAAAAAGGATTATCCGTCCATAGCATAGTTGTTGGAGATGATTACCTCAAGCAGAAACTTAACCGATCATGCTTAAGAATTTTTTACTAGTTGCGCTGCGCAATCTTCAGAGAAATAAGGGGTATGCGTCTATCAATATCCCACAGCCTTGCCGTTGGAATGACCGCTGTTATTCTGATCGGCATGTGGGTTTTGACGAGTTGTCGTGTAATCAGTATCACGAAAATTATTCTCATCGCCTGGGCATATCTGAATCAAACGTCAGACAGCCAGATTACAACTATTCCCCGCTTGTCCGATGCCATTGGGACAAGAACTAAAAACTTGATATACAAAAATGATTTCAAGCATGTTGTTACGGCATGGTGGGAAGGCAACCACATCCCGTCCATCGGCGACAAAGACATCACAAAAATGGAACCTTTATAGAATCTGCCGGGCTCGAGATGTTTTGGTTTCAAATGAAAAAGGGTAGCTGGGCAAGCCCTGGATGATCCAGCTTCCTATCGTACTCTCGGAATCTGCCGCCAAAGCAATGTTTGGTGACAGTGATCCGATCAATCAACTCCCTTCGTGTCGACAATCAATTTGATGTAAGGTGACTGGTATCTATGAACAGATCCCGTATAACTCAAGATTTCACAATATTCAATTCGCGTCTTCAGTAGGATTTTTGGGTGGCTTCGAATCCTGGTTAAAAATAGATAGAGCATAATTGGGACAAAGACGATAGCACGTTTGTCGAACTGCAGCCCCATGCTTCCATAGAAGCAGTAAATGCAAAGATAAAGACATCAAAAAGCGAAACATTAGCGCAGACATGGCGGCACGCGAAAACCCTGAATCTTTCTTGAGCCAATGGACCGGTGGCATTTGTGTTGAATGGAAGAGACGGCGATCGGCGGCGGACGGTACAATTCGTGGCTGTTTGCAATCATTGGAGCTTTGTTTTGCTACTGGCATGTATCAATTTCATGAATTTGGTAGCGCAATCCGAAAGCGATCACGCGAGTTGGCATTCGAAAATCAATTGGCTCTGAGCGTCTAACTGATACAACAGTTTTCCTGTCAGAGTCTTTTGTGGTTGTGTTTGCATTCGCCGATTGCGTTGGCACTGGTAACTGCAGCCCTTCCGCTCTTTAATGAACTCACGGATAAGCGGATAAGGCTGGCCCTGGGCAAATCTTTATTTTTGGTGGCCAGCGCAGTCTTTATTGTAATAACCAGCCTCATCTCAAGCGATTGCCCGGCATTGTACTTGTCTTCTTTTTCAGCCTGTAAAGGTATTGAAGGGGAGCCTTTAAAGCCGGACGGTTCACGCATCAGTGCCCAGGAAGATCCTTGTCGTGATGCAATTTACGAGTATCCATCGCGTTGATCATTGGAACCGTGATCGTTTGGCAACAGGTTCAGTATGCGAAGAACAGACCTGTTGGATATACAAGGGGACGGGCTGATCGCCGGTGCGCACAAGACCGTTGGAGATTTCACCGCAAAGTCAGATGTGATGAATAATGAACTAAAGGCGTCGGGTGCCATCGCTGAAATGGCTGGAATCTTTGCAGATCCCGCCACAGAAGTCTGGTTCACTACATCTGGATTCAACTGGAAAGGTAAAGATCCCAATACGCAGGTGACTTTGCCACCACAATGGCGACCTTGCTGACTTTGGTAAAACAGTTGGTTGGAAATTTCTCAAAGGTCGCGATTTTTCGCGCGCATTCTCAACCGACTCTTCCGGCGTCATCCTTAATGAAACCGCTGCCAGGCTGATGGGTCTCGCCGATCCGATCAACGAGGAAATCACGTGGGATGGGGGAAAAGACTTAAGGTTGTCGGCGTAATAGAGATATGGTAGTGACCTCACCATACGAACCGTAAAACAAACCATCTACTATCAGCTACAAGGAAGCATATATGATCCACGATGCGCATTAATCTGCTACTGAGCATGGGCGATACGCTGAACAAAGGTCAACAAAGTATTTCAGGCCGTCATTCCGTCGGTGCTGTTTGATTATAAGTTTGTCGATCAGAGATATGCCCCTGAAGTTCTCGGGCGAAGAACGGATCGGCAAGTTGGCCACGATATTTGCCGTGTTGGCTGTTTTATCAGTTTGCATGGGCTTATTTGGAATGGCATCTTTTTGTCGCCGGACAAGGCGCAAAGAAATCGGAATAAGAAAGATCCTG
>ERZ1370068.5376-contig-440_pt1 | contig 33498 bp, 40 predicted proteins | sample MGYA00561227_ERZ1370068 | MGnify/ENA primary metagenome ERZ1370068 (study PRJEB38410, sample SAMEA6850437) | metagenome | study: Metagenomic assessment of the ecological functions of the soil: analysis of the soil microbiota associated with the...
GTTATGCTTCGTTCGGTTCGGTATTGCTGCAGGATTTTTCAACTGGCGACTACGAGCACTCGGCGCGCTGCGCATGCTGCGCCATGGGCGTTGGCGTTGCGGGTGAAAGCCGCCGAGCACCTGCGGTTCTGGGCGAGGTGCGAAGCGAGAGACGGCGCACATCCGGAGCCTACGGTCTGTATCTGCGAGTCCGACCCCGCGAGTCGTCGAAACTCGACATTCTGATTGGCCGGGTGCCGCCGGCTTTCGCGGGGGCGTTCTCCAGGCGGGCGTGCGCGGCAGACAACCCGCTCATCGAGTTGCCGGTCGCGTATCAGTGCTCACCTCAGCTCCGCCCCGATTCGTTACCGGCAAACGCCGACGAGTTGTTGCGTATGCGCGGCCGCGGTTGGTTGTCGAACTTCTCCGTCGGAAAAGTTCGCGTGACGACGAGCTCACGCTCGGACTTCCGCTCCACCGTCGTGCGGTTCTTCATGGGGGCAAGCTCACTCTCTCTCTTCTTGCGTCCATCGACCTTCTCCTTCCGTTTCAGTTCCTCGACAACCTTGTCCAGCTCGTCGAAGCGGGCGTCCCAGAGCTGGTGGTACCTCTCGATCCATGCCGCCTCTTCCTCCAGTCGGCGCAGGCCGAGCTTGCAGGTCCGCACGCGCCCGACCTTCTCAGTGGTGACGAGCCCCGCCTGCTCCAAGACGCCGACATGCTTCTTCATGCCCGTGAGGGTCATGTGGAACTTCTCGGCAAGGTCCGTGATTGAAGCGTCTGCACGCCCGAGCTGCTCCAGAACGCCGCGTCGGGTGGCGTCCGAGAGCGCGGCGAACGAGGCATCGAAGCGGGCCCGACTATACTGAACCATGCAGTTCAGTATACACGCGGATTGGCGGCATTGCAAGGGAGGCAGAACGCGCGCTGGCCCGGCCGCGTTACGTCCCAAATCGCCTCATTTCGATGCAGATTCGATCGACTCGGCGATCCCCGGGCCCTTAGGTACCAATTCGCACGACGCTAGCTAACGTCCGCGCTTGAGCGGCGCACTCAGGAGCCTGCTCTTGGCCGTTCAGCGACCGTCGGGTCTCGAACGCGAGCCGGTTTGAAGATCGACGGTCGCAGATCGACCCTGAGCAGACGGTCGGAGTGTTCTCAGAAGCGGACGGTCAACGAATCAATTTGACGAGCAATTGCCCCGAGTTGCGAGGCGGCGGACACCGCGGGAACGATCCCTCACTCGAACTACACATCGTCGGCACGCTGCAGCACCCATTGCGGGATGGTGATGCCGAGCGCCTTCGCGGTCTTCAGGTTGATGACCAGCTCGAACTTGGTTGGCTGCTCCACCGGGATATCGGCGGGCTTCGCGCCCTTGAGAATCTTGTCAACGAAGCTGGCTGCGCTGCGCCAATGCCACGCGTTGGATGAAGTATAGGACATCAAACCGCCGGCAGCGACATACTCGCGGCCGCCGAAAACTGGACGGCACCCGGGAGCGAAGCGTCAGCTCGATGATGCGCGACACGGTGCCGAAAGAACATCGGGTCGTTCACGACTACGAGCGCGCCGCCCTTGGCGCGCGCGATGGCCCCGTCCAGTTCGCCTTCCACCGCGACGTCGATACGATCAAGGCGCAGGCCAAGAGTCTTACGCGCGCGACGACATCGCGTCAAAGAAGAATCCGTTGGCAGGGTTGGCGCTGCTCATCAGCACGCTGACCCTCTTGAGTTGCGGCACGGCAGCCGACAGCAGTTCCACTTGTTTGGAAAGAACCTCTTCGCCCGCCGCCGAAGTGCCGGTCAGGTCGCCACCCGGCCGGGCCAGGCTCGCCACGAACTTCGCGCCCACCGGGTCTCCGGCGTTGATCATGACGATGGGCAGACCGGGAGCACCATCACGCGCCGCGCGGATGGCTGGCCGTGCCGAACGCAAGGATCAGCGCCACCGGGAGCGCCTTGAGTTCGGCGGCGAGTTCGCGCTGGCGCTGCGGATTCACACCCGCCCAACGGGTTTCGATCGTGAGGTTCTTTCCTTCGACCCAGCCCAGATCGCGCAAACCCAGTACGCAGCGCTTCCAGGTCGATCCGACCACCGGGTGTCGGTTCGGTCTCCGGAGCAAGCAATCCAATCCTGAAGATCTTGCCCGTCTGCTGTGCGCGAACCGCGAGCGGCTCGAGCAGGCATGTGCCGGCGACGAGGGCGACGAATGTCCGCCGGTCCATCACTGAATCACCTCGTCGAGAGGAAATCTGGCCATCCTACGCCTACAGCGGCAATTGAACGCCGCCAACGAGTGGCCGCTCCTGGCCGGTCAGCGACCGTCGAGGGTCCGAACGCCATCAGTTTGACCGTCAACGGTCACAGTTCGACCCGCTGCCGACATCGGGTGGAGTGGCAGCAACCGACGCCGAGATCGCGCCTGTGATCGCGTTCTACGCGGACCGGCGTATGATGCCTATCCGACCGACATCCCGTTCATGGAGGTCAGGATCGCTACCAGTCACAGCATGGAATACGACCGAGCATCAAATATCGCCGATTGTTCTCCGACAAGGTATTGGCGGCTGGCGCAAGCCAGACGTTTTGGGCCGACACTTCCATGGGCGGCCGATCAGATGTACTGGTATTACGCGACGCCGTCAGAAGCACAAGAACAACTATCCCCAACAGGTTTTGATCGAAAGCGTCACGACCAAAAGTCGTCTCGCACGCAAAGTTCAAAGTCGGCGTTAAGGTGGTCAACGGTACTGGCGCCGGCAGCTGCACGTTTCATGTTTGGCAGGCCGTTGCGGCCAAAGTGCTCAGCATCTGAACATACTGCGCGAGGCGCGGAAGCGATGGCCCGCAGGCGGGTGCGATCCTGAAGGGCCAATTACGCCGTCAGTGACTGCAATGGAGGGAAGGCTCGACCGTCTCCAGTTGGCCGAACGCGCCCATTGCCGAGGCGGGATTGAGCGGCCGGTTTCTCGGCACTGCAGCCGTTTGCAGCGGAAGCTCAACCGCGCTTCCGCCCATACCGAAAACCCCTCACGGAATTGGCACGCCGTAGCCCGCGTCACGGAGTGCTCTCGGGTGCATACGGTAAACAGTTGTTTTACGTATGACCATTTGGCTATGATGGAGCGCCGCTGCTTTATCGGAGCTTCCATGTCAAAGCCAAAGAATGTCGCCCTCTACGCCAGGGTCTCAACGGATGGCCAGAGCACTGAAAATCAGTTGCGTGAACTTCGCGCGGCGATCGCCCGCCACGGTTGGAGCATCGTTGCGGAGTATGTCGATCACGGTATTAGCGGTGCCAAGGGCCGCAAAGGGCGACCTCGCTTCGATGCGTTGCTTCATGCCGTGGCCCGGAAAGAGTTCGACATGGTCGCGGCCTGGTCGGTCGACCGACTCGGGCGCAGCCTGCAAGACCTAGTTAGCTTTCTGGGTGACTTGCAGAGCAAGAAGGTCGATCTCTATCTTCACCAACAAGCGTTGGACACCTCGACTCCATCGGGCAAAGCCATGTTTGGAATGCTGGGCGTGTTTGCCGAGTTTGAGCGGACGATAATTCAGGAGCGCGTTAAGGCTGGCCTCGCGCGCGCACGGGCCAAGGAACGACGCTGGGAAGACCAAAGACCAATGCCAAGATCGAACAGCAAATTCGGAACTTGGCCGCAAAAGGCGTAGGCAAAGTGAAGATTGCGCGAATGTTAGGAATTGGGGTCAGCGTGACGCAGCGCGTCCTCGCGTAGGTAAATCTGAGAGGCAATTTGCGGTCGCCGAGCTTGCGCGCTGGCCAAAATTCTGGACACTGAAGGAGTGAGCACGCGCCATGGATCGGATATTTTTCGATGGCCGACGGACGTCCCTTCTTGGCGCGTTGCCTCGATTCGTTACCCTGAGCGCGAGATGACCGAGTTGAGCGAAGATCTGCTCGCCTATCACCACCGCAGCAAGCACCGCGTCAACCGGTACGCACCTGGCCCAACCGGGCTCGACTGGGCAAACCAGCCGGACCCGTTCCGGGTGTTTCAGGGCGCGGTGCAGCTCAAGCTGCAGCTGGCAGCGGATTCCCTGGCCACCCGCTACAACGAGTTGCGCCAAGGCAACCTGCCGCCCGCGCACCGATTCGACCTCGATCATCTGGCCACATTGTTCGAGCTTTCGCTCGGGCTGTCGGCGTGGAAATCCTACGGCGCCAACAAGTGGGCACTGCGCTGCAACCCTTCCAGCGGCAATCTGCATCCGACCGAGGGCTATCTGCTATGCCCGCGCCTTCCCGGCCTGTCCGCCGGGGTCTATCACTACCTGAGCCGGGACCATGTACTCGAACAACGCGCAGCGGTCGACGATCCGCAATGGACCGCGGCGTTTTCCGGCAACGGAGTTCTGATCGGCATCAGCTCGATTTACTGGCGCGAAGCGTGGAAATATGGCATGCGCGCGTGGCGATACTGCCAGCATGATTGTGGGCACGCCATCGCCGCGGTGAGCTACGCCGCGGCGGCCCTCGGCTGGCAGACCCGATTGGTCTTGTCTACCGCGGATGACGTCGTGGCGAACTTGCTGGGACTCGACCGCAGCGAGGATTTCGAGTCTGCCGAAAGAGAAGCGCCGGATGCGCTGCTGTGGGTCGGCGATCCCGATGCACGCCCCGATCTCGTGCGCCTGCTGGATCCTCTAAGCAAGGCGAGTTGGCACGGACACGCCAACCGGTTGAGCCAAGACTATATGCGCTGGCCGGACATCGACTCGATTCATCGCGTCACGCACAAGGTCTCACGCTGGAGCGCTCCGCACCGGCGCCGGTTGCGCTTCCGCGCCCTGCCCCTCCCGCCCTTGATTTGACCTTTGCCGAGATCGCGCGACAACGTCGCAGCGCCGTGGATTTCGACGGCACCACGCGTATCCCTGCCGTGGCGTTCTTCGCCATGCTCGAGTGCCTCATGATGCGCCGCGATGCGCCGCCCTGGAATGCGTTGCCGCATCCCGCGCTCGTGCATCCGGCATTGATGGTGCACCGCGTGGATGGCCTGGAGCCTGGGCTCTATATGTTCGTTCGAGATCCGGCCGCCCTCTCGGGCCTCAGGCAATCGATGCGCCCCGAATGGATCTGGCAGAAGACCGGACCGGACCATCTGCCACTGTATCTATTGTTGCCTTACGATTTGCGCGACGTAGCCAAGTTGATCTGCTGCCACCAGGATATCGGCGCAGACTCGTGTTTTGCGCTGGGGATGCTGGCGAAGTTCGAAGCTCGCTTTGCATGAACCATGGCGCTACCGCCATCTCTTCTGGGAGTGCGGCATGCTCGGGCAGGTTCTCTATCTTGAAGCCGAGGCCGCCGGCGTGCGCTCCACCGGGATCGGCTGCTTCTTCGATGACGAAATGCACGCGCTGCTTGGAATCAACGACCATTCCTGGCAGAGCCTGTATCACTTCACCGTGGGAGGCGCGATCGACGATGCCCGGCTCTCCACATTGCCGCCGTACGAATTTCAACCGTGAAACGGAGCCCTGGCGCGCCCGCTGTCGATCATTGGCGAGAAGTAATGTTGTTCCGGGATGGCCTTGGCGCGGTTATCGAAAGCGTGAGACATTGCTCATGACTTCTCTACGATGACGAAGGAACGACTCAAGCCTTCTTGGCCCACAGGCTGCACCAGCCCTCGGGGCTGACCTGGCCAGCGACCAGCTTGCAGGTATTCGACTCGGCGATGAAATTCAGGCAGCCGCCGCACTTCTGCTCGCCCTTCGGCTGAGCCTGGTACTGCACGCTTGCCTGTGACACTTTGCTGGTCGCCGCCGGGGCGGCAGAATCTGCGCTGGTGGCTGGAGAGCCGGCCGGGGCGGCGCTGCTTGATTTCGCGTCTTTCTTTGAATCACAGCCAACAAGTGCGATCGGCACCCAGGGGCTACAACCAAGCACCAGTGCTCCGCGCAGCACAAGCCTGCGGGGCGGGATTTCTTCTTTCATCTTGCATTCTGTTTCGGGTGATGCCTCCTGGATCTTGGCCGCCAACTCGACGCGCTTGCCGACGATCACGTCGGGGTGATCGTGTGTGAGCTTGCTCCACTGTGCTTTCACCTGGCCCTTGAACTGCTTCCAGTTGCCTTCAACGATATCCCAGTTCATATCGAACTCCTTCCGTTCGGGACCCGACCGGCGGAATTGCCAATCAGAGCATCCTTAGTCGCAGCCGGCCTCTCGCCAACAGTGCTCCTCAGCGCAACGACATGACGTCGCGCTTTCGGAATGCCTATGCACGCTGTATTTGATCCCCACCGCCACGGTTTGTCCAGATCGACTTGGACGGTCACTCTGACGCCGGCGAAACAGTTGCCACCCACGCGAGGAATGACTGCCTTGAAGCACCGACCGGCCGCTTGCTGGCCGTTCAGCGATCGTCGAGTCTGAACGCAGCGGTTTTTGGAACGTCGACGGTCGCAGTTCGACCCATTGCGATCCATCGATCTTGCGGAAAGCTGACGTCCGCCGGCGGGGAAGCGGCCGTTTATTTTCTTCGTGGACCGGTGTTCAACAACAACGATTCAAGCTAGGTAAATTGTAGATGTCGTTGATCATGGCTTATGGGCAATGACGTCGATCTCAATCTTGGTGTCGACCATGTTTTTCGGCTGTGTTGTCGAGCCGCGGACATATCACCTGAGCCTGACGTTCGACGCGCGGCGTAGCGGCGATGAAAGACCTAATCAAGTAAAGGCGCGGGCAATGCGATCGACACTCGCCTCGGCCGCGGCGAAGTTCGCTTGCGCGAGGTTCCGATTAACGACGCTAATTCTGAGCTTTTCGATTTTGCGTTCGAATGAGTCCATGCCATTCAGCAATTAAATCTCCCATTGGTGTGCCCTACGCCCACGACGGCTTCGCGCCGACAAGGGATGTCCTCGCCGTCATCTCGAACTGCCCGGCAGCTCTACAACCCGTGCAACGGATGGAATCCGACGCCGATTCGCATCATCGAGTGGCAACCCTCGAGCTGATCGGAGACGCCGGTGCGATCGTGTTTTCCCGCTGGCACATCGCTGCGACGCTTGCTCCCAGCAGGATGACGACGGACGCCGCCAGGCTCGCGTTGAGCGAGTGCGCGGCGTCGGCGATCCATCCGGTGAGTACCGGCCCGATCGACTGGCCGATCGCGAACGCGACGGTGAACACCGCCATCGCGGGTCCCCATGCGGTCTTCGGGAGCGATGTCTTGATCAGATCGGTGATGCTGGTGGGGACCGAGAACATCGCCGTCCCGAAGAAGAACGCGGAAAGGATCATCGCGGGCAGCGCCGTGCTGTAGAGCGGTATCGCTGCGCCGATGCTGATCACTACGCCCACCGCGGCGAGCATCTTCGCGGCCGACCACCGTGAGCGCGGCACGCGCCAGACGATCGGAGCAAGCATCGTAGCAACACCGAGCGTGCCCCAAGTGAGCGCGACGCTCACGGCCGAGGCGCCGCGCGAGACCATCCATGCGATCACGAACGTCATGTAGGCGATGTAGCCCAGCCCGAAAGGAAATAGCTCGCGAGCGCGCCCTGGAATGCGCTCATCGACCACGGCCTGGCCGTGGCGCCTGCCGCCGGCTCCGTGATCCGGCGTGACGCCCAGATGCTCGCGATCGCGAAGACCACCGAAATGCCGCCGATTGCAAGCCACGCGCTGCGCCACGCGACGTCACCGAGCGTCGCGAGCAGCCATGGGATACCCACACCCGACATGACGATCCCGGCACCGGCTCCGCCGAAGTAGATGGCAATCGCGCTCTTCGAGACCTCCGGCCGATCGGGATAGAGATTGCTTACAAGAACGGCGCCGGAGATATAGACCATCGCGGAGCTCATGCCTGCGACCGCGCGCAGGGCCATCTGCCCGCCAAAGCTTTCGGCGAGGCCTGCGCCGAGGAGGGCCAGAACGGTCACCACCAGTCCGAACGAGAACAGCCGCCGATTGCCCAGGCGCGGAACGTAGTGCGTGCAAAGCAGCGCTCCGACGAGGTAGCCGAGCGCGTTGGCGGTGTTGAGCGAGCCCGCCTGCGAGTAGCTGAGATCGAGCTCGGCGCGCATCGCAGGCAGGATCAGCGCATAGGCGAATCGCGCGAACGACGTGGCAACAGCGGGGCCGAGGGAAAGCGCCGCAAGCACCCAGAAGCGGCGGCCGAAATTCGTCATGGCGGAAGGTTGGCGTGGCATGAAGGCTGCAACCGGCGCGAAGGCGGAGTTGCCTTGTGAGTCTAGGGCGCACGTGCAGCAGGACGATTTCATCGACGGGCCCGTGTTGTTTCGTTTGTTTCGCCGTCGTGCGGGCTCGCATATCGCAGAGATGCGTTCATCGCGCATCTCTGCTCCTCAGCGCTTGACGATCACGACCTACGAGATATTCTGCTCTGGCACGACCAGCGACGACTTTCCTGCAACATTGAGCCGTTCGAGGCAAAGCGACCTGATGCGCCCCGGCCAAGCGCTTCCTGGGCGCGGGTGCCGCCAGCGCGGCGAACGCCTTGTGCGCCGACGCGATCGATTGCCAGTGAAGATCTGGAGCCAGCGCGGCGGCGAAGTGGCGCCAGACAAGCCCGCAACGGTGACGAGTACGCGATCGACTGTAGGGCTTGAAGTCTGTCGGCCACCAAGGGCACTAATACTCGTCGGCTGTACCACGATCGCCTGCAGAACAGCGACGTTATCGGCGAGCGTTCCGCAACTCTTCAGCCGATAACGTCGTCCGTCTTTTGCCCCGTGGGATAGCCCTTCCTTTCGCATAGTTGTTTGAAGACGGTGCAGAGGGCGGGGATGGAAGTCGAGCCGATTCCTTTGTGGTTGCGGGGGCGCGATACCCCCGGCGCCCGCTCGCTGGCGGACCCCTGCGATCAGGGTCTCACGTTTTGCAACGGACCGAGAAGGTCGGCGAAGTTCCTCGTGCTCATCGCCTGAATGCCCGCGTTGTGCTCGCCGTTGAATGCTGTCACGTCACCGGGACAGCCCGCCTTCATCGCATCGCGCGGGAGCGTCGAACCACAGCCCGAGATGGAACTGGTGCACCGGTTTCGTGGGGAAATTGGCTATCGCGTCCGGAATCGCGTCGTGGTGGATCACAGGAGTGGGGCCGCTGCCTTGCGCGAAGCTGAAGGTCTCATCGCTGAAGCGACCCATGAACTTTTGATGGCCTTCCCCTGCTTGTCGGTCTGGATATCGCCCTGATACCAGGCGAGACCGAACGGCGTGTTCGGCAGTTGGATGACGAAGAAGTCGAATCCGGTTTCCGGCGGCAGGCCGTGGACCGATACGTCCATCACCTCCACTGAATCCAGCGAATCGATGGTCACGTCCGCCGTCGCGCTCGCCAGACAGTTGGCGCCTTCCGCCTTCGCCGAGCGCACCATGCTGAACGTCGCGCGCTCGCCCACGATGCTGACCGGCGCGTCGCTGTTGTCCGGGGCGAAGTCGGGGAGCACGGTGTTCGCGAGACGCGAGCTCGGAGCGCGGCCACAGATTGAACGTGTAGTCCTCGAGCTTGAAACCCTGCGATGGAAAGAGCGACAGCGGCAGTGTGGCCGTGATTTGCTTGCCGGCGACGCCGACCTTCACGCCGGGCACGGCTACGACGCCTGGGTTGAGCGCATCGAAGAACAGTGCCTGACCGGTCGCAGTCAGGACGGCGGCCGCATCCCAGAGCACGCCGCTGCCGATCGTGGGCAGGCCGCCGAGCGGTCCCTGGAACACCAGGTCGCGGCCCACGCTGCCGCGGCCCCGATCGATGCCGAAAACGTAGACCTTGGCCGACGTCTTGTCGATCTCGCCGGCGAAGATGCCGGAGAACGTGATCGTGCCAGCCGTCGGATCGATGACGACATCGGCGAACCGAATGTCGAGATCGGCATCCTTCGCGCCGGTATAGGTGGGCAGGAAATCTCCCTGCGCGTCGACAACAGGCAGCGCGAACACGGACGACGCTGCGAGGCCTGCCGCCAGAGCAAGGGACAGCAACGTGGCATTTCGTTTAGTTGGAACCAAGCGTTTCATTCGGATCTCCTAGGCTAATGCAGTTCGAGGGAGCGGACGGTCCTGGCGGTCGTGGGGCGGGGTTCGAATCCCAACGAGACCGGGACTGCGCTTCACTCTAGCGAGCGAATGCATCAGGAGAACTTCGCCGGCTGCCTGCTTTTGTTTCTTTCGTTTCGACGCGTGGGCGGCTGAACAATTAGAGTGCCCCGACGCGCCTTGGCGGCCGCTGGCATGCGCCGCCCCAGCATCGCGCTGGCCGGCGGTCGATGATCGGGTTACTCAGCGACGTTGATCACTAACTCGCACTCAGGTACCGGCTGGGCTGCTGGGCCTCGAAGTGCCTCGCGGCGGCATTGGGCTGAAAGAGGGTTGTGGCCCGCCGTCGCGAGCAGGGACTGTCACGCTAGTGTCACCGGATGGCAACGATCACGTCACCGACGTGCCCTATCGTTATCGCCGGTCGATGCATTCTGGGATCGACTGAGATTGCGCAAATTCAGGTTTTGCGCCGAACGAGGCGCACTAAAGATCACCACCCCTTCGTTTCGTGAAAGGCCCTTCAATGACATCGACATCGCGCCGTAGCTTTCTGCGGCTTTCTGCAGCGACCGGAAGCTGTGTCATAGCTTCCCCTCCCGGTAGACAGCAATAACTGAATTTTTTCTGGCTTCGCGTTCTTGAGAATCGCTACGATGTGCTGATTCAGTCACGACGCAGCTCGGCAGCATTCCTCGTGTGTCGCCCATGTCGGCATTGCGGCTAACCTTCAGCCTTGCCCACGGACGTGCGCGTCTAACGTCCGGTTACCGGAAAACTGGGCGGTGACACCGTCCGACCGGAAATAGCCGTTCAGCGACCTCCGAGTCTGACCGCGAGCGACTAGATTGTCGAGCTTAACAGCGGTCATTCAATCGCGAACAACGTGAGGCGTTCGGCTACTAAATCACCTCGTCAGCGCGCAGTAGTATGTCCTTCCGAGATGGCGATTCCAAGCGCCTTGGCGGTCTTGGTGTTGATCACCAGCTCGAACTTGGTCGCCTGCTCGACGGGAAGATCCGCGGGCTTGGCGCCCTTCAAGATCTTGTCCACGTACTTCGCCGCGTTGCGGTAGTTCGCGGCGATGTCATATCCATAGCCGAGCAACCCGCCCGCGACCACGTTATCGCGCAACGCATACGCCACCGGCAGCCGGGTGGTCTGCATCAGGTCTTGCAATTTCGCGCGCTCGGTAAAGTACATACCGTCCGAGGTCACCACGACGGCCTGCGATCGTTGTTGAACAATCTGCTCGACGGCAGCGCCGAGTTGCGCGGGCGTGCTGGCGACAGCGCGCAGGGCAACGAGGTTCAACGCGGCGCAACCGCTCTGGGCGCTCGCCCAGTACTTTTCATGAAACGGATTGCTTTCGTTCAACAGGATGGCGATGCGCCGGGCGCCGGGCACGACCTCGTGCAGAATCCCGACCAGCTTGCCCAGCACCTCGTCCTGCTGGCTGGTGAACCCGGTGATGTTGCCCCCGGGCTTGGCCAGACTTGCTACAAGCCCGGCGCCGACGGCGTTCGCGACGCCCGCCAGGACGATGGGTACCGTCTTCGTCGCCCGATGCGCCGCGTCGGCGCTTTGCCCGCTCCCGACCAGGATCACGTCGACCCGTTTGCCCGATCAATTCCCTGGCCAGGGCGTCCAGGCGGTCCACGTCGCCATTGGCGTAGACGCTTCGATACTCGACGTTCTTCCCTTCCAGCCAGCCGAGATCCTGCATTCCCTGCGTGAACGCCGCGCGTAAGATGAGTGTTCGCTGCTTGCGATCCGAACGCCAGCCACCCGACACGACGGATGTTCGCGGCAGGCTGTCACGCGACTCGAGCGGGTGCGCGCCGAGCAGACTGATGGCACCTGCCAGTGCTAGCCCTGCGGCGCGCAATCACCGAAAGATCACCTCGTCGACCAAAGCAAAGTCCAGGGCCGTCGTACGCCTGGGAAGCCGGGGCGTGCGTCCGCTTTTGAGCACGCGGTGCTATGACCGCTCATGGCCGATCAGCGACTATCGAGTCGAGACGCGATCAGCCCGACACGGCGACGTCGCCCAGTTCGGCCCACTCCAGCCACTCGGTCTTCTTCTGTGCAGACGCATTCGACAGAATCCTGGTTAATCGGCGACCGCGGCTCAAGCCGCGCGATGGCGGCGAACAACCCGGATCCGCTCGATTTCTGGATCACCTCGCTCGCGCAGCCTGGGCGCCAGTTGATCGCTCATGCACTTTCCCCAAAGCATAGTCGATTGCGTCCTCCAGCGTCATCGCGCGCCCCGCTTCCCACGCTGCGCTGAATGTCGCTTGTTCGAGTTGCGCGCGTGCGGCGGCGCGCGCGTGCGGTCGAAAGTCGGCACGTTCAGTCCGGATCCAGACGTGCGCCGATGCGTTCGAGCAGGGCTTCTACCGCGCCGAGCAATCTAGCTGCGCGTTGTGGCTGTATCGGCCTGCTTGTACGCCACCGCCGAATCGGAGGCACTCGGCGATGCATGCTCGCCCCGTCTAACTCCCGGAAGAGCGCCAGGCTTTGCGCATAGAGCCCCAGGGCTGTCGCATAGTCGCCTCGACGGAATGCCACCATGCCGGGACGTCGAGCGACATGGCGATGTTTCGCTTGTCCCCAACGCTCGGAAGAGGGCCAGGCTTTCCTCATGGAGCGCCTGCGCCGCCCGCATCGTCGCCGCCGATTGCTTGCCGCCATGCCCAGCCAATTGAGCGAGAAGCCAATGCCTCCCTTGTCCCCCGACTCTCGGTAAAGCGCCAGACATTCCTCATGAAGCACTCGCGCCATTGCAAAGTCGTATGACCGAATGCCGCAACCCCAGCCAATGGAGCGAGAGGGCGGTGCTGGGCTTATCCCCAACGCGCGGAAGAGCGCCAAGCTTTCTTCATTGAGCGCCCGCGTCGTTGCATAGTCGCCTTGCGCCTCGGCCAATTTTGCCCGCTGCCTGTAACGCTTTGGCGCGCTAGTTACGATGGTCGGATGGCATCCCAGCCGTGTCGGTTGCCGACGGCCCAACGCCAACACCTGCTGCAACCATTGGCGCCCTTCGCTCCAAGTGCCCGCGCACAAACCAAGGCACCATCCCAGCGCCCCAGTCAACCGCAGCGCTGCGACGCTATCGGCTTGTGCCAATTGCCCAACTCAACGCAGCACGCAGATTGTCGTGCTCGCTCTCCACGCGCTGCAACCATTGCATTTGGTCGGGGCCGTGCGCAGATTGCGGTGCCGCATCCTCCGCGAACTGCAGGGAGGCATTTAGTGTCGTGCCCGCACGCGCTCGTTTTCGCCCGATTCCAGCAACTTCTCACGCGCATACTCGCGTATCGTCTCCAACATGCTGAAGCGCGCTTCGCCATCCACTTCTGTCTGCTTGAGTAAATTCTTATCCAGCAGCGATTGCAATCCGTTCAACACATCCATCTGACCATCGGCGTTACAGATGGACTCCGCCGCGACCAGTGCGCAGCCGCCGACGAAGACAGCCATTTGCCTGAACACCCGTTTTCGCTGTCGCGTCAGCAAACCGTAGCTCCAATCCATCATGCCGCGCAGTGTCTGCTGGCGCGTAGGCAGAGTCGCGTGCGCCACTCGTGAGGAAACGCAGCCGGTTGCCTCAGCTGCGCCAGCATCTGTTGTGGGCGGCAATACGCGCACGCGCGCCGCGAGCCAGCTTCGATCGCCAGCGGCAAGCCGTCGAGTCGGTAACAGACCTCCGCGACGGCTGAGGCGTTCTCGTTCGTGACGCGCGAAGGCGGCCTTCACGGCCACGGCGCGCTCGATGAACAGCGCCACCGCCTCGTACTGCGCGAACTGCTCCAACGGCGGCAGCCGTTTCGGGTCCAGGGAGGGACAGGGGCGGAACGGGATAATCCGTTTCGCCCGACAGGCGCAACACTTCCCGGCTGGTGACCAATACCTTCAAGCGCGGCGCGGCCGTCAGGAGATTCGCTGACCCGTGGCGCGGCATCAATCACTTGCTCGAAGTTATCCAGCACGAGGAGGATCTGTTTCTCGCGTAGGTACTCCTGGATTTGTACTTGCAACGGCGTGCCCGCGGCTTCGCGCGCGTCGAACGCCTGGGCGATCGTTGGCAATACCAGGCCCGGATCGCTGAGCGCCGCGAGCGGGACGAAAAACACGCCATGCTCGAATTCGTCCACCATGTCCGCGGCGGCTTGCAGAGCAAGGCGCGTCTTGCCTGTACCCCCGACCCCGAAAGCGACAGCAGGCGCACGTTGGCATTGGACAATTGTTCTTTGACGGCGCGAATCGCGTCCTCGCGACCGATGAAGGGCGTCGTCTGCGCCAGATAGGTTGTTGGGGCGCGCATCAAGGGTCTTGAGCAGGGAAGTCGGCGGGGAGATCGGGCGCGATGACTTGATAAATGCGCTCCGGGGCGGATCAGGTCTTTCAAGCGCCGCTCGCCCATGTCGCGCAGCGGCGATATCTGCCGGGAGTAGGTCGCGCACCAATTCCTCGGTGGCCACCGACAGGAGGATCTGGCCACCGTGCCCCTGCTGCCATCAACCGCGCGGCGCGGTTCAATGGCGGGACCGTAGTAATCACCGTCGCGTTGTTCAGCCGCCACCGCTGTGCAGAGGCCATCCGCGATTGATCCGTGAACTCCTCCCCGAGGATGCCTTCAACGCGCGCTGCGCGGCGAGGACATGCCGCGATCGCATCCGTCGCGATGGCGAATGCCGCGGGCGCACCATCGCCTGTGGTCTTGACGAGATAGCCATCATTCGCTTCGATGGCGTTGCGCATAATCGCATCGTGGTGCGCGAGCGCGACCTGCCCATCGCCGCTTGATGCGTCTCCCACAGCCGCGCGCTGCCCTCGATGTCGGTGAACAGGAACGTGACCGTACCGGTCGGGGGTAAGCGGTCGGCGCGAGGTATCGCAGGCATGGGGAGGTGGGCCCGAATGATCCAGGAACACATTCTGCGAGCCGCCCGTCGCTTGCGCAATCGAGGGAAACAACTCTGGGAAACGGCGAGTCGGCCAATTGCTTCGCACGGGACTGGGCGGGCGAGGCGAGTGGCCGGTCTTGGCCGGCTGCCGGCGTTGCCGCGGTTCGGCCAGTGGCCGCTGCGTAGCGCACGGCTGCCATGGAGGCGCGAGGGTCAGCTATGGGCCGTACAGCGGCCCGCCAGGGTTTCGGTTCGGATGGGCGTGAAGCGACCCCTCGCCGACTTTCGGATATGGCGAAAGCAGCCATACAGCTGGGGTGCTGGCCGGCTTCCAGCTCCCCGAGACGCCGCTCGGCCGCCACGAGGCGACCGTCCCCAACGCTTCGTTTCGTGCGTTCGAGCGCCGCGCTTAGACTGCCTCTATGCGAAGCCGTTAGATGTTCGTCCCAGTCACTGCACTACACGGGAGATCAGCTGCCGCCCTTGCCCTTTCCTGACCGCTTCCGTTGCCAGCGCCGCCACCGGGTTGCGCGGAGGTCACCGCCGTAGCACTGGCGCCTGACGCCGTAACGACGCCCGACGATGCCGCCGCGAGCGCCAGCGGCGGGTTCGATCCACCGCCGCCAGCTGCGGTCACAACGCCGCGTCCGATTGCGTTGCCTTGGCCGTGTCCTGCCGCCGAGACAACGCCGGATGATCCGCCGGCTGTTGCACCGGACGCAGTCGTGATGCCCTTGGCCGAGTGTGCACTTGCGCCATTGTTGCTGACAGCGCCTGTTGCCGTCGTGATTCCTTTAGAACCGTGGCTAGGGACACCAGTATTGGCGTTAACGCCCGACGTCGTCGCCTGCACTTGCACCACGTCCGTTGGTCGCCCCAGTAGTCACCACGCGCTTCGCCGTCGTGGTGCGAGGCCCGTGAGCGAGGACGCAGAAGACGCGACGGTCGTTGCGGGCACTTTCAGACCACGATTGACGGCGCCCATCGTGGTGCCGTACGTCTTCGCAATTTGTCCCCAGCCCATGCCACCCGGCGCGTTGCTGCAGCACGCCCGCAAGCGTCACGGTCTTGCCATCGGCCGTCGTGACCGTGCCACCGTTGAGTGCCGCCTGCAAGTCGGTGGCCGTCGGATTATTCGATGCCGGCTTGACGCAAGAGAATTGAGCGAGTGCGAGCGCATGCGAGACATTTCCCCATCCCATCGGCTTGGTTGGAATCGCGAGCTCAATCGCTGTCTGCGTCGTTTCACCGGTCGGCGATGTCGAAGTGAAGGTCAGATTCGCTGGTGTGCCAGTGCGCAACGCAGTTGCGAGTGCGACGGCATTGTCCTGCGGAGCCGGCCATGGTCACGAATGGAGCCTGCCACCTTATTGGCAACCTGCACCTGCCCAGGCGACAGCGTAGGACGTCGGCGCATCGGTGGCCAGCCCACCGCTCGCCGCCTGCCGTGTGTGCTCGTGGCAGTCGTCGCGCCCGCTGCTCGCTTCCGTACCGTCTCGCGGTGTTGTCATTCCGGTGGTGGTCGTACCGCCTGAGGCGCCTGCGGCGGCAGTCACGGCCAAGCCTGCGCCTGCCAACGTCATCGCCGCCATCATTGCCCAGAGTTTCTTCCTTCGCGTCATGCATGGACTCAGCTCCTTTCACTTGCAGCAACGGTTCATCCGGTCCCAACGAGCTTCTCGGTCTGCAGAATGATCTCGCGTGGCTGTCGCGCTGTCGCGGATCAGCCCGCCGTCCTTCTTTGCCACGACGGTGATGCGTGTGGTATTTGGGGTCAGCGCCTCGATCTCGATATCGATGTCCCGATCAGCTGCGCGCGCCGTGATCAATTCCTTGTTCTCTTCACGTTTCGTTTCGGTAACCTTGATTTGCATCTTGCGAAGCGCGGCGACCGTCGCGCGCTGAACCTTGGTTGCGGTGCCGCAAACGTCTTGTAGACTAACGCCGCCGAGCGCGTGCGATACGCCGGTGCCCATTCCGACACCGGCCGCAGTCACTGCAACCGGGACGCAGCCACTCGCCACAATGAATGTAGCGATTCCCGCTGCTATCGCGCCGAAGGTTCGTCCGACTCTGGTCATTGGCCCATTATGACATTCGCATGGTTGGTAGTTCACGTCCGTCCGTCGGTCAGCTGCTTAGACTTGAGCCAAAATTGTGTGATGACAAGTGTTGTGGCGTACGAGATCGCGCAGCCGCTTTCGCAATCGCCTTGGCGCAGGACAAGAGTGACAAGAGTCTTTGCGCGCAACACTGGCGTAGGCACGCCTTGTGTTTCCAACAACTTTCACGGGCGTCGCCATCGGCCGACGTCCTACCGCGGTTTGTTCTCAGCCTCCTTGTCGCTGACCGCGCGTTCGAACGCCGGTTCATGACGTCACCGCACTCAGTGTCTGCTTGCGGGCACGCGCGCTGTACGTCTGCTCTTGGCCCGAAAGCGGGCCTCTCGCGCCAGCACACCTTGCGTTTCTCGACGAAAGGAACGAAGTCAACCGGCGTCGTCGGTGCGCCCTTTCCGACCGAGCGATCATTCAATGACTTTGTCGGACCGAAACAAAACAGAACTGCGGAATCGTGATGCCGAGCTCCGCGCGCCGTTCTTAGGTTCACGGCCAGTCCGAACCTACTGAGCATCTCGACCGGCAGATTCCGGGGACTGGTTCCAGCGAGAACGCGCTGGACGTATTTTGCCAACAGGCGACCGGCTTCGTGGTAACTCACGCCATAGCTCGCGAGGGCCCCTTGAGCAACGAGGCTTGGCTCTAGGAACATCGTTGGTAACTTCTTGGTCCTTGCGGTGTTAATGATGAACTCGAGCCTGGCTCAGCACCATCGCGTCTCCACTGTAGAAGTATGCGTCTGCCTCCTGCGCCTGGAATGCCTTGAAACCGATTTGGAGCTCTTCCGCCGACGCGACGCGTTTCTCAACAAGCTCGATCTTTAGCTGCAGCGCTGCCTCTCGCGCGGCCTTCGCGTTCGTCACGCGCGACGTCGTTGCTGGGGTCGTAGAACATCACAACCCTGCGGAGCTTGGGAAGCATCTCCTTCAGAATCTCAAGACGCTTCGCTGTGAGATCGTTCGACAGATAAGCGGACGCCGGTTAGCCGCCCCCAGGTTTCGCGAAGCTCTCGACCAGTCCAGTGACAACCGGATCACCGCCTATAACGAACACGATGGGAACTTCCGACGTCGCCCGTTTCGCTGCAATGGTGACCGATGTCGCTACACGCGCATATCAGATCGACTTTCCCTCGTTCCAGACTACTGGCTGCTTCCTCGGCCGCCTTCCGATCGCCCTTCAGATTGCGAATTTCCAAGACATAGTGCTTGCCCTCTGCAAGCCCCAACTCTTTGAGCCCGTCTTTGAGCCCATCGACCACCACGGTATAGGGCCCCCCTCGTGGACAACCCCAACACGATAGACCTTGGCCTGTTGTGCTTGGGCGAGAGAAACACAACCCAAAACAAGCGTAGCCAGAAAAAGTAACGATGATCTTATTGTTCGTGGAGTTTCTCCTGACGCGCTTCGCGTTTCCTGATCTCTTCCTTACCAGATACGTCAACTTCGCCGCGAAGTGAACAAGACGCGATGCCGACAGTACATCCGTCGACGTTTCAAAGAGTGACTCTCCGGACGAGCGGCGGCGCAAGCGAAACACTACGCTCCTGCGGGAATTGAACGAGGCGGGCGAAGGGCCGCTTGTGGCCAGTCAGCGACGGTCGAGTCCGAACGCGACGGTTTGATCATCGAGGTCGCAGTACGACCCGTTCCGGCCGTTGCGCCTTGCACAAACCGGACATTCAATCGCAACCAACTCGCGATGTTCGGCTACTGATCACTTGGTCCGCGCGCAGCAGCAGCGATTGCGGGATGGTCAGGCCGAGCGCCTTGGCCGTCTTGAGATTGATGACCAGCTCGAACTTCGTCGGCTGCTCGACGGGGAGATCGCCCGGCTTGGCTCCCTTGAAGATCTTGTCGACGTAGATTGCAGTCCGGCGCCGGATCTCGAACCAATCAGCCCAGTACGACATGAGGGCACCTTGTTCCGGAAAAACTCTGTTGCCGCTGATCGTCGGCAATCTACGAGCCATCGCGAAGTCGGCGATCAGCTTGGCTCGGTGGTTGTTCAAAACGCTATTCGCAACGTAGATCCCGTCGGGCTTTTCCTTCGTGATCGTGTCGAAGGCATTCGGGAAGTCCGCGACCTCATGGGTGTCGACGTTGATGAGCCTGAGTCCGAGCATTCGAGCGGCTCCGGGAACCTCGCGGTACAGCGCCGCCAGACCTGGATCCCCGGATCACCAAGGAACGCGACGGTCGACATGCCGGGAACAGCATCCTTGAGCAGTTGGAGCATTTTTGGTTGAATCCGCTGCCTGGCTGGCTGGTGAGCCCCGTGACATTGCCGCGCCGGGATGCGCGAGGGGTGTTGACGAGCCCGGCAAGTACAGGATCACCGATGCCCGACATCACGATGGGAATCGTCGACGTGGCGCGCTTGGCCGCAACGGCCGCCACGGTTGCCATTGCCACGATCACATCCACCCTGAGCGCCACGAGTTCCGCCGCGAGCGTGGGAAGCAACTCCGGCCGGTCACTCGCGAACCGGTATTCGCTGATCAGGTTTCTGCCCTCGACCCAACCCAACTTGCTCAGTCCGTCGACAAGCGCCGTGCGCTCGCGCGTCCAGAGCGAGGAGGTCCGAAAATGGCACGAGCACGCCCATCCGATAGACTTTCCCGCTCTGTGCTGACCACGCGCGGCACGCGTAACGGCGAGCATGGCCGCCGTGGCTGCGCCAACGAACGTTCGCCGGTCAATCACTGAATCACCCTGGAGACGATTGGAAGTCCGGCCATACTACGCCTGCAGGAAGGCTTCGCCCGCTTCGGCGTCCATCCGGTGTTCCGACAAACGTCAATCAACGACTGCTATCGAGCGCGAGGCGCTATGACTGCAGTTGGCCGGTCAGCGACCGTCGAGGGTTTCAACGGCAGCCGCGACCAGCACCGCCGGTTACACCTCGGTCTGCTCGGCGATTTCCAGCGCGTCGTCGACCTCGATTCCGAGGTATCTCACGGTGCTTTCAAGTTTCGTATGGCCGAGCAGGAGTTGAACGGCCCGGAGATTCCTGGTGCGGCGATAGATCAAAGTCGGCTTGGTGCGCCGCATTGAATGGGTGCCGTAGGCCGCCGGATCAAGCCCAATCGATCCCGCCCAGGTCCGGACGATCCGGGAATACTGCCGAGTCGAAAGGTGAGGCGACGCCGACATACGGCTCGGAAAGAGGAACTGCTCCGGCTTCAGGCGGGCGGCCGCGATCCAGGCACCGACCGCGTCCCGCGTTTGTTCGGTGATCTCGAATTGCACCGGCCGCTGGGTCTTCTTCTGCATGACAATCGCGCGCGGGGCGACATGACTGCCCTGGAACACATCGCGAACGTGAAGCCCCACCAGGTCGCACCCGCGCAACTTGCTGTCGATGGCGAGATTGAACAACGCGAGTTCCCGGGCTCGATGATCCAGTTGCAGTCGAATCCGGATGGCCCAGATCTCCTTCAGCTTCAGCGGTGGCTTCTGGCCGATCAGCTTCCCCTTTGTTCCACGGTATTGCATGTCTGCGGTTGTCGTGGTGGTATCCATGAACAGCTCCTCTGTTGAGGAAGGAGCTTCGTGCGTGAAATCCCCTCACTGACGGGCGCAAGTCGACCCCTCCGGCCACTCAAATTGCCCGAAAGCAGCTCGCTTCAGTGAAGTCCCTTGCGGGTGTCCGCTGGTTGAGCGCTTCGGCCCTTGGCCCCGGTCTCGTGCCGCTCGGTGCAATAATCCCGCCCATGCCAGACCTCCTAGCCGATGTCCGCGGCGTCCTTGCCGGGCTTGCAGACGACGAATTGGAGGTGCTGTTCGCGACATCACTGGCTGCGACCCGCGCCTTGCATGGCGTTACTGGCCTGGATCGAACACGCGGCCGACTGGGAAGCGAATCGCCGAGGGATTCGACTTCCACCTGGAGCCACCAGACAAAGCAATAGACCGTCCGAAGATCAAGTCGCCATCGGTTGCGGCGATCGTGCTGCACGACGAGTAATGCAGGCGACTCGGCGATTGCGGATTCTTCGCTGCTGCGTCGACATCCTGATTGAACGCGGTCAGAGCCAGTAATTTACGCGCGATTGTGCTCGAAATGTGGCGCGGATGTGCCGCGCAGAAACGGCCGGGTTCGACCCGCAGCAGTCGGTTGGACTTCTCCAAAGTAGTCGTTCGATAAATCAATCAATCGGCAACCGCTGAGACCGCGTAAACCTTGCGATCAATGCGCAGCGAGCCATCACTCTATCAACTCAGCCTGCACCCGTAGCGACTGCGGAATCGTGAGGCCGAGCGCCTTCGCTGTCTTGAGGTTGATGACCAGATCGATTTTCGTCGGCTGCTCGATCGCCAGGTCGCCGGGTTTCGCACCTTTGAGGATGCGGTCGACGTAGCTGGCGGCGCGCCGCGACAACGCCACGAAGTCCGGTCCGAACGACATCAGCCCACCCGCCTCCGCTTGCGTGCGCAAAAAGTAGATCGCCGGGAGGCCCGTGCGCGCCACGATTTGCGGAATCCGCTCAGGCGGGCTGTTGAACACCGCATCACCATGGATGAACAGGGCCTCGGCTCGTTGGCTCGACCGCAGCGTTGATCGCTGGCTCGATCTCGTCTGCCGTGCGCGCCTCGACGAGAATTATCTGCAGCCCCAGTTGCCGCGCCGCCTCCGGAATCTCCAGCGGGACGAGGATTCGATGCATTTCGTTGGTCGGATTGACCAGCATCCCGATGCGAGTCGCCTTCGGCGCGGCCTGATGCAACAGGTCCAGCAGTTTTCGCCATGATGCCGCCCGCAACGACGGTGGTGACGCCGGTCAGGTTCCCGCCGGGCCGGGCGAGACTCGTGACGAGCCCAGCTCGGACCGGGTCGGCAACGGCGACCCATCACGATCGGGATCGTCGACGTTGCATCCTTGACGGCCCGGTTAGGTTGCGGCCCGCCACGCGACGATCAGGTCAGGTCGAAGCGCGACCAGCTCCCTGGCGAGCGCCGGCAGCTGGTCAGGCTGACCGGTTGCGCTGCGGCGCTCGACGACGAGGTTCTGGCCCTCGACGTAGCCGACGTTGACGCAGTTCCTCGTAGAAGGCCATCTGATTCGGCGAGCGAAGGTCGGGCGGCGTCATGTCGAGCGTGCCGATCCGATACACCTTCGCCGACGTTTGCGCCGATGCGTCGAGCGGCAGCAGAAGAATACCGGCGGCCAGGGCGAGACAGGATCCGCGATAGGTGGCGCTTCATCGCGAAGCCCGCATGTCATTTCGGACGCCGCATCACTGAATCACCACGAGAGGAAGACCAGCCATCGTACGCCTACAAGCAGAGAACTAGGCACCGCCAAAGAACGGCCGCTCGTGGCCGAGCACGCCGCCGGGTTCAGTCTCCATAAGTCAGTCTCGTTCGCGTGAACGTCGGCTATCGGCAGCTTACGGTCAGACCGTTGTCGACCCTGAGCTGACACACACGGGACTCGAAAGCGGACACTCGACTCTTGAGTTAACCGAGCATCGCGGCACGCCGCTGGCGCCCCGGTTGAGCCGGACGTTAAGCCTCAGCGATAGCCGCAATTGAAACTTTCATTCCGGGAATGTGAACAGGCAGTTTGGCACCTTGCCGGGCCGGTGGATCAATTGGAAACCATTTGACCCACTCTTCGTTCATTCCCGCGAAGTCCGACTCCGCGACCAGTATCACCGTCGCGCTTACCACCTTGGAGAGCGAACTGCCGGCGGCCGCGAGGATGGCGGTGATGTTCGACAGACACTGCCTCGTCTGTTCTTGGATCGTGCTTCCGGCAATGCTGCCGGTTGCCGGGTCGTAAGGACCTGTTCCAGACACAAAGACCAAGCCAGCTGCCTTCACAGCTTGGCTATAGGTTGGCGGAGGCGTAGGGGCATTCGTCGTGTGGATAATCTCTCGACTCATCAAGAACTCCAATGTGTTGAAACGTGTGCCCGTGCGGGAATGTGACGTGCGGGGCCTAAAGGCTGATCGGTTGGCAGTGCCGGAACGGGATACCTGAGATCGACACGGTTACTGCTGGTCCGGGCCACGGCCGCAGTAGCCGTGACACTCCGGGGTGGCCGGTGTCGAGCGTTTGCCTATATTGCAGGCCGGGACGTTAAGCGGGATCCGGAGTCGACCACGGCCTCGCGATAGAAGGGCTCAGGCCGGCGCATGCTTGCTGCCAGCGCCGCACTCATGGTGCCCTCCGGCTTGGCAGCAGCATTCCGACTTGGCTGCGATAGCGGCGGTACTGGTCGCCGAACTGCGCGATCAGGTCGCGCTCCTCGAACCAAATGCCGACGAGGATGTAGCCGGTGCAGCCGATCGAGAACAGCAGATGCCCGGCGGTCATGACGGGTGCGGCCCAGAAACCGAGCAGCAAGCCCAGATAGAGGGATGGCGCACGTAGCGATAGAGCAGCGGCGTCCTGAACTCCGGCTCTGGAAGCTCACGACCGGCCAGACGCGCGTACACCTGGCGCAGGCCGAAGAGCTCGAAATGGTTGATGAGGAAGGTGCTGAGCAGCATCACCGCCCATCCGAGCCAGAAGACGGCCCAGAGCAGATCCGCGCCGGTACGGCTCTCGACATTCCAGACGACCGGCTCGGGAATCGGCCGCCACTGCCACAAGATCAGCGCGAGTGCCAGGCTCGCGGCGAGCACGTAGGTGCTCCGTTCCACCGCTGGCGGCACGATTCGCGTCCACCAGCGCTTGAACGAGCGCCGTGCCATGCACGCTATGCTGCACGGCGAAGATGCCGAGCAGGAGCAAGATTCACGATCAGCGCGTCCGCGAGGGGCACCGGCGCGCCCGTGTCGATCGACTTAGGCCACGAAGATGATTGCCCGACGAACGCGATCGCGTAAAGAAACGTCGTCAGGAAAAGCGCATAGGCGACTAGTCCGTACGCAAGCGAGAAAAATGCTCCCATTGCTTTCTCCTTAGGTTGTTTGAATCAATCTGACTGGCGCAGCTCGTCGACGGTCGCAGTACGACCCCTCCGGCCCTTCGTCGTATTCGAAAGCAGCCGGTCAACGAACACAGGTGCCGACAGTGATATGGAGCCAAGCCATCGACCGCAGGCACGTGCGGGTGCCACGGCTCCGGTCAGATCGGCTCGCGATGCCGATCGGATGCGCCCCACGCCACGCGATTTACGTCGGCTCGACTCAGGCCGATGTCGCGCAGATCGCGGTCACTCATGGTCTCGAAGTCATCGAACGCAGCCGCGGCCACCCGCCGTTTCTCGAGCCACGCTAACCCTCCGCTCGCTGCGGCGCGCAAGCAGGCGTCTGCGGCCCGAAGGAAGGCAGCAATCCGAAGCATCGCCATCGCCGGGCGGTACTGTGTCTCATAGGTCGACATGTTTGAATCTCCTCGAATCAAGGGTAGTGAATGTCCTGTAAGGCCAGGATGAGGGTGAAGTCTATGCAGCGCGCATAGCAGGAAGACTTCGCAGGCCCGCCGATTTTTGTTTCGTTTGTTGCGAGCAAGAGTCGGCAGCAAGGCGGAACCGGCGGATGGCAGGCTCCGCGATGACCGCTTCAGGCGCACTTGAGGTAAAGCTGACCGGCCGGTTATGGCGCTGGTGGCCGAAAGAAGCTCGTCTTCCGGCGCGGATTGCGGCATCGTAGCCGCACCCGGATGCGCGGCCGTCAATGGGTGCCAAGGCGTCATGATCCGGAGGCCGCGAGGCGTTACGAGCGCCGAAAACCCCAGTCCTCGCGGAACACGGTGAGCTTCACGTCGCCGTCGAAGCGCGGTCCCGCCGCGCCGAAAGGCCGACAACCGTCTGCGTGCCATTCGAGCTCGAAAGGCGCGTTGGGAACGAGGTCGCCAGGAACCAACGGCACGCCATTGACGCGCACGCTTGTCCCCGGTCTGCATTGGATCGCAGGGCGCGGGTCGACCCAGCGCAGCGGCACCGCGTCGGTGTCGATGGCGGGGACCAGCAGCCCGTTCAGAATGAAGCGCTGCGGGTCGAACCGTGCGGCCGTCGTGAGCGAAACCGGCGTCGTCGGTCCTGCACCTTCGCCTTCGCGAACGCTCACGATCCCTTTAACCATCGATGCGATGAACGCGCCCACCACCACCACCACCATCGTTGGTACAACGGACGTAATAGTCGACGACTTCTTCCCCTTCAGCAGCATTCCCAGCGTTTGCATCGATCCTCCTGTGATGTGGTAGCGGGCAGGGTCCCATGCGTGGCAATTGCTCAGGGGACTGTCTTGGATCAGGGCGTTGTGGTGACTTGCAATCGCACGCGGTCGGCGTTGGTGTTGGCGCCCGTTGTCATAACGTCCCCGAGCCTCGGGCCATAGCGCTTGCCATTAGCCAAATGCCCGTCCGCAAGCAGTCACGCCGATGCAATTGGCAGGGCGTGGCTACGCTGCATAAGCGTCCGGGGTTGGCATATCCCCGCGGCCGAGCGCGTCCTACGATAGACTGCCTCGCAGAGTGTCAATGGCTTGCGACGTTCAAGACGCGTGACGAGGCGAGGTACAAGCGCACGCAAGCCTCGCGCTCGGACACAAACGCATAATTCGTGCAGTCGTGCTCGGCGATGACAACTTGCTCAAACGGAGCCCCGTCGCGCTGGAACAGGCCGATGACGGCGGAGAGCAGCCCGATCGCGATGAGGGCTGACAGCGCGGCAGCGACGATGGTCGTGACAACGTGAGGGCGGCCGAGGCCGGGCTTGGCGTTCATGCTTTCAGCAAGCGCGAGGCTCGGCAGAAACTGAAGCGCGCTCAAGACGCAGAGCGCCGCAAGGGCACCGAATGCACGAGACTTCCAGGCTTTCATGGTTGAGTCTCCTTTCGAGATGATGACTTGGATCAAGACAGATTCCCGCTAGCGCGTCATCGACCTCGATCCCGACGTATCTGACGGTGCCTTGGCGAACCTGCTGAAGTAAACGATCGGCGAGCCAATTCTATTGCGTCTGCTTCGCGCGGTTTTTTGTTTCATTTGTTTCATGCACGTGCGATTCGATCAACTCGATCGCGGCCTGGTGTATGGGCTGCACGCGCGCAGGCAGACTCCACCCCAGGCGCGGGAACAGGCGCAACGTGGTCCCCAAACACTCGGCATCACGTGCGAGGCACCGCGCGTATCCGGTTGCCGCATCCGCAAGCCCGGGCCTGAGTTGAGACGCCCCTACGGTCACGCCTCGCCCAGCGTGAAACGCCGCGGGTAGCCCGCTGCGCGCGAAATCTACCGCGCGCGCGCCACGCAAACTTCGTCGCAAGCCCCGTTTTGTTTCGTGTGATGAGCGAAACAAACGCAACACGCGCGTCCGGAATGCGTGTCGACGACCGTTTGTTTGCGCAGTGGGACTCACGCGTTGAGTTCTTCCCGTTGGCGCTGCATCTGCAGCAAGCCAACGTCTCGACTATCTCACGGAAGGAGACTCTCTCATGTTGGAATCGTCATCGACCGCGCGCAGCGCAAGGCGGATCGCGGTACTCGCCTGTGCGTTGACCCTTAGCGCACCACTCTTCGCCGAGCAGAACGACTATCAAGTCACGACGCTGGTCGCCGATCAGAGCGGCAAGGCGCCCAATACGGATGGCAACCTCCAGAACGCCTGGGGCCTGGTCGCGGGCGCCACGAGCACGTTCTGGATCTCCGCGAACCACACGGGCTTCTCCACGCTGTACAACGGCCTAGGTGCGCAAATTACGCCGCCCTCGCCCGTCGTGGTCCCGGCCACATCGGGCACCGGACCGGGCTCGCCGACCGGCATCACGACCAATCCTTCGAAGACCGACTTCCTGGTCGACGGGACGTCCGCGATCTTCCTCTGGGCCACTGAGGATGGCGGGATCGCCGCGTGGAAAGGCGGACCCAGCGCATTCATCAAGTTCACCGCGAAGGACGGCGCCGTCTACAAGGGCATCGCGATCGCCGGCAACGGCACCGACCTTCGCCTGTACGCGGCGGACTTCCACAACGGCAAGATCGACGTCCTCGACAACACGTTCGCGCCCACGACGGTGCCGGGCCACTTCGCGGATCCGACGATGCCGGCCCGCTTCAAGCCCTTCAACATCATGAACCTGCAGGGCAATCTCTACGTCGCCTACGCGGTGCGCGAAGACGATGGCGATGACGAGGTCGCCGGTGAAGGACTTGGCTTCGTCGACGTCTTCGATGCCGACGGCTTCCTGATCGAGCGCGTCGCCTCGCGCGGCAAGCTGAACGCTCCGTGGGGCATGGCCATCGCGCCTGCCGGTTTCGGCCGCTTCAGCAACCACCTGCTGGTCGGCAACAACGGCGACGGCAGGATCAACGCGTATGATCTCAAGAACTTCTCCTTCGACGGGCAACTGCACACGCCCAACGGCAGGTTGCTGACCATCGACGGTCTTTGGGGGCTCTCGTTCGGCAACGGCTTCCAGCACCAGCCGACGGACACGCTGTTCTTCACCGCGGGCCCGAACGAAGAGACCAACGGGCTGTTCGGCAAGATCGAGGCGCAATAGCCAAGCGGTCTCTCAGGGGAGCCGGCGCGCATTCCGCGTCGGCTCTACCGCCGCTATCGGGGCTTGTCAGACACGCCGCGCGCGGTCCGACGCACGGCTCCTCGGGCCACGCGTGCTCGGACTTCCTGCCGAAGATCGTCTCCGCGGCCGCGGGCTTGAGTGTCCATCGCTACCGACGCGCGATCTCGCCTCGTCGTCGAGCGCCTCGCCGCCTTGGTGCCGTCGCGGATCCACCGCCATCGCTACGTCGGAGTGCTGCCGCAAATGGCCGCTCACCAGATATTTGAGGCACATTTCGCCACACGGCTGATCGTGGCCGCTCATGCAAGGTACCCGCGTCTGATGCGGTCGCAGTTCGACCCATTCCCCGTCATGGTCGATTTTTCAGTCGATTGACTGGCGTACTCAGGAAACGGCCAGCCGAAACTGACGTTCAGCTGATCAGGATCGCGATGTGTCGACGTCGAACGTGTGCGAAGGTCAAGCGGCTTCGCGCTTTCGCGCGGGCCGCGCGTCAACGAGCGATCTCAGGCTTGGGGCGATCTCCCTGCGGGCTGCCGAGTTGCTTGAAGCGCATACAGACCGCCGTTTGGAGCCGCGCTTCACTGAGCTTCCCACGCCTCTACTTCGGCGATGCGCGTCAATGACCAGCCTCCAGTGGCCGTGACGTTGATGCGAATCTGATCGGTGCTAAACGGCGCGAACGTCACCGTGCGCTTGCAGAGATCGTTGTCCGCCACGGCGGCGAGGGTCACCCAGTTGCTGCCATTCCAGCCCTCGACCGTAAAGTCGGCAAGGACGTATACATAACAATTATCGGTGTCCGTTGGGTCGATGCCTCCAAAATGGTTGAGTTCTTCCTGAACGGAATAGACGACGACGCGATCGATCATCTTCTTTCCAAAAAATTGATCTGTACCACGTCAGGAAATTCGTCAGTCGTATCGTCCGTCCAATAGGAATCGACGCCCGACCGCGTGTCATCAATCAGTTTGCTGGCCGACGAAAGGCTCAGTATCGCCAAAGCCGGTGCTCGATGCCGTTGCTACCGCGCCGCTTCGGAGCGAGTGCAACATTTTGCGCTGGGCCCCGGTATTGAATGCCTTGATAGGGTGTTTCTGCTGCCTGCAGCGAGCCAGCCGTGACGAGACCCAGTGCCGTGACGAGTCCGAGTGCGATAAGGCTGCGAAGAAACGCGCTTCATGGTATTTCTCCTGATTGATTGTTCGACTGCTGGATTTGGATTTGGATCTCGGTGAAGCAGAGATCGCTTTGCAGTCTATGCAGCAGGCGTGTTAGCGGAACTTCATCAGGGGAGCAATTTTGTTTCATGTGTATCGTGCCGGTGATCGCGGTCATTCGCACGTGTCAAGGCAGATCATCACGAGAGAGCGCCAACCATCCAACGTCATCGCGGCGAGTCGGGGGTTGGTGATGCGAGCTGGAGTTGGAGTTTGGCCCGGTTGCGTGGACACTTCATTCTTTGAATGGAAAGAGTTCACTCATGCCCTGCACCAGCGTCGCATTTCGGCCAGCGCTCAGACGCGGTGGCCCGAGTGTCCACGCGTAACGCGAGCGCCGGGTTCTTCAGGAGAGAACCGAGCAACGCTATCTTGTTGCCTCGATGATCGCGGGCGCTAGCAGCGTCTGACGCGGCGCACGGGTCTTGCGCTCGACGCAGGATCGGTACGCCTGGTGCAACCTTGTCGACGGACGCTGAAATTGCCGAGTCGCGAAGTGTACAGAGAAGGTGCCGAGTTTCCGCCGGTGCGGATACTCGAGGTAGGTCTGCAAGTGCTGGCCGACAAAAAGACCGCGCTGCTACGAGCGGGCAGCGCATGATCGAAGAGTCACATGTCAGTACGGGTTGCCTTCATATGCGTCGCACTCGCTGCGATCGCCCGGATCACGCCGCCCCCGCCGATCCGATTCGATCGGTCGACGAGACCATGCTGGCGATAACCACGCTCTGGTCCTCCAGGCTGCCCCGGAGCCGGAAACCGAGCTGCATCGCGAAGGCGAGCATCGCGCGATTGTCGCTCTTGATCTCGCCGAACAGTCGCCGCACGCCTCGGCGCCAGGCAGTCGCCAGAAGCCGCTTCACGAGGTGCCTCCCTAAACCTCGCCCCTGGAAGTCGTCGGCAACGGCGATCGCGAACTCCGCGTTGTCATCTTCCTGCGCTAGCGCGTAGCGCGCTTCCGCAACGATGGCGGTGCCCTCCTGTCGCCCGCTCAGTGCGACCAACGCCAAACCCCGGGCGGGGTCCACATTGACGAAGCGATCCAATTGCGCCGCCGACAACTCGGCAAGCGCGACGAAGAAGCGAAAGCGCCGCGACCTCGCGGAGAGCCGGCGAACGAAAGCCTGCAACAGCGAGGCGTCATCGGGTCCGATCGGCCGCAGGACGACCTCGGAGCCGTCAGTAAGCTGCAAGACTTGTTCTTCACCGGTACCCATGATGGAGCACCCCTCGAGCTATACGGCGCGGCCGCCCACCGCGTTGAGCGCGAGCGGCTGCCGCGGGACCATGCGCCTCAACTTGTCGCGCGCACGCGAAAGACGCGACATCACGGTTCCGATCGGTATTCCGAGCACGGCGGCGACCTCGTCGTAGTGCAGTTCGCGGACCGCGACCAGCAGTGAGCACCTCGCGCTGCTCGGCCGGCAGGCGCTGCACCTGCCGCATCACTTCTTGCAGTTCAGTCGCGCCTCGTCGGATCGTCGTCGCCGGAAAGGTGCGAAGGCGGGCCGTTCTCGTCTTCGGCATCGAGCGAGACGTTCGCGGCTTCGCGGCGGGTGGCTGCGAGCTGGTTGACGAAGACGTTGTGCATGATCGTGAACAGCCACGCGCGCAGGTCGGATCCCGGGCGCCAATGGCTTCGCTTTTCCCAGGCGCGTCTCAGCGTGTCCTGCGCGAGATCGTCACTGCGCGCTGGGTTACCGGTCAGCACAAGCGCGTACCGGCGCAGCCGCGGAATCACGGCGGCCAACTCCTCATCGCGAAACCCGGCAGTGCCTGCGGGGACCGGCGACTCAGTGACCGGATTGTTCACGGATCGGAACTCCACATGGTTGGACGAGCTGCGGCGATGAATCCCCTCGTTGGTTTCCCAATTGGTCGAATTGGGCATCGTTGTCCTCGTCAAACGCGGGGTTCAAGTCGGGTCGCGATTTCGGTCCGACGCGCCCCATGCCACGCGGTTCACGTCGGCTCGACTGAGGCCGATGTCGCGTAGATCGCGCTCACTCATGCTCTCAAAGTCATGGAACGCAGCCGCGGCCAGGCGGCGCTTCTCGAGCCACGCCAACCCTCCGCTCGCTGCAGCACGCAAGCAGGCGTCTGCGGCCCGAAGGAAGGCAGCAATCCGAAGCATCGCCATCGCCGGGCGGTACTGTGTCTCATAGGTCGACATGTTGAATCTCCTCGAATCCAAGGGTAGGAATGTCCTGCAAGCCAGGATGAGGTTGAAGTCTATGCAGCGCGGATAGCAGGAAGACTTCGCAGGCCCGCCGATTTTGTTTCGTTTGTTGCGAGCAACGTGAACGCCTGGACACTCAGGAATTCGAGTCGCTCCAAGCAGGCTCGGGTGCTTCAAGAATTCGAAACAAACGATACAAAAGGGAGCGGTGGGGAAATGGTCGGTCACACTCGTCTACTGAGAATTCGTTCCTGTCGCGGCCTCGCATGGGCATGAAGGATCAACGCATGAGGCACTATGAACCATCGAAACCTCACGTCGCACTGGCGTTGCATCGCAGTCGCGATGACCGCGATCACCATGGGCGCGTTAGGTCGTGCTGCCAGCAAGTATCGAGTCCCGCGGCGCCAGCGCGCAGACGTTCATGACGCCGGTCGTAGTCGCTACAGGCGAGCTCAGCGATGTGAGTCGGCCCGGCGGAGGTTCGACAGTCCGGCTCTCTGAGAACCCCGTACGCACGGTGATTCGCTTCGTGCTGGAAGTGATGCGCGAACATGCCAGCTCGCAGGCGTCCCAGCCCAACGGTGACGCACGTCATCGTGGCCAGGAACGTCACCGCTACTTCGGCGTGCGGCGCGGAGAATGGCCGCTCGCGGAAATTTCCAAGACAACCGCTAACGTCCGGTCTGGCCGTCGATGCATCAGGTCTTTGGCTATGCCGATGGTACCCGAGGTATATGATGGTGGACATATCTCATTTGAGCTTCGCGCGCAGCGATTCGTCGAGCGTCGATATATGGGAACCCTCCCGGAAAGCGCATCGGATGTGGAACGAAAAAACGCACCCTGCGGTGCGCGAGCGTATCGGTAATCCGGGCTGACTGTGATCCGCCACGGCATAAGCAACGACGAGTTCCGCCATCCGGTTGAACAGCTGCGTTCGTTCAGCCGAGGTCAGGCAAGCGCCGCGCCTCTTCGAACAGGCGGTTGAATTCGGGAAGGTTGAAGCGCGAAGTATTAGACCTGGCCGGCATTGGGGCCGTAGAGCAGCTGCATGAAGTTCTCCCCGTCCGGGTAGTCGGCTATCCAGGCCCCGTCGGAGACCGGTATCTGCCCCTGGCGCGCCATTTGGTTATCTCCGGCTGCTTGTCTTTCTTCACCACGAGCCGGAGGCCGATCGCGTCCATGCTTTCTTCCAGAGCTCGTCACGCTCACGCGCCGCCGAGGTAGGGGCGTCCAGTACTCGATAACGAGCGCCTTCCCGTCCGGCGCCTGCCGATAACCTTCGCCGTTGCGGTCCTTGTAGCCGAACTTGTCAAGCAGAGCGCGGGCCGCCCCGGGATCATAGAGCTGCGCGTTGGTCCTGAGCTTGGCGTCGTAACCCGCAATGTCCTGCGGGATGGGACCTTGCGCAGGAACCGCACGCCCCTGATAGAGCACGCGGATCGCTTCGGCGACGTTGTAGGCCATGCCGATCAGCCCGACGCAGCGCAACTCTTCTCGGCGGAGTAGCCGCCGCACAACGGCGTTCTCCATGTCGAAACGCGTGTACACTCACGCTCGGCGCGATAAATGCCTGGTGGACGACGCCCTTTGCCGCGAGCTCCGGCTTGAGCTTACCGGCGACGAGCGCCTGGTCGATGAACTGCACCGGCAGTGAGAAGAGTACGTCGCTCTCGCTGTTTAAAAGGCAAGCCAGCGCGCCTGTCCTCTTCCATGACCGTGATGTCCACCCGAGGAATGAGCGGGAGGCGCTTTCCCTTCAGGGCCGCGGCGATCGGCTGCGAGGCGCTGGAATGGGTCCGGCGGGCGAATACATCACCTCGCGATAGTTCGGACTCTTTAGCAGTTCAATGCGGGCGCTGCGCCGGTATTGTCCGAGCATGTACGGGCCGGTGCCGACCGGGTGCGCGCCGATGTCATCGCCGTAGCCTCGACCACCTCCCTCGCCATCGCTGCGGTGTTGGGCACCGCGAGCATATAGAGAAAGCGCAGGTCAGGCGCTTTCAAACGGATTTTCAGCGTGTAGCGGTCGATGACCTCAAGACCCGGCAATGGGCGCGTCGTAATCGAACTTGCCGGTCCGGTCCCGCCTTTGCGCGCGCTTCGTCCGCACCGACGATCTTGCCTTCGAGCATCCAGAGCCAGGGCGATTTGACGCCTGGGTCGAGGATGCGCTTCAGACCATAGGCGTGATCGGCTGCAGTCAGTTCGCGCGGCTTGCCCTTGAAGACGGGATCGGGTGTGAAGAAGATTCCCTTGCGCACCTTGCAGACGAGCTACGTCTTGCCGCCATCTTCCTCGGCGGGCATCGCTTCGAGTGTTCGCGGGACGAGCTTGACCGGACGCGCGAGATAATCGTAGTCAAGCATCGCTTCCAGGATGCTGTCGATGACGACACCGGAGATGTCGATCGAACGCAAAAGCAGGATCGAAACTCGTTTCGGCTGCCGCAGACCGCGACGCGCAGCGTCTTGTCGGGAACGGCGGCATCTGCACCATAACGATCGCGAGCGATGCAATTAAGCTCACATTTCACCAGCGTGCGCGGGAACGAGGCAGC
>ERZ1370068.9139-contig-7939_pt1 | contig 33498 bp, 64 predicted proteins | sample MGYA00561227_ERZ1370068 | MGnify/ENA primary metagenome ERZ1370068 (study PRJEB38410, sample SAMEA6850437) | metagenome | study: Metagenomic assessment of the ecological functions of the soil: analysis of the soil microbiota associated with the...
TTAGTTACGTATTGCTGGCCGCTGGGCGCAGTCGAGAAGCCTCCTGAATGGCAAAACGTGTCTCTTCGTTTGCTCGCTGCAAGAGTGTAGTGGGTCGGAAATTTCGACAAGGCGAATCAGTTGACGTGCACGCTTTGTGTTGAAATGGCGTTGAAACGTCACCGACTCCCGGAGCAATTGCGCCGGAAGGAGAAGTTGCGCCGCCTTTCAGAAGCGCTCCGCGCTCGACGCTTTTAACGCCTATATTTCGCTCAGGTCTTTGCGCCATGGGATCGTAACCCGGATGGCGGAAACCGCTTGCGGGTTCCGGGTGAGCGAAGCGAACTAGATCCCGGCGCGCCGCGGCACGCGGCGCGCCCAAATCCAAATGCAACTGAGTAGAAAGGTGGGGAGCCGTCGCAGCATCCCCAGGGTCTCCTGTTCTCAGGCCTCAGCCTGAACCCTGGCGCGGCTCCTGCGACAATCATCGGCGCCAGCTTCGAACCGAAACACGACTTGGATCTTTATAACCCGTGAGCGCCAATCGTTAAAGCCATTAGTGATGAGAAAGAGCCGCGCGTTGCCGCGCGAGCCCTTTCCAGTACGTCATGCTGTCGTGGTGCAGCACAACCCTACTTGCGGAACTTCGCGACCTTCTTCTTCGTCCTTCTCTCGTCGTCGGGGGTATATTCCCGCAACACGAGACGGCCGTTGATCGGAAGCGCGGAGAGCACAAGGTTCAGACCCTTGCCGTCCTTGTGGGGGCCAGGCTGACCCGATGCGAGTCCAGAAGGCGTCGGGTCTTCATCGCCGACTTCCTTGTCTTCCACGACAAAGACTTTATGCGATGGTTTCCCACTACGGCCTGATGTCCTTTCTGCTGATGGGCACCCACGCGTGCGGCTGTGAGGCGTAATGGAGAACCACTGCGCGATCAGCAGACGCCGCACCGCAACGCGATGTTCGATCTCGGCGACGAGCTCCAATCAGCCGCCTCCGCGGTTACAATCTCCGAAACAGCGCCAGACATTCTTTGGAGATCGACCACGAACTGCGCCGGATTGCTGCCCTTGTGAATGGGACAGCAGCCGCGCAATTCTTCTTTGACGACCCGACGCGCTTGAGCTCGGCGTCGAGACCATATAAAAAGAGATGATGAGAGACAGCGGAACGAGATGCCGAAGCCGCTCGAAGTCGATCTCACTCGACTGCACGCGGCTTCGTCCCGTCTCTTCGAAAGAACGCTTCTCGGCACTGACTGCCTCTCAAAGCCTACGACCAGCGCGATGGTTGTCAAATGCGTGCGGTGCAATCACTGCTTGCTCGTTTGTGGCTCGTGCTTCACTTGGCATTTTTAACCGCTCCCGGATATAGTTGACGGACATATGGCTTTCGGCCTCGCCCTCGCGAAAGCGGGGCTAATTGTTTTGCGGGGTAGTTTTGATATACTCCGTCGTATGACAAAGCTGCTTGAAGAGGTGGTGCGTAAGGTCGGGAGCTTTCCTGACGAGAGGCAAGATGATGCCGCGCATGTGCTCTTGACCATGCTGGTGAACGATGCGGCAGGTTGACGACTAGCGCCGTCGGCGTCGGGAGTGGGGGTAAGCTTCGTAATGATATCCCCTGAACGTTGCCAAAAGGCCTGGGTTTGTAACGCCGCCGCTCTGTTCAGATCAGATCACGAGGCAGCATCGGAACGATATGCAGTGGTTCACTTGGCGCGTAGCGTTTGCGCATGAAGGGGATGGTGCAGGGGACATGGAGAGGGACGGCTTCACGATCTGGATCTGTGCTGATGGCGCATCCGGAAGGGCGTGCGCATTGTTACCTTACGATGTCGACAGGGGCCTCGCATTGGTGTTCCCAAGAGACCACTGGCCGCGTATTAAATCACGGAGCGAGTTCGCGAAGGCGGGCGTATTGCTCGTCGGTTACGTGGGTTATTGATGGATCGTTTAACGCCTTCGCGACTGGCCAGGGCGATGGCACACGATCGCGGATCGACTCACATTTCGAGCACAAGGAGTTCTGGGATTGGGGCGTGTCGCATTCTGCTCGAAGGCGAGCGATGCAGGTTTGAACAAGGCACACATAATTTTGGCCTTCCAGTATGCACTCGTGAAGCGGGCGCAAAGAAGCAGACCGCAGCCGTCTCGACAATGGGAACTCGCCGCAAGAGCCGGCGCTGTCGGAGAGCGACAAGGTGACAAAGTGTCTTTGAAAGAGATCCTGCAAATTTTGCCGCTGGTCGGCTCATGAGCGTTTGAAATTCCAACTGCTGCTGCAGTGCCCCAGCTCATGGACGGCGCGACGGTGGTGCCGGCGCGGAAACGCGACGAGACCGATACGGACATCGTGCCTGCGCAGAAGAGGGCTGGATAGGGTCTTCCTCGGTGAATGCGGTGGGCGATACGTATCGCTGGCGGCATGCTGCTCAAGATCAAATACATCGCTGCATACCAAACACGGGCTGGTATGGCGGTGACGCGTGCTCTGCGCCTGTGGCGCGGATCGAACCTGCTGGCGAAGAAGGAAGCGTTTTCTTCTCCGAACCGCGCGGGTGAAATCGAAACCGATACCATTTGCGGACGCACAGTTGACGATGCAGGGGCCTCGCCACACAACCCACGGGCGAAATGCAAGTCGGCGGCAAAGAGCGTGAAGGGATTCATTTGAGTTTCTGTCGTGTGCGCGGTGGAAAAAGTACAATGGCGTGGTAGCGTTTTGGATGGTCGGAACACAGGGGTAGTCCAATTCTACCGAAGCCGATACTTGCCGTAGATATGTGGTGCCACCGCTGCAAAGCAGGGTGGGATGATGCTCCTATCAGATCAATGAACAACGGTCGTTCACCGATGGCCGAGTGCTGTTCGTAGGGTGGACGTGCCAAGCGAGGCAAGCAGAAGATGATTTACGTCCTGCGCTACTGGCTCTGATTTTTATCCGGATCGCGGTGCTGAGGCCAAATCTACCATGCCGCGCGTCGGATGGGGTGCAGCAGGCGAAGGAGTACGCTACTATTCTCGGGTTACGCTTCGCTACCGCTACCAATGGCCAGGAGATCATCGAAATCGATCTGCCGCCGGCCAGAGACCCGCGCAGCGACTTGTAATCGGGCGATTTGTGGGAGCGACAGCGCAAGGCGCTTGACTAGGCGACGAGAATAAATGCCGCGGAGGTATTGCTCGCTGGCGGTCGGCCTCGACTCCGCAAAACCGTTGCGGTACTACCAAGAGATCGCAATCAATGAGGCGGTGCGCTCCATTGTTACTGAAGAAAAACGAACGTTGCTCACACTCTGCACGGGCGAGAAAGTGGAAGATACAGGTTGTGGTTTCAATCAGTTGAACTTCCGTGAGCCTGGGTGAATTTGGCGGGGATCAGCGCAAGCCAAAGATCTTGTTCCTAGCCGATCGAAGCGCGGCTCGTTGATGCCTCGATCGCACCGAGCATGGTGCGCTGTCCGACGTGGGAGAGATCGATGGCGATGCCGATCTCGTTCATGATGCGTATGGCATCCCGGCCGAGAATGGCGGAGGCCCGCCTCCTCGCGCTCGAGGCAGCCGTCGCCGAAACCGTTCCTGAAATTGTAGGTTAGCTGCATGATACGAAGCCCGAGCCGCCGGAAGAAATACAGACGGCTCGAGCTCGTCGGCGACTGGGCCGGACGTTCTGCAGGCCCATGATGAGGCCAACCTTCCCGTCGGACTTGGCACGGTCGAGGTCGGCGGCCGTCTCGACTCCTTGCAGCCAGGGCGAATTGGGCCGATTGATGATGCCGTGCCAGCGCGCGATCTCGGAGCAGGCCTGCGTGAAGTCGGCCTCGAAGTGGCAGGCGGTGATGTTGAGCGCGTCGATGCCGCCGGCCTTCAGGGTCGGTGACGTCGCCATCGCAGTGGTAGACGAGACCATCGATGACGAGACGCCTCGTGGTGCAGTTTCAGGGCATCGGTCATGAGGTGCTCCGGCTCGATCGTCATGGGGGGCCAGCATAGTCCGCCGCATGCCGACTACCCCAACCAGCGAAACCCCAACTTCATGCACGGCATCCGACAGTTGTCCGCACTGGTCGTGGCGGCCTGAAGCGTCCCGGGCGAACCCGGCCGTTGCCAGGGTGGGAGGTCAGACGCCTTCAATCGATATCGCGGCCGGGATCGAAAATGGAGGCCGTCTCGGCTTTCGCGCGGGTGGTCGCGCTGAGGCGGCGCGCCATCGCCAGGGCCCACGGAGCAACCGCAACTAGCTCCTTCCAAGATCGGCGCAGGCAGCTCGGAGGCCGCAACGTGTAGCCCGCGTTCTCTGCAAGCGCTCGGACAGCCGGCTCGACCGCGGCGGTGTCGGGGACCCACGGTTTGGGGTCGATCGCAGCGGCCTTTTGGCTGGCTATCAGCATGGGCCGCCGCTTGTGGAGGCCGGTTGCCCGCTCGAAGGCGTGGCCGGCGTAGCGCAGCACGCGCGCATCGTCGAACGGCCGGCCGGCGATCTGCATGGAGAGCGGCAGGCCGTCTCGCGTAAAGCCGCAGAGAACGGCCAGCGCCGGCCCACCGGTGCAGTTGAACGGCGAGGTCAGGTTCGGCCCCTTCCAGAACGAGCGAGCGACGTCGTGCCGGTCGAGCCGAGGCGCTGCCGACGAGTTGGCCGTCAGGAACAGATCGTACTGGCGGTACGAGGGCCGCATCTCCGCCGAGAATGGCTGCGCCGCTCGCGGCTCGCGCGCACATAGTCCTCGGCCGTGAACAGGCAGGCGGCGAGGCTTCGCGCCCTGAAAGTCCTGGCCGAACTGATCGGGCCTGCGCGATGAGCTCCGGCAGGTGCAGCGAGAACAGCTCCGCTCTCAGCAGCCACGATCTTCACGTCCGAATAGGGATTCGGAGGCCGCAGCGTGACGTCCTCGACGGTCGCGCCCGATCTCGCGAAAGACCGAAATTGCGGCCTCCATGGCAGCCGGCAGCTCTGCATTGCACCGTTGATCGCTTTCCCAGAAGTGACGGATCACGCCGATGCGCGAGACCTTTGACGCCCAGGTCGAGGCCGGCGGTGAAATCCGCCGAGTGCGACAGCAGAGGCCGGATCGGCGGATCGTGGCCGGCGATCGCATTGAGGATCAGTGCGCAGTCCTCCGCCGTCCGCGCCATGGGCCCGCAATGATCGTAGGAGTAGGAGTTCGGCAGCACGCCGGCGCGGCTGACGAGGCCATAGGTGGGCTTGAGCCCGGCGATGCCGCACAGCCCTGCGGGACCGCGGATCGAGCCGCCTGTATCGGAGCCGAGGCTTACCGGCACGAGACCGGCCGCAATCGCGGCCCCGGACCCAGACGAAGAGCCGCCGGTGAAGTGCGCCGTGTTCCAGGGATTGCGCGCCGGGGGCCATGGTAGAGTCGAACGACGGTCCGCCGTGCGCGAACTCGTGCGTGGCAGCTTGCCCATCAGCACCGCGCCGGCGGCCCGAAGCCTCGCCACCGCGGTTGCATCTTCGGCCGGTACGCGATCGATGCAGATCCGCGAGTGTCCGGACGTGAGGACGCCGGCCGTGTCGTAGATGTCCTTGACGGCGAAGGGAACGCCGTGCAGCGGACCGCGCCAATTGCCGCGCGCGATCTCCGCCTCGGCCGCGCTTGCGGCTTCCATCGCGGCTTCGCTGGTGCGGGTAATGTAGGCATTGAGCTGCGGCTCGAGCGCATCGGTGCGTGGCGAGCAGCGCCTGCGTGTACTCGACGGGCGACAGCTTACGAGCCTTGATCAGGGTGGACGCTTTCGGCGAGCGTGAGGTCGTGGAGCGCGTGTCGGCCATGTCGGGCTGCTCTGCTGGGGGTCGAGTATTCTAACCGGAGGTCTCTTTGATGCCACCGTGGTTCCGCAGGGTGCAAAGGGCCTTGCGAAGGGCAACACACTGGTTCCGCTGAAACCCCCAAAGGACTAGCGCTTGAGCGGAGGCAACCTCCACGGCTGTGTAGCAGCTCCCTCGACATGAACCGGCCTGGCAGGAATTGATTGCGGCGGCAATCACCGGGTCCGCCGCCGCTCCGGTCGGCGTCGTGGGTCAGGTGGTGAGGGGCAAGTTTGTGGATGCTGGCGCTTCGTCGCCGGCTCTACAGATCTCGGCGCTTGACGGATCGAAAGTGACCCGTCCCAATGCCGCATACAAAAGCGAACGTTTTTCGTGAGATCGCGGGAGGAAGGACATGGCGGGAGCGCTGGAAGGTCTAATCGTCCCGGACCTGACGAGCCATTTGTCTGGCCCCTATGCGGCAATGATGTTGGCCGACCATGGTGCCGATGTCATCGCGATCGAGCGCAAGGGCGTCGGTGATGATGCGCGCAAGATGCCGCCATTCGTCTGCGGCGAGAGCGCACCATTCATGATCTGGAACCGCAACACAGCGTTCGATCGAGTTGGATCTCAGGGACCCCAGTGACCAGTCGCGCTTGCTCGATCTTGTTGTTGGCGCAGACATCCTGATCGAGAATTTTCGCCCTGGCACGCTCAGCAAGCTCGGAACTCGGCTACGAGGTTCTGAGAGAGCGCAATCCGCGCCTCGTCTATGCGGCAATCTCCGGTTTCGGCCAGACCGGCCCTTATTCCGCTCGAGGTGGCTTCGATCTGATGACGGCAGGGCATGTCCGGGCTCATGAGACCTGGGCCGACCGATGGCTCCGCCGCACCGGTTGCCGATAGCGATCTCGGACGTGGCCGCAGGCATGTTCCTGGCATTCGGCATCCTCGCTGCCATCGAAGCACGGCACAGGACGGGGCGCGGGCAGATGGTCGAGACATCTTGCTGGAACCGCGGTCGTCCTTCGGCGTCTACGAAGCCGCGCACTATTCGACACACGGCACGCGGCCGGACCGCATCGGCCAGGCGCACACCGCGGTAGCTCGCCCTACCAATGCCTCGCCGCGGCGGACGGCTTCCTCACGATTGATGCGCGCAGCAGAACTTCTGGGAGCGCTTCACCTCCATCATCGGCCGTCCCGAGCTCCGAGAGGATGCTCGTTTCAAGTCGAACGCCGACCGCGTGCGCAACAACACGGAGCTGGTCGCCATCATCGAAAGCGTCCTCGTCCACGAAGCCGAAGGCCCATTGGCTCGAAGAGTTCGAGAAGCGGGCATCCCTTGCGGTCCGGTCCTGCACTACGATGAGGTCTTTACCGACGCGCATCTTCGCCGTGCGCGAGATGTATGTTGCCACCGAGCATTCGCGCGCGGGGACATTCAAGACGATCGGTGTTCCGGGTGAAGCTTTCCGGAGACGCCGGGTCGTGTCCATCGTGCCGCGCCGACGCTGGGCCAACACACCGAGCGAGATCCTGGGCGCTCCGACGACGTAGGTTCGAACCGGTCGCGGTGAACGAGCCTCGGATGCGGACTTGCACAACGCTCCATCCGTAGATTGCGCCTGCATTCCGACTGCCAACGAGCGGGATTGAACGGAAAAAGGAAAGAAAACAAGATGTGGCCTAATCCGCGCATTCCGTTTCAAATGTCGAACGAGCGTGCTCGACTCGAGCCCCTCGACGGCAAACCGCTGATGGTCAATCCGGTTGTCAACATCGAGTACTGGCCGTTTGATCGACCGATGCCACGCGGCATCCTGCCGCCACCACATGTGGGCCCAGATCGAACCCCCAGATGTCCCCAACTACTCTTGGGTCGAGTATGGGCTGCGGTGCGGCGTACCACGTCTGTTCGAAGTCATGGGGCAGAGAGGCATCAGGGCGACCGCCTTCATCAATGCGCAATGCGCCGATGTCTATCCATCACTTGCCAAAGCCACCGTAGATGCCGCTTGGGAACTCGTCGGTCATGGTTGGTTTCAGCGCGTTCCCTCAAACAGATCGAGGACGAAGAAGGGGAAGTGAGGAAGTGCCTCGTACGTCTGGAGCAGTTGTCAGGCAAGAAAGTTCGCGGATGGTTTGGCGCCGGAGGCGGCGAAACCATGCAGACGCCTGACGTCCTGAAGCGCTGCGGTGTCGATTTCATGCACGATTGGCTTCTCGACGACCTGCCTTGCTGGATGGTCACGGCACATGGGCCGCTGCTCTGCCTACCGTATACGTGGGAACCTCAATGATGTGCGCGATCTGGGTCGTGCAGGGCCAATCCAGCGATGAGCTCTCTGAAGCGTCTCGAGGCAACTCTGGCTGTACTCGAGCGCGAGATCGAGAGGCAGCCGCGCGTTCTCACGCTCGCCATGCATCCTCATATTCTGGGTGTCCTGCATCGCGCCTACTACCTTGAAAAGGCTTTCGATTTGTTGGCCCGGCGGCGCGACACGGTCTTTGTGACGTCGAGCGAGATCGCGGATTGGTTCCTCGCCGCAGACAAGACCGGTCTCCAGCACCTCGAGACCGCAGTCAAAGCCAGGGTGGCTATTGAACCGTTCAGCCTCGCGTAGCAATGACATCGAGAAATTCGACGGGGGCTGAAACCGAGCGCGGTCAGGAGCCGTAGCAACGCGCTTTCCCTCCGCATCCATCCATCCCTCGACGTCTGGCCGCACTTACGAGGGTCAACTCGGATGCCGCAGCGGCGTGGCGCGGACTTCGCCCCGACCACCCGCTGACTGCTCAGCCAGATGCTTCGCCAAGGGTTGCGCCGCCCTCTTGAGAATGGGCACAAAGCTGATCCAACCGCTTCCCGTGCCGCAGCGTACATCTGGCGCCGCAACGGACAGGACGCCGTAAAGAGCGTCATCACGGCCGACAACCGGAACGGCCGCGCCCACCACGTGCAGCATGTACTCTTGCTCCGTGACCGCGTGCCCGACGGCGCGCACGCGCCGGATGATCGCTAGAAGTTTCCTAGGGTCGGTGACCGTATGGCGCGTGAAGGCCGGGCGCTCTGCGGCCTCCAGGTAGCGCGCCAGTGATGCATCATCGAGCCGGGCGAGAAACAGACGACCGCTCGAGGTGCAGAACAGCGGCGCTTTGCGACCGGCGCGGAACGACAGAGTAGGATTCCTGGGGCGGCTCTGGCGCTGGCAACGTATAAGACCTCGTCGTCAACCTGCACGGCAAAGCTGCACATCTCCCCGATCTCGCGGGTCAACGCGCGCAGGATGCCATCTGGCGGCAGCCGAGTTGGCGGCACCGGCGAGTGCATTGGCCGACAGATCGACGAGTGCCCGTGCCACCGTCCACGATCGGCTGCCCGGCATGCGCTGCAACCAGCCGAGACGCTCCAGCTCGCGGCAGATGCGATGCGCGGTTGGCGTCGGCAAGTCGAGCTGCTCGGCCAACGCGTGGAGCGGGGCTGCGCGCAGGCGGGCAACGGCATCTAGAACGGCCATCACCTTGGCTGCGGGCGAATCCAGCTTTGTCTTGGATTTGCGCGCCATCTGATCAAGCCGCGAGATAATCGCCCTGGTAACGGCGCAGGAACAGCTTGAGCCGATCGGATGACGGATCGGCGATGACCTTGAGGGCGGTCCTGCTCGACGATGACGCCGCCGTCCACGAAGATGACGCGATCGCCGACATCGCGGGCGAACGGGATCTCATGCGTGACGATGACCATCGTCATGCCCTCCTGCGCCAGCTGGCGAATGACGCGCAGCACCTCGCCGACCAGCTCGGGGTCGAGGGCGGACGTCACCTCGTCGAACAGCATGACCTTCGGCTGCATGGCGAGCGAACGGGCGATCGCCACGCGCTGCTGCTGGCCCCCGGAGAGCCGGATCGGGATATTCGTCGGCCTTGTCAGCGAGACCGACCTTGCCGAGCAGCTCCAGCGCAAGGGTGCGCGCTCTCCTGCGCGCCGCGCCGCGAACGCGCAGCGGCCCCATCATGACGTTCTCAAGCGCCGTGCGGTGCGGGAACAGGTTGAAGCTCTGGAACACCATGCCGACCTGCTCGCGCAGCTTGCGCTTTCTCCGCCTCGGGCCACCCTGGCGCCGCCCCTTGGCGTCGGTGCGGTAGCCGATCACAGCGCCGTCGATGCTGATCTCGCCGCCCTCGGTAGTCCTCGAGCAGGTTGATGCAGCGTAGCATCGTCGACTTGCCCGATCCGCTTGGACCGAGCACGACCACCACCTCACCCTTTTCGACGCCGAAGCTCACGCCCTTGAGCACGTCGAGCGCTCCGAACGACTTCACCAGCTCCCTGACCTCGATCATCGGCATGGCGGCCTGGCTTGCTGTGGGCTCAGTGGGCTACGAAGAAGCGCTTCCGCACCAGCGCGCGAGCAGGGACAGGGGATAGCAAATCAGAAAGTAGATCGCCATGACGCCGAGGAAAGATCTGGAATGCGGCGAGCGTCCGCTCCACTACCTCGCGGGCGGCATAGGTGAGCTCCCAGGCGCCGACAACCGAGACATAGGACGTCTGCTTGATGGCAGTCAGCGAATTGTTGAGCAAGGGTGGAATGGCGATGCGGGCGGCCTGCGGCAGCACGACGTGGCGCAGGATGCCGATGCGGCGCATGCCGAGGCTCTTGGCAGCGGCGATCTGTCCCGCCGGCACCGATAGGACGGCGCTGCGCACGATCTCGGCCACGAACGCGCCGATATAGACGATCTGCGCGACGCCGACCGCAAGGTAGGCGTTGGCGCGCAAGCCGAGCGCCGGGAACGCGTAGTAGCCGAGCAGCATGACGACCAAGGACCGGAATGCCGCGCAGCACGAAGATGTAGGTCGTGACCAGTGCCTGCACGATCCGCCCACCGACGCTGGCCCATAGGCCGATGACCGTACCCAGGATAGCGTGCCGAGCGTGACGACGATCAGCGACAGCCAAAGCGTGACGACTGCGCCCTTGAGCAGGTAGGGCAGATTGGCGATGAGGATGTTCAGCATGGCGTTAGAACCTCGCCGCCGTGCGCCGCTCGACGATGCCGCAAGGCGCCACCCAGCATCGAGGTCAACGCCAGATAGAACACGGCGATGGCGGCGAAGATCTCGATCGACACGGCGCTGCGCTCGATCGCCACCTTGCCCACCATGGTGAGCTCCATCACGCCGATGGCCGAGACGAGCGACGTGTCCTTGACCAGGACGATCAGCTGATTGCCGAGCGGGCCCAGCACCTTCAGGACTGTCTGCGGCAGTGATTACGTAGCGAACGCCGCGAGCGGCGCATGCCGATAGCCCGGGCGGCCTCCCGCTGGCGCTGGCTGATGGATCCGATGCCGCCGCGCAATATCTCAACCAGGAAGGCTGCATGTTGCAGCGCGATGCCGACCACGCCGCAGACGAACTCGGACGGGAAGAAGCCGAGGAGCGGCAGGCCGAAATAGATCAGATAAATCTGCAGCAGCAGCGGCGTATTGCGCATCAGCTCGATGTAGCCCTTCACGGGCACGGTGAGCAGGCGGCTCTTGGCCATGCGCAGCGCCAGCAGCAGCAGGCCTAAGACCAGCGCCAGCGCCATCGATGTCAGCGCGACGCTGAGCGTAACCGTGAAGCCCTCGAGCAGCTTGGGGAAAAGCCCCTTGAGAAGGACGGCAGTCTGGGCGGCATAGTCCATCTATCCTTCACCCGCCGCAGCGCGCCACCACTGTACCGCTGCCTGCAGGCGCCCGCGCGGAGGGCATCGCAACCCGAACAAGGCGTTGCCCCCGCCGTGTCCGGTCCTCTCAGCGGCCCGACTGCGAAAGGCGGGCATGGCGCGGCTCCGTGCCGAACCATTTCTTGTAGAGAGCCTTGTAGGGGCCGTAGAGGCTGCCGCCCAGCATCTCCGCCACCACCGTGTCGAGGAAAAGCCACCACTTGAAGTCGTCCGGCCGCAGAAAGATGCCGTTGCCCGTCACGTCGGTGAGCCACTCGTCGAGGATGCGGATGTCGGGGTTGTCCTTGATGTAGTAGAGGGCAACCGGGGCATCGAGCTGGGCCGCAGTGGCGCGGCCGAGCTTCACGCGCGTTGAACTGCGCGGAGATCGCATCGAAGGTGAGGAACTTGGCGTTCGGATAGAGCCGCTTGCCGCGCTCCTCCTGCACCGGAGCCGTCAGGTGCGCGACCGTGTTCTCCGCCTTGTTGAGATCGGCGATGCTCTTGATGGGGCTGTCCTTCTTCACCACCACGACGATGCCGCTGTCGATGTAGGGCCGGGTGAAGGCAACCTGCAACGCGCGATCGGCATATACCGTAGTCACCATGATGCCGAAATCGACGCTGCCGTTCTGCATGTTGGGCCAGCGCGCGGCAAACCCCTGCTTGAACAACTCGATCTTCGTGTCGTCGCCACCGAAGATGCCCTTGGCGATCAGCTTGGCGACATCGATGTCGAAGCCGACCAGCTCGCCCTTGTCGTCGATGAAGCCGAAGGGTGGCGCCTCGCTGGTGACCCCAACGATGACCTTGCCGCGCGCCCGCACCTCGTCCAGCTTGGACTTGCCGGCCGCTGCCGCAGTCGAAGCCGCCTGCCGGGCCGAGGCTGGCGGAGCCTGGGCGAGAGACCAGGCCGGCACCCGCGGCAACACCAGATACGTGTGTGATGAATTCACGCCTTGAAGTCACGACGTCCTCCTACTCCAGGATCACCATGCTATTGCTACCGCCTTCCCCGGCAAGGTCGCTCGGATGCGGACCCCGCTCGCGCTCCTCACTCGGCCGCGATCGGCCGATCGCCAATCGACAGCGAGCTTCTGACTCGCGCACGTCAACCTCCTTAGGGAACCCGTCCATCGCCCGCTTGATGGCAATGTCGATGCGGCCCACGATGTCCCTGATCTCGGCCTCCGTGACGATCAGCGGCGGCGCAAAGCGGAAGTAGTGCTTCACGGAGATGCCGATGACACCCCTCCAGCGCGCAATTGTGGCGGATGCGTTCCGCCATGATCGGATCCGGCACCTTGGTCTTCTGATCCTTGACGATGTCGAGCATGCGATAGAGGCCCATGCCACGCACGTCGCCGATGCAACCATACTTGTTCTTGAGCGACAGCAGCTCCGTCTCGGCGAGTGCGCCTGAGCCGCTCGGCGCGCTCGTCGAGCTTGTCGCGCAAGACAATGTCGAGCTGCTTCAGAGCGACTGCCGCAGGCGAGCGGATCGCTCGAATAGGTGCCGGCCCATGGCAGGCCGGCGTTGCCGCGCACCTGCTCGGCGATCTGCGGCGTCGTGATGGTGCCGCAGATGGCCGAGTCCCGCCGACAGGCCCCTTGCCGAAGGTGACGATGTCCGGAGTTACTCCGTAGTGCTCCATGGCCCACATCTTGCCGGTGCGAGCCGGCGCCAGCTGGCATTCGTCGAGAATGAGCAGAGCGCCCCAGCGCTTGGCGAGATCGCGCCAGCCGCGGCAGCCACTCCTGGGCGGCACGATCATGCCGCCGGGGACGGGATCGTCTCTACCATGATGCCGGCGATGTTCTGGCTGGTGACGAACTCCAGCATCTCCTCGCTCGACTTGAGGCAGGCGATGTCGCAGCCGGGATAGACGTTGTTGACGGGGCAGCGATAGCAGTAGGGCGGCAGCAGGGCGTTGGCCTTGGCCGTGAAACATCAGCGGCCCGGAGGTTCTTGCGGCGGTTGCCTCCGACGCTGGTCAGCGCCTCCACCGCGCAGGCTGCCGCCGTGCAGTCCGCGGATCATGGAGACGATGTCGTACTTCCCGGTGGCGGCGAGCGCCATGCGCATGGCGATCTCGTTGGCCTCCGAGCCCGTCACCGCGAAGTTCACTACCTTGAGATCGCCTGTGCGTGGTCTCGCCGAGGCGCTCTGCGAACTCCACCGCCCACGGGTTCGAGTACCAGGACGATTGATGGAGGAAAGTACCAGCCATCTCTCGGATTACCTCGGTGACCTCAGGGTGCGAGTGGCCGAGCACCATGCACATCATGCCGGAGGTCAGGTCGTAGTACTCGTTGTTGTCCATATCGATGAGCTTGGTGCCCTTCGCCGCCTTGAAGATGATGCGGGGTGAGTAGCGCCACCCGAACACGACCTTGGCGTCGCGCGCCTGGAAGTCCGGTGTGCGTGTTCGAGAATCGGAACTTCTTTTCCATAGTGGTTGCTCCCTCTAAGCGGCCTGCGTTGCGCCGTTCGGTGGGCGGTCGATGTTGGCGCGACGCCTCCCAGTTCAATCTCATAATCCGGATGATGCTGTTTCGTAAAATGGAATCTCTCTGGAAAGCAATCCGGCGTGTCCGAGCGAGGAAGCGGAGCGCTATGTACCAGCGGCGAATGGCTCCAGCGGGTTCTGCGGCCGCGGCTATTGCGCGGCGACCTTGATGGCCGTTGCTTCCGGCTCTCGCATCAACGAGGAGGGCAGTGGACGCGAGCGCTGGTCGGCGGCCGTATCGGCGACGGGCCGGGCCGACTTGAGCGTGAACCCGAAGAGTTTCAACTCCCGCCCCAGCGGTGTGCGCGTCAATAGCCCCTCCGGTCGGCGCAGGACGACCACCACGATGATTAGTCCGTAGAGGATGAGCCTGTATTCGTTGGTGAAGCGGAGCGTCTCCGGCAGCACGGTGAGCAGCACAGCACTCCAGCATCGGCCCCCACAATGTCTGCAGGCCGCCGAACAGCAGAAAGATGATGAAGTTCAGGGACACGAAGAAGCCGAGATCGTGCGGGCTGACGACCAGGACGTAGTGGGCCTGGATGGCAGCCGGCCAGGCCGACGAGGGCGCCGCCGAGCGCAAAGCTCACCGAGCGGGTGAGCGCGATCGAGACGCCCATGGCGCTTCGCCGCGATCGGATCGTCGCGCACGGCGCGGCAGGCAAAGCCCAATCGTGAGCCGTCGAACCGCCAGGCCACATAGAGCGAGATCAGCGCCGCGGCTGCGGCAGTCCAGACGCTGGTCCTGAGGCCAATGCCGGTGAAGCTGTTGGCGCCGCCGATGTGCTCCCAGTTGAAGGCCAGCAACGCTCAGCGCCTCGCCGAAGGCGAGCGTGGTCAGCTTGAGAATGAAATCGCGCATCTTGAGCGTGAGGAGCGCCAGCATCGTGCCGACCAAGGCGCCGGCGATCGCGGCAGGCAGGTCGCCGGGCAGCAGCGCCCAACCGAACTTCACGGTGAGCACGGCGGCCAGATAGCCTCCGACGCCGGCGATCGCGGCAGTCGCCATCGACAGCTGGCCCGACATGGCAGTGATGTAGAGGCCGAGCGCCATTGCGCACGTTCAGCAGCGTGAAGATGGCGACAGGCTCCATGCTCGCGAGGTTCATGTGCCGCGGCCCTCAGGTCGCGTAAGAGCCGAACAGGCCGTTCGGCCGAAAGTAGAAGCACGCCGATCAGACGAAGAACGCCGCCGCGTCGCGCAGGCTCGAGGACAGGTAGCGCCGGTAACCAGCGCCTCGATGACGCCGATCGCGCAGGCCGACCACCATCACGCCCTCGGAAGTAGCGGTTTCCCGCCACCAGCATGCAGATGAAGTGCCCTTGAGGCCGTAGAAGGAGAGCCGACGAAGGCCGACGCGGAGCCATAGAGCATGCCGACCGATACCGCGGCGACGCCGGCCATCGTCGAGGCGAGCAGGATGGTGAACTGGCAGATGCGGCTGACGCTGACGCCGAAGCGCCTGCCGCCACGTCCGGCCGCTCGGCGATGGCGCGCGTCGCCCGTCCATAGGGAGGTGCGCCGCACGTAGAGGCTGACGAGAGCAAGCAGCCCGAGGCAGATGACGAAATTGACGATCTGCCTCAGCGTCGAGAGCCACCGGCCCTGATGTCGATGAAAGTAGGCGTGGCAGCAGCGCCGGGTAGGCGACGGGCGTCAGCCCGGCGATGAGCGCCATGCCGTTCTGCAGGGCGATGGCGACGCCGAGCGTGCCGATCAGCGTCATCAGGACGTCGCGGCCGCGCAAGGGTGCGATCACCGTCCGCTCGAGCGCGAAGCCGACGAGGCATGCACCGATTGCGCCCGCGAGCAGCGCGATGCCGAACCCGAGCGCCGGCCACTGGGTTGCCGGAAGGAGCCCAGCGAACATGCCGACCATGAAGATGTCGGGGTGCGCAAAGTTGATGACGCGCAGCACGGTGAAGGCCAGCGCGAAGCCGATCGCCACCACGGCATAGGTACTGCCGATGACGAGGCCGTTGGCCAGTTGCTGCAGCAGTAGCTCCATCGCCGATCTCCGATCTCAGGCGTGCCCGCCCAGGAACACCGCCTGCACACTTTCCCTGCCGCCGATCTCCGCGCCAGCCCGCTTTCGACGATGCGTCGGTCTCCAGCAGGTAGGCCCAATGCGCGACCTTCAACGCCTGGCGGGCGTTCTGCTCGACCATCAGGATGGCGATGCCCATGCTGTTGATCTCGCGCACCAGGCTGAAGACGTCCCGCACCATCAGGGGCGCGAGACCGAGCGAGGGCTCGTCCATCAGCAGGAGCTTCGGCGCCGAGACGAGCGCGCGCGCGATCGCAACCATTTGCTTGCTCCCCGCCGCTGAGGGAGCCGGCGACTCTGGTCGTGGCGCTCCGCGCAGTCGCGGGAAGCGTTCGAACATCTCGTCGATGCGTCGCTCCACGAGGGCTCTTGTCGGCGACGGCGAAGCCGCCGAGCCGCAGGTTGTCCATGACGGTGAGCGTGTTCCACAGCTGCCGGCCCTCGGGCACCCAGGCGACGCCAGGCATGTGGATCTGGTGAGGCTTCAGGCGCAGGAGGTCGATCTCGCCATTGAAGCGCATCTCGCCGGCGCGCGGACGCAGGAGGCCGAACAGCGTCTTGATGATGGTGGTCTTGCCCGCGCCACTGGCGCCCAGGATATACGCGCAGCTTTCGCCCGGCAGAATCTCCAGCGAGACGCCGTCGTCACGGCTCGGCACCGCGCCGTACGACACTGCCAGACCCCTTGATCTCCAGCGAGCGCCGTCATTCCTCGGACCCGAGATAAGCTTCCAATCACCTTCGGATTCGGCCCTGATCGCCGCCGGCGTGCCCTCGGCGAATCTTCTTCGCCGAAATTGATGACGACGACGACGGTCCGAGGCGCTCATCGACAACGTTCATGTTGTGCTCGATGAGAGCAGGCGTCACGCCGGTCTGCGCTCAAGCCGGCCCATCAGGTCTACGACCTCGTGGGCCTCCTGAGCGACCATGCCCGCCGTCGGCTCGTCGAGGATCAGCAGACGCGGCTCGAGCGCCAGAGCGCGGGCGATCTCGACCCGGCGCTGGTCGCCGTAGGGCAGCTCGGCCGGCATGCGGAAACCGGTTCGCCCCGCGACGCCGACCCAGTCGAGCAGCGCCTCGGCATGCTCGATCGTCGCGCTTCCCGCTCGGCCCGTTCGGCAGGCAGTCGCGGCAAGCGCCGAGAGGACTGCCTGCGCGCGTGCGCGCGGTGCGGCCGATCACGACGTTCTCGAGCGCATTGAGATGCTGGAACAGGCGGATGTTCTGGAACGTTCGGCCCGATGCCGTGCGCGGCCAACTTGTGCGGCGGCCAGCCGGTGATGCGCTTGCCGCTCAGGAAAGACTTCGCCGCGGTCGGCCGGCAGCACGCCTGTGATCAGGTTGAACACCGTCGTCTTGCCGGCGCCAGTTCGGGTCCGACGATCGAGCATGACCTGGCCCGCCGGAACCTCGAAGCTCACGTCGTTGACCGCGACCAGCCCGCCGAAGCGCTTGGTTAGCCCCTCAACACGCAGCATAGCGCATCAGACTGCCACGTAGCTGCCGCGGCCCAGTGATCTGGATGGCGACAACCGAGGATTGACGCTTGTTGCCGTCCGGCGGATTCTTGAAGGTGATGCGGGTGCCGAGCGAAGTCGTCACGTCGAAGTCGGCGAAGGCTGCCGCAACCTTGTCGCGGTCGGGCTCGCCGGCCTTCTTGAGGCGCGGCCATCGAGTGCCATCACGCCGTCGTAGCCGTAGGTCGAGAACGAGGTCGCTTCCTGCTGCGTGAAAGCGCGCGTTGTACTTGTCGAGGAATGTCTTCAGTGGCGCCGACGGAGACGTCAGGTCCTGGGCGAGCCAGGTGTAGTCACCCTTGACGACACCGCTGGTGCCATCCCAGTAGACGGGATCCTGGAACGAGCCGTAGCCGGTGATCAGGCGCTTGTCGATGCCGGCTTCGCGGATCTGCGAGACGACCTTGATGCCGTCGCCCGTCGCGCGCCGCGACATAGATGGCGTCCGGCTTCAGACTGCGGATCTTGGTGATCTGCGGGGAGAAATCCTGATCGCCGGCGCGAAAGGCCTCGAACGCCACGATCTCGATAGCCGATCTTGCTCGCGAGCTCCTTGCACACATTGGCATCGCCGGCCTGGGCGTCCTGGGTCTGGTCGTAGATGACGGCAAGCTTCTTGATGCCTTCCTTGGCGACGACCTTCTGCAGCAGGACCGGCACCGCCACGGTCGCGACGGGATTGACCCGGAAGCCGTAGGGATTCCACTCCTGATCGGCGCGCCCGAGCCGTTGCCGATCGAGGGCAGCTTGATCTGTCCGGCCACCGGCACCAGCGGCACGTAGCCGACCGAGCTGGTCGGGCCGAGGACGGCGATCACCTGCGGGTCCGTGGCGTATTGGCGAAACAGCGTGATGGCCTGCTTGGCGTCGCTTGGCCATGTCGCCGACGCTCATCTCGATCTGATACTTCTTGCCGGCGGCGTCGGTCCAACCGCGCCGCGGCATTGATTTCGTCGACCGCGATGATGGCCCCGTCGCGTCGCGCGGATGCCGTAGGCGGCAGATGGACCTGTCAGCGGCTGAATGTGCCCGATCTTGATCACACCGACTGCCTGGGCGCGGACCCGAGAGATCGGAGCGAGAGCCACCGTCGCACTGCCAGCGGCGAGCGTGACAAACCGGCGACGAGTGATCGAGTTGGCGGATGCGTTTGTGAGGTCGAGCTGAGCTGGCATCTTGTTCATCAGCCGATCATCCCCTAATATGCGTTTTGCTGGCGCGTTGCCTAGGGCCCAGCAGCGGCGGGCGATCGGCAACGCTGCCAATGATAGGCGATATTTTCGCAGCGTGCCAAAGAATGCTCCAACCGGTCGGGAGACGTGGTCGAGCACTATGCACACGATGCCTCTTTGGCATGCATATAGACGAGCTTTCACGCCTTTAGCCGCCCTTGACGATGATGGGCGGACCGCAGCGTCAAATCGATTGTGACATCGTGCCCGCGGGAACAGTGGGCGCTTGAAAGACTGGGCAATCTGCCTCAGCTCGCCTCCTTGGGCTGCCGGTTCACCATGCCAATGGTGCAGTCACGCGTTTCGGACTTGCGGGTGGCCGCAGCGGTCTTGACAGCGGTCCAAGTCTGCCTGTCGACTGAAGACCTGCAGCTGGTCGGAGCAAGAAGTCGATCCGTCGCCTATGAGCGCACGTTGAACCCATCGGCTCATGGCTTTCGCATCGGCTGCGACATCGGTGGCACGTTTACGCGACTTCGTCCTGATCGAGACGGAAACAGGCCGCGTTCACACGGCAAAGCGATTGACTACGCCTGATGATCCGGCCCGAGCGATGCTCGCCGGCCTGACCGAGCTTGGCCATTCCGCCCCCGGCTCGACGTCAGCTTGCGAGCGGCTTGCCCACGCAACGACGCTCATTGCCAATGCCGTAATCGAGAGGAAAGGCGCCAAGACGGCTCTCCTTTGCACCGCAGGTTTCCGAGATGTCATCGAGCTCAGGCGCTACGTCCGCGTCACGACCTATGAGATGTTCGCTGATCCGCCAACGCCGCTCGTGCCGCGTCATCTGCGATTGCCCGTCAATGAGCGCACGCGCGCGGACGGTTCGGTTCTGAGACCCGTCGACCCCGTCGAAATAGAGCAGATCGCCGCGCAGCTGAGGTCAGAAGGCGTCAAGACCGTCGCCATCTGCTTCCTGCATGCCTTCTCCAACCCGGCCAATGAGCGGGCCGCCGGGCGAGCTATTGACCCGATTGTTGCCGGGCGTCGCGATCTCTCTCTCATCTGCCGTGCTTCCCCAGATCAGGGAGTACGAGCGCAGCTCGACCACGGTCATCAATGCCTACGTGAAGCCGCTCACGGCGGGCTACCTGGGGCGGCTCGAAAAGGGCATCGCCGGAGGCCGGCTTTCGATCGCCACTGCAGATCATGCTCTCGAATGGAGGTATCGGCTCCGCCAGGACCGCGGCGGAGTTTCCAGTTCGGCTTGTTGAATCGGGCCCCGTCGCCGGTGCCGTAGTGGCCCAGCGCTTCGCCCGTCTGCTTGGCCTGCCCGAGGTGCTCGCCTACGACATGGGGGCACGACGGCGAAGGCCTGTCTCATTCGCGACGGCGTCCTGCCGCTGACCGACGAGCTCGAGGTTGCGCGCTCCCGGCGCTTCACCAAGTCGAGCGGATTTCCCGTGGCCATCCCGGCCGTCAACATGATTGAGATCGGCGCTGGAGGCGGGAGCATTGCCCGGATCAACGCGCTCGGCATCGTGCAGGTCGGACCTGAGAGCGCCGGCGCGGCCCGGGTCCGGCGTGTTATGGCCTTGGCGGCACGAGACCGACGGTGTCGGATGCCGACCTCGTGCTCGGGTACCTCGACGCCGATCACTTTGCCGGCGGCACAATGCCGCTGCACCGCTCTGCCGCCGAGAATGCAATCCGATCGGAGATCGCCGAACAGCTCAGCTTGGGCACAGCGGCTGCAGCCTGGACCATCCACGACGTCGTCAATGAAACGATGGCCGCTGCCGTTCGCATGCACGTCAGCGAGCGTGGCGGCGATCCCTCCCGGCTAGTGCTCGTGGCATTTGGCGGAGCCGGCCCTGTTCACGTTTGCAATCTTGCGACGAAGCCCGCATCAGCCGGATACCGGTTCCGCTGAGGGCGGGCGTGCTGTCGGCGCTTGGTCTCGTGCTCGCGCCCGGCGGCATACGATATTGCCCGCACGCGAAAGACGCCGCCTGCAGGCGCTCGATTTCCGCGCTCTTGCCGGGGATGTCGCAGAAATGCAGGCCGAGATCGCGGCAAAGCTGCAAGAGGTTGCCAATGTCCCGGCGAGCTTCGAGGTCGCGCTCGGGCTCGGCTACATCGGGCAGAGCTATCACGTGCCGGTGAGCGTCGGCGCCGAGAACCATCGCGACGCTGACGGCCGAGAGTCTCTGGCGCGCTTTGCGGACGAGTATCGGCGCAAATACGGCTACTTCTACGACGACGTCCCCGTCGAGCTGGTGACCGTGCATGTCACCGGCCAGGCGGGCACCGAGACGCGCGCGCCTGCCCGAGCTGGAGATGCTGGGAGGCGATGCCGCGGCCGCGGTGCGGGTCAGGCGCGACGCCTACTCGGCGCGGACCGGCACCCAAACATCCTTCGCAGTCTACTAGGCGCGACAGCTTGAAACCGGGCATGACCTTCGAGGGCCCTGCCTCATCGAGGAAGAATCCGCGACCACGGTGGTCGACGTCGGTGCGCGGGTGACAATCGACCGTTTCGGCTCTCTCGACATCGCTCGTTAGTGGCACGGAGTGAGTGATGGCGCGTCTCTATCTCGACGTCATCTGGCCGAGACTGATTGCTGCCGCCGACGAGATGGCAACGACGCTGTTCCGGACAGCCTTCTCCCACGACGTCGTCGAAGTGCACGACATGTCGACCGGTCTCTACGACGATCGCGGCAATCTGCTTGGACAGACCTGGCTCGGAGCAACGGGACACGTCGGCGTCATGCCGGTGGTGGGGAAGGAACTGGTCAGGAAGTTCCCGCCCGAAAGCGTGCGGCTTGGCGACATCTTCATCTCCAACGACCCGTGGGTCTGCAACGGGCAGACGGCGGATATTTTCATCTTCACGCCCGCCTTCCATCGCGATCGGGTCATTGGCTTCTCGGTAACCAGTGTGCATCACGTCGGATATTGGCGGCCGCAAGGGCTCGAGGCCTCAGCGAGGAGGTGTTCGAGGAAGGTCTGATTATTCCCCTGATGCGCCTGCACCGGAGCAGGAGAGCCAAACGAGGACCTGCTGGCCATCCTCACGCGCAACGTTCGCTTCAGCGAGAAGGTCATGGGCGATATTCGTGCCCAGGTGGCCGCCGGCTGGGTGGGGACCGAGGCCTCGTCCGCATCGCCCGCGATCACGGGCTCGATGATCTGCGTGCGGTCGCCGACGAGATCATCGCCCGCTCGGAGCAGTCGATGCGCGCCGGCATCCGCGGGCTTCCCAAGGGAACGTTCGTCAAGTCCATGCCCGTTGGAGATCGGCGGCACCGATGAGCCGGGCAAGATCCAGCTCGCGCTGACCATCGCCGACGACACGATCACTGCCGATTTTGCAGGCACCAGCCCGCAGGTTCGCCGGCCTGTCAATTCGCCAATGAACTACACGCGGGCCTACGTCGCGGTGCCGCTGAAGATGATCTGCGATCCGGAGCTGCCGAACAACGAGGGAACCTATCGCCCCTCGAGATCCGCGCGCCGGCCGGCACTCTCATCAATCCGACCTATCCCGCGGCCTGCTTCTGGCGACTGGCCTCGGGACAGCTGGTCTCAGAGCTGGTCTTCCGCATCCTGGCCGATATCGCGCCGGACCGAGTACCGGCCGACTCCGGCTCGATGCCGACGTGGCAGTTCTACGTCAACGGCAACTGGCGCAATGGCGAGGCTTGGGCGCTGCACCAGCATGCCTTTGGCGGCATGGGCGGGCGTCCGGGCGCTGATGGCCTCGGTGCCATCAGCTTCCCCTACAATGTGCGCAATGTGTCGGTGGAATGGTCGGAGACCGAGACGCCGGTGCTGTTCCTGCGTCGTGAGCTCATCACGGACTCGGGCGGCGCCGGACGCTGGCGCGGGGGCTTGGCGAGGAACTGATCATGACGGTCGAAAGAACAGCCGCCGTGCCGCCGTCAGGGCCCCTTACCCTCTCCGGGTCTGCCGGACGGACCCGCTACGCGGCGCAAGGCGTTGCCGGCGGCTCGGCGGGGAGTCTCGGGCTGGATTGGGGTGAACGATACCCCGATCGCTCCCACCGAGCGCGCCAGAACTGCACTTCATGCCAGGCGATGTCGTAGCCCTGAGGACACCGGGAGGAGCGGGCCACGGCAGGGCCGCCGAGCGGACGCCGCGAGGCGGTCGAGGCCGATCTCAAGAACGGTTATATCAGCGCCGCGGCGGCCGAGCGCGACTTCGACCATCGCGTCGCTGAAACGGTGTCGTCACGTCGTCCGCACCGGCAGCCGGTCGTAGTCAATCGTCGTCAGCCACTTGGGCCCGCCATGCGCCATCCAGAGCGCGGCAGCGAGCCTCGCGAAGGTCTCGCAGGCGCGGTAGTCGATCTCCTCATAGGCCCCACGCGCCGCGTTGGCGCAGATCAGTACGCCCAGATAGTCGCCCTTCCACAGGAGGGGCACCTCGCATGGCCGAGGCGGCGCGGAAGGTCTGCAAGATTTTGACAAAGCTCTGGTGGTGGCTCGTATCGGCGAGCATGGCACCGCGTCGCGTCGCCGCCACGTGTCCTGGATGCCCCAGCGTGATGGGAACGCGCTCGTGGTACTGTTCGGGCTGGAAATTCACTGGCGCGGCGACGATGTGAAACTGCCGGTCGGGAGTGACTAGGAACACGGTGGCGGCGCTGGCGGCTGCGGCTCCCTCCGGCAAGGCTCCCGGTCGCCGCGCCGCGTCAGACATTACCGAGCAGTGACGGCAGCGTTCGCGTGATGCACCACAACGCTGCTTTCGGCATTCTCAGCAATTGCCGCATCGCCCGCCACCTCGCTCGAGCGCCGAGAGCACGTTGTCCTTGAAGACATTGTAGTCTCGCATGTCCCGGCACTCTTTGTTCGCGGTTGGACTTGGAGTTGCCCTATTCATGGCCGTTGGGCGTCCGTCCAGGCAAGCGGCCATCTTGCCGGCCTGACAGGGTTCCTGGGTGCCGAGCATTCCATGCGTCGCAAGGATGCGCTCGGCACATGGCTGCGCGATGCCGGTTGCCCACCGCCCCCAAGTCAGCTTCACTTGGCTCGATCGCGCTCGTCCCGCAGCCACGAACGTCGCGGGAGCAGCCAGGAGAGAGGCCAGCGCCATGCAGTTCGTCGACTTGAGCCGAGAGATCCATCACCGGACCCCCAGCTCATCCCTCCCATCCCCCGGTCGTCATGGCCGTCTGGAATGACCACGGCGAAGTCAAGAGCGCGGGCACGACGCGTTTCACGTCGAAAGCGATGGCACTCACGTTGAGCGATCATTCCGGCACGCACGTGGATGCGCCCTGTCACTTCAATCCGGATCCCAAGGCGGCCTCGATCGACCAGGTGCCGCTCGAGGACTTCTACACCGAGGCAATCTGCCTCGATCTTTCCCACGTGCCGCTGAAGCACGAGATCAGCGTCGCCGAGATGGAGGAGGCGCTGAAGGCCTCCGGCCAGCAGATCAAGAAGCGCGACACGGTGCTGATCGAGATGGGCGTCAACAAGCGCCTGTGGGGAACACCCGGCTACCTGCATGACTTCCCCGGACTCCACGTCGATGCGGTGCATTGGCTCGCCGACAAGGGCATCATCATGTTCGGCGTCGAGGCGGTCAGCCCGGCCCCCGAGGGCGAACCCAACTTCAAGGCCCACATGGCCTGCGCGCGAGCGCGGCATTACGCACATGGAGTGCCTGTGGAACCTCGACAAGCTCGTGGGCAAGGGCCGCGTTCCGGTTCATAGGTTTCCCTCTCAAGATCCGAGGCGGCACGGCAAGCCCGATCCGCGCAGTCGCCATCATTGGCGGATGACGACCGCCGCCGAAAATCGCGCGCATACAGCGCAAGGGACCCTGCTTGTGACCGCAACCGATCAGCTGGCCGAGTTTGTCGCCGCGACACGGCTTGCCGACATCCCCGCCGACGTCGTCGCCCGCGGCCGATTGGTCCTGGCCGACTGCATCGGGTGCATGGTGGCAGGCGCGGTGGTGCCGGAGGTGCGGCGTCTGGCAGCCCTCCACGTCGACCGCGGCAATCCGGTGGCCACCGTGCTTGGAACAGGCCAGCGATCGCCGCGGACGCTGCCTCTTTCATCAATGGCACAGCCGGCACCTGGCACGACCTCGACGAGGGCAACCTGGCACCGGACGCACGCCGGCATCCAGCTCCTGCCGGCAGCACTGGCAGAAGCCGAGATGCGCGGCCTTTCCGGCGCCAGCCTCCTGGAGGCGGTGATCCGGCCTACGAGGCCAGCGCCCGGATCTGGCGGGCAACGAAGGCGCGCTTGTCCGTCCATCCTCACGGCACGTATGGTCCCGTCGCCGCCGCGATTGCCCTCGCCAAACTGCGCGGCGACAACGCGTCGGCTATCGCCAGCGCCATCAACATCGCTGCCGCGCTCGGCCTGGCCGCGAGCCGCATGACCTCAACGACGGGGCAACGGTGCGCAATATCTACACAGGTCACAGCGCGGCGCGCGGGCTTCGAGGCTCTCGCTCTGCGCGATGCGGGTTTCACCGGCGAAGCGGACGCGGTCGCGTCGATCATGGGCAATATCTACGGCAGCGAGTTCGACGCCGGCGTGGCGACCGCCGAGCTGGGTGAGACCTGGTGGATCCGGCGCAGCTACTTCAAGCGTTTCGCGACCGGTCGCTATGCGCACGGCGCTCTCGACCTGACGGAGAGCTCGCCAATCGGCTCAAAGCGCGACTTTCGGCCTCGGCAATCGAGCGGATCGACGTGGAGACATTCTTCTGGGCGGCTACCCTCTCCGGCCAAACGGTCAGGACGCCCTTTGGGTTGCGGTTCTCGCTGCCGATGGCCATTGCCGCAGGATCGTTCACGGCCCCGTGCCGCTCACCGATGATGGAGCGCGTGCCTTCGCCGACGCGCACGTCGCAGCGCTCGGCGCGAGGATTTACGTGGTCGAGGAGAAGGCCTTCACGGACGCCTACCCGGACCGCCAGCCGACGCGCATGACGGTCAAGTTCCGCGACGGCGGCACGCGAGAGCCTGAGCTGCCGAGCGCATCCTCGGTGAAAGCGACTATCCCTGCCCGAGCGTAGTCCTGCAGGCGAAGTTCGTCGAGCCTCGTCGATCAGAGCTGGGGGCACGCTCCGTCGGCGCCTGGCGCGATCTCGCCCGCATCGAGGAGATCGAGGATGTGTCCCTCCTCATCGCCGGCTGGCGCCCGGCAGCCAAACGAAGTGACGCAAGGAGAAGGCATCATGGCGAGCTGCGTTACCGAGCATCGATCTCCAGCCTTTCATCGCAGGCAGCGGCCAGGGTAGGCAGGCTGTTCCGCGGGCCATCGCGCAGGCGTGCGAGGAGGTCGGCTTCTTCAAGATCCGTGGCCACGGCTTGCCGCAGACGCTCATCGATACGGCCTTCGCCACTGCGAGCGATTTCTTCGGCCAGCCGCAGGCGATCAAGCGACCGATCGCGGCCACCCAAGAGCGCTTCCGCGCGCGGCTATCATGCCCCGCTGACGAAGAACCTCGCCAAGACGCTGGGCTACGACAATCCGCCCGATCTGCGCGAGCAGTTCTACGTCGGCCCGCTCGTCAGCCGCGCCGCCGAGTTCGCGCATATCCCCGGCGCCTCCGAGCTCTACGCCGAGAATATCTGGCCGCTAGGCGCCAGCGGCCTACCGCGAGGTCTTCAGCGCCTATTACACGGCGCTGGAGAACCTCGGCGGCACGCTGATGCGCACATTCGCTCTGGCGTTGGGAGTCGATGAGCGCTTCTTCGACGACAAGATCGACCGCCATTTCTCGACCCTTCCCGCCAACCACTATCCAGAGCCCACCGGCGATCCTCTCCCAACCAAGTCCGTGCCGGGCGAGCATACGGACTTTGGCAGCCTCACGATCTTGCGGTGAGCGAGCGCTCGGGCGGCCTGCAGGTCAAGCTCAAGTGACGGCATCCTGGCTCGACGTGACGTCCGAGCCTGATGAGTTCATCGTCAACATCGGCGACATGATGCAGCGGCTGGACCAATGATCGCTGGACGTCGAACCTGCACCGCGTCGTGAATCCGCCGGCCGGACAGCGCAAGGGCAGCCGGCGCATGTCGATAGGCTATTTCCTTCATCCCAACTATGACGCCGAGATCGCGTGCCTGCCGACCTGCGCCGGCCCCGATCAGCCTCTGCGCTATGCGCCCGTTCGCGCTGGCGACATGATGCGGCAAAAGCTCGAGGCGCGCGCGGCGTGACGCGGCAGGCCTCAGAATCACCCTCTGCTCCGGGAAGCCATCATGCCCACTCAAGCCACTTGTCGCCGCCATCGGTTGCGGCGGCACCATCTCCTCGCTCGGTCGCGACAGCACAGACGTGCTCGACTATCCCGACTTCGGCACCAAGATGCCCGATCGAGGAGGTGGTCGGACGCTATCCCGAGATTGCGAAGGTCGCCGAGGTCGTGCCGGTGTCCTTCCGCAGCGTCGGCAGCACGGCCATCGGCCCGCCGGAATGGCTCGAGCTGGCATCGACCATACCACCGCATTGCCGCTCGAGCGCCCGAGCTTGTCGGGTTCGTCATCCCGCACGGCACCGCGACGCTGGAGGAGACCGCTTACTTCCTTCACCTGACGCTCAAGACCGACAAGACCGTGGTGGCGGTCGGCGCCCAGCGGCCAGCCAGTGCGCTCAGCAGTGACGCCGGCATGAACCTGCTCGGCGCCGTCCGCGCGGCGTCTGCGCCTCAGGCGCGTGGTCTCGGCGTGCTCGTGGTGCTCAACGACGAGGTGCACTGCGCTCGCGAGGCGACCAAGACCTCTACCTATCGCCTACAGACATTCCGGACGCCCGACTTCGGCGCGCTCGGCCACGTCGATGGCGACGGTGTACAGATCTATCGCCGACCCGTGCGCCCGCACGCGCCCGATACCGAGTTCGAGGTCGGAAAGCTTGGCAGAGTCTGCCTCGCGTCGACATCAGCTACCTCCTATGGCGGGGCCGACGGCACCGTCGTCGAAGCGCTCGTGGCGGCCGGCGCTCGCGGCATCGTCTCGGCCGGGCTGGCACCGGGCATCCCCGACGCCACTCGAGCGAGCAGCCCTCGAGAAGGCGCGCGATGCCGGCGTCGTCATCGTGCAGTCGAGCCGGGCAGGCAGCGGCCGGGTCGCCCTGCGCCGCTACCTCGACAGAGGCCGGCATGGTCGCAGCCGACAATCTCAATCCGCAGAAAGCTCGCATCCTGTTGATGCTTGCGCTGACGAGGAGCCAGGACATCAGCGAGATCCGGCGGATATTTGCCACCTACTGAGGGCTCATGCGCCGCCTGTGATTGACACCTACGGCCACAACTCACACCTTAGTCCTTCTCGGACCCCCAATATTCACCGTGAACGCGGACGGCGGTGTTCAGCCCCGTGCCAAATGTCGTCTACCTCGACCTCGCAAACCGCTCCGAGAGGTATCCTGCGCGCCTGAAGCGGAACGATCTGGATCGTCGGCTAATGTTCTCGGAGCTTGGAGCAGGTGCGGGAACAAAGCGAATCGCAATGCCCCGAAAACTCAGAACACGAGCCGAAGAGGCTGACCAAGCGCCGCGCACAACTTCTCAAGCGACCGCATCGTTGCCGCCGGATGGACGCGCCAGCAAGGATCGCACCGTGTCGAACGCGATCTGCGCCTTGTCGGCCAATGTCGTCTCGGTGTGGCCTTGGTCCTTCGCTGCTGCGGACCGGGCGCCTTTGCCAATCTGAGTAGCGTGCGCATTCGTCCACCGCGATCAAATCGCTCGCAGTTGTAGACGGCTGCCACGCTGAGTTTCGCCCTGCGCGCAACGTCTTTCGGCTTCCAATCCCGATCCAGGCCGCGCCGCTCGGAGCTGTTGACCGAGTGAGAGCGGCCTACGCGTACGGTCATGCTCAACTCGATTGGCCACCTCGAGCCGCCTCTCCGGAGACTATTCTTGCGATGGGTGGTCGATAGCTCGCGACATCGTCCAATCCCGAGCTGTGGAAAGAGCGGTATCATTGCCCGACCTGACACGACTATCTGCGCCAGAGGAGTTATCGGATTGTCCGCCACTATGACCGTCATGGCTGACGCGCGTTCATTGCCCCCGAACATGGCGGCGATGCAAGCCGACAAGCATAGGGATCCAGGCGCATGACCCGATCCCGCGCCTTGTCTGCAGGCGTTATCATGCAGCATGTGGGGCCGAGCCGTAAGCGCAGTATGGCAGCCGTGCCCAACACACTTTTTCCTGGCCCAAGTCCTGCCGCCTTTGGCGCGCGATACGACGCAGAAGATTTGTTTTAAGTACTCGTTCGTGTTGAGATTGTTATCGTCCCGACGTTGATATTAATCTTCTCGTGCGTAGATTCTCGCTCCGAGAACGCCCCATCGGCAATTCCAATCGCGGAGAGCACCAATGCTCAGCTACCTAGTATCATTTCTGTTGTGTTCGCCCTATTTGCCCTGTTTGCGGTTAGCATAGATGGCAGCCGGAGGTACAAGCGCTACTGCACGAGGAGGCGCATCCCGCGCGATTAGGATCAACAAACTGACGCGTCAGCAGCGGTTAGCCGATCATCAGCAACTCGATTGGGCTGGTGGTATCGCCCAAATCCAGCCCCCGCAACCATCTTAATTTGCAGTGCCTTCTCCTGATGTGACCCCAAGCCCTTCTTGGCGGTCTCGGCGACCGCCAGGATGCCTGCCAGCTCGCCTCTGAGTTCGATGTAATCTCGCCCTCGGCCGGGATGATCCGCACCTCCTCGACCAAACCCCGGACGACGTCGAAGGCCTCCCGGTCGTGGTGGGGGTCACGAAGCGCCGTCTCCAGGTTCTCTATTCGGGCGCGATAGATGGCGGCGAGGTTGGGGTGCAGGAGCGGCTTGTCCTCGGGCGCAGCGTTGAGGCTGCGTTCACCTGTCGTGCCTTCTCGGCCTCCAGCTCCTTGAGCTTGGCATTGATCGGCTTGGCATCCGCGCCGTCGAGGATCGCGTCGACAAGGCGCTTGATTTGCCGATCGATGCGCTCAATGTCGGATTGCATGCCGACCTTTGCTGCTGATGCCGCAGAACGTTGCTTGTTGACCTCCGCCATGAACTCCCGCGCAAACTCTTCGAACAGCGAGGGCTCCATCAGCCGGGCCTTGAGGCCATGCAGGATCGCGTGCTCGACGTGGTCGCCGCGAACGGTGAGATGGTTGGAGCAGGTTGCCCGATCGCGGGCGGCGGCACAGGCAAGCGATTGGCGCCGAATTTGGTGTAGCTCGCCCCGCAGGCCCGCATTTCATCAGGCCAGAGAGAAGATAGCGCGGACGCTGGTGCTTCCAGAAATCCGCCTTTTTGCGATCCGGCCGGGTCGCGGGGCCATCTGGGCCTGTCTTGCCTTGACGGCATCCCAGAGCTCCTGCGGCACGATGCGCAGCTCCGGTACGTCCTTGATGATCCACGCCTCGGGCGGGTTGAGCCGCGACTGGCGCTTGCCGGTGTTGGGGTTCTTCACATACTTGAGGCGGTTCCATACCAGCTTTGCCGACGTAAAGGTCGTTGTTGAGGATGCCGGTGCCGCGGCTGGCATTCCCGTTGATGGTGGATGGGCCCCACGTTCCGCCTGATGGGCCAGGAACGCCTTCCCGGTTGAGCGCCTTGGCGATCGAGCGCGGAGCCTCGCCGAGTGCGTAAGCCCGATAGATGCGGCGCACAGCCTCGGCCTCCAGTGGGTTGATGGCGCGGATGCCGACCTCCACCTCACCGTCGGCTCGCGCCTTCCGCACAACCTGGTAGCCATAGAGGTTGCCGCCGCCCGAGCGACCAGCCTCGACTCGGCCACGCAGAGCCGCGATGCGTCTTCTCGGCGAGCTGCTTCACGTAGAGCGCGCCCATGGTGCCCGACAACCCGACGTGCAGCTCGGAGATGGGGCCTTCGCTCAGGGTGACGAGCTTGATGCCGAGGAAGGTTAGCTGCTTGTAGAGATGCGCCACGTGCTCTTGGTCACGTGAGAGGCGATCGAGGGCCTCGGCCACCACCACATCGAACAGGCGATGCCGCGCGTCCTCGAGCAGCTTCTGATAACCAGGCCTGAGCTGCGATGTCCGCTCATGGCGCGGTCAGCAGTACGCGTGCAGGTAGGTCCAGCCCTCGCGCTCGATGCGCTCGCGGCAGATCCGCACTTGATCATCGATCGAGGCTGCAGCTCTGCAGATCGGTTGAGCTAACGTGCGTAGATCCTGCGCTCGCATACCTTCACTCCTGGAGCAACGGTTCCGCCGCAACGCGAGCGATCAGCTCGCCTGCGGCCTCGTGGTACTTATGGGCCGCCAGATGCTGCTGCCCGTGGATGTAGTGCGCCAGTGTAGTCTCGAGCTCCGGTGCTGCAGCACGGCCGCAGCCAACAAAGCATGCTCGGGTGCCATCTCGGCGATGAATGTTGCGGCGGCATCACGGAACAAGTGGGGGTTCACAGGTTGCCCCAGCGCCCTGCTCGTCACCTGCGTGATCCGCGTGTGATGCCGTGCTCGGTCATCTGAGTGTGATGCAAGCTGGGCCAGAGTGCTTCACTTGAAGGTGCATTTTCAAGAGCATGGGGCGCACTTGGGACGGAGTAGATTTCAAGCTACCGCGCAGCTCTGCCGGGAAATCGAACTCCAGCGCCCGCCTGCTCTTCATCATCTCCGCCAGCGGTGAAGTTGACCCGAACGACCTCGCCCGTGAAAATGAGATGCCGACCGATGCGCATCTGTGCAAGGTTCTCCAGCCGCAGCGGGCAGAGCGCCAGAAAGGCGATCGTGAGTCCGTCCCGGTAGTCCATGGCGCGTTGGGCCGCGGGTCGTGGGTCCGGCGCTGCCTCCACTCCGATCATGAGAGTCCGGCCCAAGGGCATAGAGCGCTGGTCGTGGACACGAGCCGTTGGCTCTTGTTGCGCGCGGGATGCGACGAGATCGAAAGTCGGCTGATCGCCAGCGAGGCAGGCTGCGATCGGCGGTTGGGTCCATCGCGCTTATGGCGGGTTCAAGGTGCCGACCTGGTCACCTGGTCTCAGCGGTGCCCAAATGATCTCTGATGTGTAGCGATGTAGGCGCGCAGGTTGTCCTCGGTCAGCCGGTCGCCGACTGGGGATACACACGCGAAGTTGCCGTAGTCCTTCAGATGGCGCAGCCAATAGCCGTAACCGCCTTTTTGCAGCTCCACTGCGTGTCTTGGCCATCAGTCGCGGCTCCTGATTGCGGCCAATGAGTAGGTCGCCATCGGAGGCCTCAAGTCGACAAGTCGTCACACGCTCTTTTGCAATCCGTACGCGGGTTTGTTGGGATTGCATGAGTCGGGTATTAACAACCGGCCGACTTCCGCGCTGCAGCATTTCCGTCTGCTGTTGGGGCATTGCCGCCGTAGCGGCGCCTGCGCCGACACCTGAATTATCCAGGCTCGCTTAACCCCCGTGCGAGCGCTTCTTGTTTATGAGTTCACGCTAATTGCCGCTCGCAGTCGCTGGGGTCGAAACGAGCATTGCCTCATCGCCTTCCAGGTGCCTGGGCTGTGATCGCCTTCGTCCGGGGCATGAGGCGGCTGCAGCGGAGATCGTTTCTTCGGTTGATCTGCTTTGGGCTAGCCCTGGTCGTTTCGGTCGGGTCGTTCGGTTCAGCAAAGTCGCCAACCGACGGACCCGCAAGTTCAATGCGCTATGCGCTTGCGCTATCTCGGCGTGGCAAACAAGCGCCCCGACGCCAAAGGTGCGCGCCCGAAATCGAACGGCGCTGGCGCTTGCGGTTCCGGCCGATCCTTGGCCGTTTCGAGGCCCACGCGCGCGGGATCGGCTTCATCCGTGCCGACGATCCGGAACGTCTGGTTGCGCCCATCCTGGCGCCTGATCGTGACCGATGAGCCGAATTCCACGACCTCCGACGACGAGTTCCTTTTCATCACCTGGGCCGTTGCCTGCCTCGCCATCCAGTAGCGAAGGTCCCTTTCGGTTCGCGCAACCTCGTTCGCATCGCCCGCGTCCCGCGCCGCAGTGTGCTGCTCCTGCGCCAGGTCGACCATCTCCTGGATGTGAGCCAGTCCCTCAGGGGTCACGAGATTGGGCTCGGCGGGAATCGGCCGATCCGGAAGCGGGTTGCTCGCCCGCTCATCGTCCGCCTCCCTGACAAATGCCTTGTTCATTGGCGACCTCGCTAACTAGGTTCGGTTCGGTGCGCGTTCGTGGCGCGCCGGCGGCCGTCTCGCCACTATGCCGGAGTGCCGCGTCAGCTCGAGCTCTATCTGCGTAATACTGGCATAGGCTGCCGAACCATTGTTGGTCTCAGATTGCAAAGCGATCGCCGGGTTCTTCTCCCCGACGAGCATCGGCGCCTGTCCCGACGTACCTTTGGCTTTCGTGTAGCGTTGCGAAAGAATGCCAGCTCCGATTTTTCCGTCGGCTGGACCGACAACCGTCCAGACCAGAACGATCTTCCCGGATGGCAGGTCCTGTTCGCTCCCGCGGACGCTGCCGCTATACTTCTCTTCGGCTCCGGTTCCTGCCGGCTTGAAGCCGCAGCTCATTTTATGAGCCTCGTCCTTGGCAGGAGTTACGACCGTACAGGTCAACACCCCAAGATTTGTTCGCGCCTGCTCAGCCCACGCAATGCTCCCCGTCATCAGGCCGAGGATGACTGATGCGTCTATCAAGCTCCGGTACCGCATGACTTGGTCCTTTCTGGTACTCAAGCCAACGCTTCCCGTACCGAAAGGTTGCCCTTACAGACCCAACATGTTTGGTGTGCAGCGAGCAACACGGGTCAAGTCTATGCCGTTAGCTGCGCTGCTGGATTGCGTGC
>ERZ1370068.6902-contig-5854_pt1 | contig 33495 bp, 42 predicted proteins | sample MGYA00561227_ERZ1370068 | MGnify/ENA primary metagenome ERZ1370068 (study PRJEB38410, sample SAMEA6850437) | metagenome | study: Metagenomic assessment of the ecological functions of the soil: analysis of the soil microbiota associated with the...
CAGTTACGCATTGCTGGCATCGCGCCCGCCGTGTCGGGCGGCATGATCTCGGCGACGCGGTCCGGCGTCGACGTGGCGCGATGGCAGGCCTGGTTGCATAGTTTGCCGACGTTCACCTGAGGGTGCGGGGCTCGGCGCGCCGGAGCCCGACGGAGCCCTCCCGGGCGAGCACGGCCTGAAATCGGCGCCGCCGGCAACGCTCACGGCGCTACCCTTGTATCCGGTCTGCCGCAGGCTGTGAACCCGCGGTCACATCGGTGCGCGCGCCTGGCACACCTGACACGACCGCGCCACCACCGCCCGCACGAAAGGCCGCCATCGCTGTCATCACGTGGTCGCGGAGCGGCGCGGGGATTGTTCCGGTATCCGGCGACGCCGTAATCCCCCAGACGGCCTCCTCCACTCTCTCCCCTGTCCGGCAACACCCCCAACGGAGGCGGCGATCTCGACCGGATCGCTGCCTCCCGGAGCGGGAGCGCCGCCCTGACCGGGGAGCCTCTAAATTATCCTTCCGAGCAACGACCTGAAAGCTTTCGGCGCGCGCAGGCTCCGCGAGCGCCGGGCTGCGCGCCTGCGAACACGGCCGCGAGCCAGCCACGCGCGCGGCAGCTGATGCCGTGCGACGATCGGGTTCGCGGTGGTGTGGAGCTGCACCTCGCCCGGGATGGGGCCATCGGTCACGATCGGCGTCGCCGCGGTCGCCGCCCGGTAGATGTCGACCAGCCGTTGCTTCGCGTCGGCGTCGCCTTCGTCGAGGCGCACGCCTCCGGTGAGCGTGACGGCGGCGTCCGTGCGGCCGAGCGTTCTGCAGCGCCGCGATGTCGCGATAGAGCGCAGATTCGCTTGCCAGACGGCGCATGTGATCGCAGGTGTCGAGCGCTTCGTCCAGGTGCTCGAGCTTCACGTAGGCGAGCGAGAGATTGCCGTAGAGAGGCCATTCCCAACCCGGGATCTCGTCGGCGTGCCCGCGCACCATCTGCTCGACGAAGCGACCGGCACCGCTCGTCGACCGGCAGGCGCGCTCGGACCAGCACCGCCTGCTCGTACCACCACCGAGACCCGTGGTCGATCGGCCGCGACCGCGCCGCCCATGCCGTAGTAACCCCGAGGTCGACCAGCGCGCAGGTAGTCGGGCCGATCCCCACGGCCAGCTCGCCCTCGCGACCACGACGGCCAACGCCTGCGCGTCCGGATCGGCCTGAAGAGCGCGCCGGCATAACCCTTGTGCCCCTTCGCGTCTCGGGCACCGCGGCACGGCCGCCGCCCACAGCGACAGCTCGCCGCGCCAGTCGACGTTCCGCGCCGCCGTGCGGAGCCGAACGCGAGCGCACGACGGCCACCACAACCGAGCCAGCCGCGCGACGGCCCGCGCTCGACCAAAACGCCGCGATTCCGGCCAACCCACGAGCGGCAGGTAGAGGAAGCGCTCGGCCATGATGCTGCCGATCAGGGACGGCGGCAGGTTCGACGTGGGCAGCGAGCGCCACGCGCCGCGAGCGCGCGCCGAGGAAGAAGAGCGCGCGGCGCGCGACGGCCGCGAGCCGCAGGCAAGCGCACGACGGCGCGACGCAGGGCGGCGCCGGAGGAGCGCGATCCAGTCGCGCGCACCGCGCGCGGCGGAAACGCGACGATCGGGATCTGGCCGGTAGGAGTAGTCGACGCTCAACGTCGCTGGCCAGAACGACGCAACCAGGCAGGCGCACGAGGACGCCGAGCGCCGTCAGCCGTCCGCGCCGGAAGCGCGCCTCCGACGATCGGGTTGTCGACCGGCGCGAGATGTCCGCCGGCGGCAGCCCGTCCGGGCGACCCACCAGCGCGCGCCAGGTAGCGCGACGAGCACGGCGCCGACGAGCGACGTGCTCGGCGCGGATGCGCGCGCGCCGCGCGTCGGAAACGCGCGAGGTCGTAGAGCAGGACCGGCGGCGACGAGGACGAGCCCGCTCTCCTGCTGCCGGAGCGCGACGACGGCGGACGAGCGCAGTCAGCCGCCGGCGAGCGCACCCGACCGCAGTCGGCCGCCCCGGCGGCCGCGCGGATCCAGCACACGAGCACCGCCGAGCACGCCCGCCGTCGCCAGCAGATCGGCACCGCGCCCGACGACGTTCGGTCACCGCCTCGGTCGTGACCGGATGCAGCGCGAAGAGGGCGCCGCGACGCGCCGCCGCCCATCCGTCGCGCCAGAGCTGCCAGACGAGCGCGTAGGACGAGCGCGGCGCAGGCGAGTGAAGGACGACGTTCTCGACGACGTACCGGCGCGGCGCGGTCGGCGTGCCCGAGCACGCGCGTAGTCGACGAGAAGGAGAGCGATGCGTGAGCGGCCGGTACAGCCGTCGGTCGCCATCGGCTGCCAGTAGTCGTGCGTGAGCAGGTAGAAGACGTTCGCGCCAGTCGTCGCCTCGCGCAGGATCGGGTTGTCGCCGGACGAGCACGCGCGCGTCGAAGACGAACGTCGCTGGCGGCGCGCCGGCGCACGCGACGAGCGCCGCCGTGAAGACGGCGGCGCGAGCGCGACGAGATGGAGCTGCCATCGGCCTGGCGGTTGCGGCAGAGCAGTGAACGTCCGCGCGCGCCGCGGCGCCAGCGGCGGCGGCGCGCGGGCCTGCTTGACCGTCCCGCCACTTACTGACTCACTGGTCCGTAGCAGAGGGCCTCCGCGGGCGCACGCGACCGAGGGCCGGCGCGGCCGGCCGCCCACGCCGGGCCTGCACGAGGCGATCCTCCGGGCGGCCGAAGACGTCGTTCACGCGCCGCGACTATCACGAGGTCCAGATGGACGACGTGCGCGTGCGTGTGGCGTCGGCAAGGGCACGCTCTACCGGTACTTCGCGAGCAAGCGCGAGCTCTACCTCGCGGTCACGTTCGACGGCTCGAGCGGCTGCGCGAGGAGACTCGCGTCCGCGGTCGTCGTCGTCCGGACTCGGCGGCGCGGAAGATCGAGCAGATCGTCCGCCGCACGCTCGCGTTCTGGGACCGCCGCGGCTTTCTCGCGCTGATCCACCGAAACGAGCTCAAGCCCGACGCCGACGTCCGCGAGTGGCTCACGACTCGCGCCGGGCTGGCGCGGTTGGTCGAGCAGACGATGCGCGAGCGCGATCGCCGCGCGGCGATGCGCCGGTCGACCCGCGCATCGCGACCGAGATGCTCTTCGGCATGATGCGCGCGCGTGAACCGCCACGCACGCGCGCCGACGCCTTCGAGCCGCTCGTGCAGTCGGTCGATCGAGTGTTCATGCGCGGCGTCGCGACGGCCGGTCGGGCAGCGGATCGCCTGCGCCGGGGCTGCCGGCGGCGTGAGGCTCGCGTGCTCCTGCTGATCGGCCTCGCGATCCTCCTGGCGGCGGCCGTCGCGTCGAGCGCGAGCGGAAGACGCTCGCCGAGTGCATCGAGCTGGCGCTCGCGCAGCAGCCGACGCCCGCGCGGCCGACGCGTCGATCATCGCCGCGCGCGAGCGCGTCTGGCAGAGCGCGAGCCGCATACCTGCCGCAGGTGAGCGGCAACTACTGGCGAGCCGGCGCCGCTCTCCGAACGGCTCGACGTCGACGAGCGACGGGACCGTGACGGTCGGCGGTAGCCGGGCGCCGTGCAACGCGAGTTCAGCTTCTACTGGGCCGGCGTGTCGCCTCTCGCAGGGTGCTCTTCGACTTCGGACAGAACCTGGCGCTCATCCATCGCCAGCAGGCGCTGGAAGACTCCGGTGACGCCGACGCGGTCACGCAGCACGATGCGGTCGTGTTCGACGTGTCGCAAGCGTACTCGCGCTCCTCGCCGCCTATCGCCTGCGCAACGTCGCCGACGAGACCGTGGGCTAGAACCGGCAGCACCTCGAGGTGGCGCAGGGCCGCTACGACGTGCGGCTTCGCGCCGCGCTTCGACGTGACGGCGGCGCAGGTGCAGCTCGCGAACGCGGAGCTGGTTGCAGGTGACGGCGCGGAACAGCGTGACGCTCGGCCGCGAGACGCTTCGGCACGCGATCGGGCTCTCCGGCCCGCTCGACTTCGACATCGTCGACGTACTCCGAGTCGTCGCCGGTCGCGATGACGACGAGGCCGCCCTTCGCGCCGCTCTTACGAGAACCGGCCCGAGCTGCGGAGCAATGTCGCCCAGCAGCGCGCGGCGACACAGCAGATCGCAGCGCTCGAAAAGGACTACCTGCCCGAAGGTCGGCGGCGCGGCGACCTATACGAAGTCGGGCCGCGACGATCCGGCGCCGTCGGCGGAGTCGTGGAACACGTCGGTGCGCAGGTGAATCTCGCGATCTTCAGCGGCGGGCTCACGAGGGCGCAGGTCGGCGAGGCGCGAGCGAACCTCGCCGTGCTCGAGGCGAACTACGAATCGGTGCGCCAGAACGTCACCCTCGAGGTGCGCCAGGCGCTCGCGAACCTTCAGCAGGGCGCCGAGAGCATCCGCGTCGCCGAGAAGGGGCAGTCGCCAGGCGCGCGAGAATCTGAGCTGGCGGAAGGCCGCTACTCGACGGGCGCCGGCAAGCATCATCGAGCTCACTGACGCCCAGACGTCGCTCGCGAGCGCCGACGCGAACCTGGTGCAGGCGCTCGTCAACTACCGCATCGCCATCGCCAGCGCTCGAGCGCGCGACGGCAGAGTCGCTCGACCGCACACGATGAGCACGCCGTCGCCCCGCCCGATCGATCCCGAGCCGGTCTCGCTCGCCGCCGGCGCCGCCGAGCCGTGTGTCACGACCGCGGCGACGTCGCGCGTTGATCGCCGCCGCGGCGACCGTGCTCGCGATCCTCGCCTACCGGTGGTGGAGCCGGCTCGGCGGGCGAAGCAGCGACGGCTACGTCGACCGAGGCGCGTCGACCGCGGCGACGATCGAGCAGACGGTCGCCGCAACCGGCACGGTGAACCCGGTCACGACCGTCCAGGTCGGCACCTACGTCTCGGGCCCGATCCTCGCGCTCGACGTCGACTTCAACTCGCCCGTCAAGAAGGGCCAGCGGGTCGCGAAGATCGACCCGGCGCCCTTCGCAGGTCAAGGTGCGGGCAGGCCGAGGCGAACCTCGCCAACGCGCGCGCGCGGGTCGAGAAGTCGCGCGCCGATCTCGCGCTGAAGCGCCTCCGGCTCGAGCGCAACCGCGACGCTGCTCGCGCGCAGACCTGATCGCGCAGAACGACCTCGACACGGCGCGCAGCAGCTACGACCAGGCGGCGCGCCCAGCTCGCGCTCGACGAGGCCGCCGTGCAGCAGGCGCACGCGAAGCTCGAGGAGGCGCGCATCAACCTCGCTACACCGACATCGTCTCGCCGGTCGACGGCGTCGTCGTGTCGCGCAACGTCGACGTCGGGCAGACCGTCGCGGCGAGCTTCCAGACGCCGACGCCTGTTCTAGATCGCCGCAGGACCTGACCAAGATGCAGGTCGACGCCAACGTGCAGCGAGTCCGACATCGGCCGCGTGCGCGAGGGCCAGCCGGCGCCACCGTTCACCGTCGACGCCTATCCGGGCAGCGCGCTTCGACGGCAGCGGTCGTCGCAGGTGCGAAACGCGCCGATCACGCGTGCAGAACGTCGTCACCTACGACGTCGTCATCGCCGTCGACAACCCGGACGCTGGAGCTCAAGCCCGGCATGACCGGCGACCGTGACGATCATCGACCGCGCGGCGCGACGACGTCGTCCGACGTGCCCGCGTCGCGCGCTCCGCTTCCGCCCCGACAGCGTCGGGCAGAGCGGCGACAGCCCGACGGCACGAAGAAGCCGGCGCCGATCGACGACGGTCTGACGTGCTCGGCGCCGACGGCGATCCCGTCGCCGGTCGAGGTGCACATCGGCGTCCGCGACGACCAGTATCGCCGAGCTCGTGTCGCGGCGAGCTCCGCCGAGGCGCGCGAGGTCAGCGTCGGCGGTGAGCGCGAGACTACGGCAGCACCGAGCAGGACGCCGCCGATGCTTCGCCGTGCGGCGGACGCCGCTAGCAGGGGACGGCAGCTCCCGCTCATGACCGGCCGCTGCTCGAGCTCGCGCGACGTCTGGAAGGTGTACCAGCTCGGCGACGTCGACGTGCAGGCGCTGCGCGGCGTGCTCGCTCGACGATCGCGGCGCGCGAGTTCGTGGCGGTGATGGGCGCCTCGGGCTCGGGCAAGTCGACGTTCATGAACGTCGCTCGGCTGTCTCGATCAGCCGACGCGCGGGCACGTACCGTCTCGACGGCGACGACGTCTCCGGCATGTCGACCGACGACGCGCGCCGACCGCTACGCAACCGCCGCATCGGCTTCGTGTTCCAGAACTTCAACCTGCTGCCGCGCACGAGCGCGCGTCGAGAACGTCGAGCTGCCGCTCGTCTACGCCGGCATGCCCGCTCGGCGAGCAGCACGAGCGCGCGCACGCGGCGCTCGCGACGGTCGGCCTCGCCGGGCGCGAGGACCACATGCCGAGCCAGCTCTCCGGCGGCCAGCAGCAGCGCGTCGCGATCGCGCGCGCGCTCGTGAACAACCCGTCGCTCCTGCTCGCGGACGAGCCGACCGGCAACCTCGACACCGAGACGAGCCGTCGAGATCATGGAGCTCTTCGACGCGGCTGCACCGCGAGAGGGCGTCACGATCGTGCTCGTCACGCACGAGCCCGACATCGCCGAGTACGCCGAGCGGCGCATCACCTTCCGCGACGGCCATCGTCGTCCGACGTGCGCGCCGGCGGCCGACGTCGTCGGACGCGGCGCAGGACCGATGAGCTGCTCTGGATGACCGTACGTGACGGCACTGCGCGGCGCTCCGCCGGAACAAGCTCGCGCTCGGCGCTGACGATGCTCGGCATCATCATCGGCGTAGCCGCCGTGATCACGATGGTGAGCATCGGCCGCGGCGCCGACGCCGCCGTACAGCAGCAGATCAAGAGCCTCGGCAACAATCTGCCTGATGATCGTGCCCGGCGCGACGACCGCGAGCGGCGTCCGCTCCGGCGTGGGGCACGCGTCTCGACGCTGACGGTCGGCCGACGCGCATGGCGATCGCGCGCGAATGTCCGCGCCGTCGGCCGACGTCACGTGCGATCAAGCGCCAGGTCGTGCAGGTGGTCTACGGCAACGCACAACTGGTCGACGTCCGTGCCAGGGCGTCGACGCCGTCGTATCGAGCACGTCCGCGACTGGCCGGTCGCGCGCGGCGCGCTTCTTCGACGAGCGCGAGCGAGGCGAGCGCCGCGCCCGTCGCCGTCCTCGGCCAGACGGTCGCCGAGAACCTCTTCGGCGCCCGGCGAGGACCCGATCGGCGCGACCATCCGCGTGAAGAACGTCCCATTCGCGATCGTCGGCGTCCTCGGCGCGCAAAGGGCCAGACGCACGTGGGGCCAGGACCAGGACGACGTCATCCTGATGCCGTTCTCGACCGCCGAGCGCCGCGTGCTCGGGACGCGAGATCCTCGGCATCGGTCGACATGATCTACGCGTCGACCGCCGACGCGCTGCCGAGCTCGCAAGAGGCCGACGCCAGATCACGCGCGCTGCTGCGCGAGCGCCACCGCATCCAGCCCGGGCAGCGACGACGACTTCACCGTCCGCAACCTGAACGAGATGGCGCGAGGCGTCGCAGATCGGCGAGCCGGGTGATGACGAACCTGCTGCTGAGCGTCGCGTCGATCTCGCTCCTGGTCGGCGGCATCGGCATCATGAACATCATGCTCGTGTCGGTGACCGAGCGGACGCGCGAGATCGGCATCCGCATGGCGGTCGGCGCGCGCAGCGCGCCACATCCTGCGTGCAGTTCCTGGTCGAGGCGATCGTCGCGTCAGCGATGGTCGGCGGCGCTGATCGGCGTCGGCGCTCGGGCATCGCCGGCACGACGCTCGATCGCGCGCCTCGCCGCACTGGCCGACGCTCGTCTCGCCGGCGCGGCGATCGCGGTCGCGTTCTCGTTCTCGGCGGCGGTCGGGATCGTGTTCGGCTTCTACCCGCGCGCAAGCGCGCGTCGCGCCTCGATCCGATCACGGCGCTCCGCGCAGGTGAGCGCGAGCTCCGCGTCATGAAATTGATGCCGCGCATGACGAGCGCGGCGGCGGCCCCTGGCGCGAACCCGGCTCGACGTCACGGTGGTGAGTCGAGCGGCTTCACGAACCGGAGCACGAATCGGTCGCTCGTCCCGCGCCGCTCCGCCGGCGGCGCGCGGCGAGTCGTTCCAGTCCCGCGGATCCGTCGGATTGCGGAGGAACGATCGCCTCGGCCGGCGAGCCGAAAGCCGGCCGCCTCGACCTCCTTCGCGGACGACGGCCTCGTCGATGCGATGGAACGTCTGCACGTCGGCCGTGCCGGTCCCCGGGCGCGCGCTGTGGTCGATCACGCACGCGTAGACGCCGCCGGGCTCGAAGCGCACGGAAGACGGCGGCGTTCATCCGCGGCGCGGTCGACGCCCATCCACACGGTGTCGTGGTAGAAGAGAATCATCACGACGCGCGTCGAGGTCGTGCGCGCTCCGGCGGCAGCGGGTCGTCGAACTCGCGATCGACGCGGACGACCGTCGCCATGACCGGCTTCGCGAGCCGCTCGCTCCACGGCTTCTCCGCGAAGCGGCTCGAGGATCATCAGCGAGTTCTGCGCCGTAGACACGTGCCGCTTCGGCCCGACGACGCGCGCCAGCAGCTCGGCCGTGTAGCCGCCGCCCGCGCCGAGCTCCGCAACCCGCATGCCGGGCCCGATGCCGAAGAACGCGAGCGTCTCCGGCCGGATGCCGGCCGGCGTCGAGCCGCGATCGGCGGCACTGCGGTCTGCCGCGTGCGACCCCGCCGCGGATCGCGTACGGAACGGCGGATCTTCCTCGACGTGCGGGCGAGCGCAGGCGAGCGCCAGGCGGCGGTGACGAGGGACGGCGAGCAATCGAGGCATGCGCCCCGACTAGCACGACGCCCCGATGCCGACGAACCCTGTGAGAGGTCCCTTGGATCGCGCCGATGGGGCTCCAGTTCGACGACCGCAGGCCGTCGTCGTTGATCGCCTTCATGACGCCCGCGCTCAGCACCAGCGTCTCCCAGATGATGTGCGGGCCTGACACCGAGGCGTACCGAGCGGATCCCGTCGAGTTCGCTCTGACCGAGGAGCGAGCCGGAGAAGTCGAACCACTCGCGTGGCCTCAACGTGACGCCCATGCAGTGCGCGCGCGAGCGGTTGGACTCGACGAGACGTCGAGCTCGAAGCCGCCGTTCAGTGCGGCTCGGGCCGAGGCGTCCACTGTAGGCGACTCCCGTCCGGCGGAGTGAACACACGGCGGACCCCGGCCCGCGCCGCCGCCGGCCACGACGTTGGCCTTCCCGTTGCATCACCGTTGCCCCGCAACGCTCGCAACACGGGAGGGCACGATGATCATCTCCGTCATCAATCACACCAACGGCGACATCGCTGACGCGGACGTGCACACGGTGCTGCGCGCCGTGAACCGCCAGATCGCGTGCGACTTCCAGCCGTACTGGAGCCTCGGCGCCACGCTCCGCCTCGAAGGGCGGAGCCAGCAGCGCCGTCCAAGACGTCCCTCGTCGACATGCGCGGCGACGCGATCCTCTATCTGTGGGACGGGAAGGACGTCGACGACGCCATCGGCTACCACGACGCGAACCACAGGGGCATCCCGTTCGGGTTCGTGTTCACCGCGCTTCGCAGAGGAGCTGGGCGAGCCGTGGAGCGTCACGCTGTCGCACGAGGCACTCGAGCTGATCGGCGACCCGGAGGCGAACCTGCTGGCTGCAGGTGACCGCATCCCTCCAACCCTGACACCTACGTGTTCCACTCGGTACTGAGATGTGCGACGCCGTGCAGGAGGAAACCTACCAGGTCGACGGCATCGCCGGTCTCGAACTTCCCTCCTCCCGCTCTACTCACCGCGTCGGACGAGCAAGGCGGGCGGAACGACTTCCTCGGCACGGTGAGCGGCGGCACGACGCTGCGGTCGTTCGGCATCAATCCGGGCGGCTAGCATCGGCTTCTTCAACCCCGCCACGAACGACCACGAGATCGGTCGCGCTCGCCGGCGACGCTGAAGGGCGGCACGCCGCCTCGAGATCAAGAGCAAGTATCGGAAGAGCCGCCGCTCGTTCCGCCATCAGCATCCGGGCGCCAGAGCCGACGCCCCGGCGCACCGTGCGGCGCGCGCTGCAGCGGCGAGAGATCGCCTCGACGAGCGCCGGCAGGCGCTCCGCCGGCAAGATCGACGTCCTGCGCCGCACGCCGATCGACAAGCAGCGGCCCGACACCGACCGACCGCGACATGGGTATCGGGGCCGGCGGTCGATCTCCTCGCCGTCGGTTTCGGATGCGGCGTCGGTGTTGGAACAGGGCCACGGCGCGCGGGTCGGCTGCCTGCGAGTCGACGCGCGCGCCGCGTGCTCCTGCTAGCTCCTCCGCCCGATGAGGGCGTGCCGGCCGGTCTGATGCTCAGTGCTGATCGGCGCGGCGGCCACACGCACGTCGAGATCCTCCGGCGCTGGATCATCGATCCCGCGCCGCGGACGCACGTGACGCTCGTGCTCGATCGGCCGCGCGCCGTGTACTCGGGGCATGGTGCCCGGCTTCGGCGCCGGCGACTACAACGCGTCCGGGACATCGAGATCGACGCCGCGCGGCTCGGCCGACGCGCCGGCGCGCACGTCGTCGTCGCGCCCGCGATCACTGATCGATCCGGTCGCGCACCGGATCGACGTCGACGGGCATCTGCCGCTCGGCTACGACGTCGCGAGCCTCGACGTCGGCTCGACCGTACGCGGGCTCGACCTCCCCGGCGTACGCGCGCACGCGCTCGCGACGCGTGCCGATCTGCGACTACGTCGACCGCCTCGACGCGACGATCGCCGGGGTCACGGGCGCGCGGAGCGCGGCACGGTGCGTCTCGTGACGGTCGGCGGCGGCGCGGCGGGCGTCGAGCTCGGCATTCACGCTCCGCGCACGCCTGCGCGCGCCGGAGTGACGCCGGAAGTCACCGTGCTCGCCGACGGCGACGAGATCCTCCCCGGCGACGGGAGGCACGCGGCCGTCATCGCGTCCGGATGCGAAGCCCGTGCGCCGCGGCATCGCGATCCGCACGCGGGCACGCGCCGTCGCGGTCGAGCGCTGAGGCCGTCGTGCTCGACGGCGAGCGCGTGCCGGCCGACCTGGTCGTGTGGGCGACGGGTGCCGCACCGCTCCTGCTCGTCGCGTCGTCGGCCCTGCCGCACGACGACGCCGGCTTCGTGCGCGTGCGGCCGACCCTGCAGGTGGTCGCGGCACGACGACCTCTTTCGCGTGCCGGCGACTGCGCGTCGATCGACGGCGCGCCGTGGGTGCGGAAAGCCGGCGTCTACGCCGTCCGCGAGACAATCGACGCTCGACCACGAACCTGCGCGCGCGACTCTGCCGGAACTGGGCCCGTCCGTACCGTCCCGCAGCGACGCATCCTCTCGCTGATCCACCTGGGCGAGCGGCGAGCGCTGGCCACCAAAATGGGGCGTCGTGGTCGTCGGCGAATTCGTGTGGCGCGCAAAGCGACGCATCGACGAGCGCTTCGTCCGCCGCTATCGCCGCGACTGGTAGCCTCGGCTGACGCCGCCGCTCGTCCTGGCTCGGCGGGGCTTGGAGCATGTCAGAAGGTCGACGAAACCGAGAGCCGCGCGCGCTCGGCATCCGTCCGCGACGTGATCGAGTCAGGCCGCCCGCTCGCGTCATCCATTCGTCCGAGGAAGAGCGGCGGATCGATCGCGCTCCTCGCGCGAGGCGGCGCACGAAGGTCTACAAGCCGGCCGCGCCGCTGCTTCGTCTGGAGCGCTCACCGGAGGGCATGCGGAAGGACGGCGAGACCAGGCGAAGATGCTCGGCGCCGCGCGCCGTCCTCGACTTCGTCGCCGCGCACGACGGTCACGGGCATCTTCCTGCTGCAGGACTTCCACGAGCCGCTGCGCGATTCGGCCGAGATCCGCCGTCGGCTGCGCGACCTCTACGAGGTCTGTCGCGAGCGCGAAGAAGCTCGTCGTCATCTGCGCGCCGGTGAAGGTCATCCCCGACGAGATCGAGCGCGCAGATCGCTACGTCGAGCTCGCCGTGCCCGACCTGCCAGAGCTCGTGTCGCTTCGTGCGCGCGAGATGGCGACGATCACGACGCCGGCGGCACCGCCGACGCGAGCGACGACGACTGGTCACGCAGCTCGCGCGACGCTCCAGGGCCTCACGCTCGACGACGCGCGGCCACGCGATCCGCCGCGCGCTCGCGGCGCGGAACGCGCTCGACGCAGACGTCGATCCCGGTCCTCGCTCGAGGAGAAGCGGCTGCTCGTCAACCGCAGCCGGCATCATCGAGTTCATCCCGGTCGTGACCGGGCTCGAGCACGTCGGGCGGCCTCGAGGTGCATGAAGAAGTGGCTCGCTCGACCGCCGGAAGCTCTTCGAGATGCGCGACACGCGTCGCGCGCCGAGATCGTGCCGAAGGGCGTGCTCGTCATGGGCATCTCCGGCTGCGGGAAGAGCCTCTCGATCAAGGCGATCGCGCTCGTGCTTCGAGCTGCCGCTCTACCGCATCGACATGGTCGAGATCTTCTCGGGCCGCCACTGGCAAGCCGGAGGCGCGCGTTCGCCGCGCGCCTGCCACATGCTCGAGTCGATGGCGCCCGCCGTCGTCTGGTTCGACGAGATCGAGGCCGGCATCAACGCACGCAGGCGAGGAAGGCGAGCTCGGCCGCATCTTCGGCCTTCTTCCTCACCTGGATGCAGGAGAAGGCGCGCGGCCTCTTCGTCGGCGCGACCGCGAACCGCATCGACCTGCTGCCCGCCGAGATGATCCGCAAGGGCCGCTTCGACGAGGTGTTCTTCGTCGACCTGCCGCTCGACGACGAGCGGCTCGGAGATCTTCCGCGTCCACCTCCGCCGGCGCGGCATCGATCCGGACCAGCTTCAACCTCGAGTCGCTGAAGAAGTTCACCAAGGGATGGACGGGCGCCGAGATCGAGCAGTGCGTCGTCTCCGCGCTCACGACCGCGCACCTGCAGGACCGCGCGCTCACCGACGACCGACCTCTTCAACGCGACCGGCAACGTCGTGCCGCTCTCGAAGACGATGAAGGAGCAGGTCGAGCACATCCGGCAGCTGGGCGTTCGATCCGTGCGGTGCGGGCGTCGCCGCGGGGAACTGAAGCAGCAGCAGCCTGGCTAAACCGTACGTCAGAAACCGTTGCGGTGATGTGTCGCGCCAGGCCTTCATGCGGTGGCGGTGGTGCGCCAGGAACGTGAGTTTTTTGGTACTGGTGCACATCCCACGCTTCGCCGTTTCAGCTGCACTCACTGATGGCGTGAACAAACTTGCCTGATCAGCCTGGAAAGGGGAGCGCCGCAGCCTAGCGCACAGTTCTGGGCTGAGCCTGGTGCAGGGGCTTTAGCTGATGTGCTCGCCTGTCCCTGCTGTAAGGGCGATGACCTCCAGGCGACTGCTTGAGAATCGTTACTCCGAGGGGGTGCCGATGTCCGGCCATGACGTAGACCTCCTCTGTCGACCGCTCAGCAAGTGCCCACTACATGCCTCCTTCGAGTGAAAAGAGCTTGAGAAGGGAGGCCTTTGAATCTCGCTGAACACGATGACGTGGAGTCTTTGGGACACCAAGAAAACCCGAGCCGAACACGTGCGTTCTCGACGCCTGCAGCTGGTTGGATCATGGTACGGGCCGTGATTGTCGAAGCGGAGCGGACCCTTACCGCGCACCCTGATCCCGGGCGCGCCGGAAGTCGCCCGGTCAGATGATGTCGGTCAGGCCGCCGTCCGCGTTCTCGCCACATCTGTGAACGCCGATCGACCAGATGCACGCCAGTTGTGGTTCGTTCTACCGCCGCTCCGGTGAGCCGGCAAGCAGCACTTGAGGGGCCGAGTTCGGGGCCCAAGCCGATGCGCCTAGATGCAAGACGCATAGCCCGTCGATGGTCGTGGACTGTCGAGTTCGGCCGGTGTCGGCCTCGCTTCGCCAGTTCACCGAGGTGTTCGGCTCTCCCGCCCCGCCGGCACAACGTCCATTAATGGCACCTGGACTGCTTGCAGTCAGATGCCGGTAACGACAGCTTCATGAGCGGGTCAGCAGAAAGAGCATGCGCCAGCGGTGCGCTTCCTCCTGAACAGGCGCCGTTCACGGTGCAGGTCGTCGCTGTCGCCGCAGGGATGGCGTTCGGCAGCTGGCGAACGCCAGAGCAGTCGCAACGTGCCGCCGAGGCAACTTGGGCAGCGCCGCCGTCGTGCTGCATCGGCGATGCCCTCCAGCAGGCAGATTCAGGCGCGGGCCCTGCGCGGTACGCACTGGTGACTGGACGCAATGGCTCTGTCCGTGGAGGGAGGCGCGCCGCCGACGAGCTGCACAGCTCGTAACAGCCGTGCTGGCATCAGGTTACCGTCAGTCGCAATTCTTCGCCTGGTCGATGACTGCGCTGGTTGCGCCGCATCGATTGCCGTCCACCGGTCCCGTGAAGGTGACGTCGGCCGTTTGGCAAGCGTAGGCTGGCGGTATACTCGGTCGATCGTCGCGTCTCACGGTTCCCGTGACCGAGAACCCGTTGCTGCAGAACCCCTACGGAGGGAGGAGATGGAAAGACGCCCGTGTCGACGTCGATGGTACCGACCCCCTGGAGGTTGCCGATGTACGGGCATCCGGGTGCCTGGGTCGTCAGGGACGTCCTCGTCTGTGTCACCGACAGGTGACACTCGAAATAGTACCCGCTGACGGGCTCGAGGCTTTCAGGAAACCAGGCGCCGTTCATGTCGACGGCCGCGCGGGCCGCCGTAGCCGAGCACCAGCCGATCGCAGCGGTCGCCAGCGAAGCCGCGAACAAAGCCTACCATCATAGTGAAACGCTCGTAACACGATCTGAAACGCGCGGTCAAGCTTCATTTTGGCCCTCGAGGATGAGGATGGGGCCGCTGAAGTCGGGGGTCGCCCGTGTCAATTCCGGCGGCGTCCGACCGGCGGCGCCCAGCCTCTGCGGGCGTCTCACCCAGCACGCGCGCCGCGACGTTCGGTCCTTCGGACCACCATTACCTCCGGTCATCCCGATGAAGATCTCCATCGCGTCGTCGAGGCGGCGGGGATCCTCCTCGTTCGCCACGAGATCGATCAGGAGGCCGCGAAAGGCAGCCACGAAGAACGTCGCGACCGCTGCGGCCTGGTGCGGCGGATACCCGTATCCTTCGATCACCGGGACCATGACGTCGACGAGGTCGTCGCTTCACGTTGCGGAGGAAGCCCTCGTAGAGAAAGGGACGGTGCAGGCTCACCCCCACGCTTCGAAAAACAGCTTCAAGTAGGGGTCCGAGCCGGCGACGAGTACCACCGCCAGATCGCGCGCATGACCTCGGAGACGGAGCCGCGCGGCAGCTCGGCGAGCTCCTGCCCGAGCATCGCCACCTCGCGTCGCCGAACCTCCTTCAACGCCTCGACGAGCAGGTCTTCCTTCGATCGAAAGTGGTAGAGCAGCGTCCGGGTGCTCGTCCCGGATCGCGGCAGCAGCCGGACGCAGAGTGGCGTCGGACATGCCGCTGCCGAGGAGGTAATCGGCCATCTCGTTCAACACGTCCGCGCGTCGCTCGGGCTTCTTCTTAGCCATGCCCTGCGCCTCGCCGTTCGTCGTTCGAGGTCCCCGGAGCGTCGCCTCATGTCGTCGGCTTCGGGTTGCTGCATCGATCGGCTCTGCAGGATGTCTCTCTTGGCAGCCCCGAATTTGCCAGGCTAGTCGCGCAACGTTCGGCACGCAATACGTCGAAACCGTCACCACCGAGGACGCGTTCGAGCCTCGTGGACGCCGAGATGCCCGAAAACGCTTCTTCCAGACGTGGAACGTCGCCTCCCGCGCAAGCCGGGCTGAAGAGGGCAGGACCGAGGGGTACGTCCGCTTCTCGGTGCCGGTAGTGGTGCCGGTTGAGCAGTGAAACTCCGATCAAATCCAGTGAAGCTCATAGAAACCGGGAGCCACCCCAACACGTGGCCGATCCTGCGATTATCCCCACGGATCATAGTCTTCCGGCCCTTCGTCGATCAGCTTCCCAAGCTCGACGTCGCGGTTCGACCCCGGTCGCCCGCTCTTTGAATCAGTAGTCGCGCCGCGAACTCGTGACGGCACCTTTGGCGCCGGCGCGGCGTGCGGCGCTCGGTGCCGGTGCGACGCGCGCCGAGACGTCCAGCCGCAGGACGCCGCGCTGAGTACGTTCGCCCGTCATCACGCGCGCTCGTCGGGCGTGCCGGCGGGGCAGCAGCGCGTGCCCGCGGCTCGGCACCCTACCCGCCAGTTCGCAGCGCTCACGGCTTCGTTCGCTGAGCCGCGCGCGCAGAACCGCCGGGCACGGCGCTTGCGTCGTACAGCGTGTGATGAACACGCACCGCACCAACCTGGCGTGCAGGAACGCCACGGCCAATCGAATCCCAAGAGCGCGGAACGCATCTCGCCCTCCGGCTCACCGTCGCGCTGGCTGTCGTCGCGGTTCTCGGTTACGCAGCCGGCCCATCGGTCGGTCTCTCGCGCGAGGCGGTCGCACAAGAGCCCGCATCTCCGTCGGATGAATCTCCGATGCAGTCCGCGGCGCCGACGCCGGCAGAGCTCCAGCAGCTCGTCGCGCCGATCGCGCTCTATCCGGACGCGCTCGTCGCCCAGATACTCGCCGCCGCCACCTACCCCGAGCAGATCGTGGAAGCCGAACCGGTGGATGCAACAGAACGGCGGCCTCGAGGGGCAGCGGCTCGCCGAGGAAGTGGACAAGGAACCGTGGGATCCGAGCGTCAAGGCGCTGACGGCGTTTCCGGCGGTGCTCGCCAACATGGACAAGAACCTCTCGTGGACGTCGTCGCTCGGCGACGCCTACGTCAATCACGAGCCGGACGTGATGAGCGCCATCCAGGACATGCGCCGACGCGCGCAGGCGGCGGGCCAACTTGAAGACGACGTCGCAGGCGAAGGTGACCGAGGAGGCCCAGACGATCGCCATCGAGCCGGCGAGTCCGCAGGTCGTCTACGTACCGCAATACGATCCGTGGGTGGTGTACGGAGCGCCCATCGTCGCCTGGCCGGGATGGTATTGGTATCCGGGGCTGTTCGTCGCCGACCGGGCATCGCGTGGGGCCTGGGCTTCGACATCGGCTTCTTCGGCGGGTTCGGCTGGGGGTGTCCACCACTGGGGATGCGACTGGCATCGCCACGCCGTCGTCTTTCAACCACAACGTCTTCGTCTCCCGCGGCAGAACCTTCGTGAATCGCAGCGTCTTCAATCGCGAGCGTCCCGGTTTCGGTCGCCCGGGCGGGTTCCACGGCGGCGACTTCCGCGGCGGCGGGATCGACGGCCGCGGGTTTCGCGGCGGCGACTTTCGCGGTAGCGCGTTCAACGACGGAAGCGGATCCGAGAGCCACGTTCTCGGCCGAGGCCGGACGCCGACGCGCGCACATTCCCGGGGCGTGGAATCGAGGCGCCACGCGGCCAGACCAGCTCGCGTTGGGGCGCGTTCAGCGGCTTCGACCACGGGGGCGTGACGAGAGGGGACTCGATGCGCGGCCAGTCGAGCTTCGGCGGCGGCTTCCGCGGCGGTGGCGGTCTCCACGGTGAAGGCGGTTTCCACGGCGGCGGTGGCTTCCATGGCGGAGGATTCGGTGGCGGTGGTTTCCACGGTGGAGGGCGGCGGCGGCTCACGGTGGCGGAGGTCGAAGGTAGCTCGCGTCGGCTCTACGAGTGGCAACCGATCAGCATGGAGAAGGAAGCTCATGCCGACGAGGAAGACGATGGTCGAGGCATTCCGCGGACGGGCACTCGCGTGGCTCGTCGCATCGTCAGCCGGGTCTGTCACTGCTGCTGGCGAGCGGCGCGCGATGGAGTCGCGCCGAGGAGTCGGGAACGAAGACGTTCTCGTCGGCGGCTGAAGCGTGCCAGGCGCTCTTTCACGCCGTGCGCGACGACGATGCGCGGCGCTCGAAGCGATTCTCGGACCCGAGCTCACATCGTCGGGTGCCGAATCGGAGGCCAAGCTCGAGCGCCAGCGTTTCGACGCGAAGTATTGCGAGATGCACCGTCTCGTCCAGGAACCGGACGGAACCACCGAGCTGTACGTCGGCGCGGAGAACTGGCCGTTTCCGGTCCCGTTGGTCGCGGCGAGCGGCCGGTGGCGCTTCGACACCGAAGCCGGGCAGCGGGAGATCCTGCTCCGGAGGGTCGGCCACGACGAGGCCACGGCGGTTCGCGTCTGCGAGGCACTGGGACGGACGCCGAGGCAACACGAGGCGGGAGCCACCGGCGACGATCCGATCACCGGCTACGCCGAACGCCTGCTCGCCTCCGCCGATGCCGGCCCCGCCGCGGAAGAGCCCTTCCACGGCTACTACTTTCGAGTCGTGACGAAACGAGCCCGGCACGGAGCGCGGCCACGACCGAGCCGCGATCACGCCGGCGGCAAGAAGACGCGCCGAACTGGCCGTTCGTGGCCTATCCGGCGGAGTACCGGTCATCGGGAGTCATGACGTTCGTCGTCACCGACGACGGCGCCCTCTACGAAAAGGACCTCGGGCCGGATACGGCGACTGTCGCGCCCGACCTGAACAGAGCGGCCCGCGTCGGGTTGGCACCGCGGTGAGCGGCAGAGCCGGCGACGCCTGAGGGCGGCCGGGCCGGCCGGTAAGACGTCATCATCCAGATCGCGGGCCGCGCCACCAGCGGCAGGTTGTCGCGCGCCAGTGGCGGTTCAGCGGGTGTGCATCGGAGACGACCGTCATCTCTCACCGTCGAGCGTCGCCATCTGAACTTCCGGGTAGCGCGTGCCGGCCACCTGGCTCGCAGGTACCGCCGCCTCGAGATAGGCGACCTCTGACGCGTCGAGCGAGACATCGAGACTCGAGAGCGCGTCCACGAGCTGCTTGCGCGTGCGAGCGCCTATGGTCGGGACGATGACCACATTCTGGGCCGAGGCCTTCGCGCGAACCCAGGCGATGGCAAAGTTGCGCCGGAGACAAGCGCTTGTCCGCCGCGATGCGCGCGAGCGCATCGACGAGCGGCTTGTTTCTCCTCGGCGTTGTCCCCTGAGAAGCGCGGCAAGTGCGCGCGAATGTCGCCGGTGCCGGGTTTTGTCCCGGTCAGCAGCCCGCGCGAAAGCACTCCGGTACGCCGATCATCCCGATGCTGAGCTCACGCAGAGCGGGGATGATGCTGCGTCCCGCGCTGCGGCTCACCAAGGCCGTGACATTCGATTTGCACGTCGCGAGATCGGAGATCACCTCCGCCGCGCGCCGGATCGTATCCGCACCGACCTCGGATAGGCCAATGCAGCGAACATAGCTCGGCCTGAACCATGTCGGCGATCGCGCCGACCGTATGCTGCGATCGGGCACGTTGGGATCCACACGCGCGGGCCTGTAGATCGTCGATGTGAAGTCGACGCCAAGCCGCGACAGGCTGTGGGCGAGGAAGTTTTTCGTCGCCGCCGGACGTGCGTCCTTAGCCCGAGGCGCGCTCCGTCCGGTCCGCGCAGCTGCACCGAACTTCACGCTGAGGAGCAACCTTGTCCCGGCGACGCTTTGGATGGCCTTGCCGACTGGGAGCTCGTTTTTGCCCATGCTGTAGAAGTCGCCGGTGTCGAGCACGTCTTACGCCGCGCTCGATAGCCTCATGGATCGTCGAGATGCTCTCGGCCCTCGTCGCTGTCGCCGTACCAGGCGCCGGCGCCCATCCCCATGCACCTAGTGCGAAGGGAAACACCGAAGGACCGCTCTTGCCGAGTTTGACCTTGTCCATCGTGGTCATGTCCTTCCTCCTCAGGGTTCGAAGTAGCTTCCCCGCTCCAGGTCGGCGATGAGTCCCGGCTGCTCTCGGGCGCCATCCGAGCTGCTCTTGCGTGCGCACGCTCGACGCCGGGATGTCGAGGGCGAAGAACCGCGCGAGCCAGGCAAAATGGCCTCGCCGCGTCGCCAGGCGGTTTTGAGACCACTGGCACATCTAGGCGTTTGCCGATGACGTCCGCGATCTCACGGGTCGGCACGCCCTCGTCCGCGACTCCGTGGAACGTCGCACCCGCCGGACCGTTCTCGAGCGCAAGCCTGTAGAGCTGTGCGGCGTCTAGCCGGTGCACCGCCGACCATCGACTCCGCCCCTCGCCGATGTAGGCTGATACCCGCGTCTCGCGCGACGATTCGGACGAGGAACTGAACGAACCCGTGGTCGCCGTCGCCATGCACCGACGGCGGGAGGCGCACCACGGACACGCGCGCCGCGCGCTGCGAGCAATAGAGCGGCACGTTCGGAGCGCCACGCGGTGCGCGCCCCCGGAGCTCGGATCCGGTAGGTCGTCTTCCGTACCGACGCAGCCCGGCTTCCAGCAGCCCGATGGCCGAGGTCATCACGAACGGTCGCGCGGAGCTCCTCGAGTGTTGCGCCCAGCGCCTCTATCGCAACCCTGTCCGCGTCTCGGCGGAGGCCGCGATGTTCGAGGAAGTCGTGAATGAACGCGGTGTGGATCACGCCGTCCGCGGCCGCGGCTCCGCGCCGCAGGCTATCGAGGTCGTCGCAGAGCGCCCCGATGCACGTCTGCGCCGGAAGCAGCGAGCGACCGAGCCGCCGCATCGGAGCAGAGCCAGGCCGAGCACCTGATGACCCGCGCCGAGAAGTTCCGAAACGATGTGCCGAGCCAACGAATCCCGTCGCACCAGCTCAGAAAAACACGCATACCGTTCTCCTTCAGATCATTCGTTCCTTGGCGCGGCTTCGCCAGTCGTCTAGGGCCGGTCGCAAGCGTGGTTTCGCATCTTCCGTCCGACCAGCCCAAAGACGATCATGACGAGACTGATGCCGCCCACGACACTGGAGACCTGCCCGACCAGTCCGCATCAGCGCTTCGGGATCGTTCGACTTCGGCGCCATGCTCAGCATGAAGACGAAAACCCGACGGACAGCATAGGACGAGCACGACACCGACGATGACCAGCCGCCAGTTTTTCTGCCTCATGGGTTTGCCGAGCCGGACCGTACACGCAGAACGAGCCGCGAGACCGAGGCCAGGTCGTGGCGACGATCAAGGAGGGAAAGACGGTATTTTCGGCAAAGGCCGCGGGCGGTACTCGCCAGACAGCGAAGTCTTTGCGGACCCGACCGACCTACTCGCCGATGAAGTGATCCGACCTGCCATGGGCGACGCGTAGCCAACGGATTCAACAGGAGGAGACGGAGGCCATGCCGACCATCACGACCAAAGACGGCGTCGAGATCTTCTACAAGGACTGGGGCAAGGGTCAGCCCATCGTGTTCAGCCATGGCTGGCCGTTGTCGGCCGACGATTGGGACACGCAGATGCTGTTCTTCCTCGGCCACGGCTATCGCGTCATCGCCCACGACCGGCGCGGCCATGGCCGCTCCACCCAGACCGGCGACGGCCATGACATGGATCACTACGCCGACGACCTGGCGGCGCTGACCGCACATCTCGACCTCGAAGGGCGCGGTGCATGTCGGTCACTCGACCGGCGGCGGCGAAGTCGTGCACTACCTGGCGCGCCATGGTGAAAGCCGGGTCGCAAAAGCGGCGATCCTCAGCGCGGTGCCGCCGTTGATGGTGAAGACGGCGGCCAATCCGGGCGGGCTGCCCAAGGAGGTCTTCGACGGGCTTCAGGCGCAGCTCGCCGCCAACCGCGCCCAGTTCTACTACGATCTGCCGGCTGGACCGTTCTACGGCTACAACCGGCCGGGTGCGAAACCCGCGCAGGGCGTGATCTGGAATTGGTGGCGCCAGGGCATGATGGGAGGCGCCAAGGCGCACTATGACGGCATCGTCGCCTTCTCCCAGACCGACTTCACCGAAGACCTGAAGAAGATCACCGTGCCGGTCCTGGTGATGCACGGCGATGACGACCAGATCGTGCCGTATGCCGATTCGGCACCGCTGTCCGCGAAGTTACTGAAGAGCGGCACGCTGAAAACCTACAAGGGCTTTCCGCACGGCATGCCGACCACGCAAGCCGACACGATCAACGCCGACCTGCTCGCGTTCATCAAGGGCTGAGCTCGACCCAGGCGCGCGGTGCGATCATGGCGCGCAATCGAGCGCCGGCACGCCTATCGGCGGCGTCTTCTGACAGTCGCAGAGGGCGGCGGCGTCGGCGAAGGTGGCGTCGTCGGGCGCCAGGTCGGCGGCGGGGAACGGCGTCGTGGTGTCGTCGATGGTGCGCAGGAACGCGATCAAGTCCGTCACCGCGGTCGCATTGCCGTCGAGGATGTTCGCGTTGCCGCTCGTCCCAGCGCGCCAGTGGGCCTGGACGGCCGGCAGGAAATCCGGGTCCGTGCCGATGCCGAACGCTTCCTCGAGCGTGGCCGCCTGCGCCGGCGCGGAAGTACGGCGCGCGTGTCGAAGATGCCGAGCAGCGTCGGCGTGTTGAAGCCGTCGGCGCCGAACGCGGCGGCAACCGTGATCGCCGGGGCGACGGTGTTCACGGGGCTGATCGAGCCGTGACGGACCTCGATCGGATTCGGTGGCCGAGAAGCGTGCCGACCTGGCGCACGATGCGCACGCGCTCCGCGGCGCAGGGCGGCGGGGGCACCTCGCAGGCGCGACCGGCGCCGGCCGTCGAGTTGAAGCCGTTCAGGAAGACCGAGAGGACGTCCGGCAGGTTGACGATGCCCGTGTCCGTGCCGGGAACCGGATTGACGTCGGCCGGATCGTACGTCACGCGGCTCGTCGTCCACTTCACGCCGCTGTGGCAGGCGACGCAGTTGGCGCCGTTCGGAGCCGCCGAGCCGAAGATGGTGCGCCCGTGCGCCGGATCGCCGCTCGTGCTGGGCGGCGCAATGGCGCTGCGGACGCCGAAGCGCGATCCAGTTCGTGATGTCGGCCTGCTGCAGCGCGCGGTTCGGAGCTGGCGGGGCCGTAGTTCCGGACGTTGGGATCGGAATCGGGCGTGATGACCGTCCGCCGTTGACGTCGGTGTTGCGTGACGATGAAGCCACGGCCGCCGAAGATGCCGCGCGTGTTCAGCTCGAAATCCGGGTTCTCGTCGCGCACCGGCGTCCAGTTGAGCAGGCGCTGGTCGGCCAGAGTGCTCGAGGCTGCTGAACGTGCCGTCGAGCGAGATCGTCTGCCGCGGGCCGGCCTCGAACGACCACGTCACGTTGTCGGTCCGCCCGTCGGGATGGCACGACCAGCAGCCGCCCCAGCCGCGATCGGACCAGAACGGCCGCGAGGTGAAGAAGTCGATCTTGCCGCGCAGGATGCTCAGCCCGAGCGCGTCGGTCGGCAGCTCGGAGGAGCGCACGCGCTGCAGCGACCGTGTTGCGCGTCGAGATCGGCGACGATCACGTCGCGGGTCGTCGGGCAGGTGACGTACGCGCGCGTGCCGTCGGCGTTCAGCACGATGCCGCGCGGGTTCCGCCCGAGTCTCGTCGCGTTCATCGGGTCGATCGTGAAGATGCGCACGACGGGGCTCGTGCGCGAACGGTCCCGCCGCGGTCGGGCGCGTTGATCGTCGGGCTGATCCATGCCGTCGAAGTCCATGCGCACGATGAAGTCGCTGCCCTGGCTCACGACCCAGCACTTCCCCGTCGCCTCCGGAGCAGTCGATGTCGACCGGCGCCGACGGGAACATCCGTTCGGTGTTGTCGCGGATCTGCGCGTCGAGCAGCCCCGCCGGCAGATCGAAGTTGATGCCGCGGTTCATGTTGAAGGTCTGGTCGGTGAGCTCCTGGTTGGTGTCGAGGTCGAAGACCGAGAGCAGGCTCTGCACGTTCAGGTTGAAGCGCAGCGGCGGCTCCGGCGACGCGGCCGGAGCTCGGCACGAAGCCGCGGCCGTGGAAGAGCACGATGCTCTGCAGGATGTTCGGGAAGGCGCCGGTGTTCTGCACGACCGTGCCGTCGGTCGCGCCGTCGGCGAAGATCGTGCGCGGGGCGTCGTTCATGCCCGGCGTGTTCACGAACGTACCGCGCGGCGAAGTTGAAGCCCGTGTCGGCGATCGGTGCCAGCACGACCTGGTCGACGACCGTGTTGCTCGCCGTCGGACACGACGTCGATCACCGCCTCGCGCGAGTCGTCGAAGATGCCCTCGCCGAGCACGGCCTGGCCGCCTGGCGCCCGCCGGGAACGCGGCGCCGCGCCGGCGGCACCGCCGAGGTTGGCGCTGCTCGGCGGCGTGAAGCCGGCGCGCGGGCGGCCGAAGAAGTTCGGGACGTACAGGAGCTCGTCGGTATCGTCGCGCATCGCCGTCGTTCGTGATCGGCGAGCGCGCGCGGGCTCCGGCCGACCGGAATCGTCGCGATGATCTCGTTCGTGGCGGTGTCGATCACCTGCACGGTCTGGTCGCTCGCGTTGGCGACGTAGACGAACTTGCCGTTCGGCGACGCCACGACGGCCCACGGCTCGGTCCCGACCTCGACCGTGCGCGACGGTCGTGTAGGCGTCGGTGTCGATCACCGAGACGGTGCCGCTGACGGTGTTGGCGACGTACGCGACGGGCTTGCTCAGCAGCGTCGCGACCGAGCGCGGCTCGTCGCCCGGTGGCCACCTCGCACGATCTTGGTGAGCGACCCGTCGTCGGCGACGTCGAAGAAGGACGCGGTGTCGGTGTCGATGTTCGCGACGACGAGCTTCTTGCCGTCGCCCGTGAGATCGATCGGGCTCGACTTGTTGCTGCCGAACGTCACGCACTTGCACTGCGGCGCTGCAGGACTGCCCGGCACCGCAGACCGTCGCGCTGCCGTCGCACTCCTCGCCGAGAGCCGCGTCGATGACACCGTCGCCGCACGTCGAGCGTCGCGGCGGTGAAGCTCACCGCGTCGGTCTTCGGCGCCTTCAGCTTGCCGGTCATCGTGGCACAGTCGGAGGAGATGGTCGCCGTCAGCTTCACCTTGCCGGCGACGCCGCTGCAGGCGCCGTTCGTGAAGGTGACTTTCACGCCCGTCCCGCGCGACGCCCGACGGAGCTTCGCCGGACGCGGCGCGCATACCGCCCCGATCGCGACGGTCTTGTTGGCGAGAACCACGACCTCGCCACCCGGGCGAATGAGTGGCGCGCCCTCGACCGCGAAACGGCCGGCGGTGCAGAGCGGCGGCTTGGGCGCAGCCCAGAGCGGCGGCGCGTCGAGAACGGAAAGCATGGCACCCAGCGCCAGCAGTACACGCACCGAGCTGGTCATTGGCATCTCCCTGCACCCGAAGGTGCTTTGACGCGGTGGAGTCGTCGGTAACGCGATTCGGTACCACCGTCGATAGGGTTTCGGAACGAAATTCACGCGACCTACGCCTGGCGCAGGCCGGCGGATGCAGATGATCGACGGTGAACCTGCTGGAAAGGAACGCTCGACCATCGGGCATCGAGGCGTGAGCTGCGACCTCCACGACCGGGGCTTCTCCTCCAGCGACACTGGGCAACTCGATCGCGATCACTGCCCCGTCGAGACGGCGGGCGACCGTGCCAGCCGGGTAACGGAAAGGCCGAGCCGAAACCTCAGATATTGTGACGGGCTCGTCGAGCTCCCGGCCTCGTCCTGCCTAAGCCCTCGCCTTCCGCGTTGCGTTTCCCAGACGATCGAGGAGCCGCGCCGCCCACCGGCCGAGCGGTCCGGACTTCTCGAGCATGTCGCGCAGGCGGGCGAGCTCGGCCGACCTGGCCTCGGGCGTCGTGCGATCCTCGACGTCAATTCCCGATGCCGTCGACAGCCAGGCTGCGAGGTCGCGCACCGTCGGGAATCGTTCATGAGCCGCACCACGGTTCGACGGTTCCTCGGTAGGCCCTGCAAGGCGCCGCGGATTGCGTCCGGCGCGGGCGCATCGTCGGACTCGCCCAGCGCATAGAGCTCGAACCACTCGTCGCCGTCGCTGTCGGACGTCACGTCGAGCACCAGCCGGCGCGCCTCGAGCAGTCGCGCACGCGCGAGCCGAAGCGCTTGCGAAGGTGAGCCGCCCGCTGCCGATGTGCCATTCCCGGCGCGCGCGATCGGGCCACACGACGCCCGCCGCCATCGCGCTCGTGAGCGCCAGCAGGATGCACGCGGGAACGACGGCGGTCCGTCGTGCACCGCCTTCGAGGCGGTGAGCAGCGTGAGGACGGCGAGGACGATGGCGATTCCGCCGCCGACGCGCGCTCTGGATCCTGCGCGTCGCGCGGTTCTGCGATCAGGGCACGCTGTCCTTCGGGAGTGACGATCTCCTCCCACGAGCGCGGAAGCGTCGCCGCACCTGCGCGCGGCAACGCCAGCACGGACTCGAGCGCGGTCAGCGCTGCGCTTCGCTCGTCGCGCGTGCCGAGCGACGAGAGCTGCACGCGCTCGCCTTCGACCTCGAGGCGACAGCGCACCTTCGCGGTCGGTGAGCAGCAGGCGCCGGATCGCGTCGCGAGCGAATGCGCGATGGAACCGGACGGGCCCGCGCCACCACGTCACCGCGAGCCGCCCGCCGAGCACCACGATCGCGATCCTCCGCCCACACTGCCTCAGCAGCGCCGCGATCGCGGCGACGCCCCCAAGGTCCACACCGCGAGCCACCCGACGAGAAACAGGCCAGTGAGCACGGCCGGCCCCCATGCGAGCGGCTCCGCCCGGGTCGGGCGGGCGGCCCGTCGCGAGCGCGATGCCACCCTTGACGAGAGTCCACAGCGCGAACGCCTCACCAACCGCCCATCCGCAAAGCCAGACGGAGAGGAACACGGGCGCCGGCATAGCGTTCGCCGCCGCGCGGTCGCAGCGTGATCTCGAAGCCTTCGAGAGTCCGTCCGCCGACCATGCACCGATAGTATCGGCGTTCGGCGGGATTCGGTTCAGTCGGCGCGCGCGAGGAGGCGCGGAACACGCTCCGGCGCTGCGCCATCCGAACGAGGTAGCGATGATTCATCCGGGTAGGAGCTGCGCCCGCGGCCGTCCACGACCCGGCCGTCCCGACCCTGGCGACGGCCCGGTTGCGTTCGTTACCCGGTCGGCGCGACGGCGAGGAAAGCGCTCTTGAAGCGCTCCATGTCCGCGGTGCTGCCGATCGTGACGCGGACGTGCGTCGGCCAGACGGGCCATGGGCGGCCGACGTAGACGTTCTGCTGCTTCGAGCGCCTCGATCACCGGCCGGCGTGGGCATGCGCGCGTCGACCATGAGGTGGTTGGCGACGGACGGCGTGTAGCGGAAGCCGTGCGCATCGAAGAAGCGCATCAGGTCGGCGCGGCGCTCTGCGTTGCCGCGCTTCCGTGCGGCGATGAGCTCGGTCTCGCCGAGCGCCGCGTGTGCCGCCGCCATCGCGGTGGCGGGCATGGCGCCCGTGTTCCACGGCGTCATGCGCGCCAGGAGGTCCTTGCAGTGCGATCGCGAAGCCGGCGCGCAGGCCGGCCATCCCGTAGATCTTCGAGAACGTGCGGAGCAGGACCACGTTCTTGTCCGCCGCGCACGAGGTCGACGCCGCGGGGCTCGTCGCAGAGGTGGATGTACGCCTCGTCGAGCAGGACCACGGCGTCGCGAGGCGCCCCCGCCACCAGCGCCTCGATCTCCGCGCGCGGGGTCACCGTGCCGGTCGGATTGTTGGGATTGCATACGTAGAACAATCCGACGGGCTGCTGCTTCGACGCCGCCAGCATCGCCGGCAGGTCGTGGGAGGCGTCCGCACGCAGCGGCACGCGCACCACCGGCGCGCCGATGAACGTCGCCGCCACGGCCGCCGCTTCGTAGCCCGGCTCGGCGACGACCAGGGCGCGCGTGGGAGACGTGAACGCGATCACGGCGTGGTGCAGCGCCAGGCTCGAGCCCGGATACACGGCGAAATGCTCGGGCTGCAATTCCTCGAGCGTCGCCGCGGCTGTTCACCAGGCCGTCGGTCTCCGGATACTGGTAGCGGTTGCCCCGCCGCGCGGCCTCGGCCAACGCCGCGAGCGCGCGCTCCGACGGCCCCTCGGGAAACTCGTTGGCGTTGATCCTCACCGGCGTCGTCGGGGATCGCGCCCGCGTTGGAGAGCTGCGCCAGCGCGCGCTCGCTGCCGAGCAGGCAGCACCGTCGCGCCGGCGCCTACCAGCGCGGCCACGCGCAGCAGATGGCGGCGCGTGAAGCCGCGCGCCACGAGGTCGTCGAACGCGTCGCGTCTCCGCTCGTCTTGCCGAGCGTGCGCGGCGGAGCGGACAGGATTCATCGCCACCTCCCGCGTCGGCTCGTACCATGGATGAGCGGGCGACTGGAGGACGGTGCATGCGGACGGGGCTCGTCCGGCTTACTGGCCCCGGCGCGTGTGGGACCTGCCCGGCGGATCGTTGCAGCGGCAGGCTTACTGCGAGCGGACGTGGTTCGTCGTGACGTCGGCGACGAGCCTGTCGCCGGCTCCGGAGACGAGCGTGCGCATCGATGCTGACCGTCCGTCCGCGCTTGACGAACGACGCCACCGCCCGCAGCACGCCGTCGGACTGATTGAGGCGAAGCTCGCGTTCAGCGTGATCGCGAGCGGAAAGCCTTTCATGCCTTCCGCGGTCTGCACGGGACCGAGGACGAGCATCGTCGCCGTCACGTCGGCGAGCCAGAGCATGGCGCCGGCGTGGACCACGCCGAACGGATTCTTGACGCCGGAATGGATGGGCATCTCCGACACGACGCGGTCGGCGGTCTGCTCGACGACGGTGAACTCGAGGCTCCCTTCGACCTTCATGGGGTGGCACTCCTTCCGGGCGCGTGAGGGTTGCGCGTACTCCAAGGGGAGATCGGTAGCATCCAACCGTCCAGCGAGGAATCGCCACCGGTCGACTCTTTCGCCTACGCCGGTCTCGCTGATACGGGATATCGGCGCGCGGGCGAACGAGACGGTGAAAGAAGCCGGAGACGTCATGTCTGACGATACGCAAAAGCGACGAGAAGGCGATTGCGGCGATGCGAGCGCTGATCGGCAAGCCGATCGGCTCGCCCTCGGTGGCGCCCGATCCGGTGAACCAGCCGATGATCCGGCACTGGGCGGCGGCGTTGGAGGACCACAACCCGGTCTACACCGATCCCGCGTTCGCCGCGGCGTCGCGCTTCGGCGGCATCGTCGCGCCGCCGCTGATGCTGCAGACGTGGACCATGCCGACGCCGAAGATCACGGGCATCGCCGAGCGCGGCGGCTCGCCGGTCGGAGGGCGTGCTCGAACCCGCTCACGCCGCTCGACGAGGCCGGGTTCATCGCCACCCTGGCGACCAACTCGGAGTTCGAGATCGTGCGCTATCTCCGCCTGGGCGAGGTCGTCACGTCGACGATGGTGATCGAATCGGTCTCCGACAAGAAGCAGACGCGCATCGGGCCCGGCCACTTCATCACCTGGGTGACGACCTATCGCGACGAGCAGGGCGAGGTCGTCGGCCGGCAGATGTTCCGCATCCTCAAGTTCAAGCCCGACCTGGAGGCGCTGCTGAAATGAGCGACCGCCTGGCTCCGACGACGACGCCCGACACGAAGTTCTTCTGGGACGCCCTGAAGGACGGCAAGCTGCTGATCCAGCGCTGCTCGGGTTGCGCGACCCTGCGCCATCCACCGCGACCGATGTGCCCGCGCTGCAACTCGCTCGCCTGGGACACGATCGAGTCGTGCGGGACGCGGCGTGGTCTACAGCTTCGTCCTGCCGCGCCACCCGCCGTGGCCGTGGTTCGACGGCACGTACATCGTCGCGCTGGTCGAGCTCGAGGAGGGAACCCGCATCGTGTCGAACCTGTGCGACGTCGACCCGGACGACGTGACCATCGGCATGCCGGTGCAGGCCTTCATCGAGCACTTCGACAACGGCGTGTCGCTGCCCCAGTTCCGCCCGCGGAGCGACGCCGTGATGACGAAGACGACGCTCGACTGGAACGCGATCCGGGTCGGCGACCCGATCACACCGATGACGATCGACGTGACCGCCACGGTGGTGGTCGCCGGCGCGATCGCGACGCGCGACTTCATGCCGGTGCACCACGACCGCGACTACGCCAACTCGCAGGGCTCGCCGAACATCTTCATGAACATCATGACCGACAACGGCTACTGCAGCCGCTTCCTGACGGACTGGGCCGGTCCCGAGGCGATGGTGCGGAAGATCGCGATCCGCCTCGGCGTGCCGGCGTACGCGGGCTCGATGCTCGAGTACACCGGGACGGTCACCGGCAAGTCGCGGCTCGACGGCGAGGGCATCGTCGAGGTCGAGTTCCGGGCGACCAACGATCAGGGCGATCACCTGTCGGGCACGGCCGTGATCGGCCTGCCGCTCGGCGAGGGCGGGATCGTGAGCCGGACGCTGCGCAACCGCGCCGCCATCGCCGGCATCGGCCAGACCGAGTTCTCCAAGGCGTCGGGCCGCAGCGAGCTGCAGCTCGCCTGCGAGGCGACCAAGGCCGCGCTCGACGACGCCGGCCTGTCATCCGCGCGACGTCGACGGGCTCGTCACGTTCACGATGGACTCCAGCGAGGAAGCCGAGGTGGCGCGCAACCTCGGCATCCCGACGCTGACGATGTTCACGCGCATCCCGTACGGCGGCGGCGCCGCGTGCGCCGTCGTGATGCAGGCGGCGATGGCGATGCGCCACCGGCGCCGCCGACGTCGTCGTCTGCTACCGCGCGCTTCAACGAGCGCTCCGGCATGCGCTTCGGCGGTCCGGGCATGGCGGCCGCGACGCTGCCGCCGTTCCTCGACATGTACGGACCCTACGGCCTGCTCTCGCCGGCGAGCTGGGTCGCGCTGCACGCGCGCCGCTACATGCACGAGTACGGCGTCACCAACGAGGACTTCGGCCGCATCTCGGTGGTCGACCGCAAGCACGCGGCGAACGAACCCCGCCGCGTGGTTCTACCAGCGGCCGATCACGCTCGAGGACCATCAGCAGCTCGCGCTGGATCGTCGAGCCGGTGCTGCGGCTGCTCGACTGCTGCCAGGAGAGCGACGGCGGCGTCGCGCTCGTCGTGACCACGCCCGAGCGCGCGCGCGATCTGCGCCAGCCTCCGGCGATGATCGTGGCGGCGGCGCAGGGCGCGGCCGACGACGGCGAGCTGATGACGAGCTACTACCGCCCGGAGATCACCGGCCTGCCGGAGATGGGCGTGGTCGCGAAGAAGCTGTGGACCGAGTCGGGCCTCGACCCCGCGCGACATCCAGACCGCGTTCCTCTACGACCACTTCACGCCGTTCGTGCTCGTGCAGCTCGAGGAGCTCGGCTTCTGCGGCCGCGGCGAGGCCGAAGGACTTCGCGACCATCGAGAACCTGTCGATCGGCGGGCGGCTTCCGATCAACACCAGCGGCGGCCTCCTCGGCGAGGCCTACATCCACGGCATGAACGGCATCACCGAAGCGGTGCGCCAGATCCGCGGCACGTCGTGCAACCAGGTGCCCGACGTCGAGCACGTGCTCGTCACCGCGGGCACCGGCTGTCCGACCAGCGGCCTCATCCTGGGACTCGCCTGGCGCCAGCCGTCTACCTCCCGCGCAACGCCGCATGTGTGAAGGGCGTGCCATGGCTCTCCCGGACCACCTCGGGCCGCTGATCGAGGTATTGCTGGGACGAGCCCGAGCTGACGCGCCGCCCGACGTCGCGCGGGAGGCGGGCGTCGATCTCGAGCAAGCCCGTCGTCTGTGGCGGGCACTCGGTTTCCCGCCGGTGCTCGACGATGCGCACGTGTTCACACCGCGCGGACGCGGCCGGGTTGGCGATCGTGCGGCGGCTGATCGAGCAGAACCGCATCGACGTGGCGGTGGTCGCAGCTCGCGCGCGTGATGGGACGGTCGCTCGCATCCTGCGGACGCGCAGGCCGCACCATCGGGGCAGGCGCGAGCTGCCGGTCGAAGTCGATCCGGCGATCGTGCCGGAGCTCGAGCGCTCGATCACGTACGTCTGGCGACGCACCTGCTCGCGGCCGTCATGCGCGGCGCGGCCGGATGCGACCTCGGAGACGCTCACCGTGGGATTCGCCGACATGGTGGGCTTCACGGCGTTGAGCCAGGCGCTCGATGCCGCCGACGTCGCGGCGATGGTCGATCGCTTCGAGGCGACGGCGTACGAGCACATATCCCGCAGCGCGGCGGCCGGGTCGTGAAGCTGATCGGCGACGAGGTGATGTTCGCGGCCGACGACACGTCGGCGGCGGCGGACATCGCGCTCGGGCTCGTCGAGGCGCACGCGAAGAACCCGGATCTGCCGGACATCCGCGTCGGGCTCGCGCACGGTCCCGCGTACTCGTGGGAGGGCGATCTCTTCGGCCCGACGGTGAACCTCGCGAGCCGGCTCGTGAACGTCGCGCGACCCGGCACCGTCCTCGTCTCGAGACGCTCGGCGCCGAGCTGGTCGCACGGTCCGATCTCGATCTCCGCCATCTGCGCGCGGTGCGCCCTGCAGGGCATCGGCCGCGTGCGGAGCTGGAGGTGGTCCGCCGAAAGGCCGCGGACAGAAGCGATGAGCATCGGGCTCGCGATCACGACACCCCTGCTGCTCGCGGGCCTCGATGGTGGTCTGGGGCTTGCTCTTCGCGACCGGTCTCCCGACCTGGCGTGCAGCTTGATCGCCAGCGCGGCCATGGTGTCTGGACTGCTCATGCTCGAGCGCGTCGCACCGCGTCCCGGAGGCTCGCGCCGCGCCAGCGGCCGGCACGCTGCGTTCGGACGTCGCCTTCACTGCGACGACGACGCTCGTCGCCCTCGTGATACCGTATGTCGTGTCGATCCCGCTCCGGACCCACGGGCGGGCCGGCGTCGCGCTCGGCACGGGGTCGCTCTGGCCGGCCGGCCTGCCGCGCACGGCGAGCGTCATCGTCTGCGTGCTCGTCGCGGACTTTCACGTCGTACTGGTGGCTTCCGGCTCCAGCACACGAGCGGCGCGAGCTGGCTCTGGCGGATCCACAGCGTGCACCACTCCTCACGCCACTTCGACCTCTGGATGGGCGGCCGGGTCCATCCGCTCGACGCGCCCGGTTTCACGACCGTCGGCTACGCGCTGCTCGCGCTCGTGGGCGCACCCGTGACGGCGATCGAGATCGCCGCCTATCTTCGCGTCGATGGTTGGCGCCGTCCATCACACGAGCGTCGACAGCGACTGCCGCGGGCTTTCAATCGCGTGATCCCCTTCGCGGACCACCCACATCGTGCGCCGCTGGATCCGGCCCCACGACGCCGGCAACTACGGCAACATCAACGACGCTCTTCGATCAGGCTCTTCGGCACGTACCGGCGCGCCGACGCCGCTGCAAAGCCGCGCCGCTCGGCTGCCTGGTCGCTCGCGCCCGACTATCCGCAGGGCGACTTCGCGTTCAGCTCGCAAGCCCGTTCGGTCGCCGCTGGGCACGCGGTCGCGGCGCCACCGCCGCGACAGCGCCACGACGACGAGCGCGTCGCCGCGATGTGAGCTACTGCGGACCCTGCTCGAGCGCGCCCTGCGAATGCGTCGTCGCCCAGCTTCTGGTTGAACTGGGTGTGTCGGCGACGTCGACCTCGGTCGAGCCGTGCCGGCCGCCGGCGTCTCGACTTTCGTATGGTACGCGATCGGAATCGCGCCGACCTTGCGCACGTCGGACTGCGCAATGCGTTGCCGGCTCGGCCGCGTCGCCGAAGAACTCGAGCTTCCGCGGCACGAGGTCGTCCTGCCGAGCCAGCAATACGTAACTGAACGAAGCATAC
>ERZ1370068.3750-contig-2851_pt1 | contig 33494 bp, 50 predicted proteins | sample MGYA00561227_ERZ1370068 | MGnify/ENA primary metagenome ERZ1370068 (study PRJEB38410, sample SAMEA6850437) | metagenome | study: Metagenomic assessment of the ecological functions of the soil: analysis of the soil microbiota associated with the...
CGCGGCACCCCGCTTTCCAGCCGCCACGCCGCCTGGAAACAAATTTGAGCAAATTCGTGCAGGTCGAGCGCGGTGTGCCAGCCGGGATTGAACTCGCGATTTCCATCCACGCCGACCCGAGCCGGCGCGTTCCCAAAGCGCGCTGAGGCCTTCAGCGCCGCCTGCATCTCGTCTGCGCGTCTGACGATGCCAACCTTGTCCTGCATCATCTCCTGCAAATCCTTTTGCACCTGGTAAGCGCCATGCGACCTGATTGAATTCGCGCTCAAATGGTTCCAGAGCGTCCCGTGTCGCCTTTGTCGACTTGCCGGGCATCGACTTCGCCTAACGAATTCTCTTGCGCGAATTTTGCCGCGAATTCGCCGGCGCGTTTCCCGAAAACCAGGAGGTCGGAAAGCGAATTCCCGCCCAGCCGATTGGCACCATTGATCCCCGCCGCGCATTCGCCGGCGGCAAACAGACCTGGGACGCGCGACATCTGGGTGTCGGCGTCGACCCGGATCCCGCCCATCACGTAATGCGTCGTCGGGCCGACCTCCATCGGCTCCTGCGGTGATGTCGATATCGGCCAGTTGTTTGAACTGGTGATACATGCTCGGCAGCTTCTTTTGATGTGTTCCTCGCCGTTCGGAATGCTTGCTCTTGATCCAGGCGATATCGAGAAAGACGCCGCCGTGCGGACTCCCTCGCCCAGCTTTGATCTCGCGCACGATGCAGCGCGCAACGTGATCGCGCGGTCAGCAGCTCCGGCGGGCGGCGCGCGTTCTTGTCGCCCTGACAGTAGCGCCAGCCTTCCTCTTCGTTGTCGGCCGTCTGCGCTTTGTAGTTCTCCGGGATGATCATCGAACATGAAGCGGCTGGCCTTCCTTGTTCGTCAGGATGCCGCCTTCCCCGCGCACGCCTTCGGTTACGAGGATGCCGCGCACGCTCGGCGGCCAGACCATGCCGGTGGGATGGAATTGGATGAACTCCATGTCGATCAATCGGCCCCGGCCTCGTAGCCTAAGCGAGTGACCGTCGCCGGTGTATTCCCAGCTGTTGCTCGTGATCTTGAAGGCGCGCCCGATGCCGCCGGTGGCGAGCGACGACGGCTTTCGGCGCGGAAGACCTTGAAGCGGCCGCGTTCGCGATCGTAGCCGAAGGCACCGCACCACTCGGCCATCCTGTTTCAGCAACGTCAGGACGGTGTGCTCCATGTGGACGTCGATGCCTTGGTGCACGCCGTGGTCCTGCAGCGTGCGGATCATCTCCAGCCCGGTGCGGTCGCCGACGTGCGCGAGGCGCGGATATTTGTGGCCGCCAAAATTCCGCTGCAGAATGCGGCCGTCTTCCGTGCGATCGAAGACCGCGCCCCACGCCTCGAGCTCGCGGACGCGAGCGGGCGCTTCCTTGGCGTGCAGCTCGGCCATGCGCCAATTGTTGACGTACTGGCCGCCGCGCATGGTGTCGGCGAAATGGACCTGCCAGTTGTCGCGGTCGTCCACGTTGGCGAGCGCGGCCGCGATGCCGCCCTCGGCCATGACGGTGTGCGCTTTGCCTAACAATGATTTGCAAACCATCCCGACCGTCACGCCCGCCGCCGAGGCTTCGATCGCCGCGCGCAGCCCAGCGCCGCCCGCGCCGATGACGAGGACGTCGTGGGTGAAAGTTTCGTAGTCGGACGAGAGCGGCGTTTAGAAGAATCGCCAGGTCGTGCCAGAGCGCCCGACCGCGCACGGCCGCACGTGAAGTGTCGGAGAACGCTACCCAGAACAAACTCATCCAGGCCCAGAGCATGTGCCGGCGGTTGAAGCAAGCCGACGCAGGCATAAGCCGCGATAACAAGTGGGTGATTTCGAGAACTGATCCGAGAAATCCACCGACGAGATGTCGCAGCGAGTGACAGCCAAAAGTGTAGCCTCGAAGCAGAACAACATTCACCGCCAGCACCAGCGTGCCGACGCCGATCCGAACGAGATCTCTGTCCGGTCGCCGGATCGGTGAACCACATCGCTTTCCAGACATCGTGCGCCAGGACGAGGATGAAGAGGAGCGCGAGATAGAGAGAAGTAGCGATGCACGTTCTGCATGATGAGCGGAAGGAACGCTCGCCGAGGTAAGTGCTGCGCGGCTCGCCGACAGTGCAGGCCGGCGGATCGGCCCAGAAGGCTTTGTAGTAGGCGCCGCGGTAATAATAACAGGTGAGCCGGAAAACCGCCCGGCGCCCAGAGGACGAGGAGGCGCCGGAGAAAGAGGAGCCAGGCGGGCCACCAAAGTGGTTTCGGGCCCGAACCAGCTGTGCGGCGAAGCGCCAAAATTTCCGGCGAGTAAAATGGCGAGAGGCAGGGGCCGAAATAATAATTCCGTCCCTGAAACGCCGCCCAGGTCGAATAAACGACGAACGGCGCCCAGAGCCCGAGAAACGATCGAGCGGCTGCGCCCACCAGACATCGGCGCGCATCGTCTGGCCAAACGAGCGGCGAGGAAGAGTCAATTCGGCTTGCGTCATCGTGGCGAACTCATGAACCGCTGGATTAGATAACGACGCGGCGATTGGCTTGATCAAGCTGGCGGCGCGTAACTCCGTCCGTTGACAACTGGGCCTCTGTCCCTGAATCCGCGAGGGCTCCACCGATTCAGGAGGCGGGCGCCTGGGAGGCGACAATCTTTCAGCGCGCGTCGCTCCCGCAACGGATCCCAAAACTGATGCAAGCGAAGCTGCCCGTAACTGACCTCGCCCGGCAGCTGCATGACCGCTCGCAACTGGTCGATCGCCGATCTTTTTCCCCCGCCCAGGCGTAGGTAACAGCGAGATACCAGCGACGAGGGCGCCATTGATCGAATCCTTGCTCACCGGCAAAAGCTCGACCGCTCTTCGCCTCTTCGTGAATCGCCTTTCTCGTTGCGCCTGAGGGCGGCGCTCGATCATCCAGAGGATGCAGTTAATTGGCCCTGGTCTGCCTATCCCGCAGATTCTTCGCACCTCAGCCCGCGCTCAGGCGCTGCACGCTCGGCTACCCGTCGCCTCGCATGCGCGCGACCAAACCCCGCACCAGGCGCGCGAAAAAACGACGCCCTGCTACTGGCGCCTTCATGCTCATGACATTGAGGGCCTGCGCGGCCCCTGCCGAATCGCGCTCAGTAGAGGGCCAGGTCGAGCCATTCATCAGCAAACCCGGTAGCAGCAAAGGAGGATCATCAGCCACGATCGCCTGATGACCGGCTGCAACGGCTGCGGGTCGGCTCTGTCCATGGAGATCGAGCGTCGCGCGGGCAATTCGGAGAGAGAGGCATCGTTAGGGCAATCGCGCTGGCGGATCGAGAATCGTCGCGGCTTCGGCAAACCGGCGCAGAAACTGATAGCTGCCCGCGAGCTGCTGCAAGGTGGTGACGTTGCGCGGGTCGAGCTCCAGGGCGCGGGCCAGGTTTCGCGTCGAGTCCTCCCATTTTCCCTCGCGCCACCGATGAAACCGGCCAGCCTGAAGATCAGCGGTTCGTTAGGCAAAGATTGGCGCGCGTGATCTCCACCTCGCCGCGCCTGCCCGTAGTCGAGGAAGCTGCAGTAGAGGTGCTCAGCCAGGGCGAGGTGCGTTTCTCCGCCTGGGCCCAGGCGCTGGGCCGTCCTAATCGCGGCCTCGGCCAGCGCGAGCCGGGCCGGCGGTGATCGGGCCCAACCAGATAAATCTGATCATGGACGCTGGCGAGTCGGCAATAGGCGAGGAAATATTTTTGGATCGGCAGACGGCTTTTTCGAGAAGGTCAGCCGCTGAACAGGTTATCCGTTCCTGGACGTTGAAAAACGGGAGGCAGAAATGAGGGGTCGGCGCGCAGAAAAAGCTCAGTATGATCGATCCGGAGGTCGGTGCCTCCTCGATCAGGAGCCTCCTGGGGCGAGAGCTGGGCCTCCAGTTGGGGCGGGCGTTCTTTTCCGCCAGCCGCTCTCCAAGGCAAAGATATTCGAGGTCGCGATCGAAGCGCCCGCCCACATGTGGATGTCGGTCCGGCATCGATGAGCTGGACATTCACCCGCACCCTTTGACCATCCCGTTGCACGGTTCCTTCCACGATGTGCGCGCCCAGGCCTGCCGATCGCGCGAAGATTCCTTTTCGCGCCGCTCGGATATTGTGTCGAGTACGGCTGATCACCTTCAGATCACGAACTTTGGCGAGGTCAGTGAGAATTTCGTCGTGTATCCTGTCGACTAACTGCGCATTGGCCTTGTCCTCGTCGTATTCAGAAACGGCAGCACGGCCACGCTCTTTTCCAGGATAACGGGCGCGGCGGACGTTTCGGGCCGCGTGAGTTCAGCGACAGCGTGTCCCCGGAGGGCGCGTCCAGGGTGCCAGAGCCAGTAGCCAGCCAATGCGATTCCCGCAATTAAGAGTCCCGTCCCGTCAACCACAACCTGCGGTGATCGGTCGTCTGTGGGACGTTGGCGACCGTCAGTCTTCTTGCCCGCTCAGTCGGAGATCAAAGATCCAACCGGAGCGCAAAGCTACTGGAAACCGAGGCGATGAGGACGACGAGAATTGCCGCACCTAACCGGGCAAAGATAGGCACCGTGCCAAACAGCTGCACTGTGGCGGTGAGGTACCGATCGTAGCTGATCGCGACTTGATAAACGCGGCGGCGTCTGAGCCTGAAAAAGTTCTCATGCCGACTCCCGGGAGCCAATCGTCGGCATCGTCGTTTACGCGTTTTGGAGAAACTCGTTTTTCATTGGCAGCCACTGCGCCGGAGCGAAGGCGGCCAGATTCAAGACGACCGCGATGAGGGCAAACAGATACAGACCCATCGCCAATCCAATGGAGAGGTGCATCACCAGAACGTTGAGAGCCACGTACGGTGCGTTGAATCCAGGATAAAAATTGGGTATCCCGTTTCGAGGAGACAAACGGCGATCCCGAGCGCGGCCAGCGCACACTGCGAGCCAACAACTCTGGCGCGATGAGATTGAAGGGCGGGCGGGTGAGCGTCGCCAGATACTGCTGCCGTTCCACCAATCGATCCTTACGGACTTTGAGATACCACCAAAAATAAATCAAGCAGATGCGAAGCTGAAGAACTCGGACGGTGAAACCCCAGCCGCTCGGGGATCCTGCAGCCTCGGCTTCCATAAGATTGAATCAACTGCGAATCGATCGAAGTGGAGCGATCATGAGATAGAACAAGCCGATGGTGGTGAAGGACGACGCCGAAGTTAGAAGTCCCCCACTCTTCACGCTTCGCAAAGATAAAGAAACCAGGCCATGACGGCGGCCAAGCGGGAGAAGAATCCGGCGAGAAGAAAACAGCCGGACAGAAGCCAAAAGCAGTTAGATACTCCCAAAGCACGACACCTGCTGGTTCAAATGGGCCCAATCGCCCGCTTGCAGACCAGCCAGCCGATGCGGGGAGTCCAGCTTGTCTCTGAAGAAAGGATGATTTCACCCAGGCCAGTTTGAGAAACCTGAAACGACTGCCTGAAAAAAATAGACCAGTCATTTCGAACGACCAGGTATAGAGAATGACCTGCAGACCAAGTCCGGTTCGAAGCAAGGTCAGCCAAAAACCATTGTCTGGTGGAGTATTAGCCCGCAGCTGCTCTCGCACTGGTGACATAACTTACCGGTCGGAGCGCGTCTGGAACCGAAATTGCAGGTATAGCGTAACCGTAGGATAATCTTACCGGCCTGAAACTCTGCCGGGGCCGGGAGATGCGCGGTCGCAAAATAGGCTCGCCCCGCGACGGCGTCATGATGTTCCCGTCGAATGGTATAGGCCAGACTTTGCACAATCGCTTCCCGCAGCGCCGGGCTTTTCAGATGCTGCAAGTTATCCAGGAGCGCTGCAATTCGATAGCCAGAGGCCGCATTACCCACATGAGGGAGGTCATAGGTGACTCGGCCATCGGAGTCACGCAGTTCGAAAATCAGTTTAGGATTCTCCGAGACAGTTGGCGCAAAGTACCGTAACCAAGCAATAATCCCGGCACAGTTTGCATAGGCGGCGATGGCTTGCCTGATCGGGTCGGACGGGAGTGCAGCTGTTTTCCAGGTGTGCGAGGGAGGCATGACTCCACTTCCAGAACTCGTGACCCATCCCAATTAAACATCGTCCGATCGCCCAAGAACTGGAAGCGAGGTCACCGGAGACTAACGACAAAGACAACAAGGAGGTGCAGCCCCAGCCAGCCGGCACAGAATTTTCTTCCGCCCGCAGTCACAAAGCAGGCGCGCTAAAATCTACTGATTCCTTCCGGAGGCGCCCGGGCTTATTTAGCCTATCCTCCACCGCATTAACGATCACGATCATTGATCTCACTGTTCAAGTGAAGGTGGCCAGTCCGGCTTTGGCCCTGACGTCGCAAGGATCACGCCCACGACGCCACCTCGCCCCACGGCGCAGATTGTGGCGCGGCTGGCGCAAGCCCAACCCCAATCTGAAAGGCGTGACCGGTGGTTCCATGATTTTCGGCTGCTCGATTTCACGCACCGAAGAAGTTTGACTTCCCACTAGCGTCTTCTTCGAAATTGTTGACGTAAAAGAGTTCATCTTTTTCCCTGCAGAAGCCGATCCCCCCCAGTGCGCCTCGATCTTCTCTTGCTCCTCATTTTTCTGCGGCAGGATGACGATTCCGCTCGGTGGTGCTTACAGCCAGTGAGCGCGAACACGGCGACGACAACGTGAGGACAATTGGGCTTTGTTTTCATAAACCTTTGATTTGGCTCCTGTTGAGCCTGGTGGCAAGCTAAATTCTAATCCCCGTTAGCCGGGCTCGGCCAGGTCGAGGTCGCGCTGGATGCGGCGGAGGGCTTCGTCGTTGATCGCTTGTGAATTTCGGAGGGCGATGATCGTCTGGCGCTCGATCTGCAGCGGCACCATGTTGCAGACGCTGGTAGATCGGTGTTGCCACTTCGCCGCTTGGGTTTCCGGTCTCCTGGCAACAGGCATTCAGCTCCTCGATGCGGTCACAGTATTCCGCCCGCACCCGCGCCATCACTTCCTCGGGAAATGTTCTTCGAGCGCCTTTTTTCGATGAAATCGACCGCGGCTTCGTTCGCCTGCAAACGCGCCCGGCGCTCCTCGCCGTCGATCACGCCATCGTCTTCCACGCCGAGTTTTCGGATCAGGATCGGAAGGGTCAGGCCTTGGAAAACCAGCGTCGTCAGGATGACGCAGAAGGTGAGAAAGAGGATGTAGCTCCGCCCGGGAAAAGGGTGTCGGTCGGCCAATACAATCGGGAGCGCAAACGCGGCCGCGAGCGAGACGACGCCGCGCATGCCCGCCCAGGCGATGAGCACGCTGTGTTGCCACGGCGGGACGGGATCGCGCTCCCGCATTTTCCGGCTCAGCCAGCGCGGCAGATAGGTGGCCGGAGAAAACCCAGGCGATCCGCACCAGACACGACGGTGGCGCTGATGAGGAAGCGCATAGATCGTCAGGCGCGACAACGGTTCCGGGCTCAAGGTTGCGCAGGATGCCGGGCAGTTGCAGCCCGATCATGATGAAGATGAAACCGTTGAGGAGAAAGGCGACCATCTCCCAAAGGCCTGCGCCTGGAGCCGGGATGCGCGCGGTAGAACGAGGTCGAATGCCACCCGAGTATAAACGCCCGCCGCGACCACTGCAAGCACGCCCGGAGACGTCAGAGGCGTTCGGCCAGAAAGGTAGGCGGCAAACGGGGTGAGCAAGCGAAATCGTGATTTGCACCTGGTGGATCGTCGAGACGCCGCTGCACCCACCGCATGACCACGCCGACGAGCAAGCCGAGAGCCGACCCCGCCGACACCGACCAGAACGAAACGGAGGCCGGCTCGCGCCTAACGAGAACTGCCCGGTCACCATGGCCGGCGACCGCGAATTGGTAAGCGACGAGCGCGGTGGCGTCGTTGACCAGACTCTCGCCTCCCAGCACCAGTCTGGATCCGCGCTGGGACACGCAGACGCTTCAGGATCGCTTCGGCCGCGACGGCGTCGGGCGGCGAGACGATCGCACCGAGAGCGAAGGCCGCCGCCCAGGCAAACCGGCGATGAAGGAGTGCGCGACCCATGCGACCACGACGGTCGTCATGAGCACCAGACCGATGGCGAGAAAAAGGATCGAGCGCAAGATTGCGCCGGAAATCCCGCCACGAGGTGAAGAGCGCCGCCGGATAAGAAGCAGTGGCGGAGAGAAGAAAAAGAGGACCAGGTTCGGATCGAGCCGGATGACTGGAAGAAACGGAACGAAGCTCAGGATCAATCCGCCGAGCACCAAGAACGACCGGATAAGGAACGGCCCACTTGTTGGCGACGATGACCAGTCCCGCCACCAGAACGAGCAGAAGCACGACGGGTTCGGCGTGGTGCATGGCGCAGGCGCCGGGCGTGCCTAACGAGGCAGATCCGCGCCAGTTTGGAAGCAACCGACCGAGCACGGGCGCGGTTCGCTTCAGCTGCGGCAGATGCTTTTCCGCCCAATGGCAGATGGCGTTCAAGGGCTCGATCAACGTCCGGCCGAGCGGGGTGAGGGGCGTATTCCACCTTGGGCGGGACGACCGGATGCACTTTGCGCGCAACGAGGCCGTCGCGCTCGAGACTCGCGCAATGTCTGGGTGAGCATCTTCTGCGAAATCCCGCCGATCTCGCGCTGGAGCGCGGCATAGCGCCGCGTCCCCGTGGCGAGGACATGAATGATCAGCGCCGTCCACTTGTCGGCGATCCGGCTGAGGACGACACGGGAAAGACAATGCGCGTTCATGACGGAAGCGCCTCGGGCACGATTGGACATGGACATTTTCTAGCGGAATCCGGCAACACACGCAATTGGAGAGTAACATTCCAGCAGGTAGGTATGGGCCCGGATGGATGGGGAAAACTAATCGAACTTGAGTGGCCATACTTTTCGCTTGGAAAAACAGAATTCATTTGATCACTCTCCTCCCCGACGCTTTCCCAAGCGGCCAGGTATCAACCTTCCGTTTTGGATTTTACGAAGGAGCACTCTTGTGGACGCAGCTAACATGAGCACGACCACAAGCAGGACGACCGGAGGAATGAAGGTTCTCGATTGTCGGCGGTGGCGGACGCGAACACGCGCTAGCCTGGAAACTTCGGCAATCCCCGCGAGTGGACGCGATTTTTGCGCACCGGGTAACGCCGGGACCGCGGAACTCGGAGAAAATGTCGCAGATCCAGCCTAACGATTCCGCCAGCCTCGTCCGGTTCGCGCAAGGAGAACCAGATCGGGCTAACTGTCGTCGGCCCAGATGACCCGCTGGCCGCGGGCCTGGTCGATGAATTTCAAAGGCGAACCTGCGCATTTTCGGTCCGACTAAATCCGCCGCGCGGCTCGAGGCGTCGAAGGTTTTTGCCAAGCAGCTGATGCGCAGCGCCGGCGTGCCGACCGCGATGGCCGGGGTTTTCGACGATAGCCGAAAGGCGTGCCGCTTCGCCCAGAAGCTGCGTTACCCGGCTCGTGATCAAGCCGACGGCCTCGCGGCCGGGAAAGGCGTTGTGATCGCGCTCGATGCGGCCGGCGCGACCGAAGCGATCACCGATATGATCGATCGGGGCCGCTTCGGCACCGCCGGCGCCCGGGTGTTGATCGAGGAATTTCTCGAAGGCTGGGAATGTTCGCTCCACGTGCTGGTGGCCGATGAGCGCTACCGAGTGCTGGGCACGGCCTGCGATCACAAGCGGCTGCTTGATGGAAACGAGGGACCGAACACCGGCGGGATGGGCGCCTACAGTCCGGCCGCCGCCTGGCATGACCGGCCTGGAAAAGCAGTTTGACAAGAAAATCATGCAGCCGCTTCTCCGCGGGTTGCGCGATGAAAAGATTCACTTTTCCGGGCTGCTCTTTCCCGGCCTGATGATCACCGGTCAGATCGCCCGCGTTTTGGAATTCAACTGCCGTTTTGGCGACCCCGAGACGCAAGTGATTTTGCCGCGCCTGAAGGGCGACCTGCTGCCGCTTCTCGAAGCGACGATCGACGGACGGATCGATGAAGTGAAAATCGAAATGGACGAACGCGCCGCCGTCACTGTTGTGATGGCTTCCGCCGGCTATCCGGGCAACGTCCAGGCGGGCAAGAAAATCACCGGGCTCGACGAGTGCGCGCGCATGGAAGGACGTGCACGTTTTCCATGCCGGGACACGCCGGGAAAACGGAGAAGTCGTGAGCAGCGGCGGCCGGGTTTTGTCGGTCACCGCGCTCGGCGACACGATCGCCGCCGCGCGGGATCTGGCTTACGCCGCCGTCGGCAAGATCCAGTTCGAAGGCTGCCACTTCCGGCGCGACATTGCTCTTGTCGCGGTTGAGGCTAACGTCGAGGCGACCGATGGTGCGTCTCGTTCTCAGCGCTAGCCTAACGATTCTTTTTCGTGTCGCGGCCCGCGGCCAGACGTCCTCCGCTTCGCCCGCGACGCCGCTCTCCTTCACCCGCGCCTCGCGCTTGAGACGCTCGACGCGGGCCGATCTGCAGCGCGCGATTCCGCTCATCCGGGACAACTATCGTCAATCCCGCGGCGCTCAATGCAACGGAGTTAGAACGGGCCACTCTCGCCGGCCTGTTTGACCGCCTCGGTCGCGGCATCATCCTGCTGCCAGCTCGCACCGGTGACGCGCCGATACCCGCGCCCTTTTTATCGCGAGATCATCGGCGGTCACGTGGGTTACCTGCGTCCAGGAGATTTGAGCCGGAGCCCAGCTCGAGGAACTGGATACGACGCTTCGCGGTTTCGCCGGGAAAAAAGTGGACGCGATCATTCTCGACCTGCGCGGCAGCGTGGAGACAAATGACTATGCGATGGCCGCGGACTTTGCAAAACGCTTTGTGCCGAAGGGTGAACCGCTCTTTGCCTGCGAGGGCCGGCGGCAAACCAGTGCGAGATTTCGTTTCCGATCAGGCTGCCACTCTACAATGGGCTGATCGTCCTGCTCGTTGATGGCGAGACCGCCGGAGCGACGGAAGTGCTCGCCGCCGTCCTGCGTTTTCACAACCACGCCATCATCATCGGACAAAGCACCGCCGGACGCGCGGTGGATTACTCCGACCTGTCTCTGCCGAGCGGCAAGATTCTCCGCGTCGCCGTGCGCCGAAGCGATTCTCCCCGACGAGCACTCTAGATACCCGAATGGCGTCTCGCCCGATCTTCCGGTAGCGCTGTCAGTCCCGGTGAAGCGACAGATTTTTCAGCAAAGCCTGACGAAAGGCATGGCGCCGTTTGTCTTCGAAACCGATCGGCCCCATCTCAATGAAGCGGCGCTCCTCGCCGGGACCAATCCCGAGATCGAAGCGGCGCAGGCGGCCCAGCAACGGCGCGCCCAGGGCGGGAGAAGCCCTCGGCGCTACATGATGCGGTTTTGCAGCGCGGGGTCGATCTCGTCACCTCAATCGAAGTCTACGAAAAGCAAACCAGCCCGGCGCCCTGACAATCACGCCCGTGCACCCTCTCGAAGAACGCGATTGGTTATCAATTTCAGAATCCGCACCTCCTCACCGAGGCGCTCACTCATCCGAGCGTCGCGCATGAAAACAGCGGCCGCAATTCGACAACCAGCGCCTCGAGTTCCTGGGCGACGCGGTCCTGCAGCTCGTCATCACCGAGCATCTCGTTCGCGCGTTACCGCGAAGCCGGAGAAGGCCGCCTGACGACCCGCCGGTCGCGCCTCGTCTCGCGCGAATCGCTCAAGGTGCGCGCGGCCAGCCTCGATCTCGGGCGCCACTTGTTGATGGGCCGCGGCGAAGAAGCGAGCGGCGGCCGGCGACGCGATTCCACGCTGGGCGACGCCTTCGAAGCGCTCCTCGGCGCGATTTATCTCGACAGCGATCTCGAAACGGTTCGCCGCTTCATTCTCGAGGAAATGAAGGACGACCTCGAGCAACTCGAAGAGGAGCCGCTGGAGGTCAATCCCAAGGGCCAGCTGCAGGAGTTGCTGCAGGCGATCTCACCTCGCAGCCCCTCCTATGAACTCCTCTCGCAGCACGGGCGCGAGCATGAAAGGGTTTTCCAGGTTCGGGTCGTCTGGGAAAATCAAGTGCTCGGTGCCGGCAGCGGCCGGAGCAAGAAGCAGGCGGAAAGCGCCGCCGCGCTGGCTGCGCTCAAAGACCAGCGTTGGATCAAGAGAAATTTGATCCCACTCTGCCCTAACGACATTGTAGCGGGGATTGACCCCGGTTCGGGTCGAAAGGGATATCATCGAGTCTGCGGCCTAAGCGCACAGCAGGTGATTCAACGCCTGCACTTCGCCTAACGACGTCGTCCAGGCAAAATGCCCGCCGATCGCGCGGCTGACAAAATCCTTGTCCGCGCGCGATCGCCGCTTCGAGCATCGTCGCCGAGCGCGAGACGGGCGGCGATCGCCGCGGAATAGGTGCATGCCGGTGCCGTGGGTGGATACGCCTCGACAAACGGCGCTGAAAATTCCGCCACCGCCGTTCCGTCCGACAGAAGCAGATCGGTCGCGCTCTCGCCGCCGAGATGGCCGCCCTTGAGCAGAAATCGCGTCCCGAATTCTTCTCGCCAAGTGGTCTCCCGCGACATGCATTTCGTCGAGGTTGCGTGACCGGTCGTCCGGTCAAAGCCGGCCGCTTCGGCCATGTTTGGCGTGACCAGGGTGGCATGCGGGAAAGAGCCGCTTGCGGTAGGTCTCGACCGCCGCCGGTTGAGCAAAGCGCGTCACCGCTGGTCGCAATCATCACCGGATCGACGATGAGCGGAATCTTCCGTGCCGGATCTTGCCGAGTCCGCCGCGACGGTTTCACACGATCTCCGGCCGAGTAAAGCAGCCCTGTCTTGATCGCGCGCGATCGGAAAATGGCCGAGGCACAAGCTCGATCTGCTCCCGCACATTCGCGCGCGTCGACGGCATCGATTCGCGAAACCTTTCCGGGCACTTCCGCGACCACACAGGTCACGGCGGTGAGCATAGACACCCAGGGCGCTGAAAGTTTTGAGGTCAGCTTGGAGACCCGCGCCGGCGCTGCAATCCGAGCCGGCAATCGTTAGGGCGACGGCTGTAGCGGCGGTCCGTGACCGCCGTGCTGCCTGATTCGCCATACGAGTTCGGCGGTCCGCACCGCCGCTCAACAACAGCGCCCGCGTTACGCCGCCGTCACTGCCAATCGCCTCGACCGGGCAACCTTCCATCGCTTCCTTGCAGAGAGCTTCTTCCTCGGGCGACTCGGGCTGCTTGTAGACGAAGGAATGGCCGCCATCGTCGTTCTCGCTTGAAATTGGCCGGCGCCGTTTCGCGGCAAAGATCGCAGTCGATGCACTGGTCATCGACGTAGAATTTCCCCTCTACGTTTTCGGAATATTTGTTTGCGACATCAGCCATAAAGCACTTCCGGGCGGGTTCGGCGCTCGAACGTAGGAAGATTCGCCGCGCACGCAATCATTTTTCCTCGTTGACGCGCACGCCAGGCAACCGCCAAATAACCGGCCAGCCCAACTAGTCAACTGCGCGTCGCTGGCTGCCTTCATGAAAACCGACACGTCGCAAGACGCTGCTTCTCGTTTCTGGTCGAGCTCGTGGTCTACAGCGTCCTTGGTCGTCGCTTATTTTTTCCTTGTCCTGCATCTCCTCGGCGACTGGCTGGAGCTGATCTTGACAAGCACACATTCAAGCTTCTACGCTCTGTCGTCTCGCGTCGGCTTGATCATCGGGCAGGCCGTTCCTCCTGGAATGGGTCACGACCTTCCTGCTTCCGCCTCATTGCGCGGCCGCTCAGAATGATCTTGCTCGCCATGCATTTCCCGATCTCGGGGACGGACATCAGTCCGGTTTATCCTGGTCGTCGTCGGTTTCTGATCGGAGTCATGGGCGGCTTCTTCGGCGTGGGCGGCAGCTTCATCGCCGGACCGGCGCTGCGAGCAGCGGGATGCACTGGAACTTCGCAGTCGGCACCGATCTCGCGCATATCGTCGGCAAGTCGGTGGTTGCAGCAAGGCGCCATCGCGCGCTGGGCAACGTTGATCTTACGCCTCGGCCTCATCATGGCGACTCGGCACCATGGGCGGCGCCGAGGTCGGCGCGCAGCTGATTCAAATGTTGAAGCGTGCCGGGAATGTGGACTTCGTCGTTAGCATCGTTTCCATCGTCATCTATTGCAGCATCTCCAGCTTTCATGGTGTGGGAGAGCTGCAAGACTCTCCGCTTGCAAATCGGAGACGAGGCCCGCTCAGACAGAATCGAGGAAAGACGAGTCCTCCTTTAGTCACGTTACCGATGCAATCCATCGCCTTCCGCTTTGGCCGATGGTCTCGCTCCCGACCTCGGGCGTGAAAGCGATCTCGCTCTGGATCATCGTTTTGGTCTCTTTCATCGGCGGACTTTTCAGCGGGTTTCTCGGGGGCGGCGCGGGCTACATCCGCATGCCGATGATGGTTTACGTTCTCGGCATTCCGACTCATCTCGCCGTTGGCACGGATCTGTTTGAGATCATTATCTCCGCGAGCTACGGCACGTTCAGTCACGCCATCAAAGGCAACGTCGATATCCTGATCGCCCTGGTCATGCACACTGGGGCGGCGATCGGCGCGCAGATCGGCGCGATCCTCACCCAGTATTTTGCCGGGCCCGAAAATCCGCCTCTTCTTCGTCCCGCTGCCGTTGATCGGGGCGGCCATCGTCATCTACACTTTGTTTACCGGACACAAACTCTAAACGCGCGATGCGCATCCTCATTTGCAGCGACGGCATTGGACCCGGCCGACAGCCCATCCGACCTCGGCGGGCTCATCGCGGGCCCCGGCCAGTCGCAGACCACTCTGCTCGGGATCGCCGAGGACGCAGCCGACGAAGAGCCACTGCGACGCGCGCTTGAAGACGAGGCGGAGCGGCTTCGCCAGCAGGGCGTTCTCCCGAATATCGTCGTGCGTTCCGGCGAGCCGATCCGCCAGATCCTGGCCGAGACGACACGCGAACGAATACGACCTCGTCATCATCGGCGCGCGGCGCAAAGGAAACGGCGGTCTGTATTGGCGGCCGGAGAAGACCTACGAAGTGATCAAGGCCGTTCCGCCGCCGGTGCTGGTCGCGATCGGCGCGATGCGACAACGATCAAGCGCATCCTCGTCTGCACCGGCGGGAAACGCTACATCGACGACGCGGTGCAGTTGGCGGGCGAAATCGCGAAATGCATCGGCGGCACGGTCACTCTTCTGCACGTTATGGCGGAACCGCCCGCAATCTATGCCGATCTCGTTAGGCTGGAGGAAGACGTGGACCGGCCTGCTCGCTTCAGATTCCGAGCTCGGACGCAACCTGCGCGGACAAAAGGAGAGCTTGGAAAAATGGGATTGAACGTGGAAGTGCGGATTCGCCACGGCCTCGCGCTCGATCAAATCTTCGCCGAAGTGCGCGAAGGCAAACACGACCTGATCGTGACCGGCACCTCTCAGGCGCGAGGCCCGCTCCGTCACTACATCATGGGGGACCTGACCCGTGGGATCTTGAATCGCGCCGATTGCCCGGTGCTTGTGGCTCGGGCCGGAAAAATCGTCGATCACGAAGACGCCGAAGGCGGATTTTTCCATCGGCTTCTGCACGGCTTCGAGCGCCCAAATCAGCCTAACGAGTAACGTCTCTCACCGCCTGGCTTGCATGGCCAAACTGCTGCCGTTATGGTGCGCTCGCCGTTCATGAATCCAAGAGCTTCCCGTTTCGATCTCGTTAGGCTTGGCCTCTTCTTTCCTCGTCGTCCTCGGTCTCGTCTTCCTCCCGGCGTGCGCAAACAAGAAGGGCGGCCAGACGCGCCGGCAGCACGGGCGATTACGTCACCGGCACTCCGTTGCCGGAGCGGCAGGAGGGCACTTCATTCTTCAGCGGCAACGTCCAGCGCGGCCAGTTTGCAGCCGATCTATTTCGACTTCGACAGCCAGACCATTCGCAGCTCTGAAAACGGCAAGATCCAGCAGGTCGCGGGATTCCTGCAACAGGGCTCCCGACAGATCATCATCGCCGGCTTCACCGATGAACGCGGGCACGGCGGAATACAATCGCGGTCTCGGCGAGCGCCGCGCGCAATCCGTCCGCGAGGCCTTGATCGCGATGGGTGCCGACGCCCAGAACATCCAGACCGTCAGCTTCGGCGCCGAGATGCCGGCCGATCCAGCCTCAAATGAAGAAGCCTGGGCGAAGAATCGCCGCGCCGAAATCGGCGTCGTGAAGTAGCGTTCAACCTGGGGACGTTGCTCTGCGGGCAACGCGGGTATGCGCGGCGCTGCGTGGAAGGTCTTCCTGCGGATGGTATTTGCCCCCGCGCCTTCAAGGGCGAAGCGTCTACGGCTTGGACGCCGGGTCGAGTAAACACAGTTCGAGCGGCCAGCGCGAATCTATCGCTACATGTCGGCAAACTCCGTCAGTCCCGCCTGTGGCTGATCGCGCATCTTTGGCGCGAATGGACCGTAGAAAGCTGGCGGTCGATTACGCCGGCTTCGGCGAAGCCACGGCCTAACGAATGGGATAACAACCGGCTAACGACAGCATGGCTGGGCCATTCTACCGTTTTGATCAACTTTTTTCGGCGTCACGATTCTGACTGATCCGGTGCTGCTCTCCCGAATCGGGGATTCCGCTTCCTTTCACCGCCATCGGGCCGAAGCGCCTGACGAAACCGGCGCTAACCGTGGACGAGCTGCCGGCGATCGATCTGATTCTGCTTTCCCACGCGCACTTTGATCACATCGATTGGCGAACGCTGCGGCGGTTCGACGCCCACTGCAGGTCGTGACCGCGTCGCAGACGCGGGATTTGTTACGCTGGACGCGTTTGCGCGAGATCGTCGAGCTGCGCTGGGGCGAAGAGATGAACGTGCGCACGTCGGCCGGCTCGCTTCTCGTTAGGTCATTTCAAGTTCGCCATTGGGGCGCAAGGCTCCAGACCGACCTGCACCGCGGCTACAACGGCTACGTCCTGAGCGAAACGGGCTCCGCGTCATTTTGCGGGCGATACTGCCCTAACGAACAGCTTCGCCAACCTGCGCGACAACCGGCCCTACGATCTCGCGATTATTGGCATCGGCGCCTATGACCCATGGATCCGTTCCCATTGCACGCCAGAGCAGGCGATCGCAATGGCAAACGCCGCTGGAGCGCGCTTCATCATGCCGGTCCATCATCAGACCTTCAAGTTGAGCTTCGAGCCGTTCCGCGAACCGATCGAGCGTTTCACTGCCGCGCTGGCGGACGAGCCCGAGCGCATCGCGCTACGCGAAATCGGCGGACGTTTGTGCTCTAGCGGCGCTCGACGACCGACGAAGCGGGTTTTGTAAAGACCACTCGTTAGGCACGGTGGACGCCCTGGCTCTGCCAGGCCGGGGGGCTTGCACGCACTTCAAAGCCGAAAGACGCTAAAAAAGAAGATGCGAGCTGTTGTCATTACTTCACATGGCGGCGTCGAGGGAATCAGCCTCCAGGAAACCGAAAACCGGCGCCGCCAGCCGCCAATCGTGTCCGGGCGGGTCCGCGCCGCGGGCCTGGAACCGGGCCGACATCATGCAACGAGAAGGGAATTATCCTCCCGCCGCCCGGCTACCCCGAGAACATTCCCGGCCCGAGTTCGCGGGTGAAGTCGAGTCGTTAGGCGGTGCCGTTTGCACCTGGGAAATCGGTGATCGCGTTTTCGGCATCACCGCGGAGGCGGCCAGGCGGAATTTGTCGTCGTGCCGGAGAGTAACCTCGCGCGCATTCCAGCGGAGCTTGGCTGGAACGACGCCGCGGCGATCCCCTGAGGTTTTCATCACGGCGCACGATGCGCTTTTTACCAGCGCCCAGTTGCAAATGGGCGAGCGGGTGCTGGTCCACGCCGCGGCGTCGGGCGTCGGCACCGCGGCGGTGCAGCTCGCCCATGCCGCAGGGCCATGGTCTATGGCAACGTCGCGCAGCGCTGACAAACTCGAGCAGGTGCGCGCGCTGGGGCTCGACGAAACCATCACGGTAAGCGATCTCGCCGCAACAGTTTGTCGAACGCGTGCGCAACCGACTGCCAATGCCGGCGTCGACGTCATTCTCGACCTAGTTGGAGGAGCCTATTTCCCGGCCTACCCAGGCGCTCGCCACGCGCGGACGCCTCATCTGCGTCGGGACAACCGGCGGCCGTAAATCTGAAATCGACCTGGGTCTTGTTCTACGGAAGCGGGCCACGATTGTCGGCACGGTGCTGCGTCCGCGATCGATCGAAGAAAAGGCGGAAGCCACGCGCCGATTTGCCGCTCATGTTTTGCCGCTCATCTCTCGCGGTCTCGTCCACCCGATCGTCGATCGCGTCTATCCAGTGGGAGAAGTGCGCACTGCGCACGAGTATCTCGCATCAAACCGCAGCTGCGGAAAAGTTGTCTTGGACTCTTCCGTCTAGCGGCATCAGCGATCGGTGGGGCGAGACTCTGTCGAGTCAGAGAGTGCACCCCGCCTTGGACAGGGTTGCGCCGCCAGACCCCACCGCGGGCTTCCAATACTGGCGAAGGCATGCGGAGCTCCGCCTCGCGTTCCCACCGCTGGGAAATGGCACCCTAGCTGCTTTCTAGTACTATGGCAAAGTTCCTAAATACGAGCGCCGCGAACTACTATCTCGAGGAGATCATTCGCCTCGCGCACGATCGGCTCATCTTGATCAGCCCATTCCTGAAGCTGAACGACCGGGTCAAAGAACTCCTCGCAGACAAGAACCGGCTCAAGATCGACATCCGCGTCATCTACGGCAAAACGAGCTCCAGCCTGAGGAAATCAACTGGCTGTGCGCACTCAAATTTGTCCGCACCAGCTTCTGCAAAAATCTCCAGGCCAAATGCTACCTCAACGAGGAACTCTGTATCGTCACGAGCCTCGATCTCTACGAATTCAACCAGGTCAACAACAATGAAATGGGCATCCTTATCTCGCGCGCGGAAGACGCCGAACTCTTCCAACATGCCGCCGACGAAGCCCAGCGTATCATCCGGATCAGCGACGAAGTGCGGATGAGTTTCGAGAAAGTAAAGCGCATGAGTGAAGAGAACGCCCCAACGGCGTGGAAGAAACGGAAGGCGCGGGCAAACTCAGCACTTCGCGGCTCGCGAAAAGCTCGGGCTTAGAACACAGGAATTGACTGATCACTTGGTGCATCTCGGCGCCATCGAGATCAGCGAAGGCCAAAAACAAATCACGCCGCCTCGGCCGCCGGCTCGGCGGCGAGTTGCGAGTCAGTGCGCGCTTCGGACCTTATTTCTTGTGGCCGGAGGCTCTGCCCCTAAACGGAGGTTGATCCAACGCAGGGCCGCCGGCTAGACCTGATCCTCGGCGGATTCCGGGACCGCCTTCTCCGCGGCCTGGAAACCGATCTTAGAGTGGGTGCCGTCGCAAAACGGTTTGGTCGTCGACGCGCCACAAGCGGCAAAGTGCCATGCGCTTTTCCGCCGGATAAACGTTGCCATCCGCATCCCTTAGTTCGACCTCGCCCTTCACGATGTAGGGTCCGTTTTTGATGGTTTCAATGGTTGCTTCAGCCATAGATTGTCCCCTTTCGCTGCTTAACGATTTGTAAAAGTGAAGCGCAAGGCCTGGTGCAAACGCGCCGGCAGTGCTGGCAGGTTGCGACGCTCGATTAAAAGGTGATCACGCCCGCCAGCTCCTTGAAAATGTAGTTTTTATTCACCGCGCCCTGCAGGTAATGCTCACCGCTGCTCCCGCCCGTGCCGACCCGGCTGCCGATCATGCGCCGGACCATTTGCAGATGGCGATAACGAAAATTCGCGAGCTGTTCGTCGATCTCGATGAGCGCGTTGAAGAAGCGCAAATGGGAGCCGGAAAAGCGGCTCGTCGCGATAGAGCATGATGAAGAGCGCCGCGCGCAAGGCAGTTGGCCGAAAAGCGCCCCAGCCGGTTTTGAAAAAGATATCGTCGAACCTGCCGAGCAAGTCGGATTTTTCGTCCCGTTCGGAAAGGCTCTGCTCGTAGAGAGCACGATAGCGGTTCCAGAACGGGGAATGATCTGCCGCATCGGAATCACCAGGCACAATTTCCCAGCCCTGCCAGAATTGCTCTTCGAAGAATGGCATCCGCTCCAGCCAGTTCTCGACCAATCTGCAGCAGGCTCGGCTTCTCTTCGAACCGGCTGATCTCGGCGAAGTCCTTTTCGTTAAAGCCGCCGAACTGGGTGTGCTTGTAGTAATCGGGTCGGTAACGGTTTTCCGCTTGCAGCCCTAACGACGCTTCGATTTTGCGGAATTGCTTGCTCTGGAATCCGGAGGCGCCATGGAGCAGCTCGCGAAACTCGAGAAAGTCGAGCGGGGTCATCGTCTCGAGCACGTCGACCTGGTGATTGAGCAATTTCCAGATCTCGACCACCCGCTTGAGACGATGGACGACAACGCTCATGTCCGGCCTGTCGTCGTCCGCCGCCGGCTTGCTCAGCACTTCCTTGCAGGCGGTGATCTCGTGCAGGATCTGCCTGAACCAAAGTTCGTACGCCTGGTGGATGATGATGAAGAGCATCTCATCGTGCGCCACCAGCTTTCCCTCCCGCAGGCTGAGCGGTTTTTGTAACTCGAGCAGGCGCTCAATCCCGAGGTAATCGCCGTAATATTGGGTCGGGCGTTCGCGATTGATGGGACACTCCATGGCCAGGCAGTCTCGCGCAAAGGACGGCGACGAGTCAATGCGACCATAAAAGCGACAAGCAGAAATTCCTCACCCAAAGTCCTCAAAGGAGCAGGATGGGAGATTGATCGGACAATCTGGGATTTCGTTGGTGGTCTTTGTTTCGAAGGCGCCCAACCGAGCTGAACCGCAAGGGCGGCTTCTCATCGCCGCCGTCGACCGAAGGAATAACCGCGATGGGTTCGACCGCCGCCGATGGCGCGCTTGCCTCCACTGGCCGACTCCGGCTCGAAGAGCACGGTATAAATGTAGGGAAAGCTCTCGAGCTTGAGCCGCGGAATCTTTTGCCCAATAAAACGCTCGATCGCCTGCAACGCCGGCAGCTCACCGCCATTCATCAAGGTAAACGCGTCGCCAACGTTTTGCGCACGGCCGGTCCGGCCGATGCGGTGCACGTAATCCTCCGGATGCTCCGGCACATCGTAATTGATCACGTGGCTTGACCCCGGCGATGTCGATGCCGCGGGCGGCGATATCGGTCGCGACCATCACTTCGTATTTGCCAGACTTAAAGCCCTCGAGCGCCTCGACCCGTTCCCGTTGGGTCCGATTCGAGTGCAACACCGCGACCGAGTGCCGCGCCTGTTTGAGCTGCGATGCGATGCGGTCGGCGCCGTGCTTGGTGCGGGAGAAAATCAGCGCGCTGTCGAAATTGGTGCGCTCAAGCAGCGCCATAAGCAGATCGAATTTCTGTTCCGCCGCGACCGGATAAACCGCATGCGTGACAGTCTCGGCCGGGGACCGTCGGACGCCGATTTCCACCAACTCCGGCTCCTGCAGCACCCAGGCGGCCAGCCGCTCGATCTCTGGTGGCAAGGTCGCCGAGAAGAAGAGTGTCTGCCGGTCGGTGGAAATCTGTTCAACGATCCGCCGCAACGTCGGGCAGGAAACCCATGTCGAGCATGCGATCGACTTCATCGAGGACGAGGATATTCACCGTGGCGACATGTGCATCGAGCCCTGCTCGAGCAGATCGAGCAGCCGCCCGGGCGTCGCGCAGACGATGTCGGTGCCGCTGGGCCGCTTCGTCCTTCTGCTTCCCGTAGCCCACGCCGCCGTGCACCACGGACGACGCGCAGATCGGTGAAGCGCCCGTAATCCCGAAATGCCGTCTCGACTTGTGCCGCGAGCTCGCGCGTCGGCTCGAGCACGAGACAGCGAAAGGTGCCGTGCTTGGCGAGCAGTGTCATGAATCGGCAGAGCGAAAGCCGCCGTCTTGCCGGTGCCGGTTTGCGCAGTGCCGATTAAATCCTTGCCGGCAAGAATGATTGGAAATGCGCGGAGCTGGATCGGCGTTGGCTCGGAGAAACCCATCGCCTGTGTTCCCCGCACGACTTCCGGGGAAAGCCCGAAGTTGTTGAAAGACACAGGTGTGAACAGTAGATCGGTTAGGCCGGGAAGCAATGTTACTTCTGCCTTTGCGCATCCCTTTGCTTTCGCGCAGAATGACCAGGCATGGATCCAGAAAGCGCTGCGGATTTTGTTCTCGCCGATACGCACAATCGCCTACCCGAAAACCTTGAGGCGCTGGCGGAAGGCGCAGACGAAATCTGGCATCTCGGCGATGTCTGCTCGCCCAGTTTGCTCTTGAGACTGGAAAACGTCGGACCGCCGGTGACGCTGGTGCGCGGCAACTCTGACAGCAATTTCGAGTGGCCGCTCGTCGTGGATTTGAAACGAAAGGGCGTCCGCTTTCGCCTCGTCCACATTCCGCCAGCGCGCGTGCCAGAGAACGTCGATGTCCTTCTACACGCCCACACTCACGTCCCGCGCAACGAGCGCAAAGATGGCGTGCTCTACCTTAATCCCGGCTGCGTCACGCATCCCAAAGATGGCGCGCGGCCCAGTGTTGCGAAGCTCGAGATCGCAGAGGACGGGAAGATAGGCTGGCGCCTAACAATGCTTCGTTAGGATGAACAGCTACTCGGCGTTAGGCCTGCTTTTCATCGCCACTCTTTATGGTCTGCTTTTCCGCATGCTTTGGACGCCGGGCCGGCAGCAGACAGGGACGTCTGTGATCAGCGCGAGACTGCGAAGAACGCGTTTCAAAGCACGAAGGTGACCGATCCCCGCGATGTTCGAGCCAATCTCGGCGAACGTTACCCGCTCGAGGCTGAACTGCCAGATCGTCGTCGTGGTGGCGATGACGAGGAGCAGGTAAACGATGGCTTCAATCAGGCCGCGCTCTTTTTGCTCCGACTGGATGAGCAGTTGGTAGGTGCTTTCTTCGCGCACTAATGTGGTGTGAGGTGTGCTTTGTCATGGTGTCCTTTCTTGAACACCAGGGCCTTATGCAATCGTTATGCCACGCGATTGGCCAAATTGTAAAACACTGACGGAAATACGTTTATGAGACGAAGTTAAGGTCCGCCAGTCCCGGCGAGTGTGTCGCGGGCGGGATGAGACGGTGCCAAAAACGGGACGTCGGTGGGACGAGACTCCGTCGAGCCGGGGAAAACGCGCTACTCTTTCGCGTCCGCTTCCTTCTCGTTAGGCACGCTCTTCTTCGCTTTGCCCGCCTGCTTGGCGTCCCTGCGGAACTCGCTTCGCCTTTTTCGCGCTCGCGCACCGTTTCTTCGATCGTCACCTCGGCTGCATCCACCCACTCGAGAAACGCAACGGCCGCCGAATCGCTCTTGCGCTGGCCGAGTTTGATGATGCGGGTGTAGCCGCCCTTGCGGCTCTGCGCTGCGCGGCGCGATGTCGTCGAACAATTTCTTAACCGCGTCCTTCTGCCGCAGCACCGCGAGCGCCGTGCGGCGCGCGTGGAGCGAGCCGTTTTGCCTAAGCGTCACCATCTTTTCCGCCAGCGGACGGACCGCCTTCGCCTTGGCCAGAGTGGTCTTTGATCCGCTGATGCTCGATCAGACTGCAAACCTGATTCGCCAGCAGCGCTTTCCGGTGTTCCGCGGTGCGCCCCAAGTTTGACGGTTTTCTTTTGATGTCTCATAGCTGCTTCTCCCGCGAGCAATTCTGTGCCTAACGAGCTTACTTCTCTCCGTCCGCGCCATTGGCGCCGTCGCCACCGCTGAGCCGGAATCTCGACCAGGCCGGGATCGAACTTCATGCCCGAGACCGAGGCCGAGCTGTTGCAGCTTGTCCTTGATTTCGTTGAGCGATTTCTTGCCGAAGTTGCGATACTTGAGCATCTCCGCCTCGGTCTTCTGCGCGAGCTGACCGACGGTCGTGATATTCGCGTTGTTCAGGCAATTCGCCGCGCGCACGCTGAGCTCGATCTCGTTTACGCTCATGTTGAGCAGCTTCTTCAGCTTCATGTTTTCCTCGCTCACGCCCGCCGGCGTTTCGTCGAATTCGATCACGTCTTCGTTGAAGTTGACGAAGACATCGAGGTGATGGCGCAGGATCGCGGAAGCCTGGAGCAGCGCGTCGTCCGGCGTGAGGCGGCCGTCGGTCCACACCTCGAGAATGAGTTTGTCGTAGTCGGTGCGCTGACCGACGCGGGTGTTTTCGACCGCGTATTTCACCCGGGTTACCGGCGAAAAGATGGAATCGATCGGGATGAGGCCGATCGGTTGATCGGGCCGCTTGTTTTCGTCGCCCAGTGGCAAAGCCGCGGCCGACGCGCACGTCGAGCTCGGCTTCGAACTTATGCTTCTTGTCGAGCGTGCAGATGAGCTGTTTCGGGATTCGAGGCACTTCGTAGCCCTGGACGAGCTGGATGTCGCCGGCGGTTACGGTCGCCTTCCTTGTTCACATTGAGCGAAAGCTTGCGCGGCTTCGTGATCGGCGGCTTTGAATTTTACCCGCTTCAGGTTGAGCACGATGTCGGTCACGTCCTCGACCACCGCCGGGCAGCGTGGCGAATTCGTGCTGCGCGCCGGTGATTTTCACCGCGGTGATGGCGGCGCCTTCGAGCGAGGAAAGGAGGACACGGCGGAGCGAATTTCCGACCGTGTGTCCGTAGCCGGCCTCGAAGGGTTCGGCGACGAACTTGGCGTAGGTTTCAGTGGCATGACGCTCTCGTCCTTGACGAGGGTCTTCGGCATTTCAAAACGACCGTAACGAACTGACATAGGATTTATGAGCGATTGAGGAGTGAATGATTAAGCGAGTTGTGCGAAGACAAATCACCCGATCACTTCGCTCAATCGTTAAATACCTAACGCCGGGTTCCCCTGGCGAGCGCGGTTTCGCGTCCAGCGACGGAAACCCAGGGACCAACGGCGCAACGTTTAAAAACTCGCTGCAGGACGGGGAATGAACACCATCGCGGCCAGTTTGGTAAGCGGCACTGCGTGTTGCTCCGAACGGCGGATTAATCGTTCGCCGCCACGCGGGCTCAGAGCGATCAGCTCCCACGCGCTCGCCGCTTACCTTTGCAACTGCCCGGCGATTCTCTGCTGAGGGCGGACTGGAGCTTGGCCACAGTCGCTTGCAATTCGCTCTGCTGGGCCGCTGCGGCTCGCAGTTGCGCGACGCTCGCCTCAGCTCCTGCAGCTTTGCGGTGCTCTTTGAGAAACTCGTTGAGCAACATCGCGTTCACCGCTTCGTAGCGCACGGTGTAGGGCTTGCCTTGGTCGTCGCGCGCCACCAGGTCGGGATTCACCTTTTCCACTTGCTCAGCCACGAGGCCGAACTGCGGGATGCCTTCGGGATCAAGCTCGTGCTTGTAGCGGAAGGTGACTGGCTTGAGCGCGAGGATCGCTTCACTTGCCTTTTCCATCGGCTGGATCGCTTCTTTGTAACGCGCCGAGGAAGTGATGGTCCCGAGGCGACCTGCCGAGTCGACCATCACTGTCACTCCTCCGGCCACCGTCGCTCGCCTCGAATGCCGGTGATAAAGGTGGCGGTTTGGGTGCCAGCTTTGCCAATGCGAATCGTGTTGGATTCGCCCCGGCGCCCAGCGCCCCGATGTGGATGCTGTTGCTCCCCGTGGTCAGGTTGCTCCCGGCCGATACCCCCAGGGCAATGTTACTGCTCCCGGTCGTGTTGTTAAAGAGGGCGCTCTCGCCGCAGGCGGTGCTGTTGGTCCCGGTCGTATTGTTCACGCAGTGCCTGATAACCGTCGGCCGTGTTATTGCTCGCGGTGGTGTTATGAAAGAGCGCCCCACGCCCATTGGCCGTGTTGCTGCTCCCGATGGTGTTGTTAAAGAGCGCATTATAACCACTGGCCATATTGCTGTTGCCCGTGGTGTTACTCGAGAGCGCTGCAAAACCGTTGGCCGTGTTGGAGCTGCCGGTGGTGTTGCTAAGGAGCGCTCAAGACCGTTGGCCGTGTTGGAGTTGCCGGTGGTGTTGCTAAAGAGCGCTTCAAAACCGTTGGCTGTGTTGTTGCTCCCGGTGGTGTTGCTATGAGCGCATCAACACCGTTGGCCGTGTTGAAGCTGCCGGTGGTGTTGTTCTGGAGCGCGGAATGCGCCGTTGGCTGTATTGTTGGCACCGGTGGTGTTGCTAAAGAGCGCTTCAAGACCGTTGGCCGTGTTGTTAGTGCCAGTGGTGTTGCTAAAGAGCGCTTCAAACCCGTTGGCCGTGTTGTTGCTGCCAGTGGTGTTGCTATCGAGCGCCTCAGCACCGTTGGCCGTGTTATAGTTGCCGGTGGTGTTCATAGAGCGCCTCAACGCCGTTGGCCGGTGTTAAAGCTGCCGGTGGTGTTGCTAAAGAGCGCATAGATACCGTTGGCCGTATTGTCAGTGCCAGTGGTATTGCTAAACAGCGCTTCAAAACCAGTCGCCGTGTTCTGAAAACCGGTGGTGTTGCTCAAGAGCGCCTGAGAACCGATGGCCGTGTTCCGAAAGCCGGTGGTGTTGCTAAAGAGGGCTTCAAAACCGATGGCCGTGTTATCGTGCCCGCTTGTGCGGCTGAAGGCGCAGCAGCACCGTCCGCGGTGTTGAAGTTCGCATAGCCTCCGTCCGGTGGTGGATCGACCGCTGCGCTGTCGGCGAGAGCGCAAACGATACAAGAAGGAGCGGGATGACGAGAATATCGCGCCGCCACGACCAATGGTTAAGGGAGTTTTTGATCGAATCAGATGTTTCCATAATTCTTTCCAGGTTGTGACGTTTGTCCGGCTCGTCGTTTTTCCGCACCGGCATAAATGTGCTTCTACCTCCTAAAGCGGAAATCCCGCCTGGAACCCACCACGACTGCGCGAGATATTTTTAAACAGCCGCCGTCCATCCGTTCCAGCCAGCAAGTTTCTTCACAACCGCGGATTACACGGATGACACGGATAAGGCAAAACAAGAGAGGCGACCGACAGAATATGCGACTTTACCGGCTCAGGTAGTCTCGTTGCCCATCCGTGCCATCCGCGTGATCCGTGGTTCAGGTTCAGCTTTACTGATTAGTGATGGCCATTCGCGATGCAGTGTTGCCCAGTTCGAGTTGCGCACTCAACAGGATCAACTCCGAAAGTCTCGGAGTCGCCTCACATCGCTTAGACGTGCCGTGTGGCTAGGGCAGGCCCTGCGTCATCGAGAACAACGTTCAGCGCACCGCTGGTAAAAGCGAGCGTGAATTGCAATGGACGTGTGTTCATAGAGTGAAGCGATGCGGAACGCCGGCCAGCGCTTGGCTGCAGCGGGCCTGGTTAGGCAATGCGGATTATTCGGATCAGTGTTTAGCCAAGAAATTGGCAGTTGCTTGTCCGCATCTTTCTGGATCCTCAATCCACATATCATGTGTCGCGCCGGGGATGGTGACCTGTTCCGCATTAGGCAGCAGGTGATTCAACGCGCCGTTGATCATTCGCAGCGGAGCTAAAGTTTTCTCGCCAGTGAGCAACAATATCGGAAGCTTGAGGCTTCTTACAGCGTCGCGGCTCAGCATGGGGAACGCATCGCGCGATGTGGTGAGAGCCTTCCATTCCCGAATGTTGTCCATGAGGGACTGCCTGAACTCCGCCGGCGCCTGATCGTATGATCCTTTGCCGGCGAAATAATCGCACGCGATCCGCAGCGCCGTCTCTGAGTTATCTCGTCGACATGCTTCCCCGCGGGTCTCCACATCGTTTCCATAAATTTGTCCAGTTCGGCCTGTCCTCCCGTAATTTCGGGCAGCCATCCCAAAATAGGCGGCTCCGCCAGTGTCAAACTGCGCACCCGCTCGGGATGTTCCGTCGCAAAGAACAGCGCCGTGAGGGCGCCATAGGAGTAGCCGACCATATGGACGCGCTCCAGTTTGAGCGCGTCGAGCAGTGCGGCGAGGTCCCGAGCTTCAACAATCGCTGAGTGATCGGGCGGAATCTCGGCGTTGTTATTGGGATAGTTGTAGCGCCTGCTATAGGCGATCACCCGGTAGTGGCTGCTGATAGGTCCGATCTGCGGGTTCCACTCCCGATAGTCGCCGAGCCCGCCATGAATCAGAACTACCGGAATGCCGCGGCCGTTTTCGAGGTAATGAAGCTCCACCCCGTTGACGCGAACGTTTTTTAACAAAGCCGCAAATCGTTCTCGGTCGGCTTCTTGCGCGGCGAGCGCCGTCGACAGAAACAAAAGCAGGATCAGGGAGCCCATTAGTCCGCGCGTGTGTAGCTTCATGTTCATCATAACCGCTCTCTCCCGCTTGACTTTCACGCAGCCATATCAACGAGAACAAGGTCAGCCATGGCTACCAAGACCGAGCGTCAAATGTGGTGGAAATAATCTAGTGCACCGCAGGCGCGGTGGAGGGCTCTTCATTTGAGATGTCTACGACGCAACGCCATTGCTCATCCGCGTCCCGGCGCCAGACTGATATTCCTCTAAGATGCAGCGTAGTCGTTGTGCCGTTGGGCCCAGGAACAGTGAGCTCGTCAGTGCCGCGCATGTAGGCGAGCTTGCCATCGGGCGAGAATACCGGCTTTTCCGACACCCAGTGGATCTTGAAGCCTGGCGTCTTTAGACTGGCTTCGACATAGGCGCGAATCGCCGGCTTGCCCTCGAGCACAGGCTGTCCGGGAAAGATGAGGACCGCATCGTCGCTCCAATAGGAGACAATCTTGTCAACATCTTTACCGGCAGACGCAAGGTCGGCCCACTCAGCGTCCTGATGCAATAACTTGGCCTGCTCCATCACAGGATCAAAACGGTGACGGAGCAGCTTACAAGTATGAGGAGATAAGCCAACAGAATCGACCGGCGTGATATTGACAAAATGGTTTTCACGAGGTCTAACTCGGAATCATAAGCCGGGATCGCCGATAAAAACCGTTGTCTTGCCGGTGTCGTTCTCAAACACCTCGGTCGATGTCAAGAGGCCCCTCAAAGTGTCACCGGAAATGACGACTCGGATCTGGATACGGTTGTTTTCCCGAACAATATCATCCGCATTGAGGTCGAAGGACATCATCTTGCCTGGTTCGATGACCTGCCGGACTAATTGTCCAAGGACAGCGCCTTCGCTGTCGAGAACCGTCCAGTCGATAATTATGGCCCTGGTTCCGGTGTTGGCTGCCGTCACCCGAGCGGTCTGGCCAAAAGTAATGCCGACCGGGCGATAGATATCAATAAATGCTTGAGTCTTGGTTGCGCCGAGCGCGAGAAAGGCCAGCAGAATGGCGATGAGTATTGATGGTGTGGTTCGTGTTTTCATAATTTTTCTTTCGTAGGTTGTGACATCTATCCGGCGCGTCTTCTTTTCGCGCCGGCATAAATGTGCTTCTACCTCCTAAAGCGGAAGCCGCAGCCCAAACCCACCATTTCGGCAGGAAAATTTCCTGCGCGTGCAGTGCAACGACTAGCAAGGAGCCGCTGAAAGCGTTAAAATAATGCGTTCTCGACCGGCACGATCCATCGCATTAAACTGGAGTGCGTATGGCGGCGGCCTCATCAGCGCAACAACAGGTCACGCAGCTTCTCGTGGACTGGAGCAGCGGAGACACGGCCGCGCTCGATAAGCTGATTCCGCTGGTGCAGCCCGAACTGCATCGCCTGGCGCACTATTATATGAGCCGCGAAGGAGAGGGGCACACCTTGCAAACCACCGCGCTCGTCAACGAGGCGTATCTTCAGTTTGTCGGACAAGACACATCCGCGCTGGCAAAATCGGCCACACTTTTTCGCCGTCGCCGCGCAACTCATGCGACGCATCATGGTCGATCACGCGCGCCAGCGCCATGCGCTCAAACGCGGCGGCGCAGCGCAGAAGGTGACGCTGGACGAGGCAGCGCTGGTAACGGAGACGCGGGCGGCGGAATTGCTCGCGCTGGATGAGGCGCTGGAAAATCTCGCCGCCTTCGATCCGCGCATGAGCAAGATCGTCGAGATGCGCTATTTCGGCGGACTGAGTAACGAGGAGATCGCGGAGGTGCTGAAGATACATCCCAACACGGTGATGCGAGACTGGAGTGCAGCGAAAGCATGGCTTTACGCCGCGCTGAGCGAAGAGTGTTAATGGAACCTGGGCGCTGGGTTCGAATCACTGACATCTATCATGCGACCATCGCGCGTCCACCGGAAGAGCGCGCCTCGTTTCTCGGCGAAGAATGCCACGGCGACGAGAGCTTGCGCAAACAAGTTGAGGCGATGGTCAAGTCTCACGAACGATCGGGTGATTTTATCGAGTCGCCGGCCTTCGCTGTCGCCCCCGAACTTCTGATTGACGAGCCGTCGGGCGATTTGATCGGGCAATTGATCGGTCACTACCGGATTGAATCATTGCTCGGCGTGGGCGGGATGGGCGAGGTCTATCTGGCGCGAGACGAGCGACTCGGGCGCAAGGTTGCGCTTAAGCTTCTCCCAGAGCGCTTTGATCGCCGACGAGACTCAACTGAGCCGTTTCGAGCATGAAGCGCGCTCTGCTTCGGCCTTGAATCATCCAAACATTCTGACGGTTTACGAGATCGGCGCGGAAGGAAACCGACACTTCATCGCCACCGAGTTCATCGAAGGTATAACTCTGCGCGCGTTGCTCGCGCGTGGGAGGATGAATCTGCACGACGCGCTGGAAATTGCCGTGCAAGTGGCTTCGGCGCTGGCCGCCGCGCACGAAACCGGCGTTGTGCATCGCGACATCAAACCGGAGAACATCATGCTGCGACCGGACGGATACGCGAAGGTGCTCGACTTCGGGATTGCCAAACTCACTGAGCAACAGCCGGAATTAGACTCTCATGAGATAGGAACAACGACGCTGCAAACGCAACCAGGGTTGGTGCTAGGCACGGCGCACTACATGTCTCCGGAACAGACCCGCGGCCAGCCGGTGGACGCGCGCTCGGACATTTGGAGCCTGGGTGTGGTGCTCTACGAGATGGTTGGAGGTATCCCGCCATTCACAGGCGAGACGCCGAGTGACTGCATCGCCTCCATCTTAACGACGGAGCCGCCACCCTTATCCGGCGTGTTACCGGATGTTCCGATGAACCTTCAAGCCATCGTGCAAAAGGCCTTGCGCAAAAACAGTGATGAGCGTTACCAGACGATCAAGGAGATGCTCGCCGACCTCCGTAATCTCAAGGAGGGACTGGAAGCGGAACGGTCTCTCGCGACCTGTCTTCAGCAAGATCAAACGTCACAAGCGAGCCGCATTAGTCGCATTGGCGGCCGCGATGTTGGCCGCAGCCGCGTTTGCCTACCACTTTTACCTCGCCACTCCGGCGCCATCACCGAATGAAAAATCCATCGCCGTTCTGCCCTTTGCCGATCTTAGCCAGGGGCGCGATCAGGAATATTTTTGCGATGGGATTCAGGAAGAAATTCTCACCCGCCTGGCGAAGATCGGAACATTGAAAGTTATCTCTCGCACTTCGACCCAACGTTATCAAGACTGCACCAGCAAACCTATCCGAGATCGCGAAACAACCGGCGTAGCCTATCTTCTGGAAGGCAGCGATGCATGAAGGCTGGCAATCAGGTGCGCGTGAATGCGCAACTGATCAGGGCCCAGGAGCGCATCGCATCTTTGAGCCGAGACCTACGACCGAAATCTCAACGATATCTTTGCAGTCGAAAGCCAGATCGCGGATGAAAATTGCCGACACCCTCAAGGCGACGCTAACCTGGTTCCGAACAGCGGGCGCTCGCCACGAGATCAACGGAGAACCCCGAAGCGCATCAGCTCTACCTCTATGGCCGATACTTTTGGAATAAGCGCACCGGTCCGGATCTGCAAAGGCAGTCGGTTATTTCAAGCGGGCAATCGAGAAAGATCCCACCTACGCGCTGGCTCATGCCGGGCTTGCTGATGCATATGCTCCTTCTACCGGGTTTTGGCGGGGCGAGTCCGCAGGAATCGTTGCCATTAGCCAAGGCAGCAGCCCAGAAGGCGCTCGGAACTCGACGACACGCTGAGCCGAGGCGCATAGCTCCCTCGGGCTGGTGCTTATCTGCTACGATTTCGATCTGGCGGGGTCGATGAAGGAATTTGAGCGAGCAATTCAACTAAATCCAAATTACGCCACGGCGCATCAGTGGTTCGGGAATCAAACGCTGATACTCTCCGGCGATTTCGATCGCGCCATTGCCGAGGGCAAACGCGCCGTCGAGCTCGACCCGCTTTCACTCATCATTAATGCGGGACTTGGAATCGATTACTTTGCTGCGCGTCGTTATGACGAGGCAATCGAGCAACTCCTCAAGACAATAGAAATCGACCCGCGATTTTATTACGCCCACTGGATCCTGGGCGAAGCGCTGGAAATGAAGGGACAATTGCCGGAAGCGCTCAAGGAATACAAGAAAGCCGCCGAGTTGGATAACGACACGGCTATGCTCGGATTCATCGCGGAGGTCAGTGCGAAAATGGGTCGGCGCGATGAAGCGCTTAAGATTCTCGCCCAACTGCAACAACTGGCGTCGCAACGTTACGTCTCCGATTACACCTTCGCGCTCGTGCACCTGGCTCTGGGCGAAAACGAAGAAGCCATCGCATGGCTCGAACGTGCTTATGAGCACCGCGCCGGTCCCGATATCATGTTTATCAAACTCGATCCGATGCTCAGATCCCTTGCGCGGCCATCCGCAATTTGAGCGTCTGGTCGCGAAGGTCTTTGGCGGCGCTGAGGAACAAGTCACCAGCTCAGCCGATAGAGAGCAAATCGATTGCGGTTCTGCCGTTCGAAAATCTCAGCAGCGAACCCGACAACCGCGTATTTCGCCGATGGCATTCGGAGGAAATTCTGACGCGACTTTCCAAGATCGCCGACCTGAAGGTACATTTCGCGGACCTCGACGCAACGCTTCCAGAGTGCGCCGGCAAACTCTGCCGGAGATCGCGAAGGAACTCGGCGTCGCAAATATTCTCGAGGGCACTGTGCAGAAAGCGGGAGGTCAGGTTCGCGTCAATGTCCAACTCGCTCAACGCCAGCGAACGATTCACATCTTTGGGCAGAAAAATATGACCGTAAACTGACGGACGTCTTTGCGGTGGAAAGCAGATTGCGGAAAGCAATCGCCGACACGCTGCAAGCGAAACTTAGCGGCTCCGAGCAGCGTGCGATTGCTGCGCAGGCCAACGGAGAACGCGCCGAGGCAGCTACTCAGCTTTATCTCAAAGGGATATATTTTTCGGGAATAAACGGACCGCACCCGATCCACGAACGGCTGCCGAGTGATTTCAAAGCGGCGCGATCGGCAAAGACCTGGAATTACGCGCTGGCCTATGCCGGACTGGCCGATACCTATGCGCTTCCTCTGCCTCTCGGTGGCGAGGGTCCGCAGCGAGACTGTGCTGCTCCGTGCGAAAGCGGCAGCGAGGAAAGCGCGCTCGAATCTGGACGACATTCCGCGCTGAAGCGCAACAACTCACTCGGCATGGTGGTGCTGGCGCTTTACGACTTTGCAGGATTTCGCCCGGTCAAAAAAGAATTCGAACGGGCAACTGAATTGAACCCGAACTACGGCAACCGCGCATCAACAATTCGGCAACGATATCTTTCAATGGTCGGCGAATTTGATCGCGCGATTGCGGAAAGGAAATCGCGCGCTGGAACTCTCGATCCATTGTCCCTCATCATCAATGCCGACCTTG
>ERZ1370068.9880-contig-8625_pt1 | contig 33494 bp, 35 predicted proteins | sample MGYA00561227_ERZ1370068 | MGnify/ENA primary metagenome ERZ1370068 (study PRJEB38410, sample SAMEA6850437) | metagenome | study: Metagenomic assessment of the ecological functions of the soil: analysis of the soil microbiota associated with the...
GATGTCCGCGCTTCGTTCAGTTACGTATTGCTGTGAGGACGAGCGACCGGCGGAAGATCAGCCAGGTGTCGCGGAGCGTTCGCATGCGAGGGTGTCCTTTCGATGGTGCGGGAGGCGCGTGGGGCGGCGCGAGCGGCGGCGTTCGCGGTCATGCCGCCTCCTCGCGCAGCGAGCGGCCGGTCTGGCGGAGGAAGACGTCGTCGAGGCTCGGCCGGTGGAGGGCGATCGAGGTCGGCCGCGAGCCCGGCGCCGTCGAGGCTCGCGGAGCAGTGCGACGACGGCAGTCTCGCCGCGGTCGACGTAGAGGCGGACGACGCCGGTCGGCGTCGTGCGACGCCTCGCGGACGAACGGCATGCGCTGCGACGAGCGTCGAGGACGCGCTCGGCCGCGCCGTTGACGCCGATCGTGACGACGTCGCCGGCGACCTGCCGCTTGAGCTCGTCGGACGTGCCCTCGGCGACGATCCGGCCGTGGTCGATGATCGCGAGGCGGTCGGCGAGCGCGTCGGCCTCCTCGAGGTAGTGGGTCGTGAGGAAGACGGTCGTCCCGGCCTCGCGGAGCTGCCGGATCTCGTCCCACATGCGGGCCCGCGCCTGCGGGTCGAGGCCGGTCGTCGGCTCGTCGAGGAACAGGACGCCGCGGCCGGTGGACGATGCCGAGCCCGACGTCGAGCCGGCGGCGCATGCCGCCGGAGTACGTGCCGGTCGCGCGGTCGGCGGCGGCCTCGAGGTCGAGCGCCGCGAGGACCTCGGCTGCGCGCGCGCTTCGCGTCGCGGCGTCGACATGCCGTAGAGCCGGCCCTGGAGGACGAGCTCGCCGCGGCCGGTCTCCGCCGGGTCGGTCGAGCCGCCCTGCGGCGACGTAGCCGATGCGCTGCGCGGACCAGCTGCGGGCTCGCGTCGCGAGGTCGGCGCCGGCGACCGTCGCCTCGCCGGCGGTCGGGCGTGATGAGCGTCGCGAGCATCCGCAGGGTCGTGGTCTTGCCGGCGCCGTTGGGGCCGAGGAAGCCGAAGATCTCGCCCGCGCCGACGTGGAGGTCGACGCCGGCGACGGCCTCGACCGTGCCGCTCGCGGTCTTGAACGTCCGCCGCAGATCGCGCGGTGTCGATCATCGTGCTGCGGATGGGCGTGGGGTTCGTCATCGTTGACGCTCCTGGCTGGTGCCCGATGCTGTCCGCGGCACTACTTGCGCCGTTCAGCATCATGGGTCAATATCTGCAGCGGCGCAGATATTTATCCAGTCAGGAGCCGTTGTCAACCATGAACCGCGAAAACGATCGATTCTGTCCTCCGGCTCGCTGCGGCGGGTCAACCTCCAGGGCTCGTTCTTCGGCCAGACCGTCGCCATCCGGTTCGGCCTGTCGGAGTCCGACATCGAGACGCTCGAGCAGCTCATCGACATGGGCGCCGACGACCGCCGGCACGCTGTCCGAGATCACGCGGCCTCACGACCGGCGCGGTCACGCGCGTGATCGACCGCCTCGAGCAGGCCGGCTACGTCCGACGGGTCCCCGACCCGGCCGACCGCCGCCGGGTCATCGTCGAGGTCGTGCCCGAGAAGGTCGCGGCCGTCCAGTCGACGCTCGACCGGGTCTCGATCGGCGAGCGCCGAGGAGATCGGCCGCTACACCGACGCCCAGCTGGCGCCTGATCGCCGACTTCCTCACGAAGATGGAGCAGATCACGCGGAGGAGGCGGCCGCCCTCCGCGAGCACGCCGACGACCGCGCCCGACGGCGGCGCGGCCCGTCGAGCACGTCGCGCCGATCGGCGGCCTGCGCGCAGCGCGGCCTGCTGCGATCCGCGTCCGGGCTCGCAGATCGCTCCGCCTGCGGCCCGGCCGCAACCCGGCCGAGCTCTACCGCGCCGCGTTCGAGGGCTCGACGCCCAGGTCCGCCTCCGCGACGGCCGGCGTCATCGGTCCAGTTCAAGGGCATGCGGCTTCGACTGGCGCGAAGCGCACCGCGACGTTCGGGCTCAACACGACGGTCCCGTGGGACGATCGAGGTCGTCGGGCGGCGTCCAGAAGGTCGAGGCCGACCTGCGGCCGATCGACGTCCGCTCGTTCGAGCATCGTCGGCGGCGCCGAGCGCGTCCAGCTCGACGCTCGGGCAGCCGACCGGCGAGCGCCCGATCCAGATCGCCGGCGGCGTCCAACCAGCATCGCGATCAGAGCGGCCGGCGGCGCGTCCGACTGCGGATCGACAGCGGCGGCGGCAGCAACGCGACGTTCGACGGCCGAGCAGCTCGGAGCCGTAGGCGCCAGCGAGACGGCTCGGAGTCGACCGGCGCTGGGCGCCGCGGACCGCGACCGGTCGCCTCGAGTCGAGTCGTCGGCGGCTCGAGTCGGCCGAGGTCGGCTGCGCCCGCCGCGGTCGGTGACGCGCGGCGCCGAGCTCAGCGCGCCCGGCGCGCGGCCGGTCGAGGTGGGCGAAGAACTCGGCCCGGGTCCGGTCGCGGGTCCGGAACAGCCCGAGGACCGCCGACGTCGTCATGACCGTGCCCGGCTTGCGGACGCCGCGCATCGACCGCGCACAGGTGGGTCGCCTCGATGACGACGCCGACGCCCTGCGGGCTCGAGGCGGTCCTGCAGGAAGTCGGCGATCTGCTGGGTCAGCCGCTCCTGGACCTGCAGGCGGCGGGCGTACATCTCGACGACGCGCGGGATCTTCGACAGCCCGATCGACCCGGCCGCGCGGGATGTAGGCGACCGCGGCCGTCCCGAAGAACGGCAGCAGGTGGTGCTCGCACAGCGAGTAGAACGGGATGTCCTTGACGACGACCATCTCGCTGTAGTCGACGTCGAAGATCGCGCCGTTGATGAGCCGCTCGGGGTCGACGTGGTAGCCGGCCGTCAGCTCGGTGTACATCCGGTGGACGCGCTCCGGCGTGCCGACCAGGCCCTGGCGGTCCGGATCCTCGCCCGATCTCGAGGAGGATCTCGCGGACGCGCCTCTTCTCGACCCGGCGCCGTCGTGGACGCCGACCGGCGGCCCGAGTCGCACCGACGATCTCGTCGACGGCGTCGTCGGTCTCGCCGATCTCGGACTCGATCTCTCGTCGACGAGGTCGGCGGACGTGGTGGCGGCAGCTCGGTCGGGCTGGTCATCGGGCGATGGTACGCGCGCGCCGATCGCGGACCGCCGCGCAGCGGTCCGAACCGTGCCGCCCGAACCCGGCCGCCGGAGCGCTCGACGCGCGGCCTCTGCGCCGCGCAGCCAGGCCCGCGCGTTCGCCGAGCGACGGCCGGTGGTAGCCGCCCTCCTGGAGGATCACGAGCCGCCGGCCGAGCGCGGCGACGCGCCGGCCCATCTCGTGGTAGACGTCGGTCGTCAGCGCGAAGTCGCCGATCGGGTCGAGCCGTACGTGTCGAAGCCGAGCGACACGACGACGACCGAGCCCGGCGTCGGCCGGCGATCGCCTCGAGCGCCGCGGTCGAGCGCCGCGAGGTAGCGTCGTCGTCGGTCGCCCGGCCGGCAGCGGCAGGTTGAGGTTCTCGCCCGCCCCGTCGCCCTCGCCGGTCTCGTCGGCACGGCCGAGGAAGTACGGGTACTGCGCGGTCGGGATCGGCGTGGATCGAGACGTACCGCACGTCGCCGCGCCGCCAGAAGATCTGCTGCGTGCCGTTGCCGTGGTGGTAGTCGACGTCGAGGATCGCGACCCGCTCGCCGGTCGCCGCGATGATCGCGTCGGCCGCGATCGCCGCGTTGTTGAAGAAGCAGTAGCCGCCGTACATCGAGCGCGCGGCGTGGTGCCCGGGCGGCCGGCACAGGCCGTAGGCCGCGCTGCTCGCCGCCGAGGACGAGGTCGACCGTCGTCAGCGCGACGTCGACCGCCGCCGCGCGCGCGCCGTACGTGCCCGGCGACGAGCGGCGCCGCCGAGTCGAGGCCCCAGCAGCCGGCCCGCCCGCCGGCGTGGTCCGGCTCGCGGACGAGCCGCGATCGCGAACTCGGCGCTCATGCCCTCGAACATCGGACGGTTCGGGTACGTGTCGGCCGACAGGAACGGCCGCGCGATCGCCCTGGCGCCGGACCTCGGACCAGGCCACCTCGAGGAACCGCACGAGCCCCGGATCGTGGACCGCCGTGATCGGCGCCTCGCCGTGCTCGGTCGGCTCGCGATCGTGAAGCCGCCGTCGGCCTCGAGCGCCGTCGCGGATCCGCTCGGCCCGCTCGGCGACCTCGTTGGCCGGGATCGGACGGCCCATGACACGTCTCGGTGCGTGATGTCGTGGGCGAGGTGGGCCGGGCGTGTAGACGACCTGCATGCGACCGTGGTCCGCGTCAGCCGGGTCCGGCGACCGACAGGATCGCCGCGCGTGACCGCGTCGGGACGGTAGCGCATCAGGTTGTGGCCGTCGCGCGCGGACGACGTCGACGGACGCGCGACGCCCGGCGGCGACCCGGGCGCCGGACGCCGCGGCGAGCGCCGCCGCCGCGAGCCCGTCGTCGTCGGCGGCCGACGAGCGCGACGACCGGGCGCGTCGACGCGCGGCAGCGTCGCCAGCGGTCGTAGGCGAACATCGTCCGGACGCACGCCTCGAGCGCGTGCGGCCGCGTCGCCGAGCACGACCTCGCCCGGCGTGGCGTCTCGACGACCGTCGCGCCGCGCCGCCTGTCTCTGGTCGGCGTCCCAGGTCGCCGGGTCGAACGCCGCGCGGTCCGCGCAGGAACGCGGTCATCGAGCGCATCACCTCGGGCGGCTCGTCGAGGCCGCGCAGGAACTCGTCGACGTCCATGCCGGTCGCCGCCTCGAGCGACTCCCAGCCGCCGTCGACGAGCACCAGGCCGGCGCACCGCTCGCCCAAGTCGCCGCGGCCGCCCAGGCCGCGACGATCGCCCCGAACCCGTGGCCGGCGAGGACGACCGGTCGCCGTCCCGTCCGAGCAGCCCCGATCCTTCGGCCGACCGCGACGACGTCGCCGGCCAGCGTCGTCGAGGTCGTACGCGCCGTCGCGGTCGGCGCGTCGGACAGGCCGTGGCCGCGGAGGTCCATCGCGACGACGTCGCCGGGCGCCGCGACGCCGGCGCGCGACCGGCGGTCCAGGCCCAGGCCGTCGTCGACGAGGCCGTGGATGAGCAGACGACGGCCCGGGCCGCGCCGGCTCCCGCCCCAGTCGAGGAAGTGGATCCGGTCGCCGCTCGACCTCGACGACGAAGCCGTCCGGCTCGGCGCGAGTCCGGCGGCGGCAGCGGCTCCATCGCCCCTAGGATAGCGGGCGCCATGGCCAAAGCGCCGCCGCGGGTCGCGCGCACGCCGCCCGTCCCGCGCCCGCCACCGTCCGTTCGAGGCGCTCGTCGAGCGGGCGCCCTCGACGCGATCCCGAGCCGTTCGCGAAGCGCCTCGACGAGGTCGCGATCGTCATCGCCGACGAGCCGACGGCCGACCAGCGCCGCGAGAACGACATCGGACCCGGACGACGACCTCTACGGCCTGTACGAGGGCGTGCCGCGGACCGAGTACGGGCGCCGACTGGGTCGCGGTGCCGAACCGGATCACGCTCGTTCCGCCTGCCGCTCGAGGAAGACTTCCCCGACCCGGACGACCTCGCCGACGAGGTCCGGATCACCGTCATCCACGAGCTCGCCCACCACCTCGGCATCGACGACGACCGGCTCGGGCGAGCTCGGCGTCACCAACGGCTCAGCGCGACGGCGTGCCTCCTGCCAGCGCGATCGTGCAGGCCCGGCGATCGCGAGGAACGCCAGGCGCGATGAGGCCGACCATCGGCAGCAGTCAGGTCGGGAGGCGCGGTGACCAAGCAGCCGCACCGGATTTGGGCGCCGGGCGGCGGCCCCATCGCCCGGTCGAGACCGGCACCGGTAGCCGGTCATCTTCGACGATGACTGAAGACCTGCGGGGCGGCGACGAGGGCCGCGATCGTCACGATCGAGCGAGCTCGACGGCGACGACGCAGGCGAGGATCGACCAGAGCATCGACACGCGCGCGGTATGACGAGCCGGAACCGTGCCGTCGACGCCGAGGCCGGCCGCGTCGGCGAACCGGAGCACGAGGTCCAGGCCCGCGCCGAGCGCGAAGACCTCGATGTAAGCTCGAGGGCGATCCCGGCCAGCGGCGACGACGTAGCGCGAGGCGCCAGCGGGCGCGGGCGGATCCTGGCGCCGAAGCGCTTGACGGATCGCCTCGACCCGATGCCCCGACGCCGCCGCGGAGATGATCCCGGCCTGGTAGGAACCCGAACGGCATCGTCGCGAGGCCTCGGACGCGGCGATCTCGACGACTCGTGGCCAGCCTCCGTCTCGCCCCGGTCGAGCCGGCCGACGACCGCGGGCGGTCGCGTACGTCACGGCTGCGCTCTGATGATCCCCGACCCGAGGAACGCGGCCCCGACGACGCTTCCAGAACACGGCTCGCGCGACAGGCGGAGGCCTCCGCCGCAGGCCGGTCGTCCGCCCGGACGCCGCGCCGCCGAGGGATGGCGGCTCGCCGATGATCTGGGCCTCGACGCGTGATCGGCGATCAGCCCGATGAACGGCGAGGAACGTCGCCAGCCCGAACAGCGCGGCAGCGGCCGCTCCGACCGCGCGGCTGACCGCGCCTCCGGGCAGCGACAGCTTCGACCGTCGTTGCTTCAGGTACCGCCGAGGCTCGCGTGACTTGAGGGCCAGGAGGTGCCAGCTGATGATCACCGCTCGGCTCCCAGCGAGCGGCAGCGCGTCGATCCCGATGCGCGGGATCGACACGCACCGGACCCGGGAGCGTCGGCGGCGCAGCGCCAGGTCGAGGGCGCCACTGCTGACGGTCTCGGCTGACGCCCGGGGCCGATGTCGCCGTCGCGGCGAGGCCGGTGCGCACGGCCGGCGCCCGGGAGCGCGACAGCCGGCGGGCCGCGACGGGCGGCGCAGCCTGTGGCGGCGCGGCCGCGAGCATCGCTGGGGCCGGCGGTGCGAGGACGCGGGCGGACGGCAGATGGCCTGCAGCTCGAGGCGACGCGGGCTCAGGTGACGGGTCCGGTCGCCCGCGTCGGCGATCGGGCGCGGCGCGGTGACCGGCGGCGTGTCCGGCCGCGGCCGTTGGTCCATCGTCGGCTCCGCTCCATCGCCGTCTAGCCGACGGCGGCGCGGCAGTCGGGGCGTGGCGCTGGCGGCCTCGAGCGCGGCTCGTCCGATCCGGCTCACCTCGACGTTGCCGCCCGACGCGACGCACGCAGACCGTCTCGCCGTCGCGGATCGGGATCCGGCCGAAGAGGACCGCGGCGAGCGCGGCGCGCACCGGCCGGCTCGAGGACCTGCTTCATCCGCTCGATCGCGAAGCGCAGCCCGCGCGAGGATCGTCGCGTCGTCGATCAGGACGATCACGTCGTCGAGGTAGCGCTGGCACAGCGGCGAGCGTCCAGGCGCCGGCGAACGGCGCCCGTCAGGCCGTCGGCGACGGCTGCGGCTCGATCCGGACGCGGCGCGCCGGAGTCGAGCGCGAGACGCATCGCGTTCGCGCCGCTCCGGCTCGATCGCCGTAGACCCGCGTCGCCGGCCGGACCTCCTCGGACCGCGGTCGCGATCGCCCGAGATCAGCCCGCCGCCGCCGACCGGCACGACGACGACGACGTCGACGTCCGGCAGGTCCTCGAGGATCTCGAGCCCGGCCGAGCCGTGGCCGGCGATCAGCTCCGGGTCGTCGAACGGGTGCATGAACGTCAGGCCTCGCTCGGCGGAGAGCCGCTCCTGCTCGGCGAACATCTCGCCGACGTGGCTGCCGTGGACGACGACCTCGGCGCCGTAGTCACGGCAGGCGTCGAGCTTCGAGCGGACCGCGCCCTCGGCATGATCACCGTCGCCGGCACGCCGACCGCCCGGCCGCCCACGCGCACGCCTGGCCGCGTTGCCCGCGGAGACCGTGATGACCCCGCGCGCTCGCTCCGCGTCGGTGAGGGTGAGGATCCGGTTGACCATGCCGCGGGTCTTGAACGAGCCCGTCTTCTGGAGATGCTCGGCCTTGACCTGGAGCCGCCCGCCGGCGAGTCGCGGGCCGCCCGCCTCCTCGATCAGCCGCGCCGCGGTCGCGGACGACAGCATCGGCGTCCGATGGATCGTGTCGCGGATCTGCTCGCGAGCGGCTTCGACGGCGGCGAGGCTGACGATCCGGTCGGCGGTGTCCACGATCCGAGTATCGCAGAGGCGTTTGCAGGCCATTCCTGCACGAAAGTACTTGCGTGTTTGCGCAAACACTGACATGATTGACCCTGATGTTCGACACCGCGATCCCCGTCTCGAGCGATCTCGACCGCCAGCGCTATGCGGCGATCGGGCGAGCGCTGGCGGACCCGAAGCGGCTGTGCGTGCTCGAATCGCTGTCGGCCGGCGAGCTCTCCGTGAGCGAGCTGTCGACGACGGTCGGGTGCCAGGTGCCGAACATGAGCCAACACCTCGCCGTGCTGCGGAGCGCCGGACTCGTCCAGAGCCGGCGCGAGGGCAGCACGATCTTCTACCGTCTCGCGGACGTCCGCGTCCTCGAGGCCTACCGGCTCATCCAGAGCCTCGCCCGGGAGGGCGACTGACACCGCGCCTCAAAGCGGGAGAAAGGGAGTCGATTTCCAATGGTGGAGATCAAGCACGTCACCGACGTCGACGTTCGAAGAGGTCGTCCTGAAGGCCGAGCGACCCGTCGTGGTCGACTTCTGGGCGGAGTGGTGCGGCCCATGCCGCATGGTCGCGCCCGAGCTCGCGCGGCTCGCCGAGAAGTACGAGGGCGCGGTCGACGTCGTGAAAGTCGACATCGACGCGAACCCGGCGCTCGCAGCGCGCCTTCAACATCATGAGCATCCCGACGATCGCGTTCTTCGTCCCGGGCAAGCAGCCGACGGGCGTCCAGGGCTTCCGGCCGCTGGAGCAGCTCGGAGATGCAGTTCGGGCTCAGCGAGTACGCGACCGGCGGCCGAGGCCTGACCCCGGCCGATCGAGACGCCGCCGAGACGGCGGCGTGATCGATCCAATCCTGCGCGGCGCCGGTCCAGCCCGATCGGTGGCACGCTCCGCGGTCGACGTCCTCGCCTGGGGGCAGCCGAGACGTCCACCGCCCTCCTCCCCGGCGGCGGGGTTGCGCCTCTCCCGCGGCGCGATCTCGCCGCCGAGTTGGTGCTCCGGCCGACGACTCGGCTGACTACGACTCGCCGTCGGCGCGGCGCCAGGCGCTCGCCAGCCATGCGGTCGCCCGGTCGATCGCGTGCTGGTCCAGCTCCGGCGGCGAGAACGCGACCCAGTCCGCGCCCCGCCCGAGTCGGCGCGTGTCCGGCGTCCGCAACGCCGCCTTCGCGACCAGCGGGTCGAGCCGGAACTCGGCCCGGCCGCCGGCTGATCGCGGCGAACGTGATGCCGGCGATCGACCACTCGACCGTCGACCCGTCGGCGGCCGGCCGTCCGCTCGGCGTCCTCGAGCTCCGCGGCCGCGTCGTCGAGCACGTCCGCCGAGCGTCGGCCGCGGTCACGAGCGCCGGCGTCCCGGCCGCCGCGAGGATCGCGTCGAGGTCCTTGCGGTGCTCGTCGTAGTGGTCGAGCGTCTCGTCGATGAAGAAGCGCTGGTGGTCGGCGTTCTTGATCCAGCGCGCCTCCGGGACGACCGTCAGGTAGCCCGCGGAGCTCGCCCGGAGACTGCGCTCGAACTCCGCCCGGACCTCGCCGATCGGCTCGCCGGCCCAGTCGCGCTGGATCTCGTCGTTGACGGCGTCGCCGCCGCGCTGCTCCCAGTCGGCGTCGGCCCGCTCCTTCGCCGCCGACCGCTCTCGCCCATGGCGAGCTCCTTCGCGACGTCGAGCGCGACCTGCTGCCAGCGCGACGAGATGGCCCATCAGGTCGCGGCCGGACCAGCCGTTGACCGCGTCGACGGGCCGCTCCAGCTGCTCGTCGCTCGAGCGTGGTTCAGCTGCTCGGAGCGGCCGCCAGGCGTCGCGCTCGTCCTCGAGCAGCGACGAGCGCGTCGAGGTACATCGTCTAGACCGCCACCGGTTCGCGGTACTCGCCGAAGACCTCGCGCAGGACCGCGCACTGCTCGCCGAGCGTGCGCGTAGGCCGCCGCGCAGCGGATGAAGTGCGGCATCAGGTTCGTCTCGCTCGATGCCGGGCCGGCGGGCCGCCTCGCGCAGGCCCGCGCAGGGCAGCCTCGACCGCCTCCGCGTCGCGCTCGCGGCGGCGTCCGCTCGAGCCGGGCCATGTGGCGCTCGAACGACCCGGGCGGCACCGGCGAGGACCGGGATCGGCCGTCTCCTCGGACGTCGTCGACGTAGGCGTTGACCCCGACGATCCGCCGCTCGCCGGCGTCGAGCTCGCGCTGGTAGCGATACGCCGCGTCGGCGATCTCGCGCTGCGGGTAGCCCTCGGTCGATCGCCGCGACCATGCCGCCGCGCCGGTCGATCTCGTCGAGGTAGCGCCAGACCTCGCGCTCGGTCTCGTTCGGTGAGCGCCTCGACGAACCACGAGCCGCCGAGCGGGTCGATCGTGTTCGCGACGCCCGGTCTCCTCGGCGATGATCTGCTGCTGGCGGAGGGCGAGGAGGGCCGCCTCGGCGGTCGGGACCGCGAGCGCCTCGTCGTAGGCGTCGGTGTGGAGCGACTGCGTGCCGCCGAGGACGGCCGCGAGCGCCTGGAGCGCGACCCGGGTCAGGTTGTTGAGCGGCTGCTGCGGCGTCAGCGACACGCCGGCGGTCTGGGTGTGGAACCGCATCCAGGTCGAGCGCTCGTTCTCGGCGCCGGTAGCGCTCGGTCATCAGCTTGTACCAGATCCGGCGCGACGCCCGGAACTTGGCGATCTCCTCGAAGAAGTCGCTGTGGCTGTTGAAGAAGAAGCTGAGCCGCGGCGCGAAGTCGTCGACCGCGCAGGCCGCGCTCGATGCGCCGCCTCGACGTAGGCCATCCCGTCGGCGATCGTGAAGGCCAGCTCCTGGATCGCCGTCGAGCCGGCCTCGCGGATGTGGTAGCCGCTGATCGAGATCGTGTTCCAGCGCGGCATCTCGCGCGTCCCGAACTCGATCGTGTCGGTCACGAGGCGCATCGACGGCTCCGGCGGGAACAGGAACTCCTTCTGGGCGACGAACTCCTTGAGGATGTCGTTCTGGAGTCGTGCCCTCGAGCGCGGCCCGCGGGACGCCGGCCTTCTCGGCGGCGACGATGTACATCGCCCAGATCGGCGCGGCCGGCGAGTTGATCGTCATCGACGTCGACACGCGGTCGAGCGGCAGGCCGTCGAGCAGGACCTCCATGTCGGCGAGGCTGCGACACGCGCGACGCCGCACGTCCCGAACTCGCCCTCGGCCTCGGGGTCGTCGCGTGTCGTAGCCGTACAGCGTCGGCATGTCGTAGGCGATCGACAGGCCCGTCTGGCCCGCGCCGAGGAGCTGCCGGAAGCGGCGCGTTCGTGTCCTCGGCCGCGCCGAAGCCCGGCGAACATCCGCATCGTCCAGAGCCGGCTCCGGTAGCCGGTCGGGTGGATGCCGCGGGTGAACGGCGGCTCGCCCGGCAGGCCGACGTCGCGGAGCGGATCGAAGTCGTCCCAGCGGCCGGGCTCCGGGCGGAGGCGCTCGCCGCGCTGGTCGACCGCGGTCGGGCCGCCGCCGCCGGCCGCATCGCCGCTGCCGCCGCCGTTGCGTCGTCGCCGCCGGCTGCCCACGACCATGGGCCGTAGAGGCGGTCGACCTCGGTGTCGCTGATCGTGCTGAACGCGGATCCGGCGCTCCGGGGCCCGCGTCGAGCGCGGGCCCGAGGCGCTTGGCCTCCCAGGCGCGGCGGCGGGCGGACCAGGTCATCGTCGCGACTCTAGCACGGGGTGCCGGCGCGGCCGGCGAGCTCGACAGGCTGCCGCCGGAGCGTGTCGCCGCGCGGGATCAGCGGCGGCGCGGCGGCGGCGAGCGCAGTCGGCGGGGCGGGCGGCAGCGCGGTCCTCGAACGCCATCGGCTCGTTGACCCGATACCGGCGCGGCCGGAGGCCCCAGCGCGAGCCGGGCGAGCTCGATGAACGTCAGGATCGGCAGGATGCCGCCGCGGCAGGATGCGGAACAGGAGCAAGTCGGGCGAGCCAGCGTAATCATGTGGACAGTGTGGCCCCATCGGTCGCGAGTCAGCGCTCGCCGGGGACCGTGTCGGGCGTTGCGGCTGTCGTTGCGACATGGGCCTCGCGAGCCAGAGACCGGCGAGTGCTCAGCCGCCGCGCGGCGTCGAGCGCCGCCTGGACGTGCGCTCGTGCTGCTGCCCTCGACACGTCGCGGATGAAGCTCGCGACGAGCACGACGCCGGACCCGGTCGCCGTCCTGCCAGTCGATCACCGTCTGGTACGACTCGCCGTTGAGCGGCGTCGATCCGGAACGCCGGACTGGCCGTTCGACGGCCGGCTTCGACTCGTCGACCGTTTCGGTGGTGCTCGCGTTCTCCGCGCCGGTGAGGAAGAACTCGTGGACCCAGTCCGCCTGCAGGCTTCGGCGCCGAGAAGACCGCGATCGACGTCCCGGCGTCCGGCCCGGAGCTCCACGTCGAGCCGGCGAACTGCAGCTCCTCGACGCCGTGGTCGACGCAAGCGTCGAGGCGCCGTCGCACGTGCAGTTGCGGCCCGAATCGAGCCGTGTCGGGCGGGCGGCCGTCGAGCGACCGCGGGACGAGGCGCCTCGAGATCCGGGTAGGCGCCGGCGGCCCGGCCGTCCGCGGTGCACGGGCCGGACGGGTCGAACGTGGCGCTCGAGCAGGCGGCCACGACGAGCATGCACGAGGAAGGCACGGCGAGCGCGGCGCGCGCGCCGGAAGGTGGCAGCGAACCGAGGGGGCATGGCCGGAATGATATGGCCGAGCCGCGCTGATGGGCTTGCGGAAGGGCCGCCATCGGCGGGCGGGACATTACAGCGGCATTGCAGTCCGGGCCGGTGCCATTCTGGCACCTGGTACCGCCGGTCCCGGAATGGTGCGTTGGTGCGCCCAACCATCGACGCCGGCGGTTCGGGACGTCGGGGCCATACCCGGTGCGCGATCGCACGCCTCAGTGTTTGCCCTGCGCCGTAACGCGACACGCCGGGAACCACCTGGGGCGTCGGTCACGGATCGAGGAACGGCCTCCGTTCACCCGATGACGGTTCGGGCGGCGGGGATCCCGGGCCCGATCACGAGCCGAGTAACCACGGATCATCGGCCAGCAGGCCCGGCCAGCGATGCGGCGGATCTCATCGAACATCATTCGCCGCTCCAGTCGATCGCCTCCCGCATCCTTCCGGGAGGCGATCGTCACGTTTCAGGCCGATGAGCGCCGAACCGCCGTGGACGCAGCCGGACGCGCCTCAGCCGGCGTCGCGCGGCCTGGGCCCGCCGCTCGTTCTCGCCCGATCGGGTGCGGCCGCCGCGACGACGCCGCGCCGGTCGAGGTCGGCCTGGACGCTCCGGGCGGCCGCGACGAGCTCCGGGTCGCGGGTGATCGTCCGTGGCGAGCCAGTCGATGTAGGACGGCTCGAACGCCGCGACCTGGCCGAGCGTGTGGCCGCGGAACTTGCCGAACGGCAGCTCGTGGTCCCGGGCCGCGTCGACGGGCGGCAGCGGCGGCGGGCGGAAGTCCCGGACGCGAGTCGCGCTCGAGCGGGTCCGGTCGGGATGGCTGGCCCGCGGCGGTTCGCGCTCCTCGGACGTCCAGCGGAGCGGGTGTGGCCGCGCAGCACGCTGGCAGCGGTCGCGCCGCCCGTGGCCGTGCCGGAGCCACCGCTGCCGCCGTCCCGCCGGCCGGCCGGAGCGGCAGCGTTGCGCGGCCGGAACGTCCCCGAGAAGTCGACGCCGGCCGGTGACCGGCCGCGTCGGGCGCGGCCTGGGCGGACCGCCGCGGCGGGGAGCGTCGGCGTCGAACGTCGTGCCGGCGCCTCGGCCCCGGCGCCGCCGCCGGCGCCGCCGAGCGCGGCCGTGGCCCGGCCGCGTCATCGCCGCGTAGGCCTCGTTGATCTCGGCCATCTGGCGCGTCGCGACGCGCGACGCCTCGGGGTCGTCGCCGGTCAGGTCCGGGTGATGCTGCCGGGCGAGCTGCCGCCACGCCGCCTTGATCTGGGTCGGCGACGCCGTCGGCTCGATGCCGAGGACGACGTGCGGGTTCGCGTTTCGCCACGGGCTGAGTGATATCGCCGCGCCAATCCGCGTCCCACGCGACGCGGCCGCGCTTGACAGCGCCGGCCGGCGTGCCGTCCACTTGACCGCGTGCCGACGCTTCGTCGGGCGGGGATCGCCGCAGCGATCGCCGCGACCCCGCTCGCGCTCGCCTACCGCTTCGCCGTCGTCTACCGGCGCCGGGCCGGGTATCCCGACGCCACGTCCGCCGCACGATCGACCCGTCGGCGCGCGGCCTGCGCGTTCGAGGACGTCGTCGTGCCGTCGCCGGGACCGAGCGGCCTGCCGGGCTGGTTCATCCCCGCCCGCGGACGGCGAGCCGGGCCCGGCGTCGCGATCGTCCACGGCTGGGAGTCGGCCCGCGACCGGACGCTGCCGATCGCCGAGTTCCTCGTCGCGGCCGGCTATCACTGCCTGACGATCGACGTCCGCGGCCACGGCGCGAACCCGCCGGAGACGTTGCCGGTCAGCGCCGGCGAGTTCGGGACCGACGCGCTGGCGGCGTTCCGAGCGCTGATCGCCCGGCCGGAGGTCACGATCGGGGCGATCGCCGGCCACTCGCTGGGCGGGATCAGGGCGCTCCTGGCCGCGGCGCCGCCGATCCGCGCGTCGCCGCCGTCGTGGCGACGTCCGCCCCGGCCGAGCCGAACCTCCTCACCCGCCTGACGTTCCGCCTCGCCCGCCTGCCGATCCCGGGCCGATCGCCGTGCCCGCTCGCCTGGCTGACGACGCGCGTCTACCTCCGGCCGCGCGGCCACCAGGTCGCTCGGTGAGCGCCGCGGCGCTCGCTCACGGCGCCACCGACCGGCCCGTCCTGCTCATCCACGGCGACGCCGACGACGTCGTCCCGCCGGTCCATCTCGAGCGCCTCGCCGGCGCGCGGCAGCGCGCCGGGCGGCCGGCCGTAGAGTCGCTGATCGTCGACGAGCGGCCAGCACAGCTGGCTGTACGAGTTCCGAGCTCTACCGCAGGACCGTCGCCGCGTTCCTCGCCCGGGCGCTCGGCGGGCCGTACGCGCCGGCCGAGGCGGCCGACCGCGCGGCGGCCGTCGCCGGCGCTCCGCATCGCCGACCCCGAGCGAGTCGTTCGTCCGGCGGACGACCGCGAGTCTCGGGCGGCCTCAGGTCGCTGCGCGCTGCTCGCGGTCCCGAACCCGCCGGTCCCGTGCCCGGCCGACGCCGATGCGCCGACGCGAGGCGCCGCCTCGTGACCGGCCCTGACCGAGCGGACGATGTCGGTCTGGCGACGCGATCTCGACGAAGCGGGCCGTCCGGCAGTTCGCGACCGCCGATCCTGGCCCCGGAGCACCTCGACCGGATCCTCCGAGCCGGCCGTCGCGCCGGCAGCTCGAAGAACCTCCAGCGCTGGGAGTTCATCGTCTGCCGCGACCGCGAGCACCTCGAGCGAGCTCGCGAAGGTCGGGCCGTGGGCCGGCCACCTCGCCGGCGCGGCCGTCGGGATCGCCCTCGTCACGCCGGACCCGAGCCGCCGCCGACGCCCGCTGTCGGTCATGTTCGACCTCGGGCCATGGCGGCCGGCGAACATGATGCTGGCGGCGTGGGAGCTCGGGATCGGCAGCGTCCCGGCGACGGTCTACGAGCACGACCTCGCGCGGCGGCTCCTCGGCTACCCCGAGACGCACCACTGCGAGTACCTCCTCTCGTTCGGCTACCCGGCCGACGTCGGCCGACCTCGACGCGCCCGAACAAGGCCGGCGGCCGGCAAGCCGCTCGACGAGACTGATCGCACGACGAGCGCTGGTAGGCCGCTCCGCCTACTGCCACTTGAAGAACCGGCGACCGCGATCCCGAAGCAGCACGACCAGCCAGCCGGCCAGGACCGCCGCGCAGATCCAGAGCGGCGCGAACGGCGTCCCGTCGACCATCACCTGGCGGAGCGCGTCGCCGAGATAGGTCAGCGGCAGCAGCCGCGCGACCGCCTGCAGCGCGTCGCGGCATCGTCGCGATCGGGAAGAAGGTCCCGGACAGGAACATCATCGGGAGCTGGACCGCGCTGCGTCATCGCCGTTGGCCGCGTCCTCGGTCGCGGCGAACGAGGCGATCACGTAGCCGAGCGCGATGAACGTCAACGAGCCGAGGATGATCGAACGCCGACGATCCGAGCCAGCGACCCGGCGATCTCGACGCCGAACAGCAGCGCCCCGACGCCGACGATGATCAGGGTCTGGGCGAGCGGCGATGAGCAGGCGCATCGAGGACGTTCGATGCCGACGAGCTGCCAGCGCCGGAGCGGCGTCGCACCGGAGTCGCTTGAGGATCAGCTTCTGGCGGTCGGCGACGAGCGGGATCGCGGCGAAGATCCCGACCTGCATCAGCGACATGCCGAGGATCGACGGGATCAGGTAGCGAGATGAAGCTGAGGTTGCTGGTCTGGATCGTCTGGAACGCCGGCACGACGGCCGGCGGGCGCCCGCTCGCCTGCCTGGTTGACCACGCCGAGGACGAACCCGACGAGCTGGCGCGTCCGCCCGTCCGCCTGCGCTCTGGCTCGGGTCCGTGTAGATCGTCAGCGTCGCCGGCGCCGCGCCGCTTCGACGCGACGGTCGCGCATAGCCCTGCAGGCACGACGATCACCGCTGACACGTCGCCCTGCCGCATCTTGGCGAGCAGGTCGTCCCGGTCGCCGTCGACGAGCGTGACCCCGTTCGATCGACGTCGAACGCCGACTGCAGCTGCGGCCGAGGCCGGCCGAGCCGTCCGAGATCGGCGAACCCGATACGAGGTCGGGATCGGCTGCTGCCCGTGAAGATCGAGCCGAAGACGACGACGAAGATCAGCGGGAACGCGAGCGTCCAGAACAGCGCCGCGCGGTCGCGGATGAAGCTCTTGATGTTGGCGACGGTCAGGCGCGAAGAGGGCGTCTCATCGCCGCGTCAGTCGCGCAGGGCTCGGCCGGTCAGGTCGAGGAAGACGTCCTCGAGCGTCGCCCGGCGGACGCCGAGGTTCGCCGGCTCCACGCCGAGCGCCTCGGCGGCGGCGAGGACCGCGCCGATCGTCGCCGCGACGTCGCGCGTGTAGAGCACGACCTCGCCGTCCTCGCGGGCTTGACGAGACGACACGCCGGGCATCGCCGCGAGGCGCGCGTCGTCGAGGCCCGTCGATGGCGTCGAAACGGACGGCGCGCTCGTGGAACCGACGGTCTGACCAGCTCGTCGACGGTCCCGAGCTCGAGGATCCGGCCGTGGTCCATGATCGCGATCCGGTCGCACAGGATCTCGGCCTCCTCCATGTAGTGGGTCGTCAGCAGGCACCGTGCGGCCCTCCGACCGCGAGGTCGGCGATGACGTCCCAGAGCGACCGCCGGGCGGCCGGGTCCATCCCGGTCGTCGGCTCGTCGAGGAAGACGAGCTCCGGGTCGTTGATCGAGGGCGAGGGCGACCGACAGACGCTGGCGCTGGCCGCCCGAGAGGTCCTGCGTCCGCGTTCGGCGCTTCTCGCCGAGATCCATGAGCTGGATCAGGTCGTCGGAGGCGCGCGGCCTTGCGGATAGAACGTCCCGGAACAGGTCGAGGAGCTCGATCGACGGTGAGCTTCGGGTAGAGCGCCGCGTTCTGGAGCGACACGCCGATCCGGGACTTCAGCTGGTGCGGCGTCGCGGACGACGTCGACGCCGAGGACCGTCACCGACCCGCCATCGGGTTTCTGGAGGCCCTCGAGGACCTCGACCGTGGTCGTCTTGCCGGCGCCGTTGGGACCGAGCAGGCCGAAGACCTCGCCCGGGCGCGACCTCGAAGCCGATCCCGTCGACGGCGACGAGGTCGCCGAACACCTTGCGCAGGCCCTCGACGCGGATGACGTCGCCCGCGGCGACGGTCGTGGTCGTCGTCATGGCGCGATGGTGCCACGGCACCCGGAAACGCTCACGGTCCAGTTCGGTCGTCGTCGGCGAGCCGATCGGCAGCATCGGGTCGTCGTCTTCCTCGCCGAGCCGTTCGAGGTCGAGCGCGACCGATCCGCGTCGCCACACCGTCGGCGGGCGTCTCCGGCGCCGGCGCCCCGAGCGCCACGTAGGCCTCGATCGCCTGCGTCGAGCCCGACGTCGCGGCCGGCCGCCTCGGACAGGTACCACTTCTGCTCGAGGACGTCGGAATACGCCTGGACGAGGTCGCGCTCCGGCCCGACGGCGCCGGCGATCCGGGCGAGCGTCGGCCGGTAGACGTCGTCGCAGCCAGCGGTCCGCCGCCTCCTCGGGCGGGACCGGCCGGCCGCGGGTGTGCTCGAGCCAGGCGCGAGTACTCGTTGAGGTCGTTGAGCAGCAGCTGGGCCTGGCCCTCGAGGGCCCGGATCTTCGTCCGCCGCTCGATCTCGCGGGCGTGGAAGCGGCGGGTCGTGACGCGCATCCGCAGCCGGACCACGTCGGTGCCGGCGGTCGGGTCGAGGGCGACGTCGACCGAGTAGCCGAGGTCGTTCAGCCGCCGGACGCGGGCCCGGATCGCCTGGCGGTCGCCGGCCCGCAGGATCGGCTCGTCGTGGAGCTCCGTCCAGACCGCCCGGTAGCGGTCGCGGACGCGCTCGGCGGCGGCGATCGACTCGTCGGGGTCGGGCGCGTCCTGCATCGCCGCGAGGTCGGCCAGGCCGAACGCGACGTTCTCGACGAGGATCTCGGCGTCGTACTCGCGCTGGCCGTCGGACAGGGTCGGGTGGACCTCGCTCGTCTCGGCGTCGACGAGGTACGCCTGGATCCGGTCGCCGTCGCGCCGGAACAGCGTGTTCGCGAGCGAGCAGTCGCCCCAGTAGACGCCGTTCCGATGGAGGTCGACGAGGCAGGAACGCCATCGCGTCGAGGAGGCGGTCGCGATGGACGCTCGGGCCGGGCGGCAGCCGCATCAGCAGCCGCCGGTACTGGAGCGAGTGGGCCAGGTACTCCGTGGCGAGGATCGCGGTCCGGCGGTCCTCGGACTCGGCGATGCCGGCCGGGGCGACGGCCGGCAGCCCGGCGCCCTCGAGGTGGAGCAGGACCTCGTACTCGCGCCGGCCGGCCTCGAGCGGCAGCTCCTTGAGCGCGTACAGCGACCCGTCGGCGGTCAGGAAGCGGACGAGGTGCCGCGACGGCCCGACCGGCAGCTCCCGGAAGGCGAGCGTCGCGGCCGGCCAGTCGGCGAGCGGCGTCTCCCACGGCAGGTCGACGAGGGCGATCGCCGGGTCGCGGAGGTGGAGGCGCGGAAGCGTCGACATCGGAGGGCGGGCGAGTCGATCGCGGCGGTTCGCGGCGGCGCTTCGATCCCGAGCGCCGCGGCGTCAGCGCGTCGTCAGAGCCGCTTCCTCAGGTAGGTCGCGACCGACGCGTCGTAGCCCAGCGACTCGTACAGGTGCCGGGCGTCGGCGCGGTGGTGGCCCGCGGTGACCTCGGCGAAGGCCGCGCCGAGCTCGCGGCCGATCCGCTCGGCCTCGTCCATCAGCAGGTGGCCGACGCCCCGGTCGCGGACCCCGGCGTCGACGACGAGCGCCATGACCCGGACGACCCGGTCGGACTGCTCGAAGCGCGGCAGCGCGTGGAGCGCGATGAACCCGAGGACGTCGCCGTCGCTGTCGGCGACGATCACCTGCGAGTGCTCGAGGCGTAGCGCGAGAGGCGCTCGACGATGTCCGAGGGCCCGACGGGTAGCCCTCGTCGGTGAGGAGCGAGGCGATCGCCTCGGCGTCGGCGTCGGTCGCCGTCCGGAGCGTCACGGCCTGGCGTTCGATCATCGTTCGATGGTAGCCGGTGGCGGCGCGACGATGACGAGGAACGGCGACCAGCGGTCCGCGCCGGGCCGCGCGACGAGCGTCGACCGACCGAACGGGCCGAGACCGGCCCCGACGATCAGGAGCCCCGCGCCGCGTGCGTCGGCGCGTGCCGCCCGCGGGATGCGACGTACGTGCCCGCGTCGCCCTCGCCGTGACGCGCGAGCGCGGCCGCGAGCCGGCCCTCGGTCGACGGCTCGACGATCACGAGCGGCGGCTCCTCGGGCGGCCGGACGAGGACGCCGCGCGCGCCCAGCACCTCGTCGTCGGCGATCGGCTCCGCCGGCAGCGCGAGGTCGGCCACGGTCCGATCGACGTCGACGGTCTGCCAGATCCGGGCGACGACCGGCCAGGCGGGGAGCACCAGACTCACCGCAGCAGCAGGTCCGGCGCCGGCCCGCCCAGCGCCACGAAGCCGAGGTCCTCGTACATCCGCCGGGCCACGAGGTTGTCGTCGAACACGCCGAGGTACGTCCAGCGGCTGCCGGCGGCGACCGCGTCGTGCATCGCCACGGCGCTCGCGAGCCGGCCCAGGCCACGGCCCCGGAACGCCGGCCGCGTGCCGATCGACGAGAGATAGCTGGCGCCGGCGAACGTCGTCCGGCGGGCCGTCGCCGCCGGCTCCCCGTCGACGCGGATCAGCACCGCGTGGAACTCGTCCCGGCCGAGCAGCGCGAGCGTCTCGTCCTCGATCGCGCCGAGGCGGTGCGACTCGACGTGGAACGCCTCGGCGAGGACGATCGGCGATCCCGCGCGCCGCCTCGTCCGCGACGGGACCGGCGATCCGGTGGACGCGCTGGACCGTCACGTCGGGCCGGGCCGGGAGATCGCCGTTCCGGCCGTTCCGATCGGGTCGAACCGGGCCGGGTCGAGCGCCATCAGCATCCCGCGCCGTGATCCTCGAGATCCGGCGCCGAGCAGGCGGTCGACGAGGTCGGCCGGCTCGTCGAAGCCCGGCATCGGCCAGAAGTGCGGGATCCGGTCGAGCGACGCGAAGAGCGCGAGGATCTCCATCAGGCGGCGGTCGAACGCGTCGCCGCTCTTCGGGCCAGGCGATGCCGGCGATCCGGTTCCAGAACGGCTCGCGGTCGGTCGCGTCGTACAGCAGCACGCCGTCGCCGAGCGGCCGGACCTCGCGGCCGAGCATGCCGTGCGACATCGCCTCGTGCCACGCGAGCCAGCGGCTGGTCGGCCGGTCGATCTCGCTGGGGGCGTCCGGTACCGGGGGCCTGCGATCATCCGCGCACGATAGTCCCGAGAACCGCTCGAGACGGCAGCGGCGTATCGTTGGCCAGCGTCCGGTGCCCGCCCGGACCAACCGACCTGGAGGTTCCACCGCCGATGCGACGCCTCGCTCAGGTTCCGCTCGTCCCCTGCTCACGATCGCGGCCGCTCGCCGCATGCAGCGCCTCAACGACCGGCGGCACGCCGCAGGCCTCGGCGCAGGCGCCGACGCCCGGCGCGAGCGCCGGCGCGGTGGCGGCGGTGCCGCCTGCTGCGACGGCCGCAGCCGGCGCGACACGCCACCGTGACCGTCGAGATCAAGGACTTCGAGTTCTCGCCCCAGCCGGTGCAGGCGAAGGTCGGCGACGTCGTCGGCTGGACGAACGGCGACAGCGCGCCGCACTCCGCGACGATGGACGACGGATCGTGCGACACCGACACGCTGTCCGCAGGGCGCGACGGGCCTGCTCGTGTTCAACACGGCCGGCACGTACACCTACCACTGCAAGGTCCACCCGACCCAGATGAAGGACTTCACGGTCGTCGTGTCCTAGGCGCGAACCCGTCCCGACGCTCCTCGGCCCCGCCGCCGGCGGGGCCGGTCCATGTCCAGCTCAGGCGGGCCGCTCGACCGTCGAACAGCGTCGCGCCCGACAAGCAGCTCGATCGACCGCCGGCCGCGGCAACGAGGCGCCGGCGAAGATCCCGAGGAAGCCCTCGCGGCGTGTACATCGTCGTGCCCTGGAACAGCTCGTCGACCTGGATGCCCCAGAGGAGCTCGGCCTCGAGCGACTGGGAGTCCTCGAGCGACGACGGCAGGCACCAGTCGAGGACGACGAGCCGGCCGCCGGGCCGACCGCGGTCCACGCCGACCGCAGCGACCCGACCGGGTCCGGCAGCTCGTGCAGCGCGTCCTGGAAGTAGACGAGGTCGAACTCGGCGTCGTATGGCATCGCCTCGGGGTCGCGCGGCTCGATCCGGATCCGGGCGTCGAGGCCGGCGTCCGTGACGTGGCGCATCGCCCGGGCGACCGAGTCCGGCTCGAACTCGACGCCGACGAGCGTCGTCGCCGGGAAACCGCTGGGCGATCGCGATCAGCCAGCTTGCCGCCGCCGCACGCGACGTCGAGGACTCGGCCGCCGGCGGCCAGGCGGGCGGCGAGGTCCGGCAGCTGGGCGAGGCCCTCCTGGAAGAAGACCGCGATGTCCTGGACCGTCACGGCCTCGATCGCGCGGTGGAACCGCGGCGGACGCTCGGCGATCGGCTGGCCGGTCCGGAAGAAGTCCGGCAGCGCCGCGTAGTCGAGGCTCGAGACGACGGCGGCGACGAACTGGCCGCCGAGGTACTCCGGCCGGCTGTCGTCGAGCAGGACCGACGCCGTGTCCGCGCTGCAGCGTCACCCGCTCGCCCGTCGAACTCGACGATCTCGCTGGCGTGGGCCGCCCTGACCCAGGCCTCGACCGGCGCCGGCGCACAGCCTGCGGCCGTCGCCGAGATCGGACGGCGAGATGCCGCCCGGCGGCCCGGATCTTCTCGAAGAGCCCCAGCTCGAGGCCGAGGTAGACGATCCAGCTGAGGTAGAACCCGCCGAGTCGCTGGGCCAGCTCGTCGAAGCGGTCGTCGGTGGGGTCGAGCGATCGTCGGTGGGCATGGCCGGGATTGTCGCACGGCCAAAGCGGCGGACAAACGGAGGCGCTCGACCCGATGATCACCGGTCGAGCGCCAGTGGAGGTGAGGGCCCGGAGCGCCGCCTGGGAGGAGGCGGCGCTCCGGAGGGTCAGGAGTCGGCGTTCCCGGCCTGCGCGCCGGGAGCGCCTGGTGGTTGGCGGTTACTGGTTGCGCGGTCGCGGGGCGACGTACTGAGGCTCGATGACGACGATCGCCACGTGCGCCCTCGTCGATCGCCTGGATGCGAACGGGGGATAGGAGGCGCCGGACAGCGGGTAGCCGACGCTGGTGGACGGCGCGTAGGTCGCGCCGAACGGCGGGTAGCCGGTGCTGGGTGGCGGCGTATACGTGGACGTGCCGGCATGCTCAGCCGTGGTTCGTAGAACGGGCACGTTCGTGACGCTCTGGCCGGGCGCGGTTGAGCCTGCTCCAGCCGTGGTCGTAGAACGGCACGTTCGTGACGCTCTGGCCGTACGTGGGTGGCGGTGCCGGTGGTCGGAGCGGCCGTCTTCGTCCCGTTAGAGGGCGACGAGGCGACCGCGGCGGCGATGACGACGGCAAGCGCCATCAGGGCGATGGCGAGGCGATTACGCCCGGAGCTCGTTCGAGCCGGTGCGGCAGTGATTGGAACGGACATCTGGTTCCTCCAGGGTGGGATCAGGAGCGCCTGATGCGCCCCGGACGGGTGGAGTGTGGGTCGAGATGGTCGCGGCCTGCTACTGCGCGCGGAGATGCGGGCCGTTGTTGCCGTTGCCCGACGGGGCCGTCAGGCGCGGGCCGCCGAAGCCGCCCGGGCTGGTGGGGATGAGGCTCGGCGCCCAGATGGGGTTGACCATCTTTTCGCCGCTGCTGTAGCTGCGATCGATGACGGCAGGGCGGCGCGCCTTCGGGGCGAGCGTGGCCGGGGCCGCGGCCTTGGTGCCGTTCATCGCCACGAGGGCGATCGTGACGGCGAGGACGACGACCAGGGCCATCGGCGGCGAGGGCCGCGGGGATCCGGCCGAAGCTCGTCGAGCCGGGGTGGTGGTGACGGAAGCGGACATCTGGTTCCTCCGGAGGTGGGGTTCCGGAGCGTCGACCGGGAGATCGGCGCTCCGGAAGGTCAGGGCTGGCACGCCCGCGCGGGCGCTGGCGCGCCTGGGTGGGTCAGTTGGCGCGAGGTCGTCGCGCCGGAGATCACTGGGCGACCGAGCGAACGCCGCGGGGGCGCCACCCGTCAGGGCTTGCTGCCGATGGGCCGGGGCCCTTCGGCTCGAGGCTGACGGCCAGCGCCAGCGGGGCCACCCAGCCGCCGAAGTGCGGGAACGGTCTTCGGCAGGATCACGGTCTCGCCGTTGCTCCAGCCGTGGTCGATGACCGCGGGAGGCGGAGCGCCTTGGCCGCCATCGAGTGCCGAGGGCGGCAACCTTGGCGCCGTTCATGGCCACGAGTGCGACCGGGACGGCGAGCACGACGACCAGCGCCAGACGCGGCCGGGGCCGAGGGATCCGGTCGAAGCTCGATCCGAGCCGGAGCGGCGGTGATGGAAGCGGACATCTGTCCTCAGTGGGACCGGTCCGCTGTCCGTGTTGGCAGCTGGTCGAGCGGTCGTTTCGATGAGACCGCATCCTCGGCTCGGGGCTCGTCGCGCCATCGGGCGGTCGCCCCACGCCGCGGGCCGCGCCGCCTCAATCTCACGGCCCTGGCGTAAAGGTGGGTGCCTTATCGGCTGGCGCTCCGCCGCACGGCGCGTAGCGCAGTGCAACCGGACCCACGTCGGTGGTGTTTCATTGGTCGATGGACGCCCCGGCCGCCGCCGACTCGACCACCGCCGCCGACGCCGCCCTCGCCGCGCGCCTCGCGACCGACCTCGACGGGTCGTTCGAGGAGCTCGTGCCGAGCCCAGGCCGGACCGGCTGTTCTCGATCGCGCTGCGCGGTCCTCGGCGACCGCGGCGACGCCGGAGAGGCTCGCCCAGGACGCGCTCGTCCGGGCGTATCGGGCGCTCAACGGCTATCGAGCCGCGAGGATCCGCGAGCTCGCGGCTCCGGCCGCTGGCTGACGACGATCGTCGTCAACGTCTGCCGCAACCGGACGCGCGTCCGGCGGGTCGTGACGACGGAGCTGGCGTTCGAGCCCGGCGCGCAGAGCCGGCCGCCGATCCCGTCGCGCCGGCGCGACGTCCGCGAGGCGTGGGCGAGCCTGCTCGCGACGCTGCGCCCAGGCCCAGCGGATCGCCGATCGTCCTCCGCCACGTCGACGGCCTGTCGTACGCCGAGATGGCCGAGGCGACTCGGCCGACCCGAGGGGACCGTCAAGGCCCACGTCCATCGCGGCCTGGCCGACTGCTCCACAGCGCCCTCGCCGACGAGCGGCCACGAGCGCGAGGAGATGACCGCATGACGCGACTCGGCTCGAACCCGCTCGCCGCGGCCGGGCGGGACACCGGGTTCGCGGCGATCGAGGCCGTGCTCTCGACGCTCGCCGACGCCCGCCCGCCTCGCCCACGCGACGCTGGTCGCCGTCGGCCTGGCCGACGACTACGCGGTGATCGACTCGCCCGATCGGGCCGCTCCGGGTCGCCTGGAACGGCCGCGGCGTGTCGACGGTCGACGGCGGCGCCGGACGACCGCGCGTTCGAGGCGCGCTTCTTCGCCCGGACCGGCCGCCGCGCGATGCGCGCGCCGGCGCTGCCCGCGCGCCTCGCCCGGAACGATCGAGCGCCGCCTCGCCGGCGACCGCCGAACCGGATCGACCTCGACCTGCGCGGCTCGACCGAGTTCGAGCGGGCCGTCTGGCATGAAGGCCCTCGAGATCCCGCGCGGCGAGGTCCGGCCGTACGGCTGGATCGCGGCCGAGATCGGCCGGCCGAAGGCGGTCCGGGCGGTCGGGACGGCGCTCGGCCACAACCCGGTCCCGCTGATCGTGCCCGTGCCACCGGGTCGTCCGGAGCGGACGGGATGATCGGCCAGTACTCGCTCGGCGGGCCCGCGCAACAAGCGGACGATCCTCGCCGCGGAGGGCGCCGATCCGGACGGCCTCGAGGCGCTGGCGCGGGCCGGCGATCCGCTACTTCGGCTCGGACACGACCCGGATCTACTGCCTGCCGACCTGCCACGACGCGCGGCGGGTCACCGAGCGCCACCTCGTGCGCTTCCACTCCGTCGGCGCGGGCGTGCGGCGGCCGGCTACCGGCCGTGCCAGCCACTGCCGGCCGCCGCGGTCTGGCGCGCCTGAGCACTCGCCGGCGCGCGCAACTCGGCGTCGGTCGCGCCGCGGCGACGCGCGTGTCGTACCTGCTGGACTCGGCAACCTTGGACCAACCGACTATGCCAACGCCCGACCGGAGCCGACCGCCGCAAGCGCGCGCGCCGCCGCGCGTGCGTCTGGACCGCGATCCTCATCCTGTACGTCGTCTGGGGCTCGACGTACCTCGGGATCCGGATCGCGGTCGAGTCGATCCCGCCGTTCGTCATGGCGGCGGCCCGGTTCCGCCATCGCCGGCCTGGTCGATGCTCGGCGCGGTCGCGATCGTCCGCCGCGGCGCGCGTCGAGCTGCCGACCTCGCCGTCGAGCTGGCGCGACTGCTTCATCGTCGGCGCGCTGCTCGATGGGCGGCGGCATGGGCGCTCGTCGCGTGGGGCGAGCAGACCGTCCCGTCGGGGATCGCCGGCGTCCTGATCGCGATGATGCCGGTCTGGGTCGCCGTCCTCGGCCGGATCTTCCTCCGGCGAGCGGCTGCCGCGCGGTCGGCCGTGCGTCGGCATCGCGACCGGGCATGCTCGGCGTCGTCGATCCTCGTCGGCCACGGCGATCGCGGTCGAGGGATCGCTCCGATCCGGCGGGCGTCGCCGCGCTGATCCTCTCGCCGATCGCCTGGGCGACCGGCTCGCTCTTACTCGGCGCACGGCGCGCGCCTGCCGCGCGATCCGTTCCTGACGACCGGGCGCTGCAGATGCTCGTGCGGCAGCGTCGTGCTCGCGGCGATCGTCGCCGTCGCGACCGGCGAGCTCGCGGACCTTCGACCCGGCGGCCGTCACGCGCGAGTCGCTCATCGCGCTTCGTCTACCTCTTCGCGGTCGGCAGCCTCGTCGCGTTCACCGCGTACGCCTGGGTCCTGCGGCACGCGCCGCTGCCGCTCGATCGCGACCTACGCCTTCGTGAACCCGGTCGATCGCCGTGTTCCTCGGTGCGCTGATCCTCGGCGAGAGCGTGGCGCCGGTCCAGCTCGTCGCGGCGCGGGATCATCGTCGTCGGGCGTCGCGCTGATCATCCTCGGCCGGAGCCGGATGACGACGACCGCGGGCCGCCGGAGCCCGGTGCCGGCGAGCTGCCCGGGCGGGACCGGTCGACGAGCGAGCCGCCGCGTGGGCCTGACGGCGCGGCGATCGGTCGCTCAGGGCATCGCTCCGCGACGATCGTCCGGGCGACCCGCCGGGCGAGGGCCATGATCGTGATCATCGGGTTGACCCCGATCCCCGTCGGGAACAGCGAGCCGTCCGCGACGTAGAGGCCGCGGATCGACCGTTGCCGCGACCGCCGGCAGCGGACGCGGCCGCGGGATCCGTCGGGATGGTCGTCCGCGGCGCCCATCCGGACCGTGCCCATCTGGTGCGCCGAGAAGACGCTGCCGCGGTTCGGGGCGAAGTCGAACGACGCGCAGCGCGTCCTCGATAGACGACGAACGCCCGCTCTCTCGCCGGGCAGGTCGCCGGCCGACGGCCGTGCCAGCGCGGCGGCGTCCCGACCGCAACGATCTGCGCGCGCCCCGGCGGCGCGGGCCAGCTCGGCCATCGACACCAGCGCGTGGCGCAGCGTCGCGACGCCGGTGCTCGTCGAGCGCGTAGTCGATCCGGACGCGGCCCGATCTTCGTCAGGCGGACCCGGCCCTCGCCGCCGTCGCGGGTGATCGCGATGAGCGGCGCAACGGCGCGGATCCGTCCGAGCAGCCGCAGCGTGGCGCGTCGGTGCCCTCCCACGGCAGCGCGAGGGCGATCAGGCCCGGGTGGCCGGGCGCCGACTCGATCGCGTAGCCGTTCGGCGCCCGCGCGTCCGCGGCGGCGAACTGGAGCGAGCGGGCCGCCTGCATCGTGCCCCGCCACATGTCGATGGGCTCGTCGAAGATGCCCGCGACGACCGGCACAGGGTGGAGCCGGAGGTTCCGGCCGATCGCCGGGTGAGTCGAGGCCCGAGGCCTGAGGATCGCCGGAGTTCGCAGCGCCCCGGCAGCGACGACGACCTGCGGCGCCCGGACGACGAGCCCCGCGTCACCGGCTCGAGCGGATCCCGGGTCGGCCTGCGAGCGCCTCCCGGTCGCCGGATCGACCCGCAGCATCGGGCCTCGACGCCGACGGCGCGCCCGCTCCGACGAGCACCGACGTCACGCGCGGCGCGCTCGACGATCCGCGCCCCGGCCGCGACGGGCCGCCGCGAGGATGGGCCCGGAGCCCGGACTGCTTCGTCCCCGCCGGACAGCCGAACGGGCACGCTGCCACAGTCGCCGCAGTCCGTCGCGTTGCGTCGGCGTCGGCGCCGGCCTCCCAGCCGAGCGAGCGCCGCGCCGCGCAGGATCACCTCGTCCTTCGGCGGCATGACGGTCGACGGCGCCACGCCGAGCTCGCGCCTCGATCGCGGCGACGTCCGTCGTCGCACTCGGCGCCGTCGACGCCCGTCGACGCCGTGGTCGCGGGCCCACTCCGCGCGGACGTCGGCTGAGGGCGTCGATGCTCGTCATCCAGTTCACGATCGTGCCGCCGCCGACGGCCGTCGCCGGCGAGCATCGTGACCGAGCCGTCCCACGTCGTCAGAGGCCGTGGTTCAGGTACAGCGTCGCCGGTACGCGTCGAGCTCGTCGCGCGGCATCGTGGCCTCGTCGACGAGCCGGCCCGCCTCGACGACGACGACGACCGATCGGCCGGCTTGCGCGAGCTCGGCGGCGACGACGCCGCCGCCGGCCCTGAGCCGACGATCGACGACGTCGGCCTCGAGCTGACGGTCGTCCGTCGCCGGTCGGCGCGACGGTCCAGCGGCCGGACGCGTCGTCGAGCTCAGGCTGCACCGGCGGATCGTCCGGCACGTAGCCGATCGCCGCGTGAGCGGGTGTTGGCCGCGTCCCGGCGCCCGGGTCGGCGTAGGCGAGGAACGTCAGCAGCGTCCGGCAGCGCGGTGAACGCCGATCGCCGCGAGCGGCGCAGCGACGAGTGCGCCCCAGCCGAGCAGGTAGCGCGCTCGCGGTGCCGACCGGCGAGCAGGTCGCGGAACGCGGCGATCCGGCGCCGGTGCAGCGACGAGGTTCGCCGCCCGCGAGCTCCATCAGCCGCGAGGACGCAGCCGGAGCTGGCCGACGCTGCGTCCGGGGCCGCCGCGCGAGGTCGGCGCGACAGCGCGACTCGGCGGCCGACCGCGACCGCAGCGCGCCGGCGAACGGCGCCGCCGCGCGGCGCAGGCCAGGAGCCGTCGCCAGCGGCGGATCCCGACGAGCGTCGCCGAGCGATGCCGTCGATCACGGCTCCGAGCGATCTGGTGCCAGCCGGAGGCCTGTCATCGGCAGCGCATCGCGAACGCCGCCGTCGGACGCCCGTTGCATCGCGGTCGGCTCGCCCAGCCCGCGCGCCGGCCCACGGCTCGCAGCGGCAGCGGCCGGTCCCTCGCGGTAGCCGAGCGGCGTAGTCGGCCTGGATCAGCGTGTGGAGCTGGCTCGTGCCCTCGTAGATCACCGCCGCCTTCGAGTTGCGCAGGTAGCGCTCGACCGGGAACTCGTTCGAGTAGCCGTTGGCGCCGTGGATCTGGATCGCGTCGAGCGCGCGCCTGGACCGCGTGCTCGGTCGCGTGCCACTTCGCGAGGCGACGTCTCGCGCGTGTTGCGGAGCGCCGTGGTTCTTGAGCCAGCCGGCCCGCCAGACGAGCAGCCGGCCCGATCTCGGTGCCCGGCGGCCATCTTCGGCGATCATCTGCTTGACGAGCTGGTGCCGGCCGATCTCCTCGCCGAACGTCTGGCGCTCGTGGGCGTAGCGCGACGCGACGCGTCGAGGCAGGCCTGGGCGAGCCCGACGGCGCCGGCGGCGACCGTGTAGCGGCCCTGGTCGATCGCGCTCATCGCGATCGAGGAAGCCCTCGCCCTCCTCGCCGATCCGGTGCTCGACCGGGACGACGGACGTCGTCGAGGTTGATCAGCCCGGTGTTGCCGGCCCGGATCCCGAGCTTGCCGTGGAGCGTGCCGGTCGTCAGGCCCGGCCATCCCGCGCTCGAGCGATGAACGCGGTCACGCCCTGTGTGCTTCTTCGAGCGGTCGACCGACGCGAACACGAGGAAGTGGTCGGCGATGTCGGCCAGGCTGATCCAGATCTTCTGGCCGTTGAGGCGGTAGGCGTCGCCGTCGCGGCGGGCCGTCGTCGCGAGGTTCGCCGCGTCCGTGCCGACGCCCGGCTCGGTCAGGCCGAACGTCGCGAGCTTCTCGCCGCTGCGCCTGCGGGCACGAGCCAGCGCTGGCGTCTGCTCCTCGGTCGCCCACTGGAGGAGCGCGAGCGAGTTCAGCCCGACGTGGACGCTCTGGACGACGCGGAACGCCGTGTCGGCTCGCTCGAGCTCCTCGCACAGGATCGCGAAGCTGATGTAGTCCATCCCGGCGCCGCCGTACGCGCTCCGGGATCGGCGCGCCGAGGAAGCCCTGCTCGGCCATCTTGCGCGAACACCTCGCGATGGACCTCGCCCTTCTCGTCCCACTCGCGGATGTGGGGCAGGATCTCGGCCTCGGCGAACGCCCGGACGCCTGCTGGACGAGGCGGTTCTCGTCGGTCGAGGCTGAAGTCGACCATCGGCCGAATGCTAGCGGGCTGGCGGCCGCGCGCGGCGCGCGATCCGGCTCCGTGCCGGGCGGCGCCGGCGTCGACCTCGCATACTCGAGCCGATGACCGCCAGAGCCCCGCCCCGCGTGACACCCGACGCCCGATCGACCTCGCCGGCCCGAGCGCCGATCAGCCTGACGCCGATCCTCGGCCGCTACTTCGAGCGGAGCTGGAGCCACGGCGAGGGCCACCGCCTGTACGACACGGACGGCCGGGCCTACCTCGACTTCGCGAACGGCATCGCGGTCACGGCGCTCGGCCACCACCACCCGCGGGTGACCGCCGCGATCCACGCCCAGGTCGACCAGCTGATCGGGCCGACCGGCGCGATCGGCTACGCCGAGCCGATCGTGCCGCTGGCGACGATGCTCGCGGCGACGTTCCCGGACCCGCTCGACTACGCGTGATGTTCCTCAACTCCGGCTCCGAGGCGATCGACGGCGCGCTCAAGCTCGCCCGCCGCGTCACCGGCCGGCCCGGGATCATCGCGTTCCGCGGCGGGTTCCACGGCCGGACGTTCGGGGCGACGAGCGTCACGACCTCGAACATGAACTACCGGACCGGCTACGAGCCGCTCGCTCCCGGGCGTCTATCTTCGCGCCGTTCCCGGCGGCCTACCGCGACTTCGACGGCGACGAGGACGGCCGCGACCGAGGCCATGCCTGCGCCTGCGCTCCGCTGATCGCGACCGTCGATCGCGCCGCCGTCGGCCGGTCGCGGCGATCCTCATCGAGCCGGTCCAGGGCGAGGGCGGCTACACCCCGGCCCCGCCGGCGTTCCTGCGCGGCCTCCGCGGCGATCTGCGACGAGCACGGGATCCTGCTGATCGCCGACGAGGTCCAGACCGGCTACGGCCGGACCGGGCGGATGTGGGCGTTCGAGCACGCCGGGATCGTCCCCGACGTCGTCGTGCGTCGCCAAGGCGATCGCCAACGGCCTGCCGCTGTCGGCGATCGCGACTCAGCCGCGAGCTCCAGGAGCGCTGGGGCCGGAGCGCCCACGGCTCGACGTACGGCGGCAATCCCGTCGCCTGCGCGGCCGGGATCGCGGTCCTCGAGACGATCCAGCGACGAGGGCCTCGTCGCCAACGCCGGCGACGCGCGGCGCCGAGCTGACGCCGGGCCTGACCGGATCGCGGCCGAGGACGAGCGGATCGGCGACGTCCGCGGGCCCGGCCTGATGATCGGCGTCGAGCTGGTGCGCGACCGGGCGACGCGAGGAGCCCGACGGCGACGCTGCGCGACCGCGCTCGATCGCCCGCTGCGCCGACGCCGGGCCTGCTCGTCCTGACGCTGCGGCCCGCCCACCAGGTCGTCCGCTGGATCCCGCCGATCGACGTCGACCGCGCGCCGAGATCAGCCGAGGCGGTCGAGATCTTCGGCGAGGCGCTCTGCCGCGACCGGCATGCGCCGCGGACTGCGCCTCGACGCGTCGCCGGACACGCGACGAAGCGCCCGCCAGCCGGACGGACGCTCCGGGAGCGCGTCGCGCGAGCGCCGGCGGCAGCCGCCGGGTCGGCGTCAGCGGTTCTGGGCGAGGAACTTCATCACGTCGTCGAGGCGGAAGCGACGGTCGCCCCGCTTGCAGACGCGATAGAACGGCAGCTCGCCGCGATCGCCGAGGCGCTTCACCGTGTTGACGTGCAGGTGGAGCATCTCGGCGACTTCGGTCGCGGTGAGCATCGGTCCCAGTTCGTTGACGGCCATGGACCCCATGTTGCCTCGCTTAGAGCACTTCGCGACGGGTCCGCACCTCTGGGGTGGCCAGGGGTAGAGTGCGGCTCGCTGATGGGCGGAGCATGTTGGAGTGGGCGGTCAGGGGTCGCCAAGCCGTACTTTGGGCTAGTCGCGAGTACCAGCGCCACGGGCCCGGGCGGTCTCCCGTCCGGATCGGGACGCGGGCTATGCTTGCGACAGCCACTCGCGGGTCGCGCCCGCGACGAGAGGAGGGACGCACCGATGCCAGGAACCGGCGACGCGCTGCGCCGGACGTCCGACTCGATGCTCCGCGACATCGAGGCGCTTGCTGCAGCTCGAGGAAGAGAAGCGCACGATCCGATCCGGGCGACCCGCGCCGGTCGACCTGGCGTCCGCAGCATCGAGATCAGATCGCCAAGCGCGATGCTCGCCTCGAGCACGAGCCAACGCGCCCAGACCGCAGTCATCCACGACGCTCACCGAGGCCGGCTCGCCGGGCCGCGCCGGACACGCCCGATCGAGGACACCCCGCGGTCGATGGAGGCGATCCTCGCGGCATGGCGCCAGGCCGAGCGCCAGCTCGACGCCGCGGGCCCGGCTCTGCCGAGGCCGAGGAGGCGCGGGTCCTCATCGATCAGCTGCGACGGAGTACCGGCGGGCGCACGACGAGGGGGCGAACCGGGGCCACTGACCGTCGCCGGGTCCCCGCGAGGCGCTGGCTGGTGGCATCCCCGGCGGGATCTGGAACCTGCGACCTTCCGCTTAGAAGGCGGCTGCTCTGTCCACTGGAGCTACGGGGACTCGGCGGGATGGTAGCCCGACGCGACAATCCCCTCGAAACTGGCGGCCTCGGATCCCGGCGTTGTCCAGCAGAAGGCCGCCGCCCTGATGTCGACGGTGCTCGATGTCCGCCTCGATGAACGCCCTGGAACGGCACGTTGAAGGGCGTCGCGCAGCGGGGAGACCGCCCGGGGCCCGGAAAGCGGGGGACGACGGCCGGATCGCTGGTCTGCTGCGGCACGTGCCGGATGCTCGTCGGGACGCCCCACGCCGGTGCGCGCGCAGGCGACTGCGTCGCCGGAGCAGGACCGGGTCAGCGTCGTCCACGGGGATGGACCTCCTCGTCCCTGCCCGGCGCGTCGAACCTCGTGGGGGCCACGACCCCCAGCGACCTCCACCCGCTCCAGCGGCGCGTCGTCGAGGCGATGCGATCCGCCGCGATCCGTGAGCCAGCGGTTCGCCGACGAGAACCAGGAAATATTACGTA
>ERZ1370068.4584-contig-3648_pt1 | contig 33485 bp, 42 predicted proteins | sample MGYA00561227_ERZ1370068 | MGnify/ENA primary metagenome ERZ1370068 (study PRJEB38410, sample SAMEA6850437) | metagenome | study: Metagenomic assessment of the ecological functions of the soil: analysis of the soil microbiota associated with the...
ATTCGTTCAGTTGCGGCCATTGCAGACCATCATCAAGTTCCTCAAGACCATCTTCCTCGTCGACCTGCTGAAGGGCATGTGGCTCACGCTGAAGTACACGCCGCAGCCGGCGTTCACGTTTCAGTACTCCGGCGGAGCGGCGGCCGACGGCGCCGCGCTTCCGCGGCGTCCTGCGGCTGCAGACCGAGCCCGCCACCGGCGCCCAGACCTGCATCGTCTGCGACCAGTGCGCCAAGGCGTGCCCCGACGACCTGATCGCGCTCGGCGGCCACCGCGAGCCGGGGCAGAAGATCAAGATCCTCGACTACTTCGATTTCAACCTGTCGCGCTGCAGCTTCTGCGGCCTGTGCGCCGAAGTGTGCCCGACCAAGCCGATCAAGGCGCTCATCATGAGCGAGGACTACGAGCTCGGCAGCTACAGCCGCGACACGCAGATTCTGCGCGTCGACCAGATGTACGACGGCGTGCCGATCGAGCAGTACACGCACTGAAACATTTTCGCTTCTCGAAAGCCCCGCCGGGTGCGATCAGTCCGCGCCACGCCCTGGCGTCCGCCGCGGCCCGATTCTTGTAAGCGGGCGCAGGATCAGAACTAGGATCCATGGCTGGAGGGTCATGCGTAGCGCGGCTACCGTGCAGTCGCGGTGTCGGCTATCCTCGCGGCTGCGTCGCTCGTCATTCGTGCCGACGTCACGCCGCCCTCGCAGGCGTCGGAAGATCCAGCTCAGCTCGGCGATCTCGCTGTTCTCCGAAGGCGCTATCCTCGATTCGCTCGACGCCTACCGCAACGCGCTGAAGACCGCGCCGTCCGACGCCGTCCGCCGGCCGCGGATGGGCGTCATCGCGTCGGCGCTGCGCGTGGCCGAGTTCGATCTCGCGCGCACGAGGCCGAGAAGCTGTTCAAGCGTCGGACCCGACCGGGCCCGAGGCGATGACGCTCTACGGCGACGCGCTGTGGTCGATCGGGCCTGTTCGAGGAAGCCGAGATCAGTACAAGGACGCGCTGGCGGCGGCGCCGGATCTGGCGCGCGGCCATCACGGCATGGCGCGATGCGCTCGCGGCGCGCAGCCGGCTCGACGAGGCGATGAACGAGGCGCAGGCGGCGCTGCGGCTGTCGCCGCGCGATCTCGAAATCCACCACACCGTCGGCGCCGATCTACGAGCGGCATGCACAAGTACGAGGAAGCGGCCGGCCGCCTACTCGCAACTACGTCAACCTGCTGCCGAACAAGGATCACAGCGAGAAGGCCGACTGGTCGCGCGCGGAAATCCGCTTCCTGCGGTCGTTCGGCGCAGCGCGTGCCGTTCGAGATCGATCCCGGCACCGACGACGCAGCTCTACACGGTCGACTTCCGGCTGGTGAACGACAAGGTCGTGGTGCGCGCCAAGGTCAACGACGCGCGGCGCAGGACTTCGTCGTCGACACCGGCGCCGAGAACACCGTCATCACCCGGCCCGACGGCGCAGCGGCTCGGCATCACGCCGATCACCTACACGCTCAGCGCCGGCGTCGGCGACGTCGGGCTGCGCGGCCTGCAGCTCGCGCGCATCGACTCGCTCGAGCTCGGCATCGCTCAAGCTGCGCAACGTGCCGTGCCTCGATCAAGAATCCGCCGCTGCGCGACATTCCGATCGAAGGAAACCGAGAGCCTGTCGCCGCTCGCGCTCGGCTACTCGATGATCATCGACTACAAGACGCACAAGCTGACCTTCGGCAAGCACCTGCCCGACGAGCCGGACGACTTCGAGCTGCCGCTGCGGCTGCACCGCCTCGCGACGGTGCGCGGCATCGTCGACGGCAGCCACCAGGCGAACTTCGTCGTCGACACCGGCGGCGAGGTGATCTCGATCAGCCAGGCGACGGCGACCGCGCTCGCGAAGCCGGAGACCGGCCGGCGGATCGCGCTGAAGGTCTACGGCACGTCGGGCTGGGATCACGGATGCGTTCCTGATGCCCGGCGTCGACCTGACGTTCGACACGATCAGCTACAAGAACTTCCCGGTCGTCGTGCTGAACCTCGAACGCGCCGAGCGCGCTGCTCGGCTTCCAGCTCGGCGGGATCGTCGGCCACAAGTTCCTGAGCAAGTACCGCGTCGGCATCGACCTCGAGCGCATCGGTGCTTCGCCTGAAGAACGTTTCGTGACGTCAATGCAGTGCTGAGCTTACGCATGGCGACGCGACGCTATGCCGTCGCACTGCAGCCAGGCTCGCGCTGTTTCAGGCGTCGCGCACCGTGCGCCTCTCGCACACGCGTCGCTCTTCGTCGGTCTCCACCAGCAGCGGCGGCACGCGGCACCTCGCGCGCCGTCGCGGTCGATCGCGACGAAGGTCAGAAACGCGCTGGCTCGGTGCAGCTGGCGGCTGGCCGGTCAGCGTCTCCTCCGAGTAGACATCGACCTGCACCTCGAGCGACGTCGTTGAACGACGCACGTCACGCGCGACTTCAGGATGATCAGATCGCCGACCTTGATCGAGTGCAGGAACTGCAGGTCGTCGACGGCGGCGGTCACCAGCAGGCGTGCGGCGTGTGGCGGTGGCACGCGATGGCGCCGGCGATGTCGATGAGGTGCATGACCGTGCCGCCGAGGATGAACCCGAGCGGGTTCGCGTCGTTGGGCAGCACGACCTGCACCATCTCGGTCGGCGGAATCAGCCGCGCGCTTCGGGTGTCAGAGTCCATCAGCCATCAGCCCTCAGCCATACAGCCATCATGCACCAGCCGCGCTTACTCTCCGAGAGGCGGCCGGTTCGCTGATGTCTTCGCGACGTTTTTCAGGAGCGTGTCCATCGTCGCGTGATGGCCGATGACGAAGCGTGACACTGAACCGGAAGATCGGGTTCGCTGACCCAGCCGTCTTCGGTGATCGTGACGTCGAGCCGCAGGCCGTCGGTGCGATCGTGATCGTCCAGGTGCCGCCGAAGATTCTTTTCCGTCTCTTTGACGCGCGTGACCAGGCGGCGCGGCGGATCGCGCTCGAGCACGTCGACCGGGACGTACGAGGCGCTGTCGCGGCTGTGTCAGGACGGGCCAGACGTCAGCGCGCGGCCGCGTGAGCCGCATGCGTGCGGCTCGCCGTGTGCGTCGCGGCAGCAGCGTGCAATCCGACAGCGACGACCACTGCGACGAGCAGCGACAGACCCGCCGCCGACGAACAGCGACCCATTTCATAAGGCCTCCGACAGGACGTTCTCGGCGGACGTGGAGCGCGGACCCTGGACTCACTCGACTGGACCCTCGACCTCGACTGGACCCTCGACGTCGACTCATGCGACGACTCACGACTAACGACTCCCGCGAGTCGCCTTCCGTGCTTCGCCGACGCGCGCGCGCGAGGAGCGTCAGACCTTTCAGCGCGGACTCGCGGTCGGCGCGTGAGCTGCGCCGAGCACCTGTTCGACGCGGACCGGATCGAGCACCGACTTCGCCTCGCGGACGCGCGCGCCGGCGCCGGCGATCACGCAGCAGGACGCGCCGGCGGTCACTCGCGTCGCGATGCGGCGGACGTAGCGCTTTGCCTCAAGCCGATCGATCGCCAGCGACATCGTCGCCACCGTGACGCCCATGTGGCCGGCAAGGTCGGTCATCGACATCGGGTCGACCTCGTCGAGGTGGTCGAGGATGCTCGCCTGGTGCGCGCTGAGCGTCGCCGCCCGGTCGGCCGGGTCGCGTCACGTGCCTGCGTGTGGCACGCGAAGTAGATGCGCGGATAGGCGTCCGAGCAGCTGCGCGGACGTGACGATCGCGCATGCTTAATTTGCTTTGTCAAACCAAAATATTATGCACACAAAGGGGACTGGGGACTGGGACTGCACGCCCACGGCTCCAGTCAGCCAGCCCTAGTCCCTAGTCCCGTTCTGAAGTCGTAGCCAATCCAGACCGCGAAGCGCGGCTTGCGGCATTCGTTCGGCGCCGCTGATGCACTGTCAGCCGGCGCGTCGACGCTCGTGCAGCGCGAACACCACGTCTTCCCAGCTCGTGGTTGAACAGCGTCCGCCACGACCAGTCGAAGTGGATCGGGAAGCCGAGCGCGAAGGTCTCGAGCCCGAGGCCGTACGACGCGCGGCCGTCCTGCAGGCCGGAAGCCCGTCGACCTGCCGCGCGCGTAGTTCAGCACCGAGCGTCGGCTGCCGGTGCTCGGATCGATCACGATGACGGAGTTGCCGATCGCGTCGATCTTGCACGCCGGTCGGCGACCTGGCAGATCGCGCGGCGTTGTTCGTCGCGAACTTGAAGCTGCTCGATTCGCCGGTGCACGGGTTGGTCGACGGCTGGTTGCTGAACCACGCGCCGCCGATGCCGGCGAAGAACACGCCGCGGATGCCGCCGATGACGCCGATCGGCGTCAGCGCCGCTTCGATCAGCGGGAAGCGCAGCTCGGCGTTGGCGAACACGACGTTCTGGCCGGCGAACTGCGAGGTAGTCGTAGCCGCGCAGCTCGCAGTTGCCGCCGAAGTACTGGAAGTCGGGGAAGTCGCCGATGCTCTTGAAGCCGCGGATGCGCGTCGCGAGCAGGCCCGGTGCCGCCGAGGCGCAGGTAGTGGCGCGCGTCGCCGTCGAAGCGTCTGGCGCGACAGCAGTGCCGCCGATCTTCGGCGAGACGTCGTAGGCGAGCCGCATCGTGCTGCCGGCGAGCGGTCCGAACTCGCGGAAGACCGTCGTCTCCTGGACGAACGCGGCGCCGAGCGGCATCAGCGTGCCGTTGCGGAAGACCGGCTGCGCCGTAGAGCTGACTGCTGGTAGTCTGCGCGAGTCTGCTGCAGCGTCGGGATCGTTGTACTGCCTCGTTCGAGCTGCACGACGCCGCCGGACAGCTCGACGCGGCGGTAGCGGTCTGAGCGGGTAGATGCCGAACGCGCGTGCCGCCGCGGACCGTCCGCGTCGCGATCGCGTCGATCGCGGCTGATGAACGGCGCGAACGACGGATCGTAGAACACGCCGCCGAGCTGTCCGTAGAAGAACTGCGTCTGCGAGTAGCCCTGCAGCGCGCACTGGAAGCGGCGCGACAGGTTGACGTAGGACGAGCGACAGCGTGCGGTACTGCGAGATCGACGCGGCGAAGAAGTTGAACTGCTTGTCGCCGAGCACGTCGCCGAAGCTGACCTGCGTGCCGCCGAAGATGTCGCCGTTGCTGGTGACGCCGACGTTCACCGGCGGCCGGCCCTCGAGGAACATCTTCTCGAACGTGCCCTTCTTGCGGCTGTTCTCGGCCACCAGCGTGTGCTGCAGCGGCGCCTGGAAGTCGATGATCGGGCCGGGCGCGCCGAAGTCCGACGTCGCCGCGGTGTGCAGCGGCTCCTTGCGCTCGAGCGTGCGGATGCTGTACTCGCCCTTGTAGTAGCTGACGAACGCGATGCTGGCTCGTCTTGCCCTCGTTCAGCACGACCGGCGACCAGTTGCCGCCGAGCGCGTCGGTGTACTGCCGCAGCTCGCCGTTCTTCAGATCGAGCGTCCAGATGTTGTAGATGTTGCCGTTCTTGCGCGACCTCCGGCTCGAGCGGCACCGCTCGGATCGGTGGCCGTCGACGAGAACACGATCGTGTGGTCGTCGATGAACTGCGCCGCCGGTCTCGTCCTGCGGTGCCGAAGGTGATCTGCGTCTTCTTCTTGCGTGTCGAGATCGAGCCGGAACAGCTTCTGGTTGCCGCTGACGCGCGCGTTGTAGATGATGAACTTGCCGTCGGGCGAATAGCGTCGGCGCGCAGTCGGCGAAGTCGTCGTCGGTGAGGTTGGTGACCTGCTTGCGTCGTCGAGGTCGACGGTGAAGATGTCGCCGACGCGCGTCGCGCAGCGCCGCGAACGCGATCGTCTGGCCGTCGGGCGAGAACGCCGGCGACTCGGGCTCGTCCACCGACTTCATCGGGATGCGCTCCTCGATCTTGCGCGTCAGCACGTTCTGGATGATCAGCGTGCGCTCCTTCTCGGTGCGCACGAAGTAGGCGAGGCGATCGCCCTTCGGCGACCACGCCATCCACGGCATCTCGCAGCCGCTCGCCGCATCTGCACGATGTGGTCGAAGCCCATGTCCTTGTCGAAGCCGCTCGGTCAGGTTGCGGACGATCGAGCCGTCCTTCGACGAGATCAGGACGATGTCGAGCTCGCTGATCCTTGCGGTTGACCGTGACCGCCGCGATCAGATCGCCGGACGGCGACGGCGCGATCGACAGCGCCTCGGCGAAGTTGCGTCTTCTCCTGGTTCGGCGACGAGATCGCGGCCGTAGTCGGCCGGCCGCTCCTTGTCGCGGAACGGCTTGAAGCGATCCTTCAGGTAGCGCTCGAAGGCCTGGTCGAACTCGTCCTTCTTCATCCGCAGCGCTTCTTCGTAGGCGTCCTCGCCGCCGCCGATGACGCTCTTGCGCAGCGCGAACAGGAACTGCCGGATGCCTTCCTTGCCGAACTTCGCCTCGATGAACTCGAACACCGCGTGCCCGAGGTTGTAGATCGAGCCGCGACGGCTGCCGCCGTTGCCGTAGCCTTCGAGTCTCGGTCATCTTCGGCACGATGTCGGCGACCGCCGCGTCGCGGACCGTCATCAGGTCGAGCGGCGTCCCACTGGCCGCGCTCGTAGTCCGACAGGCCTTCGTTCACCCACAGCGGCACGCTGCGGCGGATCAGCGCCTGCGGGATGATGTCGAACTCGAACTGGTGCGTCAGCTCGTGGACGATGAGGCCGTAGAGCCGGTCCGGCGGATCGTCGATCGGCAGCGACCATGCGCTGCCGGCACGGCTCGGCGAACGCGCCGACGCCTTCCTGCGCCGGCGCCCGGGTCGACGTTCTCCTGCTCGAACTCGCTGTGCGTCTTGAACAGGATCAGCTGCACCTTGAACGACAGGTCGTGCTTCAGGTCGGCGCTGATCTGCTGATAGGCGCTCTCGGCGTAGCTCGGCGATCCGCTCGAGATGCTGCTCGAGCGCCGGGTAGTAGTAGATCTCGAAGTGGTCGGTCGTGTAGATGTGCCACTCGAACTTGTCGTAGTGGATGTTGTTCTTGCCGAAGTACGGCACCATCGAGCGTCTGAGCCGCGGCCGACGGCTCGCGTGGCCGCGACGAGCAAGCACGGCAGCGACGACCGGCGACCAGGCGAGGTAGCGGCACGCGCGTGCGCATAGGCAGTACCTCGAAAAGGCACGGTCGGATGGAACTGGCAGCGATCTTACTGTTGACGCCGACGCGCCTGCAAACGCTGTGCTCGGCATTTCGCGCGATCTGCGCGCCGCGTCTGTCCTCCGTCGGACGCGGCCGCGACCCTTGGCGACAGCGCTATACTGGGCGCCAGCGCATGCCTGGATTCATCGCTGCGGCGGACAGCCCGGGTTGCCTGCGAGCCGGCGCATCGGCGCGCGAAGGCTGGAATAAATGACGCCGCCGGCAGGGTTTACCAGTGGTGTCGCCGGCCGTTCGAGGCCGAGGCGCTGGCGTCGCTCGACAGCCTGTACCGCGCGGCGCTGCGGCTGACGCGCGTGCCGGCCGACGCCGAGGATCTGGTGCAGGAGACCTATCTGAAGGCGTTTCGCGCCGCCGATCAGCTTCGAGCCGGGCACGAACCTGAGGGCCTGGCTGTTCACGATCCTCCACAACACCGCCCGCAACCGCGCCCGCGACCGCGCGCGCGACACGGTCGCGATCGACAGCGAGGTCGTCGATCGCGCCGCCGACGCGCCGCCGCCGGCGGACGCGGCGCGGCGCGCGCCGAGACGCCCGAAACGCTGCTGCTGCGCGACACGCTGGCGCCTGAGCTGCAGGCGGCCATCGACGCGCTGCCCGACGCGTTCCGCCAGGCGGTCTGGTTACGTGACGTGGAAGAGTTTTCCTACGCCGAAATCGCCGAGATGCTGTCGATTCCCATCGGCACGGTGATGTCGCGCATCTCGCGCGGCCGCCGCCTGCTGTTCGAACGATTGAATCACTTGCGGCCAGTCAATGCCTAACTGTCATGCGCATCGATCCGCTCGTCACGCCGTTCATCGACGGCGAGCTGCCCGACGCCGATCGCCGCGCTGGTCGACGAGCATCTGCGCGCGTGCCCGCCGTGCCATTCGCGCGTCGTCGCCGAGCAGGCGGTGCACGAGCTGATTCACGCGCACGCGCGTGCTCGCGCGCTCGACGCACGCCAGGCGCCCGATGCGCTGCGCGACGCGCGCGACGCGCTGCGAGATCGCGCGCGCTGACGCCGCGAGCGCGGCCGACAGCGCGTCCGTGCGCCGGCGATGCCGCGCGTCCGGTCGCCGCCGCGCGCGTCTCGCGCCGTACGCGCTGGCGCGCGTCGCTCGTGCTCGTCGTCGGCGGCGCGTTCGTCTATCAGGCGACCGACGAGTCGGCGCGCGTGCATGGCCGCCGAGCTGACCGCCGATCACGTGAAGTGCTTCGCGCATGAACCGCGTGCTCGGCACGCACGCAGGCGCCGGCGGCGGTCGAGAGCTCGATGGCGTCCGGCTTCGACTGGCGCATGCATCTGCCCGAGCGATCCGGCGCGCGCCGGGCTCGAGCTGGTCGGCGCGCGCCCGTGCCTCTACGGCGAAGGCAAGATCGCGCACATCATGTATCGCCACCAGGGGCAGCCCGGTGTCGCTGTTCATGCTGCCGAACGTCGGCGCGCGCCGAGAGCTCGTCGAAGTGCTCGGGCACGAGGCCGCGATCTGGTGCGTCGGCAACCGCACGTTCGTGCTCGTCGCGCGCGAGCCGCAGCCTGAGGTCGAGCGCATGGCGTCGTTCGTTCAGGCGTCGCTGACAGCTCAGCGTTCGAGGCTCGCGGCGACTAGGCCAGCTGAGAGCTACGGAGATGACATGAGCATTCGATGGGCGATCGCGGCGGTCGGCGTCTGGCGCTGGCGCTGCTGACGCTGAACGCCTCGCCGGACTGGCCGCTTCCGGCGCGGTCGACGCCGCGCGACGCGCGCCGGCCGCCGGCGACGGCTGCGTGCCCGGCGAACGCCAAGCCGGCGAACCTGAACTTCACGCTGAAGGACGTCGACAGCAAGGACGTGAAGCTCGCCGTCGCTACAAGGGCAAGGTCATCCTGCTCGACTTCTGGGCGACGTGGTGCGGCCCCTGCAAGATCGAGATTCCCTGGTTCATCGAGTTCCAGAAGAAGCTACGGCAAGCGCGGGCCTGCAGGTGGTCGGCGTCTCGGTCGACGACACGCTCGACAAGCTCAAGCCGTACGTCGCGCAGATGAAGATGAACTACCCGGTCCTGCAGGGGCTCGACCACGACGACATGCAGGACGCGTACGGTCCGATGTTCGGCATCCCGGTGACGGTCGTCGATCTCGCGCGACGGCAAGATCTGCAGCAAGCACGTCGGGCTCGTCGTCGAAGGATCGCGTTCGAGAACGAGATCAAGTCGCTGCTGTATGGTATGATCGGAGCGATGTTGAAGGGATTCACGCACGCGCGGCTGGCCTGCGGCTGCCGCATCGCGTTCCGCGAGGGCGTCGAAGGCAGCCCGGTCACCGTCGTCGTCGACCAGAAGTCGCCGGCGTGCACGCTGTCGCTGCACGTGCGCGATCTGCCGCTGTTCGACTACCGCGAAGCGCTGCGTCCGTCGACGCGCCTCGGCCCGCCCGAAGAAGAAGAGTTCGAAGAAGAGGTAGCTGATCGGCGTCGCATGCGGCGTTCGTCGGTCGAGGTTGCGCATCGCGTCAGCCTGCGTCCTTTCCCCGTGACAATTCATGCCGACTCGCCGTCGGCGATCTTGTCGCGCCTGCGCATCGATCGCGACGCCGGCGCCGCGCCGGCCGCTGGCTGCCGTGGGCCGTGCTGGTCGTGCTGGCGGCCGCCGGCGTCGCCGTGTATCCGTCGGCGCGCGCCTACGTCGCCGAGCGGCGGGCGCCGGAAGTCGACGTCGCGCGCGCGACGCAGGTCGTCGCCGCCGCCGGCGGCTCGACCGACGCTGCCGGTGCTGGTCGCCACCGGCTACGTCGTCGCGCGGCACAGCAGCGACGTCGGCGTGAAGATCGGCGGCCGGCTCGCGCGCCTCAGGTTCGAGGAAGGCACGCGCGTGCGCAAGGGCGAGGTGATCGCGGAGATCGAGCACGCCGACATCGACGCGCAGCTCGAGGCGTCGCGCCGCGCCGTCGCGGAGGCCGAGGCGCAGCTCGCGCAGGCGATCGCGGCGCGCGACGAGGACGCTCCGCAACCTGGAGCGGCAGCGCGCGCTGATGAAGGACGGCATCACGACCGACGCGGCGCTGACCGCGGCGCGAAGCGGCGGCGGCGGTGTCGGCGGCGCGCGTGAAGTCGGCGGAGGCGGCGATCGCGTCGGCGCGCGCGCGCGTGCGCGTCACCGAAGAAGCGCTCGAGAACACGAACGTGCGCGCGCCGTTCGACGGCGTCGTCATCAAGAAGCGCGCGGAGGTCGGCGAGACCGTGTCGCCGTTCGGCGTCGCAGGGCCAGGCGTCGCGCGAAGGCGGCGCGATCGCGACCATCGCGGATCTCGCGCGAGCTCGAGGTGCAGACCGAGGTCAGCGAGAACAGCGTCGCGAAGCTGACGCCGGCGATGCCGGCCGAGGTCAAGCTGCAGGCGTATCCGGATCAGGTCTACAAGGGCCGGCTGCGGCAGATCTTTCCGTCGGCCGATCGCGCGAAGGCGATCGTCGAAGTCCGCGTCACGATTCTCGAACGCCGACGCGCACGTGAAGCCGGAGATGACCGCGAGCGTCACGTTCCAGGAGCCGCGCGCGGCGACGCGGCGACGGACGGCGCGGCGCGGAGTCGGCCGCCGGCGAGCCAGCCGCCGCCGATCGTGCTCGATCCCGAAGCGCGCGGTGACGGAGCAGAACGGCGCAGCCGATCGTCTGGGTCGTGCAGCCGGCGACGCCGTCGCGCCGCGCCGGTGACGCTCGGCGCCGAGCGGCTCGATCAGGTCGAAGTCCAGCAGCGGCGTCGTGCCGGGCGAGGCGGTGATCCTCAATCCGCCGGCCGGCGCTCACCGACCGCGGCGCTCGTGCGCGTGAAAGGAACGTAGACCGATGGCGCTGATCGAGCTGCGCGACGTCACCAAGTCCTACAAGCGCGACGCGATCGAGATTCCGGTCCTCGACCGCGTGTCGATCACCGGTCGCCGACGGCGATTTCCTCGGGCTGATGGGGCCGTCGGGCTCGGGCAAGTCGACGCTGCTGAACCTGCTCGCCGGCATCGATCGCCCGACGCGCGGCGTCGATCACGCATCGGCGACACCGAGATCAGCAGCCTGTCGGAGCGCGCGCTGGCCGCGTGGCGCGCGCGGCACATCGGCTTCATCTTCCAGCTCTACAACCTGATTCCGGTGCTGACCGCGTTCGAGAACGTCGAGCTGCCGCTGCTGCTCACGAGCCTGTCGAAGAAGCAGCGCCGCGAGCACGTCGATGACGGCGCTCGGCATCGTCGGCCTCGCGCGATCGCGACGAAGCACTACCCGCGGCAGCTGTCGGGCGGACAGGAGCAGCGCGTCGCGATCGCGCGCGCGATCGTCACCGACCCGACGCTGCTGCTCGCCGACGAGCCGACCGGCGACCTCGACGCGAAGTCGGCGCGGCGAAGTGCTCGACGCTGCTGCAGCGGCTCAACCAGCGAGTTCAAGAAGACGATCGTCATGGTGACGCACGACCCGCACGCCGCCGAGCGCGCCACGCACGTGCTGCACCTCGAGAAGGGCACGCTTCGTCGAGCAGGCGGACGGTGGTGATCGCATGAAATTCATCGGCCTCGTGCTCAAGAGCGCGCGCCGCAGCAAGCGGCGCACGGCGCTGACGATGATCAGCGTCGCGCTCGCGGTGTTCCTGTTCGCGGCGCTGCGCGCCGTGCTCGACGGCTTCGACGCCGTCGTCGGCCGCGAGCTCGTCGACGCGCATCGTGACGATCCGCTCGACGTCGATGATCTTCACGATGCCGACGTCAGCCACGCCGAGATCGATCACGCAGCACGCCGGGCGTGCAGGACGTCACCTGGGCGAACTGGTTCGGCGGCATCTACAAGGATCCCGAAGAACTTCTTCGGCGCAGTTCGCGGTCGAGCCCGAGAGCTACCTGCGCATGTATCCCGAGATCATCCTGACGCCGGAGGAGCGCAAGGCCTTCCTCGACGATCGCACCGGCTGCATCGTCGGCGACGGCCTGGCGAAGAACTACGGCTTCAAGGTCGGCGACAAGATCGACGCTGCAGGTCGGCATCCCGATCTACGGCCGCGCAGGACTTCGACTTCACGATCCGCGGCATCTACCAGGCCGGCAGCGCCGCGGTCGACAACCAGTCGATGATGTTCCACTGGAAGTACGCCGACGAGCGATCGACGCCGAAGGGGCAGATCGGCTGGGTCGTCACCGCAGATCGCCAACCCCGATCGCGCGACGCGCAGGTCGCGTGCGCGATCGACGCAGAAGTTCGCGAACTCGCCGTACGAGACCAAGACCGACACCGAGCAGGCGTTCTCAGGCGTCGTTCGCGTCGATGCTCGGCAACCTGAACCTGCTGCTCGGCAGCGTCGCGCTGGCGGTCGTGCATCACGACGCTGTTCGTCGCCGGCAACACGATGGCGATGTCGGTGCGCGAGCGGACGACCGAGATCGCGGTGATGCGGACGCTGGGCTTCCCGTCGGCGACGATCTTCCTGCTGGTCGTCGGCGAGGGCCTGCTGATGTCGCGTCGGTCGGCGGCGTCGCTCGGCGCGGCGCTGGCGCGGCTGATCGTCAACGGCGAATCCTCAGCCTGACCGGCGGCTTCATCCCGGCGTTCGGCGTCAACAACGGCAACGTCGCTGGTCGGCCTCGGGCTGAGCGCGCTCATCGGCCTGCTCGCGGCGGCTGATTCCGGCGACGATGGCGTCGCGGCTCAAGATCGTCGACGCGCTGCGGCGGGTCGCGTGAACGGATCGCAGAGCGCGATGCGAACCATGTCTGCGGATCTCGCGATCTGCGTTCAGACGTTATGGGTCTGATCGCCAGCTACAACCTGCGCTCGATGATCGTCCGCAAGGGCACCGCGGCGATGACCGCCGATGGGCATCGCGATGGTCGTCGCCGTGTTCGTGATGACGCTGGCGATCGCGCAGGGCTTCCGCGGCGCGCTGGTCGCGAGCGGCTCGAACGAGAACGCGATCCTGCTGCGCAAGGGCGCGACGTCGGAAACGGTGAGCGCGCGTGCTGCGGCCGCAGCTGCCGCTCGATCGAGAGCGCTGCCGCAGGTGGCGCGCGGCGCCGACGGCCACCCGCTCGCGCTCGCCCGAGCTCGTCGTCATCATCTCGCTGCCGCGCGTGTCCGACAACCAGCCGGCCAACGTGCCGCTGCGCGGCGTCGGGCCGCGCGCGCTTCGAGGTCCGCGACACGCTGACGTTCGTCGAAGGGCGCCGCTTCACGCCCGGCACGCGCGAGATCAACGTCGGCAAGCAGGCGGTCGGCCGCTTCAAGGGGCTGACGCTCGGCAGCGACGTCAAGTTCGGCAGCGCGACCTGGAAGGTCGTCGGCGTCTTCACCGCCGACGATGCGTCGTTCGAGTCGGAGGTGTGGGGCGACGTCGATCTGATGATGCCGGCGTTCCAGCGCGACGGCTACCAGTCGGTGACCGTGAAGCTGACCGATCCGTCGGCGTTCGACTCGTTCGCAGGCGGCGATCGCCGCCGATCCGCGCCTCGATCTCAAGCCGCAGCGCGAGCGCGACTACTACGACGGCCAGTCGCGACGACGACCGGCACGCTGATCCGCGTGTTCGCGCACGTTCGTGACCGCGATCCTGTCGATCGGCGCGGTGTTCGGCGCGATGAACACGATGTACGCGGCGGTCGCCTATCGCACGCGCGAGATCGGCACGCTGCGCGCGCTCGGCTTCTCGCGGCTGCGCATCGTGACGGCGTTTCTCGCCGAGTCGGTCGCGCTGGCGCTCGTCGGCGGCGTCGATCGGCTGCATCCTCGCGCTGCCGGTGCACGGGCTGTCGACCGGCGCGATGAACATGACCAGCTTCAGCGAAGCTGGCGTTCAAGTTCCGCATCACGCCCGGCCTGCTCGCTGGCGGTCTGATCTTCTCCGCGGTGATGGGAGCGGTCGGCGGCCTGCTCCCGGCGATTCGCGCGGCCCGTATTCCTGTCGCCCGCGCGCTTGCGAGAGATTTAACTCGTGCTTCCAAACATTCGTGCAGATCACGCATTTTCTGGATCGTGCAGGCGTCGGCGCTGCTCGTGTTCGCCGTGCCGTTCCGCTGGGCGCTCGTCGCGCTCTGGGCCGTGTCGCATTTCCTGCGCGCCATCGGCCTGACGCTGGTCGTTCCACCGCTACTTCGCGCACCGCGCGTTCAAGATGAACCGCGTCGCGCGCTTCGTCTGGGCGTTCATCGGCACCGCGGCGATGCAGAAGGGGCCGCTCTGGTGGGCCGGCCATCACGTCAACCATCACAAGTTCGCCGATCGCGACGGCGATCCGCACAGCCCGATGGTCAGCGGCTTCTACTACGCGCACATCGGCTGGTTCCTGAACGACACGCAAGCACGACCGCGTCGAGGCGACGCAACCCGGTGATCCGCGACTTCGGCAAGGTGCCGGAGATCGCGCTGGCTCGAGCGCTACTTCTTCGTGCCGCCGCTCGCGCTGGCGCGTCGACGATGTATCTGCGCCGGCGGCTTGCCGTGGCTCGTCTGGGGCTTCTGCCTGCCGACGATGACGCTGGCGCACGCGACGTTCGCGATCAACACCGTCAACCACATGTTCGGATCGCGCCGGTTCGAGACGCGTCGACGAGTCGCGCAACAACCCGTTCACGGCGTTCTTCGCGGCCGGCGAAGGGTGGCACAACAACCACCACCGCTATCCAGCGCGCCGCGCGCAACGGCTTCTACTGGTGGGAGTTCGACCTCGACGTGGTACGCGATCCGCGCGATGGCGGCCGTCGGATCTGGTGTGGGACATCCAGGCCGGTGCCGAAGCGGATCTACGACGAGGCGCGCGCGGTCGAAGGCCGCGCGCGGCCGCACGACGTGCCGAGCGTCGTCGACGCGATGCCGCTCGCTCGAGCTCGCCGAAGACGCCGAGCTAGAACGCAAAGACCGCTGAAGACCGCTGAGCACGCAGAGCAGATGGATCTGCTCTGCGAGTTCGCGACTCCGCGGTTGCTTTCCTATCCGATCCGTATGTCGGCGACGAGCGGCAGATGATCCGACGCGACCAGCGACAGCCGCGTGCGCGGCAGCTCGACGCCGACGATCTCGACCTTGCCCGCGTAGTAGATGTGATCGAGATGCAGGACCGGGAACAGGCCCGGGTAGGTGCGCTGCGTCCGCTTGCGCAGGTAGAATTCGCGCAGATCGACGCTGTGCAGCTTCTCGCTCAGCAGCGACGTCGCCAGGCCGCGCATCCACTCGTTGAAATCGCCGAGCACCAGCTTCGGTCCGGCGACGTGGCGATCGCGAGACGATCGTCGCGAGCCGCTGCGCCTGATGGCGGCGCTCGAGGATCGCCGTGCCGAGGTGGACGTTGTAGAGGTGCAGCGTGCAGCCGTCGGCCGGCGATGTCGACGCGCTGCATGCGCCGCGCCTCGCACGTCTTCCACGACAGATCGTGCTCGAGGTGATGCGTGATCGGCAGCCGGCTGCAGCACGGCGTTGCCGAACTGGTGGCCGCGCAGCTGCCGCGCCGGCGCCATCACCCAGCCCATGCCGAGCAGCGCGCGCCGAGCTCCTCGGCGTGGCCGCCGCCGTGCGGTCCCGGCGCCGACGACTTCCTGCAGCGCGACGACGTCGGCGTCGATCGCGCGCAGCACCGCGGCGATCCGATCGGGGCGCGTGCGGCCGTCGAGGCCGCGGCAGCGATGCATGTTGTAGGTCGCGATGCGCAGCGTCGGCGCGCGCCTGGATTCACTACGCTATGATAGTCCGTGCTTCATCGCGCATCGGCCGCTGGTGCTCGCGTGCGTCGTCGCTGCGGCGCGTCGGCCGCGGCGTGCTCGCAGACGCCGCCGATCGAGCCGCTGCAGCTCGACGGCAACATGCTGACGGTCGACAACCGATCGTCGAGCGACTGGAACGAACGTCGAGATCTGGCTGAACACGCAACCACAGCGTCACGGCGGCGTCGATTCCGGCCGGCGGCCGGCTTGCAGGTGCCGCTCGACGCGTTCGTCGCCGGCTTCGGCCAGCGCTTCAACTTCCGTCGCACGCAGATCACGGATCTGCGGCTGAAGGCGAAGCTGCCCGACGGCACGCCGCTCGAGATTGAAGAAGGAGTTCGACGGTCGGCGGCCTCGAAGGCGCCCTGGGAGGGAAACGCTGATGGCCCGGCTGAAATCGGAACTCGAAGTGGCGTGCCCCTGCTGTCAGACGATGCTCGTCATCGACACGAACCTCGGACGCGTCGTCTCGCACAAGGAGCCGGATCGCGGCAACAAGCCGGAGCTCGAGCGACGCGCAGCGGATCCTCGCCGAGCGAAGCCGCGCGGCGCGAGGCGATCTTCCAGCAGTCGGTCGATTCGGAGAAGACGCGCGGGGATGCGCTGTCGAAGCGGTTCGACGAGGCGCTGCGTCAGGCGAAGCGAAGAGCCGGTCACCAAGCCGATGCGGGACTTCGATCTCGACTAGTCGTCGTCATTCCGCCGGCGCCATCGGCGCTGCCACGTCTGCGCCACCATCGCCTGCCCAGTCGACCGCGAAATGCCGACGACAGGACGACGATGAAACAGTGGCTTCCACGGGAAAACCAAGAATAATCGAGCTCAGCCTACGATCAACCGTCGTAGCGAATTCGCCGGCAGCGGCGTCCATCGCTCGCGTCCGCCGTAGAAGACCGGCTTGCGGCCGGAAAGCGCCGCGCGGAACGCGCGATACCGCGCTCGCAGCCGCTCGACGCGTTCGTCCGACGATCGCAGCGGCTGGTGCGGGTAGTCGAGCAGCACGCCGCTCCACCTTCCAGACATTCGCCGTCGGCCAGCCGCCAGTCGTAGTCGCCCATCAGCTCCGCGATGTTCACGACCGCGTAGCCGGTGACGCGGCCCGTGAAGTCGACGTACGGATCGATGTAGCTGAGCGCCAGCGCGCGCGGCGTCGCGAACACCGGCTTGCGGCCGTGCAGGCCCGGGATCGCGCGAGCGCGCGATCGATCCCCAGCGTCCGCTGCGCTGGTAGACGAAGATCACGTGATCGAGCTGGTCGATCGACTCGAAGCTGAGGACGCAGCGGCGGATAGCCGTGCTGCTCGAGGACGACGGCCGCGAACAGCGCGGCCTCGAGGCAGTGCGCGCAGCCGTGCGCGGACGACGCCGCGAAAGCTGCGCAGCGTGGCGCGTCCGCCGCGGCTCCTGGTTGTAGGGCAGCGCGTTGAGATAGCGCTGCACCGCGCGCCGGCGTCCGCAGCCGCGCGATCAGCCGCCGCTCGCGCGGCGTGAATCGCGCTAGCTCGCCAGTCCCACCAGCTCCTTGAGATCCGCGAGCATCTGTTCGGGCGTCCAGTCGTTGCCGCGTATAGACCTTCACCAGCTTGCCGTCGGCGTCGATGATCGCGGTCCGCAGGTTGTGCGTGATGTCGCGCGCGTCGTTCGAGCGCGCGCGACGACCGACACGCCGAACCGCGCCGCGAACTGATCCGACCTCGTCGCGATCGCCGGTGAGGAACGTCCAGCGCGTCAGGTCGGCGTCGAGCGTCTTCGGCGTGCTTCTTCAGCACCGGCGGCGTGTCGGTCGCCGGATCGAAGCTGACGGTGACGAGCTGCACGTCCTTGCAGCGCCGGATCCGCCTTCAGCGGCTTCTGCAGCGCCGCGAAGTGCCGATCCATCAGCGGGCAGAACGTCGGCAGCGGGCACGCGCGTGTAGATGAACGTCATGACGACCGGCGACCCCTTGAACGCGCCGAACGCCGCGTCCTTGCCGTCCTGATCGACGAACTTGCGCGTCGGGCACCGCCTCGCCCGGCTTCAGCAGCTCGAAGCCCGACGAAGCGGCCGGCGGATTCGGCGCGTCGGCCGGCGGCTTCTCGAGCGGCGCCGTGCCGACCTTCTTGATGTCGGTCAGGTGCGCGCCGTTCGAGAACGACGACGAGCGTGGCGTTGATCAGATCGCCCGGCGCGAGGCCGTCGAGCGCCTTGGCGTCCGCGCACCTCGTAGGGCATCGTCATCGCCGGCATGAAGCCCTTGATCTCTTCGTGCTTGACGGTCGACCAGCTTGCGCGGCGCGATCGAGCGACTGCACCTGGCCCTGCAGCGTGAAGGTCGCGCTGCTCGGGCGCCTTGCTGCACGCCGCGCGCGAGCGCCAGCGCAGCGACAGAACGCGGGGAACAAAACGACAGCGAGCGCGCATATCATCTTAGTGTAGATGATCTGGATCGGCACCTCCGGCTACAACTATCCCGAGTGGAAGGGCAGCTTCTATCCGGCCGATCTGCCGGCGGCGAAGATGCTGCCGTACTACGCGGCGCGGTTTCCGACCGTCGAGATCAACTACACGTTCTACCGGATGCCGAACGAGAAGCTCGTCGGCGGGCTGGGCGGCGCAGACGCCGTCGCCGCTACAAGCTGACGCTGAAGGCGCCGCGGCGGATCACGCACGACAGCCGGCTGAAGAACGTGCGGCGATCGCGTCGCGGCGTTCTGCCGGCGTGGCCGGCACGCTCGGCGACAAGCTCGGCGCGCTGCTGTTCCAGCTGCCGCCGAACCTGAAGAAGGATCTCGCGGCTGTTCGACGCGTTTCTCGACGACGCTGCCGCCGAGGGTCTGCGCGGCGTTCGAGTTCCGCCATCCGTCGTGGCTCGACGACGAGATCTTCGACCGGCTGCGCGGCGCGCAACCTCGCGCTGTGCGTCGCCGACAGCGAGAAGCTGTCGACGCCGGTCGAGGTCACGGCCGACTACGCGTACTTCCGGCTGCGCGACGAGGGCTACACGCCCGACGACATCACGCGCTGGGCCGACACGATCGCGCGGGAGACGGCGTCGTGCCGCGACGTGTTCGTCTATTTCAAGCACGAGGACGAAGGCAAAGGGCCCTGAGTTCGCGCAGCTGCTGATGAAGCATCTCGGATAGGGCCAAGGCTACTGACATGAGCCGAACCGTTTGTCATCGCAAAGACCGCGGCCGGCGCACGAGGTCCTGTTCCGTCCCGCGCTCGCCAACCGCCACGGGCTCGATCACCGGCGCGACCGGCACCGGCAAGACGGTGACGCTGCAGATGCTGGCCGAGCACTTCTCGCGCATCGGCGTGCCGGTGTTCATGGCCGACGTGAAAGGCGATCTGTCCGGGCATCGCCGCGGCCGGGTCGCGCGTCGCCGAAGCTGCGCGAGCGGCTGAAGACGACCGGCATCGCGGAGCCGGCCTGGCGCGCGAACCCGGTCGTCGTTCTGGGACGTGTTCGGCAAGCGCGGCTTTCCGGTCCGCGCCACGATCTCCGATCTCGGGCCCGCTGCTGCTCGGCCGGCTGTTCGAGCCTGAACGCGACGCAGCAGGGCGTGCTCGCGCTCGTCTTCAAGGTCGCCGACGACAACGGGCTGCTGCTGCTCGATCTGAAGGACCTGCGCGCGATGCTGCAGTTCGTCGGCGACAACGCGTCGCAGTTCACGACCGAGTACGGCAACGTCTCGGCGGCGTCGATCGGCGCCATCCAGCGCGCGCTGCTCGAGATCGAGCAGCAGGGCGGCGACGCAGTTCTTCGGCGAGCCGATGCTCGACGTCGACGATCTGCTGCAGACCGACGCGCAGGGCCGCGGCATCGTCAACGTCCTCGCCGCCGACGAGCTGATCCGCTCGCCGAAGCTCTACGCGACGTTCCTGCTGTGGATGCTGTCGGAGCTGTTCGAGCGGCTGCCGGAGGTCGGCGATCCCGACAAGCCGACGCTGGTGTTCTTCTTCGACGAGGCGCACCTGCTGTTCACCGACGCGCCGCAGGCGCTGCGTCGAGAAGATCGAGCAGGTCGTGCGGCTGATCCGCTCGAAGGGCGTCGGCGTCTACTTCGTCACGCAGAACCCGGCCGACGTGCCCGACACGGTGCTCGGGCAGCTCGGCAACCGCGTGCAGCACGCGCTGCGCGCCTTCACGCCGCGCGATCAGAAGGCGGTGAAGGCCGCGGCCGAGACGCTGCGGCCGAATCCCGAAGCTCGACATCGAGCGCGCGATCACCGAGCTGGCGGTCGGCGAGGCGCTGGTGTCGATGCTCGACGACAAGGGCAGCCCGACGGTGACCGAGCGGGCGTGGATCGCGCCGCCGGCGTCGCAGATCGGCCCGATCGCCGACGCCGAGCGCGACGCCGATCCGCGAGCAGACCGGCCGCTGCTACGGCCACTACGAGCAGGCGATCGATCGCGAGTCGGCGTTCGAGAAGCTCGAAGGCGCGGACGGGGCGGGACAGGCGGGAGCGGGCGGGAAGGCAGGGCAGGTGGGACGGGCGGGAGCAGGCTGGAACCGCCGGCACGGCCGCGGTCGTCCGCCGCTCGACGATCACCGACGCGCTGTCGGCCATCCTGTTCGGCACGACCGGACCGCGCGGCGGGCACCACGACGGCCTCGTGCAGTCGGCGGCGAAGAGCGCCGCGCGATCGGTCGGCTCCGGCCTCGGCCGCGCCGATTCTTCGCGGCGCGCTCGGGCTCGATCCTCGGCGGGTCGACCCGACGTAGTCGATAGTCTTCAGTCGTTAGCTAACGAAGTCGTTTGTCGTTAGTCGAGTCGTTACGTCGTGTTAGTCCGACTCGGTCACCGCGCGAAGTGACGCGCGCTTCATCGGGTCGACCTGGCGATCATCGACCGACCAGCGACTATCGACCTCGACTAGCGACTAACTCGACTCCGCATCATCGACTCAAGACTAACTGACCGCGAAACCTGTCTCCGCCAGGTACGGTTCCGCCGCCGCCGGCCACTGCACGAGACGCTTTGAACTCGCCGAGGTCGCGCAGCCCTGCTGAACAACGGATCGCGTGCGGCCTCGCCGAGCCGAGGTTCGGGTGCAGGCGGATCGCCTCCCGCAGCGGCACGAGCGCCATCAACGGTTGTCCCGCCTGGCGCATGCGCTGCGCCAGCGCGTAGTGCAGGGCGTCGCTGTTCGGTTGAATCTCCGAGCGCCCGGTTCTCGAGCGCAATGGCTGCGTCGAACTTGCCGGCCTTGGCGAGCTCCGCGGCTCGGTCGGTCAGCGTCCTCGGCACGCCAAGCGTTGATGTTCGAGCAGCCGCCGCAGTTCCTCGAACGGATCGACCGCGTCGTCGACGCGCGGATCGACCGATGCGCTCGACCGTCGACGTTGGAGCCCGGGAGGCATCGGCCGGACGACGAGCAGGCCGGCCGACTGCATGCCGCGGGTGTCGCCGCCGGCGGACTGTCCGGCGTCAGAGCGCAGTCCATCAGCCGCTCGGCCATCGTGCCCGTGCCCTGTCTCGTAGGCGCGCGCCATGTTCTTCAACGACATCTTCGCTGGCGAGCGTATTGCCCTGGACCGAGAAATTTGCGGCCGGTGACGTGGCCCGGCGTAGCCACCCAGGTGCGACGGGATCAGTTCGCGTGTCGACGTTGCGATCGATGACGTGCTTGCCGGTGTAGACCGCGGACCGGCCTTTGGCGTCGATGACTGCGAGCTGCCGGGTATCGCGCCCGGGATCCTCGTCGGTCAGGCGCTTGATCACGTCCGACTGGGACTCAGGCCCTGCCTGAGCAGCTCGATGGCTTTCGGTCCGGCTGCAGCCGGTTGGCGGCCGCCTGCGTCGCGACCGACGCCGATGCCCGGTATCGCGTAGGGCACGGCAGCGCCAGCGGTGAACGCATGGGACTGGACCGCCGACGCCGAGATCGCTGGTCGCCGGATCGAAGCGCGATGATCGAGAACGTCGCGAACCACGGATCCGGAGCGTCCGGTTGAAAGCGGTGTTCAGCGTCACGATCGGCACGCTCTTGCATGAGTTTCGATCCGGCAGCCTTCCAGGCGTCGGCCGCATGCGCAGCGTCTTCACCGGGGCTGGCGTTCTCCGGACGGCTTGATGTCTTCGTCGGTCGACGCGGATGTAGGCGTAGTAGTCGCCCTGGTTGTGCGACTTGGTCGGTCACGTCCGGCCTTCGTTGGCGATGACGATGTAGGCGACGTGCGCGGTCTTGCCGTCGCAGGGCGCGTTCGGCTTCGGCTCGGTCTCGGCAGTTGCAGCGCTTGTCGCCGCCCTTCGCGTCGGCGGCTTCCATCGCGGCCATCACGTGATCCGCGAACGCGACCCCTTTCGCGCGTGAACGCCAGCGCCGGCCTCGTGCATCGACCTGATCGCTGAACAAGCGTGTTGCCCTGCACCTGAAGTAGTAGTCGCCGACGTGTCCGGGCACGTACAGCGAGGCAGTCGAGTTGCCGCTGCCGTTGTGGCCGGCGCTGCGTCCCTGCATGTCGAGGATGCCGAACTGCCGGCGTTCGATGTCCGGATCCATGTGCAGGATTTCGATGATCTTCGCGGGTCCGTCCCCTTCTTCAGCTCCTCGAACACGCGTCATCTGGTTCGTGTGCGTGTTGTCGGCGCCGGCCTGGCACGCGGCGACGCCCGATACCCGGCACGATCACCGCCTGGGAGATCCATCAGGATCGCGCGAACCGACCGGCTGCCGCCAGCAGGAAGCCGGCCTGGGCGACGCAGGTCGCCGACGCGACGATGACGTCACCGGTCTTCTTGTCGATCGCGACGACCGACCACGTGGCCCACGCGACGGAGTGGGCCGAGAGCACCATTAAAGCAGGAAAGAGAATGCGGCACCCCTTCATCGCTGGATTATCGCCGCAGTCGAGAGCGTGTCAAGGGGCGCGATAGTCGTTAGTCGTCAGTCGTTGAAGCATGCGGAGTCTCCTGGTCGTGGGTCGAGTCTTTGGTCGTGAGTCGAGTCTCTGGTCACCCGGCTAACGACTCTCGGCGCCAACTCGCCGACTCAGCCGTCCATCAACCGACTCTCGGGACTCACGCTGACTCGACTGACGAACTCGACGATCTGATTCTCGGCCCAGTAGCCGTCGTCGTGCGCCGGACCGAGCGCCGACGAAGCCGCAGTGGCCGCCGTGCGCGCTGATGCGCGAGGTCGATGTGCGGGTTGCCGGTGACCTTCGGATCGTGAAACGGCTGCGACGGGCACGAACGGATCGTCTTCCGCGGTGATGACGAGCGCCGGCACGCCGGATGCGATCGATCACGCGCATCGCGCTGGCGCGGTGGTAGTAGTCCTCGGCGTTGCGGAAGCCGAAGTACGGCGCCGTGTAGGTCTCGTCGAACTCGCGGACGGTCCTGATCGCGTTCAGCGTCGACAGGTCGAAGCGCGCCGGGGTGGCAGCTGTCCTTCCGCCGCATGCGCCGCTTCAGGTCGCTGCACGAAATTCCACTGATACGACCACGTTTGCCGGCCGCTCGAGCGCGCGCGTGCACTCGCTGATCTCGATGATCGGCGACACCGCCGCCACGCCGATGAGCGTCGGCGGGCGCGTGCGCGCCGTACTCGCCGCGCCAGCTTCAGCGCGAGGTTGCCGCCGAGCGAGTAGCCGGCGACGCCGATCGCCGGCAGCCCGTCGACGCGCGTCAGCTCGTCGATCGACGTGCGCCGCGTCGCGCGGTCAGGCCCGGAGTGGAACAGCCCTGCCGACGAGGTGCTCGGTGTCGCCGCAGTTGCGCTGGTTCAGCCGCACGACGTTCATGCCGCGCGCGAACGCCTTGGCGGCGAGGCCGCGCATGTAGTGCGCGTCGCTCGAGCCGTTCAGGCCGTGCAGCGCGATCAGCGTCGCGTGGTCGCCACGGTCGCGGCTGCCAATGACAATCGGCGACGACACGCGTCGCCGCGCGCCACGTCGAAATACCGCCGCGTCGGCGGCGGCAGCCGTGGAAAGTAGCGCGGGTTTCCCCAGCTGTAGAGAGTCATCGCGTGACCGTTCTGGAGCGATCGCGCGGCTGAAATCCTGACACCTCCTTATCGTATCGGAGATGCTAGGCTTGCCCCGTGCGCATCCGCTTGTCCGGCCTTCGTCGCCGCGCTGCTGCTGATCCTCACGCGCGCGTGTCGGCTGCAGTCGCGCTCGTTCGATCTGCTGACGGCGAGCGTGAGCGAGATCCAGGCGGCCGTGGCCGCGGGCGCCCTGACCTACGAGCGGCTGGTGACGCTCTGCCTCGCGCGGATCGACGCCTACGACAAGAAGGGACCGCGCCTCAACGCGGTGATCGAGATCAACCCGCGCGCGCTCGAGACTGCTCGCGCGCTCGACGCCGAGCGGCGACGGAGCGGCGTGCGCAGCCCCTGCACGGCATCCCGATCGCGGTGAAGGACAACCTGGACGTCAGCGACCTCCCGTCGGCCGGCGGCAACATCGCGCTGGCCGGCACCTTTCCGCCGCGCGACGCCACGGTGATCCGGCGCCTTGCGCGACGCAGGCGCGATCATCTTCCTCAAGACCAACATGGACGAACTGGCCCTCGGCAACCAGGGGGCTCAGTTCGCTCGGCGGCCAGATTCTGAGCCCATGCGACCTGACGCCGCGATCCGGGTGGATCGAGCGGCGGCACCGGCGTCTCGGTGAACGTCGGCTTCGCGCCGATCGGCATCGGCACGGAGACCGGCGTGTCGATCCGGAGCCCGGCGAGCAACAACGCGCTCGTCGGCATCGCGCCGACCGCAGGGGCTGGTCAGCCGCGCCGGCGTGCTGCCGATCTCGTTCACGCAGGATCGCGTCGGGCCGCACGCCAAGTCGGTTGCCGACGCCGCGCTGCTGCTCACCTACCTGCGCGGCATCGATCCCGACGATCTGTTCACCGCCGAGAGCGCGGGCAAGGTGGATGCGCCCGTCCGTACACGGACTCACGTGTCGTTCGACGCGTTCACGGGACGCCTCGGCGTCCTGCGCGAGCTGTTCCGGCGCGGGAAGAGTTCGCCGAGGGCAGTGCGCTGGTCGATCGAGCAGATCGAGGCGATGCGCCGGCAGCGGTGCGGTCGATGGTCGACGGCCTGACCACCGGCACCAACCTGGTCGATCGCTTTCCCAACCTGCGGGTGAACGACTTCGGAGCTCCGCGTCACGCTCGACGCCTATCTGGCGCGCCGGGGCCCGGCGAGCCCGGTCAAAGAGCCTCGCCGATCTGGTGGCCTCGGGGAAGTTTCTCAAGAGCCTCGAGCCGCGGCTGCGGCAGGCGCTGACCGTCGGCCCGCTCGACACCAACGCGGAGTATCCTGAGCCGCCTCGCAGGCGCGGGCGGCGAACCGGCAGGCGCTGGTCGATCTGATGGATCGCCACCGTGTCGAGGTGCTCGTCTACCCGTTCAAGTCGCTCGGCGCACCGCTGATCGGCGACGGCGATCGCGGGCCGCGCGACAATCCCCTGAGCTCGGTGACCGGCCTGCCGGCCATCGTCCTGCCAGCCGGCCTGACCAGGGGCGGGCTGCCGATCGCGATCGAGATGCTCGGCCGCCCGTTCAGCGAGCCGGCGCTGATCCGCGCTCGCCGTCGTCCTACGAGAATGTCACGCGCGCGCGCGTCGCGCCGCCGACCACGCCGCATCTCGCCCGGCGAGACGTTTGTTTACTAGGCCCGGCCCCGCGCGTCCAGCTACAATCGCGCATTCTTTGGAGGCTTTGATGCGTAAGTCCCGACTTGCTGCTGCTTGATCGGCGCTGGCGATCGCGTTCATCCGTCGTCGCTGCCCGCCGCGCAGCAACCCGCTCCCACCTGCGCCGGCTGCGCCCTCGAATCCCGCGCACCGATCAGTTCAAGCGCGACGTCGGCATGGAAGTCGACGCGATGGGCGAGAACATCCAGAAGATGAACGACATGGTGTTCAGCTTCGCCGAGCTCGGGCTTCCAGGAGTTCGAGACGTCGAAGTACCTCGACCGGCATCCTCAAGCAGAACGGCTTCACGATTCAGGAGGGCCTCGCCGGCATTCCGACGGCGTGGATGGCGACGTGGGGCAGCGGCAAGCCGGTCATCGCGCTCGGCTCCGACATCGACGACATCCCGCAGGCGTCGCAGAAGCCGGGCGTCGCCTGGCACGAGCCGATCATCGAAGGCGCGCCCGGCCACGGCGAAGGGCACAACTCCGGGCATGCCGCTGCAGATCGCCGCCGCGCTCGCGGTGAAGAAGGTGATGGAGCAGCAGCACCTGCAGGGCACGCTGAAGCTCTGGCCCGGCGTCGCCGAGGAGCTGCTCGGCACCAAGGCGTACTACGTGCGCGCCGGCGCGTTCAAGGACGTCGACATCTGCATCTTCGCGCACGTCGGCGCCAACATGAACGTCGGCTGGGGCGACAGCGGCGGCAACGGCATGGTGTCGGTCGAGTACGACTTCAAGGGCGAGAGCGCGCACGCCGCCGGCGCGCCGTGGCGCGGCCGCTCGGCGCTCGACGCCGTCGAGCTGATGGACATCGGCTGGAACTTCCGCCGCGAGCACCTGCGCCTCCAGCAGCGCTCGCACTACGTGATCCCCAACGGCGGCGATCAGCCGAACGTCGTGCCGCCCAACGCGTCGGTCTGGTACTACTTCCGCGAGACCGAGCTACGACGAACATCAAGGAGCTGTGGGACATCGGCAACAACATGGCGAAGGCCGCGACGATGATGACCGACACCGAAGTGTCGATGCAGCGTGCTCGGCTCGGCCTGGCCGGCACACTTCAACAAGACCGTCGCCGAGACGATGCACGCGAACATCGAGAAGGTCGGGCTGCCGACGTGGACGCGAGGCCGATCAGGCGCTGGCCAAGGCGCTGCAGCGCGAGATGAAGGTGCCGGAGACCGGCCTCGCCACCAAGATCAACCCGCTGCGCGGCCGCGAAGTGATTCCGGACGAGGAGAAGCGCGGCGGCGGCTCCGACGACATCGGCGACATCTCCTGGAACGTGCCGACGGTGACGCTCAACTATCCCGTCGAACATCCAGGCCGGGCCCGGGCACAACTGGGCCAACGCGATCTCGATGGCGACGCCGATCGCGCACAAGGGCATCCAGCACGGCGCGAAGGTCGTCGCGCTGACGGTCATCGATCTGCTGACGCGGCCCGAGCTCGTCGACGCAGGCGTGGGACTACTTCAACAACGTCCAGACGAAGAACAAGAAGTACATGCCGCTGATCCGCGCCCGAGGACAAGCCGGCGATCTGGCTGAACAAGGAGCGGATGGAGAAGCTACCGGCCGGAGATGAAGAAGCTACTACTACGACCCGACCAAGTACAAGAACTACCTCGGAGCAGCTCGGCATCAAGTATCCGACGACGGAGAAGCCGGCCAGCCACTAGGAACTAGGGACTGGGGCTGGGGATAGGGATTAGGGATTAGAGACATGCGCGTCGTGAAATGGTCGGCTGCTGCCGCGGCCTTCGTCGTCACCGTGTCGCTTGAGCGCGGCGCCAGGCGCCGTCAGGCGCCGGCCGCGCCGCTCCGAATCCGCAGCTCGATCAGCACAAGCGGAACGTCGGCCTGGAAGTCGACGCGATGGGCGAGAACATCCAGAAGATGAACGATCAGGTGTTCAGCTTCGGCGAGCTCGGCTTCCAGGAGTTCGAGACGACGAAGTACCTCACCGGCATCCTCGAGCAGAACGGCTTCACGATCGAGCGCGGCGTCGCCGGCATTCCGACCGGCGTGGACGGCGACGTGGGGCTCGGGCAAGCCGGTGATCGCGCTCGGCTCCGACGTCGACGGCATCCCGCAGGCGTCGCAGAAGCCCGGCGTCGCGTATCACGATCCGATCATCGAAGGCGCGCCCGGCCACGGCGAGGGCCACAACTCCGGCATGCCGCTGCAGATCGCCGCGGCGCTCGCGGTGAAGAAGGTGATGGAGCAGCAGCACCTCCAGGGCACGCTGATGCTGTGGCCCGGCGTCGCCGAGGAACTGCGTCGGCACCAAGGCGTACTACGTCCGCGCCGGCATGTTCAAGGACGTCGACATCTCGATCTTCGCGCACGTCGGCGACAACCTCGGCGTCAGCTGGGGCGACGGCAACCAGAACGGCCTGGTCTCGGTCGAGTACAGCTTCAAGGGCGAGAGCGCGCACGCGGCCGGCGCGCCGTGGCGCGGCCGGTCGGCGCTCGACGCGGTGGAGCTGATGGACGTCGGCTGGAACTTCCGCCGCGAGCACCTGCGCATCCAGCAGCGCTCGCACTACGTCATCACCAACGGCGGCGATCAGCCGAACGTCGTCCCGCCGAACGCGTCGGTCTGGGTACTACTTCCGCGAGACCGAGCTACGAGGACATCAAGAAGCTGTGGGACATCGGCGACAAGATGGCGCAAGGCCGCGGCGATGATGACCGACACCGAGGTGACGAGCACGCGTGCTCGGCTCCGCGTGGCCCGGCCACTTCAACAAGACGATCGCCGAGACGATGCACGCGAACATCGAGAAGGTCGGCCTGCCGCAGTGGACCGAGGCCGACCAGACGCTCGCCAAGGCGCTGCAGCACGAGCTGAAGGTGCCGGAGGTCGGCATGGCGACGAAGCTCCAGCCGCTGCGCGGCCGCGAGGTGATTCCCGACGAGGAGAAGCGCGGCGGCGGCTCCGACGACATCGGCGACATCTCGTGGAACGTGCCGACGGTCACGCTGCGCTATCCGTCGAACATGGCGGCCGGGCCCGGCCACAACTGGGCGAACGCCATCTCGATGGCGACGCCGATCGCGCACAAAGGCATCCAGGCCGGCGCGAAAGTCGTGGCGCTGACCGTGATCGACTTCCTGATGAAGCCGGAGCTCGACGACGCAGGCGTGGGACTACTTCCGCAACGTGCAGACGAAGACGACGAAATACACGCCGCTGATCCGGCCCGAGGACAAGCCGGCGATCTGGCTGAACGAGCAGATCGATGGCGAAATACCGGCCGGAGATGAAGAAGCTACTACTACGACCCGACGAAGTACAAGAACTACCTGGAGCAGCTCGGGATCAACTACCCGACAACTCGTGCCTTAGGTTACAATCGAGGACATATGAGAAAGCTGCATTGTCGTCACGCTGCTCGCGGTGCCCGTCGCGGCGGCGCTTCGCGCGCCGACGGCAAACCGGCGCCGACGTTCACCAAGGACGTCGCGCCGATCTTCTACAAGAGCTGCGTCGAGTGCCACCGGCCGACGATGTTCGCGCCGATGTCGCTGACGACGTTCGACGACGCGCGCCCGTGGGCGCGCTCGATCAAGCAGCGCGTCGTCGTCGCGCGCGATGCCGCCGTGGGGCGCCGATCCGCGCGCACGGCACGTTCAAGAACGATCCGCGCCTGACCGAGCAGGAGATCGAGACCATCGTCGCGTGGGTCGACGCCGGCGCGCCGAAGGGCGACGACAAGGATCTGCCGGCAGCGCCGAAGTTCGCCGACGGCTGGACGATCGGCAAGCCCGACGCGGTCTTCACGATGGACGAGGAGTTCACGATCCCGGCCGACGGCACGATCGCCATACCAGTACTTCGCGGCGCCGACCGGACCTGACCGAGGACAAGTGGATTCAGGCGATCGAGATCCAGCCCGGGCGCGCGCGCGCAGGTCCATCACGTGATCGCGTTCACGCCAGCCGGCCGGCAGCCGATGCGAAGCCGGGCGGCGAGCTCGGACCGACCAACATCGGCGGCGTGACGCCGAACAAGCCGGGCCTCGTGTTCGAGCCGGGCGTCGCCCGCCTGCTGCGCGGCAACTCCGACATCGTCATGCAGATGCACTACACGACCAACGGCAAGGAGGCGACGGATCGCACGACGATCGGCGTCATCTACGCCAAGCAGCCGCCGACGAAGATGGCGGCCGGCGGCATGGCGATCAACCCGCGCTTCGTGATTCCGGCCGGCGACGGCAACGCACGAAGTGCGCGCGACGCGCCGCTGACACGCGCGACACGATGCATCACGGCGTTCACGCCGCACATGCACGTGCGCGGCAAGGACATGACCTACATCGCGCACTATCCGGACGGCACGCGACGAGACGCTGCTGTCGGTGCCGAAGTACGACTTCAACTGGCAGATCACCTACGAGCTGGCGAAGCCGAAGCTGCTGCCGAAGGGCACCACGCTCGAGGTCATCGCGCACTTCGACAACTCGACCGCGCAACAAGTTCAATCCCGGATCCGACCAAGGACGTGCGCTGGGGCGATCAGACGTGGGAAGAGATGATGATCGGCTTCTTCTCGACCGTCCAGCCGCCGGCGGCGGCTTCGGCTACGCCTCAGCCTTAGAGCAAGTTAAGAAGTCAGAAGTTAGAAGTCAGAAGTGGAAGTTTCGGAACTTTACACGTTCTGACTTCTTCCTTCTCACTTCTAACTTTACATCGTCGATCGCCGGCTTGCAGCCGTCGACCAAGTGCCTTCTTGATCGACGCCGGCTTGTCGATCGCCCTGAAGAACGCCTTCGAGATATTCCTTCATGTCCGCCGCGCAGGCTCGGTCGAGGTCCGCGCATCGACGTCGACCAGCGCGAGCATGCTCGCCGCGCTTGGCGCGGAACGGCGCCGCCGCCGCGTCGAACTCGTCGGTGCGTCCGGCACGGTCCGCGGTAGAGGCGGTCGACGACGCTGCGCAGGCCGAGCCGGCGATCGGGCATCGCGTATGGCGCGTGGACCAGCCCCGAGAGATCGAAGTCGTAGGGCACGCCGAGCAGCGTTCGGTCCGGCTTCTGGACGACCCGGACGTTGTGGCAGCGCCCAGATCGAAAAATCGGTGTTGCCGATCATGACTCGAACAGCATCATGCGGGTGAGCGTCTGCTGCCTCGAGGTCGCTTGAAGACCAGGCGCGGCAGCTCGACGACGCGGTCCTTCGGTCCGCCGCGCGACGTCGTTCTCGTGCTCGATGAACAGCGCGTAGCGAGCGGCGCTCTTCTTCTTCGACTTCTCGTCGGTGTAGGTCGCGCGCGCCAGCCGCGCGCGGAACGACAGCGGCGTGACCAGGTTGAACATCGGGTGCTGCGGGTACTCGCGCAGCGTGATCTGCTCATAGCCTCCTTCGAGTCCTCGCACCCGGTCCCGAGCTTTCAGCGTCGTCTGGCCGTCGAACGGCGTGCCCGGCCATGCCGTCCCTTCGGGAACTCGACGCGGAGCGGGACGACGGCAGTTGCGCGCCATGCGGCGGAAGTGGCCGCGCGCGCTCAGCTTGACCGGGATGTCGCGCGGCGCGCCGTCGGCGGCAGCCACGGTGAGGATCGCCGGATACCGCGTCGTGCTTTCCGGGTTGCGATCCTTGTTGATCGCGTTGAAATTGGCGGTCAGCGTGAACTCGAGCGGGTCGGTGCGCTGGAACAGCGGCCGTGCTCTCCGCTTCGAGGCGCCGCGCCTTGAGGGCGTCGGCATCCGGGCCACGGCTCGGCGAGCTTGAGCAGCGGGTTCTTCTTGCCGGCCGCTCGCGGCGGCGCACCGAGCTTTGCGCGCTGGAGGCGGCGCCCGGCGGCGACGTGCAACCAGCGATGGCCAGCGACGAAGCGGCGAGGCGAACGCTCATGCTGGGCTGGATTGTATACTCACGAGCCTTCGTCCGCCGACGGTCCGTAGATCGCCGGGACGGCACGTCGTTCAGACGCAGATAGACGCTCAACTGCCCGCGGTGATGGATGATGTGGTGCAGCGACGAAGCTGCGGAACGCCGCGACCCGCGGCACCGAGAACATCTGCTGGCCGCCGCGCTTCAGCGTCCACAGCGAGTTATGCTCGCCGTCGGTCCTGTCCATCCAGGCCCGCGTCCGGCGCTGCGTTTCGTCGAACGACGGCCAGGATCGCCGGCGCGCGGAGGTCTGCTCCGGCGCAGTCGGGCGGCGCCTCGGCCAGATGGTCGAACGACGGCTCGTTGAGGATGGTGCCGCGCCCAGCTCCGGAATGCGGCTCAGATGCGTCGCGAGCCCGCCGAGCGACATCGACTTGTCGTGCGGCTTCCAGGCCAGCCTGTCGCTCGGGCAGCGCGCTCGAGCAGGCGGCGCGTGGTGCCCATCTCGTGATCGTAGTCGGCGAGCAGCGCGTCGTCCTTGATCGCCATGGCGACAGTTTACCGAAGACACCGAGCGACGTGAGATCACCGGAAGGCGATCAAAACCACAGAGCCGCCGAGGGCCCGGAGATTTGTGGCGCGCGGCGAGCTGACGCCGCGGCGGCGAGCGGCTCGACGGGCGTCGCCACGCGACGCGCTCGGCCCGGATCGGGTGACGAGGCGAGCCGGTCGCCACGCCCCAGTCATCGGCTCTGCTCGCCCCTCATCACGCCGATCAGGGTCGTGCCAGCCGGCCGGCAGCGCCGGCCGGCTCGATCAGGCTTCTGCTGCGCGCCTCTCGTGTCTCCTGTGCCTCTGTGGTTGCTTTACTCTGTGCGCTCTCTTTTCTCGGTGTCTCTGCGGCCTGCCGCCGCGCCGTAGCGCCGGGCTTGCCGCCGCTCGTCGCCCAGGTGTCGGGCACGCTCGGCGATCCGCGGGCTGGCCGCAGCCGGTGCGCGATCGTCCGCGACACGTGGGGCGTGCCGCACATCTACGCGGCGCAGAACGATGCCGATCTGTTCTTCGCACAGGGGTTCGCATGCAGGCGCAGGACCGCCTGTTCCAGATGGATCTCTGGCGGCGCTTCGGCGCAGGGACGGCTGTCGGAGGTGCCTCGGGCCCGAACTTCATCGAGCGCGACGCGATGACGCGCCGCGATGCAGTACCGCGGCGATCTGTCCGCGGAGTGGGAGAGCTACGGACCTGACACGCAGGCGATCGCCGGCGCATTCGTCCGCGGCGTGAACGCGTGGGCTCGACGTCGCGCGCGAGCGGCCGCCGAGGAGTTCGTGCTCGCCGGCTGGAAGCCCGAGCCGTGGTCTGCCTGAGCGATCTGCTCGAACCGGACGGACGCGTTCACCGCGAGCGGCGACGCGCTCGACGAGGTCTTTCGCGCGCGGCTGATCGCCGCGGTCGAGCCTGGCGCGCGCGCGCCTGCTGCTGCCGGACGATCGTCGGCCTCGATCGAGCGCCGGCGCGTCGATCCTGGCGCGTCGTGCCCGACGCTCGTCGCCGAGATGATCCGCCGCGTCGGCACGCCGCCGTTCTTTCTGGGCCTGGCGGCGCCGGTCACCGACGGCACGGTCCGGCTTCAGCCGACACTCCGCGACGCACGGCCGCATCCAGGTCTGAGTCCGGTAGTGTCACGGCTTCAGCCGGACCGTCCGATGACACGAAACTAGATCATCCGTCGCTCCGCTATTTCGTCCATCTCAACGCGCCGGGCGTGGAACGTGATTGGCGCGACGGCTCCGTGGCGCCCGGGCGTCGCCGTCGGACACAACGATCGCATCGGCTGGGCGGTGACGCCGATTCGGGGTCGATACGCAGGACGTCTACGTCGAGAAGCTGAACCCGGCGAACGCGCGTCAGGTCGAGGACGGACGGCCGCTGGGTGGACATCGACGCGCGCAACGGTGCTGCTGACCGTGCGCGGGCGGAAGACGCCGGTCGACTTCACCGACGGAGACGACGCGGCACGGGTGATCGTGGCGTCGGATCTCGAGCGGCATCTGGCGTTCGCCATCCGCTGGTCCGGCAGCGCCAGGCGCGGCAGCGGAACTGGCCGCGCCAGCCGTGGATCGCTGGCTGGGTCCGCGGAATTGTTCGGCAATACGTAAC
>ERZ1370068.4507-contig-3577_pt1 | contig 33480 bp, 50 predicted proteins | sample MGYA00561227_ERZ1370068 | MGnify/ENA primary metagenome ERZ1370068 (study PRJEB38410, sample SAMEA6850437) | metagenome | study: Metagenomic assessment of the ecological functions of the soil: analysis of the soil microbiota associated with the...
GATTCCGCGATCCCCACGCGCTGATCTCATGTCTTTGTTTACAGGCGGCGCATTGAGCGCCACCGGTAACTGCGACAAAGAGTTGTGTGTGCTTGCACGCACTATCTAATTTTCAAAGAACCGGCTCGCCGGAAGACGACCTGCGGGCCGCCGACCGCGTTCCCGACAATGCACGTTCCGGCTCGAAGCCGACCGTGTTTAGGGGAACCTTCTGAGGTTACTAGTCGCTTCCGCCTCTGTCAGCCCGAAATTTCGACTTTTTCGAGAAAGCCGCAACGGCCGGGCTGGCGCGATTGAGAAAGACGCTCGAGGAATCTCTGGGGACCAAAAATCTGCTGAAGCCTCAGCAAATCTCCGCTGACCTGCAGCGGGTCACTCCTTCCGAACGCTCAGGAAGTATCGCTAAGTCCCGCGGAAGGTCAAGTCAGCCGCACGACGAACTGTTGCTTCTGCCCTTTTCGCAACACGAACACCCGGCCGCCAATCGCATCTTCACGTCTCAGCCGTGCCTGAGGATCGGTCACGCGCCGATTGTTCACAGAGACGCCGCCCGCCCTGCACGAGGCGCCGCGCTTCACTCTTCGACGGCGCTGCCTGTGCCCTGACCGAGCAGATCGACGAGACCAATGCCGTCGGCTTCGATCTCCCGCGCGGGGACTTCCGGTCGAGGGCACATCCTCAAATACCGCCAGCACGTCGTCGGCGGTCAAATCGGTGATGCGCTCACCGAACAGCAGGCCCGACGCGTGTTCCGCGCGCGCCGTCTGCTCAGCGCCGTGCACCAACGCCGGCACCTCCCGCGCCAGCACCGCGCTGCGCCTCGCGACGCTCGGGAGCGGTCTGCACGGCGGCCGCGAGCTCGTCGATCGCACGCACGATCGAGAAACGTGAAGGACTTCAGATAGCGCGACCGCGTCGCGATCGTCGGTGTTCAGCCAGAACTGGTAGAAGCGAAACGGCGACGTGCGGCGCGCGATCGAGCCAGATCGTGCCCGCCTCGGTCTTGCCGAACTTCACGCCCGACGCCGTCGTCATCAGCGGCCAGACCAGGCCGTGCGCCTTCGTGCCGCGCAGCTTGCGGATCAGATCGATGCCGGCCGTGATGTTGCCCCACTGATCGCTGCCGCCCATCTGCAGCGTGCAGCCGAAGCGATCGAACAGCTGCGACGAAGTCGTAGGCCTGCAGCAGCAGGTAGCTGAACTCGGTGAACGAAATGCCTTCCTCGCTCTCGAGGCGCCGGTTCACCGACTCCTTCTGGCAGCATGTAGTTGACGGTGAAGTGCTTGCCCGCGTCGCGCAGGAAGCGACGAGCAGATCCGATCGACGCGAGCCAGTCGGCGTTGTTGACGATGCGCGCGCGGATTCGTGGTGGCGTCGAAATCGAGGAAGCGTGCGAGCTGCGCGCGGATGCCGGCGACGTTCGTCCGCGATCTGCTCGCGGCGACAGCAGCACCCGCTCCTGCGATTTGCCGCTCGGATCGCCGATCATGCCGGTCGCCGCCGCCGACGATGCGCGATCGGCGAATGGCCGAAACGCTGCAGCCGCGCCAGACCCATCACGGTCAGCAGCGAGCCGACGTGGAGGCTCGACGCGGTCGGATCGAATCCGATGTAGGCGGTGACGCGGCTCGCCGCCGAGCGCCTCCGCGCAGTCCGTCGGTCGAGTCCTGGACCAGCCCTCGCCACGTCAGTTCGTCGAATACGTTCGCCATCGCCGGGTGGCCCGATCGCGTTGCACTCGACGCACGTCGGGCGACCAACGCCGACAGGCAGAACGTTTACTATATCGTCGATGGCCGTCACCCGCCGCACGGCGCATGAAGACCCTCGCCGCGGCCGGCATCGGCGTCGTCACCGGCGCCGCAGCGTGCCGGGTTCTTCTACGGCCGCGAGGCGCTCTGCAGCTGACCAGCGTCGACGTGCCGGTGAACGGCCTGCCGGCGGAGTTGTCCGGACTGCGCATCGGACTAATCACCGATGTCCACCGCAGCCGCTGGGTGAGCGCCGACGATGTCGCCGCCGCGGTCGCCTTGACGATGGCGGCGACGGGCCGGATCTGATCATGCTGGGCGGCGACTACCAGTGACCTGGGGCGACCGGCGGTTCGTCGACGCGCCGCCGCCGAAGGCCTGAGCGGACTGTCGGCGCCCAACGGCGTGTTCGCGATCCTCGGCAACCATGACGACGACCACGACATGCCCGCGGCGCTCGCGAAGCACGGCGTATGCAGGTGCTGCGCGACGGCGCACGCGGCTGGAGATTGGCGGAAGCGCGATCGAACTGGTCGGCATCCGGTTCTGGACGAAGCGGCAGAGCGACCTCGCCGCGCTGACGACAAACTGCGAAGCGACTCCGGTGATCCTCCTCGCGCACGATCCCCGTCGATTGGCGGAGGCCGCGGCGCTCGATGTGCCGCTCGTGCTGTCGGGACACACGCACGGCGGCCAGGTGGTTCTCCCCGGCGTGGGAGCCGTGGCCGCACGGAAGTTCCCGGTGATTGCCGGGCTCGCCCGCCAGGACAAGCACCACGCTGTTCGTGAGCCGCGGCGTGGGGACGGTCTACGTGCCGATCGCGTTGAATTGTCCTCCGGAGGTCGTGCTGCTTACACTCCGCTCGGAGAACCTTCCCGGCACGTCTGAGCTGAATTACATCGAGGACGCAGAGGAAACAAAGGGCGCAAAGCGCAGAGGGCGCATCGCGCGCAGACCGATATTAAGGTCGGCCGAGCACGAATCGTCGACCGTCGACTCGCCATCCGCCATCGAGCATCGTTCGAATCGCCTCGGGATACAGCTTGTGCTCCTCGATCAGGATGCGCGCGGCCAGCGTGTCCACGCGTGTCGTCGCCCGAGCACCGGCACCGCGGCCTGGGCCACGATCGGACCGCTGTCCAGTTCGCCGGTCACGAGATGGACCGTCGCGCCAGAGACCTTGACGCCATGTGCGAGCGCCTGCTGCTGCGCGTCGATGCCCGGAAACGCCGGCAGGAGCGACGGATGGATGTTGAGGATCGCGTTGGGAAACGCCTCGAGCAGCGGCAGCGCGGACCAGCCGCATGAAGCCCGCCAGGCACACCAGCCCGACATCGCGCGCTTTGAGGAGCTCGACGATTGCCGAGTCGTGCGCCGTCCGATCCGGGATAGTCGCGCGGATCGAGGCAGAGCGCTTCGATGCCAGCCTCGCGCGCGCGCAGCAGGCCCGCCGCGTCCGAACGATTCGAGACGACGACCGTAATTGTCGCGTCGAGCTCGCCGGCGGCGATCGAGTCGATGATCGACTGGAGATTCGATCCGCGTCCAGAGATCAGGACTGCGAGGCGGCGGTTCACTGCGTGTAGCGCACGTCGCGGTCGCCCGGGACAATTCGGCCGATCACCGTGGCGCCCGATTCGCCGCCCTGCGCCAGCAGGCCGATCGCCCGTTCGTCGATCTGCCGCAGCGCAGACGACGATCAGCCCGATGCCCATATTGAAGGCGCGAAACATCTCGTCGTCGGCAGATGCGCCCTCGCGAACGAAGCAGCTCGAAGATTGGCGGCCACTCGCCAGGCGCCTCGATCGATCTGTGCAGCGCAACCGGCGGCAGCACGCGCGGCAGGTTCTCGGTGATGCCGCCGCCGGTGATGTGCGCCATGCCCCTGACGACCCAGCATCGAGCAGCGGAAGCGATCGTCCGGCAGATATGACCGGTGCGTGCGCCAGCAGCGCGTCGCCGACCGATCGCCCGAGCTCCGGCACGACGGTGATGGCGTCCAGCCGCACAGCTCGAAGAACACGCGGCGCGCCAGCGAGTAGCCGTTGGTGTGAAGGCCGGACGACGGCAAGCCGATCAGCACATCGCCGGGCGCGATCGCCGCGGCCGTCGACGATACGGCTGCGCTCGACCACGCCGACGATGAAGCCGGCGACGTCGTATTCGCCGTCGGCGTAGAAGCCGGGCATCTCGGCGGTTTCGCCGCCGATGCAGCGCGCAGCCGTTCTCGCGGCAGGCGCGCGGCGATACCGACGCACGACCTGCTCGGCGACGTCCGGCGACAGCCGGCCGGTCGCGAGGTAGTCGAGAAAGAACAGCGGCTCGGCGCCCTGCACGAGGATGTCGTTGACGCAGTGGTTGACCAGGTCGGCGCCGATCGTGTCGTGACGGCCCGTCATGAACGCGACCTTGAGCTTGGTGCCGACGCCGTCGGCGCTCGAACACGAGCACCGGCTCGCGTGTAACGCGTCGCGGTCAAGCTGAAACAGCCCGCCGAACGAGCCGATCTCGGAGAGCACGCCCGGCGTGAACGTGGCTCGGGCGAGCGACTTGATGCGGCGGACGGTCTCGTTGCCGGCGTCGATGTCGACGCCCGACTGCCTGTAATCCATTGTCAGAACGCCAGCTTGCCGATGAGTGCTCTGCATCAGACTGCGCGTGGACGGATCCGTCCGCCGATTGCCAGTAGGTCCGCCGCGACCAGCGCAAAGAACCGCTCCTTGTCGAGGATCCTCCTCGAGCATGTCGAAGCCTTCCGCCAGCAGGTTCAAGACGTTGCGCTCCTCGAGCACCGGCCGGCCCGACGCGGGGTGTGCGGATTCTTCTCCAGAAAGGTCAACATGACCGGCGTATTGCGCAGCGCGATGGTCGCCACGCGCCAGAGCGATCGGCGCGCGCACTGGATCGCGCGACGGGATCCCGACCTGCAGCAGCGGCTACGGCGCATCGTCGTGACCGGCGACGCCGAGGGCCCCGAGCCCGGCCGCCGATCCGCGGAGGAGCTCCTGAAAGCCCGGGTTGGTATCGGCAAACTTGAGCGTCTGGACCAGGTAGTTCTCGTGTGACTCGCAGTTGACGCCCAGCAGGCAGATGGCCGCGGCAATCGGTCGGCTGCGTCGGACGCGGCGCGGAGCGCTGGAGCGCCGGCGAGGCGTTCGAGCGCGCGCTTGTCGCCGATCTTCCCGAGCGCCAACGCGGCGTCGTCCTGCAGCGGTCCTTCGAGGACCGCCATCGTCACGCAGCGCGTCGAGCGCGTAACTGCGCCTTGTAGTCGCCGAGCGCTTCGATCACGGCGCTGCGGAAGAAATCCTCGCCGCGCGCGGCCTCGCGGACGAGCAGCGGCTTTGCACGCGCGGATCGTCGCCGGCGGCGGCCAGCGCGCGGATCAGCGCGGGCCTGACGAACTCGGCCAGCTCGGTCTCGAGCGCCTTCAGCAGCTCGGGCAGCATCCCTCGATTCGGGTTGTGCTCGAAGAAGCTGTAGGCAACCGTCCGCAGACGATCGTTCGGGCTCGTCAGGGCGACTCCCGCATCGCGTCGTTGGTGCGCGGATCGTTGAAGCCGGTGAGCAGGACGAGCGCCCGATAGCGGACGTAGCCATCGCGCGTGCTCGGCGACCGCCTGCAGCAAGCGCCGGCACGGCCTGCGTCGCCGCCGGCGCGACGGATCGTGCGCGCGGCGTTCGTCCGCGTGTCGTAATCGAGGATCGCCGAGCTTGTCGATGGCGGCCTGCAGCTGCTTCGGCGCCAACCGCCTGACGGAGCCGCAGGCTCCTGGGCCTGCGCAGTCGCCTCACGCCACGCCGAGACCGAGCGACACAGAGCGAGCTGAGGAGGCCGAGGCGCGCGGAGGCGCGAAGCCGCGTGCATGGTCTATCCGACCGGCGCCTCTGTCGTCCAGTTTCAGCGCCAGCTGAAGATACGTCGCTTCGTCGCGCGGAATGCCACCGGGATAGACGCCGGTGTAGCAGGAGCGTGCAGTAGCGACTGTTGCCGCTCGACCGACGGCGGTCATCAGGCCGTCGAGGCTCAGATAGCCGAGGCTGTCGGCCTCGAGGAAGTCGCGGATCTCATCGAGCGTGTGCGTCGCGGCGATCAGCTCCGATCGGCTCGGCGTGTCGACGCCGTAGAAGCACGGCGAGATCGTCGGCGGACAGCTGATGCGAACGTGCACTTCCTTCGCGCCGGCGGCGCGCACCATCTTGCACGATCTTGCGGCTGGTCGTGCCGCGGACGATCGAGTCGTCGACGCAGCACGACGCGCTTGCCGTCGAGGATGCTGCGGACCGGGTTCAGCTTCGACCTTGACGCCGAAGTGCCGGATCGACTGACTGCGGCTGGATGAACGTGCGGCCGACGTAGTGATTGCGGATCAGGCCCATCCGCAGCGGAATGCCCGATTCGTCGGCGTAGCCCATCGCCGCGCACACGCCGGAGTCGGGCACCGGCACCACGACGTCGGCCGTCGACGCGCTGCTCGCGCGCGAGCATCCGGCCGAGATTGGTGCGAACCTCGTTCACGCTCTTGCCGAACACGTAGCTGTCGGGCCGCGCGAAGTAGACGTGCTCGAACACGCAGTGCGCGAGCGGCGCCGGCGGAAACGGCCGGATCGAGCGCAGGCCGCCGGCGCTGATGACGAGCACTCTCGCCGGGCTCGACGTCGCGCACGTAGGTCGCGCCGATCAGGTCCATCGCGCAGGTTTCGGAGCAGACGACGTACGCATCGCCGAGGCGGCCCAGCGCCAGCGGCCGGAAACCGTGCGGATCGCGGATGGCGATCAGCTTGTCCTGCGTCAGCATCACGAGCGAGAACGCGCCCTGCACCTGCGACACCGACTCGACGATCGCGTCGTCGACGGTGGCGTGCCTTCGATCGCGCGTAGAGATGGAGCACGACCTCGGTGTCGGTGCTCGGACTGGAAGATCGAGCCCTGGCGGACGAGCATCGTCGCGCAGCTCGCTCGGCGTTCACGAGGTTGCCGTTGTGGCAGATCGCAATCTGGCCGTGCGCGCAGTCGATCAGGATCGGCTGCGCGTTCGAGCAGCTGGCTTTCGCCGGCGGTCGAGTAGCGGACGTGGCCGATCGCGATCGGCCCGGGCAGCTGCGACAGCGTTGTCGCTGTCGAAGGTGTCCGCGACGTAGCCCATCGCCCGCGAGACGCGGATCTTGCTGGTCGATCGGACGCGGCGATGCCGGCGCTCTCCTGCCCGCGGTGCTGCAGCGCGTAGAGCCCGAGGTAGGTCATGTTGGCCGCTTCGGGATGTCCGAAGATGCCGAAGACGCCGCACTCGTCGCTTGAACTTGTCGAACATCATGCCACCTGTACGGCATGAAATACCGTTCGATCGCGGATGTCCAGATCCGCTCGCGCTCGCCCACCGCAACGTCGATCGCGAACTCGCCCGCCAACCGATACGCGCAGCTGGTGTCCGCCGGTCTGCCCGATGCACCTTCGCCGGCACTCCGTCGCGGCGCGCGTGCTCAGCACCGTCTGACGCGCGATCGGCGCGGCCGAGACGACGACGCGTGACGCCGACTCGCCGAACAACGCCGCTGCGCGGTTCACGGCGTCGACGTTCGCGCCGACCGATAGCCGCGTCGATCGCGACGTCCGCGCCGATGCCGCCGGTGTCGAAGCAGCACTCGGCGAGGGTCACCGCCAGCGCCGCCGTCCGAACAGTCGTGCGCCGACTCGCACGAGCCGATCGGCCGGCGAGCGCTGCGATCAGAGTCCTGCAGCGCGCCGCTCGGCACTCGAGGTCGAGTTGCCGGCGGCACGCCGCGCACGACCGTAGACCACCTTCAAATACTCGCTGCCGCCGAGCTCGCCGCGGTCCGTCGCCGAGCAGAATGATCGCGTCGCCCGGACTCGCTGGAACCGTCGCGCGTCGACGACGCGATCGGCGTGCTCGAGCAGCCCGACGACGCCGATGATCGGCGTCGGATAGATCGCCTTGCCGTCGGTCTCGTTGTAGAGGCTGACGTTGCCGCCGGTGATCGGCACGTCGAGCGCGCGGCAGGCCTCGCCGATCCCTTCGACCGCCTTGCGCGAACTGCCACATGATCGCCGGCCGTTCGGGGTTGCCGAAGTTGAGGCAGTTGGTCGCGCCGAGCGGCCGCGCGCCGGCGCACGCGACGTTGCGCGCCGCCTCGGCGACGGCGAGCATCGCGCCGCGCTACGGATCGAGGTAGCAGTATCGGCCGTTGCCGTCGACCGACATCGCCAGCGCGCGATCGGTGCCCTTGATCCGCACGACGCCGGCGCCGAGGCCCGGCAGGTTGATGGTGTTGGTGCGGACCATGTGGTCGTACTGGCGGTAGACCCAGCGCTTGCTCGCGATCGTCGGCGAGCCGAGCAGCGCGCGCAGCGCGTCGTGGTCGCGCGTGCGCGCGTCGCGTGCCGGCAGCTGGTCGAGATCGAGCTGCTGCACTTCGGCGCAGATAGTCCGGGCTCGCTCATCGGACGCCGATAGACCGGCGCTTCGTCCGTCAGCGCGCGATTCGGGATCTCGGCGACGACCGTGCCGCGGTCCTTCACGCGCAGGAAGCCCGTCGTCGGTGACCTCGCCGATGTGCACTGCATGGAGATCCCATTTCTCGAAGATCGCGCTCGACCTCGGCCTCGCGCCCGCGCTTCACGACGAGCAGCATCCGCTCCTGCGACTCGGACAGCATGATTTCGTACGGCGTCATGCCGGTCTCGCGCTGCGGGACCAGCGACGACGTCGATCTCGACGCCGGCGCCGCCGCGCGATCCCATCTCGGTCGTCGAACAGGTCAGACCGGCGGCGCCCATGTCCTGGATGCCGACGAGCGCGTCGGTCTGCATCACCTCGAGGCACGCCTCGAGGAGCAGCTTCTCCATGAACGGATCGCCGACCTGCACCGCCGGCCGCTTCTCCGCTGACTTCTCGTCGAACTCCGCCGACGCCATCGTCGCGCCGTGAATGCCGTCGCGGCCGGTCTTGGCGCCGACGTAGTACACGGCGTTGCCGACGCCCGACGCGACGCCCTTGATGATGTCGGACGCCTTGGCGATGCCGAGGCAGAACACGTTGACGAGCGGGTTGCCGGCGTACGACGGCTCGAAGCGCGATTTCGCCGCCGACGGTCGGAATGCCGATGCTGTTGCCGTAGCCGGCGATGCCGGCGACGACGCCTTCGAGCAGCCGGCGCGTGCCGGGCGCGTCGAGCGATCCGAACCGCAGCGAGTTCAGCAGCGCGATCGGCCGCGCGCCCATCGTGAAGATGTCGCGGATGATGCCGCCGACGCCGGTCGCCGCGCCCTGGTACGGCTCGATGAACGACGGGTGGTTGTGCGACTCGATCTTGAAGACCGCCGCGAGCCCTTCGCCGATGTCGACCGCGCCGGCGTTCTCGCCCGGGCCCTGCAGCACCTGCGGGCCCTCGGTCGGCAGCGTCTTGCAGGTGGACGCGCGAGCTCTTGTAGCTGCAGTGCTCGGACCACATCACCGAGAAGATGCCGAGCTCGGTCAGATTCGGCTCGCGGCCCAGGAACGCGACGATGCGGTCGTATTCGTCGCGCTTCAGCCCGTGGCGTTCGAGCACCTGCGGATCGATCATGGCTCCGACGGCTCGGACGGCGCCTGCTCGACACTACGCCGTCGCCCTACTTCAGTAGCGCGAGCCTTCAGGCCGACGCGAGTCGAACGATCATGGAATCGAATATCACCGGCCGTCCACGCTGCCGAGCAGCGACTCGCACGCCCGCTCCGGATGCGGCATCATGCCGACGACGTTGCGCGCCTCGTTGCAGATGCCGGCGATCGCATGCAGCCGACCCGTTGGGATTCGCACGCGTCGTCGCTGCCGGCCCTGCGGATCGGTGTAGCGGAAGCACGACCTGGCGATTGGCCTCGAGCCGCGCGATCGTGTCCGGCGGCGCGAAGTAGTTGCCTTCGCCGTGGCCGATCGGAATCCGCAGCACCTGGCCGGGACGCGCCGCGCCGTGAACGGCGTATCGGTCTGCTCGACGCGCATGTGGACGTGCTCGCAGCTGGAACTTCAGGCCGCGGTTGCGCAGCATCGCGCCCGGCAGCAGACCCGCTTCGAGCAGAATCTGAAATCCGTTGCAGATGCCGAGCACGGGACCGCCGCGGTCGGCGAAGGCGGCGACCTCTCGCATGATGCGGCGAGAAGCGCGCCATCGCGCCGGTCCGCAGGTAATCGCCGTGGGCGAAGCCGCCCGGCAGGATCACGACGTCGGCGCCCTTGAGATCCGTGTCCTTGTGCCAGAGGTACTCGGCGTCCTGGCCGAAGACGATCGCTTGCGGCGTGATACGCGTCCTCGTCGCAGTTGCTGCCGGGGAACACGACGACGCCAAATCGCATGTCAGTCCACCTCGATGCGATAACTCTCGATGACCGGATTCGCCAGCACCTTGTCGGCGACCTCCGCAGCCAGCGCTTTCGCCTGCGCCGGCCTCGGTCGGCGGCCAGGTCGAGCTCGAAGTACTTGCCTTGCCGGACGTCCGGCGACGCCGCCGTAGCCGAGCGAGTGCAGGGCGTCCGCGATCGTCTTGCCCTGCGGGATCGAAGACGGACGGCTTGAGCGTGACGAAGACTCGCGCGCGCATGCGGTTAGGCCCTCACGGAGGTTGAAAGACGCGATCGAAGATGTGGTCGACGTGCTTCAGCTGCTCGTCGAGATCGAACGCGCGCTCGATCTCGGCGGCGGTCAGCACGCGCGACACGTCGGCGATCGGCCAGCAGCAGCGCCTTGAAGTCGCGCTGCTCGTCGAACGAGCGCATCGCGTTGCGCTGCACCCACTCGTACGCCTGCTCGCGCGACACGCCTTTCTGCGCGAGCTCGAGCAGCACGCGTCCCTGAAAACACGACGCCGCGCGAGCGATTCAGGTTCTCGCGCATCCGGTCGGCGATAGACGACCATGCCGCGCACGATCCGCGTGAAGCGGCGCAGCATGTGATCGAGCGCGATGAAACTGTCGGGCAGGATGACGCGCTCGACCGGACGAATGCGAGATGTCGCGCTTCGTGCCACAGCGCGACGTTCTCGAGCGCCGCATGCGCGTTGCCTCGAATCAGCCGCGCCAGGCCGACGATCTGCTCGCAGCCGATCGGGATTCCGCTTGTGCGGCATCGCGGACGAGCCCTTCTGCCCCTTCCCGAACGGCTCCTCGACCTCGCCGATCTCCGTCTTCTGCAGGCCGCGGATCTCGAGCGCGAACTTCTCGAGCGACGCGGCGGTAATCGCCAGCGCCGCCATCAGCTCGGCGTGCCGGTCGCGCTGGATCACCTGCGACGCGACCGGCGCCGGCGCTCGAGCCCGAGGCGCCGGCAGACGTCGGCCTCGATCGCCGGCGGCACGGTGCGCGAAGGTGCCGACCGCGCCGGACAGCTTGCCGACGCTGATCGCTCGCCGGCGCGCCCGACGCGATCGCTCGCGTCGCGGCCGACCTCGGCAAACCACAGCGCGAGCTTCAGGCCGAAGGTCATCGGCTCGGCGTGCACGCCGTGCGTCCGGCCGATCATTGGCGTGCCGTCGATGCTCGATCGCGCGGTCGCGGATGGCGTCGCCGAGCTGCCTCGAGATCGCGCGAGGATGACGTCGCACGCCTCGCGCATCTGCAGCGCCTGCGCCGTGTCGATGACGTCCGACGAGGTCAGGCCGAAGTGAATCCAGCGCGCCGATGGCCCGACGTTCTCGGCGACGGCCGTCGTGAACGCAATGACGTCGTGCTGCGTGGTCTGTTCGATTTCGTCGATGCGCGCGATGTCGAAGGCGCCGCGCTCGCGGATGTCGCGCGCGGCGTCAGGCGGTACGATGCCGGCCGCCGCCATGGCTTCGGCGGCGGCGGTCTCCACGAGCAACCACGTCTCGTACCGGCGCTGGTCGCTCCAGATCCGCCCCATCTCTGGGTGGGTGTACCGAGGAATCATCTAATCGAGGTCGAGCCGCTCCCGTGGAATCTGCAATCCGTTCACGTTGCCGAGCACGGTCGCCGCAAGAGATCCATTCTGAAAGAGATCGGTCGCCACCCGCTGCACGTCGCGCGTCGTGACCTGTTCGATGCCTTGCAGCGTCTCGTCCAGGCCAAACTGTCGATCGAAGTAGATTTCCTGCCGGGCGAGGTGCGACATCCGGCTCGCGGTGTTCTCGAGGCTCAGCATCAGGCTGCCCTTGAGGTGATCCTTCGACCGCTGCAGCTCCGCTTCCGGCACGGCCGTCTGCTTCACGCCGCGCAGCTCTTCGACAATCAGGTCGATGACCTCGCCAACGGCCTCGTTCGAGCAGCCCGCATAGACGGTGAATGAACCCGCGTCGCGGTAGGCGCTGAGCCCGCTGAAGACCGCGTAGGCCAGACCGCGCTTCTCACGCACGTTCTGGAACAGGCGAGAGCTCATCGATCCGCCCAGCAGCGGTGTTGAGCACGTAGCTCGAGTAGCGGTCGTCGTGGTTCTGCGGATAGCTGCCGACGCCGAGACAGAGGTGACTCTGTTCCAGCTCCTTGTTGCGCACGAGAATCTTCGGGACGACGCGGGCGCCTGGTCGCGACGCGGGTTCGCCCGGCTGTACGAGCGTGCCGAACTTCTCTCGACCAGCTCGCGCACGCGCGTCGTGCTCGAGGTTGCCGGACGGCCGACACAATCAGGTTTTTCGCCGTGTAGACGTTCTTGAAGTAGTCGCGCAGCAGCTCGGCGTTGAACGACTCGACGGTTTCCTTGGTCCCGAGAATCGGACGGCCCAGCGGATGGTTTTCCCAGAATCCCTGCGTGAACAGCTCGTGCACGAGGTCGTCCGGCGTGTCCTCGACCATCTTGATTTCTTCGAGGACGACCTTCTTCTCGCGCTCGATGTCGTCGGGGCTGAACGCCGGATTGCGGACGATGTCCGACAGAATGTCGATGGCGAGCGGCAGGTGCTCGTCGAGCACCTTGATGTAGTAGCTGGCGTATTCCTTCGCGGTGAACGCGTCGAGCTGCCCGCCGATGGAGTCGATGGCCTGGGCGATGTCTTCGGCGGTGCGCGTCGCCGGTGCCCTTGAACAACATGTGCTCGACGAAATGCGCGATACCGCCGCGCTCGGCCGATTCGTGGCGCGATCCACGGGTCAGCCATACGCCGATGCTGATCGAACGGACCTGCGTCATCCGCTCGGTGAGAATCGAAGGCCGTTATCGAGAACGTCTCTGACTATCGGTGAATTCTGCAATCTTGGAGAACGCCGCAAAGCGTTGTGCGAGAAGGGATTACAAGCGCGAAAAGACATTATAGCATGGTAAGCTGCGATCGTGACCGGCAAGGAACCACGTCGCCCCGATCTCGCGGAGCTGGAACGTCCGGCGCTCGAAGCGGCGCTCGTCGAACGCGGCCAGGACGCGTTCCGGGGCGACCAGATATTCCCGCTGGATCCACCGCCGCGGCGTGACCGATGTCGGGGCAATGACCGACCTTCCGCTGGACCTTCGCGCCGTCGCCTGCGGACGAGTTCGTTCTCACGCCCACGCTGGCGCATCGCGAGAAGTCGTCCGACGGCACCGAGAAGTTTCTCCTGCGGCTCGCCGACGGCCGCCAGATCGAATCGGTGTTCATCCCGGACACGCCGTCGATGACGTTCTGCATCTCGACGCAGGTCGGGTGCGCGATGGCATGCGCCTTCTGCCTGACCGGAAAATGGGGCTCGTCCGGAATCTGACGGCGGGTGAAATCGCTGGACAGGTGCGGGTGCTGACGGCGGCGCTCGCCATGCGCGACACTACCTTCAACATCGTCCTGATGGGAATGGGCGAACCGCTCCACAACTATGACGAGACCATGAAGGCGCTGCGCATCCTTGCGGATCCGCAGGGCTTTGCGCTGCCGCCGAGGCGCGTGACGCTCTCGACCGTCGGACTTCCTGCCGGCGCTCGAACGGTTGGCGTCCGAGCCCGTCATGCCGAACCTCGCCATCTCGCTGCACGCGCCGACCGATCGGCTCCGCGGCGAACTGGTCCCGCTCAACAAGAATGTACGGTGTCGCCGAGATCATCGCCGCGTGCCAACGATTCCCGCTGCAGAAGCGCCGCAGGATTACGTCTCGAGTACGTGCTTCTGGCGGGCGTGAACGACTCGCCGCAGGACGCGCGGCTGCTGGCGAAGCTCCTGGCGCGAGTGAAATCGAAGGTCAACCTGATTCCGCTCAACGCGGCGCCGGGATTCCGTTCGAGCGGCCGTCCGACGAGGCGGTGAATCGCTTCGCGAAGATCCTCGCGGATGCCGGGGCTTGATCGTGTCGGTGCGCAAGAGCCGCGGCCGCGACATCCGCGCGGCATGCGGCCAGCTGATTGTCGAGGGTCAGAACAAATCAGCCGCGCAGCAGCTCGCCGTCATCATGTGAGGTGACGCGCACGACGACCCATTGGTTGCGCGGCAGGCCGGGCGGAATGCGCAGCTTCTGATAGTTCCCCGTCACCGACCAGCGAACCGTCCTCGAGCGTCAACGCTCGATGGGTGGTGCCGACCTGCGAATCCCGGAATCGATGCCGTCAATCGCCCGCCGATCTCGCGCACTCCGGCGGCCTCGCTCGCGGATGACCGCACCTGACACCTTGCCACTCATCGTCGATGCCGCCGTCCCGGGTCGATCGGAATACGGGGAAGACGTGAAGGTGCGTCAGGGGCGAGCCTTCGAGGTACGACGCCAGCTGCTCGAAGTCATCGTCCGTCTCGCCGGGGAACCCACGATGATGTCGGATCCGATCGACGCGTGCGGCAAGGCGCGCGCGAATGTCGTCGACGAGCGCCGAGTAGTACTCGATCGTGTAAGGCCGGCGCATGGCCGACAGCACCCGGTGACTCGCGTGCTGCAGCGGCAGGTGGAAGTGGGGCGCGAACGACGGCGAGCCTCGCAACGAGGTCGACGATTTCCTTCGAGCAATCCATCGGCTCGAGCGAGCTGATGCGGAAGAGCACGCGCTCGGCTGAGAGCCTCGCGCGCCAGCCGCTCGAGACGCTCGAGAAGCTCGATGCAGGGAACCCGGCGGACCGAGATCGCGGCCGTAGGACCCGAGGATGGACGCCGGTCAGCGCGATTTCCTTGAAACCGGAGGCGGCGACACGCTCGACTTCGCGCAGCAGATCCTGAACCGGGACGCTTCGCGGCCGGCCGCGGGTCGATGGAATGATGCAGTGCGAGCAGGGCTCGGCACAGCCGGTCTGAACGCGCAGCGTGAATGCGGTCCGGCCCGGCGACGCCCGGTCCGATCGTGCGCGCCGCATGGGCCGTCGCCACCTCCGAAAAACTGCAACCGCAGAGCTTCCGCAAAGATCGCAGGAAAACGTTTTTCCCGGCGTGTGTCCTGCGTTCCTGCGGTTTGTCTGTTGAGAACAGACAGCAGACGCGGCTTGTCGTCGTTCGGAAACGACCTGCACCACATCCGGAAGCGCGGCAACTTCGTCCGGCCGCCGCGTCGCGTAGCAGCCGGTGACGACAATGCGCGCGCGAGGGATTGTCGCGAGCGATGCGTCGAATCGTCTGACGCGCGCCTTGATCCGGAAGTCGCCGATCACCGAGCAGGTGTTGACGATCACCACATCTGCGGTCCGCGAGCGACCGACTCGGCACCGCGGCGCGCAGCTTCTCCTCGAAGCCGAGCGAGTCGGCCTGATTGACGCGGCACCCGAAGGTGATCACGGAAATCAGCTTCCACAGCGCCTTCTTCCCGATATCGCGGCGATACTGCATCCCGTCGAAGGAAATCTGTTCGACGCCGGCGCATACGCCCGCGCGATCGCTCGCAGCGAGTAGTGCTGCCGCGGCCGACGACTGTCAGCACCACGACCGCCAGCGGTCACGAGACTACCGCCGCGGATGCGTGGTGCCGGCGTGATAAACGGCGACATCCGGCAGCGCTTCCGCGCGATCCACGCCCTGAATCGGACGGCCGGATTCAGACGACTCCGGATAGCCGCGCGAAGCGAGCACGACCCCGCGAGACGCGTCGTGCCACGGCGCACGGCGCTGTGTCGAAGAGCTCCGCCGGCCGCAGCCGCGAGAATCGGCACGAGCGGCTCGTCGATCAGCGGCAGCACGACTTGCGCCTCCGGATCGCCCAGCCGCACGTTGAATTCGATGACTTTCGGGCCGTCCGACGGTGAGCATGAGGCCGACGTAAAGGAACCCGCGGAACGGATGACCCTCGGCCGCCATTCCGGCCAGCACCGGATCCACGATCTCCCGCATCACCCTGACTTCAAGGGCGGCGTCGAACAACGGACTCGGCGCGAACGCGCCCATTCCGCCGGTATTCGGACCCCGATCGTCGTCGAAGATCCGCTTGTGATCCTGCGCCGATCCGATCGACAGCGCGCGGGTGCCGTCGCAGATAAGGAAGAACGAGACTTCGGGACCGCTCAGGCATTCCTCGATCACCGAGCCGCTCGCCGGCGCCGCCGAATTTCCGGTCAGCCATCGCCGCCACGATGGCCGCGCTCGGCGGCTGAACGCGTCGTCCGCAATCACGACGCCTTTCCCGCGGCGAGCCCGTCCGCCTTGAGCACCACGGGGAACCCGAAGGCGCCCTCGTGAATCTGCGCAGCGCACTATCCAGCGACTCAGCGACGTGAAAGCGCGCGGTCGGCACGCGCGTGGCGCGCCATGAAGCGCTTTCGCAAACGCCTTGCTCGATTCGAGGCGTGCCGCGGCTGCAGTCGGACCGAAGAGCAGCCGTCCGTCTGTCGCGAAGCGATCGGCGAGTCACCAGGCTCAACGGCAAGCTCGGGCCCGACGACGGTCAAGTCGATCCGTTCGGAAGCGGCGAGCTCGGCGACCGCCGCCACGTTCGTGCAGATCGATCGAGATGGTGCGGGCGACGCGCGCTAATTCCAGGGTTTCCGGGCGCCGCCAGCATCGTCTCGGATTCGGGGTCGCGAAGCAAGCCGGGCGACCAGCGCGTGTTCGCGCGCGCCGCTGCCGAGAACCAGAACTCTCATCGTCTGAATGACTTAGGGCGTGTGACGCGCTGCACGGCGAGGCGGCGCGCGGGGACTATTTCGTTGACCTTGACGTGGGATTGCGCCTAGAATCCGCGTTTACCTGTGATAGCCTAGCATATTTGGTTATCTGGGCATTTTGCCACCCGTGAAGGGGGTGTTGGTCGCGTGGCTGAAGTCAAAATCCAGGAGGGCGAATCGATCGAAAGCGCTCTCCGTCGGTTCAAGCGGAAGGTTCAGCAGGAAGACATCATCAAGGATATCAAGAAGCATTCCTTCTATCTGAAACCTGGGGACAAACGACGAGCAAAGCAGGCGCTCGCGCGCAAGCGCAATCGCAAGAAGCTCCGGCGCGAATCGGAAGTAGACCGACCCGGACGAGGTAGCGACCGATGGAGTTCCAAGACAGGATCCTGAGTTGCGTGGACTGCGGCGCGGAGTTCATCTGGACGGCGGGAGAGCAGCAGTTTTTCGCCGACAAGAACTTCAAGAACGAGCCAAAGCGGTGCAAAGCCTGCAAGGGCAAGCGCGCCGCGCGTCCGGCCGGCGGCGGGATGTCGCCGTGAGCGAGTGGAAACTCATGACCAGCGTGCTCGGCCTGCGGCAAGGAAACGACCGTGCCGTTCAAGCCGACGCAGGGGCGCCCGGTCTTCTGCAAGGAATGCTTCCAGTCCCGGAAATTCGCCGGTGCTGGCGGCGTCTAGCGGCGATCACTCCAGCGTCGTCGCGCGCCGTTCGACCTCAATCAAAATCCGGGTGTGTTAAGCTCACATCGCATATATCTGGAGTGTTTCCATGCAGATCGACGAACGGATGGTGGGCGACGTAGTGGTGCTCGACCTGAAGGGCAAGATTACCCTGGGCGAAGGCGACGAGTTGCTCAAGGACAAGGTCAACAGCCTCGTCAACCAGGGTCACGAAGAAGATCGTCCTCAACCTCGCCGGCGTGCCCTACATCGACAGCGCGGGCCTCGGCGAAGTCGTCCGCACCTACACCACGGTGAGCCGGCAGGGCGGCAGCCTCAAGCTGCTCAACCTGACCAAGCGCATCGACCGATCTGCTGTCGATCACCAAGCTGCTGACCGTGTTCGAGACCTACGAGAACGAGAACGACGCCGTCCGGAGTTTCTGCTGCATCGGCCAAGGTCTAGCCCGACCCGCGTTCTCGAGACGGACCGCCGCGCTTTTAGATGGCGCGCACCACTTCTTCATCCTCCGTGGCGTCACCCGATACTTCGGTCAACGAAGTATCGGGTCGCCCATCGGCCTCCAGCTGTTGACCTCTCTCCGTCCGAGGCAGTGGACGAAGAACCTGCTGGTCTTCGCGGGTCTGCTGTTCGGACGACGGCTGGACGATCCGCGCGCCATCGTCGCCGCCCTCGCGGCCTTCGCCGTGTTCTGCTTGCTGTCGGGCGTCGTCTACATCGTCAACGACATCTCGGACCGCGACAGCGATCGACGCCATCCGCTGAAAGCGCCGGCGGCCGATCGCCGTCGGGAGCGCTGCCGGTGAAAACCGCGCGTCGGCGGCAGCGGTCGTGATCGGCGCCGTCGCACTGGCTGGCGCGGCGCTGCTCGGCCTGCCGTTCGCGTTGCCGTCACGCGTCGCCTATCGATTCTCCAGTCGCTCTACTCGGATCCGCTCAAACACATCGTGATCATCGACGTGCTGACGCTGGCGATCGGATTCGTGCTGCGCGCGGTGGCGGGCGCGGTCGCGGTCAACGTCGAGATCAGCCGCTGGCTGCTGGTCTGCACGATCCTGCTGGCGCTGTTCATGGCGCTGGCGAAGCGGCGGCACGAGATCGTGCTGCTCGCCGACGGCGCGGCGAGCCATCGGCCGATTCTCGGCGAATACAGCGCCTATCTGCTCGATCAGATGATCGCGGTCGTCACCGCGTCCACGCTTGATCGCCTACGTCTTCTACACGATCAGTCCCGAGACGCAGGAAAGTTCGGCACGCCACTGGCTCGGGCTCACGATTCCCGTTCCCGCTCTACGGGATTTTTCGGTATCTGTATCTCGTCCACAGGCGCGACGGCGGCGGCAGCCCGTCGGAGCTGCTCCTGACCGATCGCCCGCTGCTCGCCTGCGTGGCGCTGTGGGCGCTGGCCGTGGCCGCTGATCATCTACCAGCCATCATGAGATGCGGCCGCGCTGAAAGCTGACAGCTGCTTATGCCCGAATTCAACGTTCGCTCCGACTCGGTGAACGTCGAGCAGATCATGGAGCAGATCCGCGCGCGCATCCGCGAGAAGCGCGGCGTCGACTACACCGAGGAGCAAATCCGCGAGCTGGCGGCGGTGAAGCTCGAGAAGTTTCTCGATCCGCGCGGCGTCCGATCCGATCTGCTGGATCAGTTCAGAAAGGCGCATGCCGGCATACGAGCCGCCGGTCCTGCCGAACTACAGCTTCGAGTCGGACACGCTGTTCGAGTCGCACCGCGGCATCATCCGGTTCTTCCGGAAAGCTGTTTCACCCGCTGCTCAAGCTGTTTCGTTCAATCCGAACCCGCTGATTCGCGCGCTGAACATCCAGGCGCAGCTGAACACGATGTACGCGGAGCGCGAAGCGCAGCGCGAGTCGTCGCGTCGCGCGATGGATCAGCTGTACTACGAGCTGATCCACAACCTGGTCCTGGAGCTGACCGCGGACCGGGATCGAGGTCAAGAACCTGAAGATGCGCGTCGAGTCGCTCTCCAGCCGGCTCGAGTTCAACGAACGCGCGCGCGCGCGCGCTCGAGAGCGCCGTCGTTTACAAACCCTCGGAGGAGGAGCGCCCGTCGCGGCCGTCGCCACCGGCAGCGCGGCCGCGTCACCGCCGGCTGCGCCGACGACGCCCACAGCCGCAGACGCCATCGCCCGCAGCGCGCCGCACCCGCAAGGCGAGCGTACCGCCGGAAGGACCCGGTCAGCGCAGCCGGCGACGTCGGCGACGACGAGGCCGGCGTGGCGAGCAGCCCGGTCGCCGGGCAGTTTGGCTCGCCAGGCGGGTCGCCGCAGCCGGCCATCGGCGCCACTGACGGGTCGACGGAAGCTGGTCCGGAGACGTCCGCCGTCGCGCCCGCCGATCCAGGCGCGGCTTCGGCGAGGCCCGGCTTCGCGGCGCCAGATCCCACCGCCGCTCCGGCGAGGCAGCCTGCACCGGCGAGACGGCGCAGCCGTAGCCCCGACGACGAGGAAGACGATGGGCCGGACGACGGCGCGCCGGACACGGTGGCGCGAGTCCGCACGGGCAGTGAAAGTCGCGGTCGTCGTTCAGCGCTACGGCAGCGGTCAGTCAACGGCGGCGCGCGAGCTGCACGCGCGCTACATCGCGGAGCGCCTGCGCGCGGCACGGCGAGGTCGAGGTCCTGACCACCTGCGCCACCGACTACGTCACGTGGCGCAACGAGCTGCCGCCGGAGTCGAGCAGGTGAACGGCGTGTCGGTTCGCCGTTTTCCCGTGAAGCACGAACGCGATCCGCGCGTGTTCGGCCGGCGGTCGGAACGCGTCTTCGCGCAGCGCCACTCGCATCGGCGACGAGCTCGACTGGCTCGACGCTGAAGGGCCGACGTCGCCGGCGCTGGTCGATCACATCGGCAGGCATGCCGGCGACTACGACTTCTGCCTGTTCTTCAGCTATCGCTACTATCACGCGTATCTACGGCGCGCGGGCGGCCGCCGATCGGGCGATTCTCGTGCCGACCGCCGAGCGCGACGCGACGATCGGCCTGTCGATTTTCCATCCGCTGTTCCGCAGCGTCCGCGCGGTCATGTACAACTCGCCGGAAGAGCGCGCGATGATCCAGGCCGTGTCGCGGCAACGAATCGGTGCCGGGCGTGGTCGTCGGCGTCGGCTCCGACGTGCCGCAGCAACCCGCAAGCCGGTCGCTTCCGTCAGAAATACAACGTGCGCGGACCGTTCGCGGTCTACGTCGGCCGCATCGACGAGAACAAGGGCTGCAAGGAGCTGTTCGACTTCTTCGAGGGCTATCTGCAGGATCCGCACGGCAAGCTGTCGCTCGTGCTCGATCGGCAACTCGCTGCTGCCGATTCCACAGCATCCGCGGATCCGCCATCTCGGCTTCCTGAACGACGCGGACAAGTTCGACGCGATGGCGGCCGCCGACGCTGCTGATCATGCCGTCGTACTACGAGAGCCTGTCGATGGTGGCGCTCGAAGCCTGGGCGCTCGGCACGTCCGGTGCTCGCCAACGGGCGATGCGACGTGCTGAAGGGCCAGTGCATCCGCAGCAACGCCGGCCTGCTACTACGACAACGCGCAGGAGTTCGCAGAAACCCTGAAGGCGATCGAGCAGAATCGCTGGCTGAGCGGGACGCTCGGCCGGAACGGCCGGCAGTTCTTTCGTGAGCACTACGATTGGCCGGTCATCGAGCGGAAGCATCCTCGACATGTTCGACCGGATCCGGACATGCGCCAGCCGCTCGGAGCCATTGAACCGCTTCCCGGCTGGTTCGATCGTCGCCGGCAGGACCGTGCCGGCCGCCGAGGAAGTCCTCGCCAAGCTGCCGACTGGTCCGGTGACGGGCCATCGTCAGCCCGACGGCCGGAGATGGGCGTGATTCGAGTCCACCAGGTGCTCGCCACGCTGGGGTATGGCGACGCGATCGGCCACGAGGTGCTCGGCATCCAGCGGGTCCTGCGGGCCGCCGGCTACGACTCCGAGATCTTCGTCGAGACCGCCGATTCGCGGCTCGAGTCGCTGACGCGCGACTTTCGCGAGCTCGTCGACTTCAGCCATCCCGACAATCTGCTGCTCCACCACTTTTCGCTGGGATCGAAGGCGTCGCGGACAGCCTTCGCGCTGCCCGACCGGATGGCCCTCATCTACCACAACATCACGCCACCGGAGTACTTCGTCGGCGTGCATCGAACGCCGGCGCGTCAGTGCTTTCGCGGCAGGCGCGAGCTGCAGGCGTACGCGAGCCGGTGCGATCTCGCGCTCGGGCGACTCCGGAGTTCAACCGCCAGGACCTCGAAGCGCTCGGGTTTCCACGCACCGCCGTGTTACCGGTGGTACCCCGATTTCTCGCACCTGGACCGCGCGCCGAACTGGCTGGTGGCGCAGCGATTTCGACGACGACTGGACCAACATCCTGTTCGTCGGCCGCGTCATCGCCAACAAGAAGATTGAGAACCTGATTCGCTATTTCCATGCCTACCACACGTCGGTGAACCCTCGATCGCGGCTGCTGATCGTCGGCGCGCAGAGCGGATTCGAGCGGTATCTCGCGTCGCTCCACCAGCTGACGGCGACGCTCGGCGCTTCGCACGTTCACTTCATCGGCCACGTGTCGGACGAGGAGCTGGTGGCGTTCTACGAGCTCGCGCGGATCTGTTTCTGTGCGCCAGCGAGCACGAAGGCTTCTGCGTGCCGCTGGTGGAGGCGTTTTACAAACAGGTGCCGGTGCTCGCGTACGCCGCGACGGCTGTTCCGTCGACGATGGATGGCGCCGGCGTCCTGTTCGACGACACGGATCCCGTTGCACGTGGCGGCGCTGATGGACGCGATCCTTTCGGACGCGGCGCTGCAGGATCGCATCGTCGACGGACAGCTTGCCGCCGTGGACCGCCTGCGCGCGCGCAGGACTTTGCCGGAACGCTGCTCGGGTTCGTCGATCAGATTCTGTCGCGCCCGCGCGCGCCGCAGCCCGCCGTCGCCTTCGATTTCTGGCACCAGTTCGACGCCGCGCAGGAGCTGGAAGAGCTCCGGCTCTATCGCCCGTCGATCTACAAGGCGCTGCCGGACGCCTGATGGTCATCAACCAATGGGTGCCGGCGGCGCACAGGGGCGACGCGATCGGCGACAGCGCACGCCGCGTGCGCGATCTGCTGCGCGGCGATGGGCCACGACTCAGATCTCTACGCGCTGACGATCGATGACGCTGCTGCAGGGCGACGTGCGTCCGTTCGCCGATCCGGCGGCGCGAACGCGGCGACGCTGACGATCTTTCACTACGCCCTGCCCTCGCCGATGACGGCGGCATTCGCGTCGCTGTCACGCGGGCAAGGTGCTGCAGTATCACAACGTCACGCCGGCCAGTCTATTTCTCCGCCTACGACCCGGCGCTGTTCCGCCTGGCGTCGCTCGGCCGCGAGGAGCTGGCGACGCTGGTCGGCCGCGTCGATCTCGCGCTCGGCGACTCGAACTACAACCGGCAGGAGCTGGAGGCGCTGGGCTTCGGACGTACCGGCGTCTTCCCGATCGCGGTCGACACCGGCGCGCGTCACGCGGCCGGTCCATCGGCCCGCGCTCGAGTCGATCCTGGACGACGGGCTGGTCAACTTCCTGTTCGTGGGCCGGATCGCGCCGAACAAGAAGATCGAGGATCACATCCGGCTGGCGGAGCTCTACAAACGCTACGTCGACGCCTACTACCGCTTCATCTTCGTCGGCCGCTACGACGTGGTGCCGCGCTATTATTCGATGATTCGCGCGCTGATGGCCGAGCTACCGGCTGCTGAACGATCGGTTCATCTTCACCGGCGCCGATTCCCGACGAGGAGCTCGCGATCTACTACCGGCACGCCGGCGGTCTACATCTCGCTGAGCGAGCACGAGGGCTTCTGCGTGCCGCTGGTCGAGGCGATGGCCGCCGACGTGCCGGTGCTCGCGTGTTCGGCGGCCGCCGGTCCCTGACACGCTCGGCGGCGCCGGCGTCCAGTTCGCGCCCAAGGATCTCGAATACGCCGCGGAGCTGCTCGGCGCGCTGGCGTTCGACGACGACCTGCGCGACCGGGTCATCGCCGGACAGCGCGCGCCGGCTCGCCGATTTCGGCGACGCGCGCATCACGCGCGAGCTCGCCGCTCTGGTGCAGCAACTCTCGTGAAGCTCGCCTTCATCATCCAGCGCTACGGCGCCGAAGTGCTCGGCGGATCCGAGCACCTGTGCCGGCTCGTCGCCGAGCGCCTGGCGCCGACGCCACGACGTCGAGGTCCTCGACGACGTGCGCGCGCGACTACGTCACCTGGAAGAACGAGTATCCGGAGGGCGCCGGATCGCGTCCGCGGCGTGACCGTGCGGCGGTTCGCCAACGCCGCGGCGCGCGACATCGACGCCTTCAACAGCTACTCGGACTGGATCTTACAGCCAACCCGCACACGCCGCGCCGGACGAGATGGAGTGGCTGAAGCAGCAGGGCCCGTGGTGCCCGAGCCTGATCGAGCACCTGCAGGCGTCATCACCAGCAGTACGACGTGCTGATCTTCTTCACCTATCTCTACGCGCCGACGGTGCTGGGACTCGAAGTCGCGCCGGCGCGCAGCATCCTGGTGTCGACCGCGCACGACGAGCCGGCGATCCGCCTCGAGATCTTCAAGGACGTCTTCAGCAAGCCGGCGGCGCTCTGCTACCTGACCGAGAGCGAGCGCGCAGTTCGTCCACCAGCAGCTTCCCGATCGTCCGCTGCTCGAGGACGTGGTCGGCGTCGGGCGTCGAGATCTGCCGCAGTAGCCAGCCCTACCCGCGCATGCCGGCGACCGGCGCCGAAGAACGAGCTGCCGCGGCGGTCGCCGACGACGCCTCGCGAACCGTGGCGCTCGCGCACCGACGAGGACGGCGCGCGGCTCGCGAGTTTCCGTCGCACCTGATGCACGCGCGGCGCCGTGTTCCGCCGCCGTCACCGCCTCTACGGCCCGATCGTGCTCTACGGCGGGCGGATCGATCCCGGCAAGGGATGCGAGGAGCTGATTCCAGTACTTCAGCGAGTACGTGAAGGAGGGCGGCGACGCGACGCTGGCGCTGATGGGCGCCAAGCTGATGTCGCTGCCGGAAGAGCCGTTCATCCGCTTCGCCGGGCTGCTGTCCGACCGCGAGCGCGTGCAGGCGCTCGAGGCGCGCCACCGTCGTCGTCTGCCCGTCGCCGTACGAGAGCCTGTCGCTGCTGGCGCTCGAGTCGCTGTCGGTCGGCACGCCGGTTCTCGCCAACGCGCGCAGCGCCGTCCTGGTCGAGCACTGCGTCCGCAGCAACGGCGGCCTCTACTACGCGGATCGCGACGAGTTCGTCGAGTGCGCTGAAGCTGCTGGTCGCGCGACGAACGCCTGCGCGCGGCGCTCGGCCGCAACGGCCGCGACTACGTCGCGCCGCAACTACCGGTGGGATGTCGTGCTGGGAAAATACGAGCGGCTGTTCGCGAAAATCAGAGAACGCGCGCTGACGTCTGCGCTGCTGACCTTTGTCGTCGAACGTGCCGGTGTGCGTCGAGCGGCCCGACGACCGTCGGCGACGGGCGCACGCGGCTGCCGACTCCGGCTGACCGGCCGATGGCCGCCTCAGTGCCGTTCGCCAGGCGCTTGCGCCGCGGCCGGATCTCGTAGCGCTTGATCATCTCGTTCAGCGTCGTCGGCTTGATGTGCAGCAGCTCCGCGGCCCGTTTCTGCACGCCGCCGGCGGCCTCGAGCGTCGACTCGATGAGCCGCTTCTCGAAATCGGTGATGACGTCCTTGAACGAGATGCCTTCGGGCGGCACCACGAACTGCGGCATCTGGAAGTTCGGCGCCTTGCGCACGTGATCCGGAATCAGCTCGACGCCGATGCGCGGGCCCGGCGCTCAGCACCACGGCGCGCTCGATGACGTTCTCGAGCTCGCGAACGTTGCCCGGCCAGTCGTACTCGGTCAGCAGGTCGAGCGCGTCCGGCGTCAGCTCGAGTCCGCGCTTGCTGGTTCTCCTCGCCGTACTTTCGAGGAAGTGGTGGACGAGCAGCGGGATGTCGTCCTTGCGATCGCGCAGCGGCGGCAGCTGAATCGAGATGACGTGGAGGCGGTAGAAGAGATCCTCGCGGAACTTCCCTCCTCCATCATCTGCCGCAGGTCGACGTTGGTCGCGGCGATGATGCGGACGTCGACCTTGATCGTCTCCATGCCGCCGAGGCGCATGAAGTCGCGCTCCTGGATGACGCGCAGCAGCTTCGGCCTGCGTCTCGAGCGGGACGTTGCCGATCTCGTCGAAGAAGATGCTGCCCTTGTCGGCGAGGTCGAACATCCCCTTCTTCGGATAGACGGCGCCGGTGAACGCGCCCTTGACGTGGCCGAACAGCGTGGACTCGAGCAGATCCGGCGGCAGGTTGCCCGAGTTCACGGTGACGAACGAGCGCTCGGACCGCGACGAGTTGGCGTGGATCGCGCGCGCGACCAGCTCCTTGCCGGTGCCGCTCTCGCCCTGAATGAGGATCGTCGACCGGCTCGGCGCCGCCTGGATGATCAGGTCGAACACCTGACGCATCCGCGGGCTCCGGCCGATGATGTTCGCGAACTTGTGGTACCGCTCCTGGATGTTCTGCCGCAGGTTGCGGTTCTCGTGCACCAGCCGCGCGGCGCTCCATCGCGTTGCGGACGACGACGAGCACTTCGTCGTTCTTGAACGGCTTGGTGATGTAGTCGAAGGCGCCGGCCTTCATCGCCGAGATCGCGCTCTCGACCGACGCGATAGGCGGTGATGATGATGACGGCGAGGTCCTCGTCGATCCGCTTCAGCTCGTCGAGCGTCGCGATGCCGTCCATGCCGGGCATCATGATGTCGACGATCGCCGCGTCGAACGGCGGCGCGCGCGCCAGCTCGAGCCCTTCGGCGCCCGGACGAGGCGAGCGCGCACGTCGTAGCCTTCGCGCGTCAGCAGCGTCTCGAGAATCTCACGCATGATCTCTTCGTCGTCGACGACGAGGATCGTGCCGCGTCGTGAAGTGGCCATATGCGCTTCAGTTCGGCACGCAGCCGGACGCTACGCTGCGCTGCCGCGCGCGACGCTCGGCGACGCGAGCGGCAGGGACAGCGTGAAGCGCGTGCCCTGCCCGACCGCGCTGTCGCAGTGAATCGTGCCGTCGTGCTCGCGCACGATGCCGTAGGTGATCGACAGGCCGAGGCCGGTGCCGCGGCCGATCGCCTTGGTCGTGAAGAACGGGTCGTAGATGCGCGCGAGCTGCTCCGACGGAATCCCGGAGCCGGTGTCGGCGATTTCGGCGACCGCGCGATCGCCCTCGATCGCGCGTCGCCACCGACAGCCAGCCGCCGCGCGGCATCGCGTCGCGGGCGTTGAGGAACAGATTCAGGAAGACCTGCTGCAGCTGGTGCTCGATGCCGAGCACCGTGCACCGGATCGGTCGCGAGCTCGCGGCGCACCTTGATGCTGCCGACCTCGAACTGGTGCTCGAGCAGCGAGAACACGTCGCCGATGACCGCGTTCAGATCCACCTCGATGCGCTCGTTCGACGCGGTGCCGGGACGCGACAGGTTCAGCAGCCCGTTGACGATCTTCGCGGCGCGGAACGTCTGCCGCTCGATCTTCTCGAGCAGCGCGGTCTTCGGATCGCTCGGGTCGGCGCCCTCGAGCAGCATCTGCGTGAAGCTGCGAGATGCCGGTCAGCGGCGTGTTGACCTCGTGCGCCACGCCGGCGGCCAGCAGGCCGATCGACGCCATCTTCTCCGAGATCTGCAGCTGCTCTTCGAGCCGCACGCGATCGGTGATGTCTTCGATGAGCAGGATGCGTCCCGACCACCGACGTCGTCGCCCGATGGCGTTCTGCAGCGGGACCTCGGTGGCGTTGACCAGCAGCCGCGCCGAATCGGCCTGTGCGCGACGGCAGCGGCACGCGATAGAGCGTGGCGCCGTACGGATGCTCGTGCCGCGCGGCGCTGCAGCGCCTCGACGAACGGCGCGTCGAACATCGTCCGCAAGCGTGCGGCCGATCGCCGTCGGTCCGCGTCGACGCCGTAGAAAGTCTCGAGCGCGCGGTTCCAGCGCACGATACGCTCTGTCCGCGTCGAACACCACCAGCCCGTCGTCGAGCGACTCGAGGATGTTCTCGTTGAACTCGCGCATGCGGCCGAGCTGCTCGGCCTTCAGGTGGAGCTGCGCGGTACAGCCGGCCGTTCTCGATCGCGGTCGCGACCTGGCCGGCCACGGCGGTCAGGCAGCGCCGAGGTCCTCGCTGTTGAACGGCTCGTCGGTTTCCTTCCGGCCGAGCGCCAGAACGGCGATCGCGCGTCCCTCGAACACACAGGGCACGAAGTAGATACGTCGCCGGCGTCGCGCCAGAACTCCGACTTCCTCCGCCAGGAAACGCGCCGCGGCAATCGGATCGTCGAGCGCGCACCGTGTGGCCGGCGTCGAGCCGCGCTGCATCATCGACGAGTCGCGCGGCAGCGGCGGAACGGCCTGCGCGATATCCGTAATCGCCGATCGCAGTGAAGTCGCCGGCGGCTCGCTGTTCCTGTCGCGCACAGCATCAACGCCATGCGATCGACGACGAGCGTCTCGACGATGCGCGCGACCAGCCGCTGACTCAGCCGCACGACGTCGAGGTCGCTGTTCAGATCGCGCGCGAACGCCACCAGCGCGCGGCGGTAGTCGTAGCGGTCGCGGTAGAACGCCCGGTCGAGCGCGTTCTGCACCGACTCCTTGACCGGCCGGGCCAGCAGCACGACGACTATGGTCGCCAGCAGCGCGATGATCCAGTTGTGCTGATCGGACGTCGCTCGAGACGACGAAGCCGGTGAGCCTTCAGCAGCGCGCATACAGCGCGATGCTGGCGCGCGAAGAATGCGCGTGTAGACGAGCGCCGCGCTTGATGATGACCTCGACGTCGCGCAGCCGGTAGCGACGATCGCACGACGCGAAGGTCAGCGGCACCAGGCCGAGCGGAATCGCCGGTGAGCTGCAAAGGCGAGCGGTGGATCGGCGCCGAGCGCCCACGGCAGCGCGTAGACGAACGCAAAGGGTCCGACGCCCAGCGCGGTGCCCCACGCGATCCAGCGCAGCTGCCGGCGCGCCGTGACCGAGGTGATCTCCCGGAATGCGCGCATCGAACACGACCAGCGCGGCCGCCAGCGCAGACGAACAGATAGACCGGTTCAGCGCGGTCGAGCAGACTCGATCGACGTCGAGAACAGCAGTCCGGACAGCTGATCCATCGCGACCGCGCGGCGACGGCCACGACACGCGCGCCGCGCCAAGCGCCAGCGCCGGCAGATAGCATCAGCGGCAGCAGCCATCGGTGCGGCCGACTCGCCGGATTCGCGTCGACGTCGCGGACGCTCCGGGAAACACGAGCGTGAAATGCAGCAGCAGCGGCGGCAGCAGCGCGAACGCGATCGCGTCGCCCCAGTAGAAGATCCAGTCCAGCCGATCGAGCGACCGTTGAACGAGAAAGCTGAACGACGCCGAAGAACGCGACGCACAGCCAGAAGAAGTGCAGCGTCGCCTGATCGTCGAGGCCGGCGCAGCCGGACCGACGCGCCGACGAGCAGCGTGAAGAGCCCGACCGCCGGCGAGCACGAAATACATCGAGCCGCCGCGCGGCGCCGGCGCGAGCGAGACCTGAGCGCCTGGCGCGTCCCGAGTCGAAGCAGCGAATACAAGAGCGCGTGAGCCCGCCGTGACCGCCGATGATGGCAGGTCGGCGACGTCGGCCGCGTGTCTGAACCGGCTGCGCCGTTGACCGCGACGCAGGACGTCGCCGCGTTCGGATCCCCGCCGCCGCGCCGCAGATCCGGCGCGACCTCGATGCGCGTCAACGACCTTCGGTGCGCGCGTCCCCACAGCACACCGTCTTCGACGCTCGTGCCAGCGCGCAGTATCGCGCGCGATGTTCGCGAGACCGAGCGTCAGCGAGCAACGACAACGACCGTGCACCGCAAACAGGGCGCGACCCCAGCGCGAACCAGTGATCTGTCCGTAGACGGTGTCATCGGACACACTATGCCGGCCGATCGAGATAGCAAAGCCTATTCCTAGACTCCACGGCGTGACATCATCGCCTAACTAACTGATAAAGTATAGCTTTTATCGTTTCGCCCGGCACCCAGAAACAGTCGCAAGACTCCAAGCATACGGACATCGCATTTCAAGATTCTGGATCGACGGCGGCTGGGGATGCCGCGCACCTGGCGTCGACTAGAACTTCAGCGTCAGACCGCCGACGATGCGCTTCGGGCGGGTGCACGACGAGCAGCTCGTCGTACATCGATTGATCGGGGCGGTCGTCGCGGAAGAAGTTGCGCACCGCGACCAGCATCTCCCATTTGGCGCTGCTGAAATCCATGAACGGCAGCGACTGACGCACCTGCACGTCGAAGCGCGCATCGAGCTCGGCTGATCGGCCGTCAGCGACTGATGCGGCTGCGCTGCGTCGGCGCGCGAACGCCGTTGCTCACGCGATAGAGCACGACGACGCGCGTCGACGTTTCGGGCACTTCGGTTTCGATCGACGTCGACGACGTCGTGAATGCGCTCGGCGCTGCGGACGCGCCGACGGCGCGACGAGCAGCAGTACGCCGATGTCGGCCGATGTCGTCGACTGCGCGCTGCGTCAGCGAGCATCTCGACCGAGCCGTGGACGCGGCTCGGCAATCGCCGCGCGAACGCCGGCGCTCACGACCGGATCGCGCGCGACGTCGCCGGTGTTGCCGACGAAGTAGTGGCCGAGGGCCGCCGTGGCGCTCCGGCATGTCGACACCGAACAGCGTGACCAGTTGATCGCTCGACGCGCTGCCGGAAGGCGCGAATCGACACCGTCGCCGACGCGATGTCGCGCTCCATCTCGACTTCGACGTGGTTGGTGCGCTCGGCGTCGAGCGGCCGGCCGGTCATGACGGACGAGAACGTCCGCTGCGGCGGCAGCCAGATGCCGAGTCGATCCGCGGCATGAACTCTTCGGCGCCCGGCGCGACGCGCGGCTGCGACAGCATGCGTGCTGATCGCGGAAGTGTTCGGCCGGCTGCGAGCGTCAGCGCGACGCGCGGGCTGAGCAGGCTGTCGACCGTCGAGGTAGTCGTACCGCGCGTAGCGGCCGCCGTAGGTGAGCGTGACGCGCGGCGTAATCGAGAAGGTGTCGAAGCCGTAGAGCGCGCCGGCGTTGCGGCTGCCGTCGGTGACGCTTCGCAGCGCCGCGAAGTTGCCGCCGTCGTAGCGCTGCGTGCTGTACGACAGCCCGATGTCGTAGCGATGCCGCGCCGGCGCGCGCGTCGTGTACTCGCCGGCGACGATCCACGACGCGATGTCGCCCTGCGTCAGCGCCGCGCGCACGGTCCAGTCGGCGTGCTCGCCGACCGGCGCGCCGAGCGCGAGGTAGGCGATGCTGCGGGCGAAGTTGTTCGTCGTGAAAACAGCTGCTGCGGCGTGTCGAACGAACCGGTGGTCAGGAGATTGACCTGACCCGAGAACGGTGCGCTGCGCGAAGAAATTCGTCGCCGTAGACGCGCGGCGATCCGACACGACGCGGCCGAGGAATTCCGGCACCGAACGAGCCGTCGATCCGTTCGGCGTGTCACCGGCGACAGCATGTCGTCGGTGCACGGTCGCGTCCTTCAGGATGCCGCGCCGCAGATGACGCAGCCGCCACGCCAGCTGTCGCCGTGATCGTCCGTCGATCGTTGTCGGCGGTGGTCCCGCCGTGCCGGTCGGCTGGCGCCGCGGCAGCGGATCGATCGATGCGCCGATCGCCAGCCGCGGCCAGCACGGATACGACGAGCGATTGCCGCGGCGTGGCGAGTGCCGCGAGGCGATCGAACGAGACGCAGCGCGCTCGGCCGCACGTCGACGATCTGACCGCGCGACGCGACGAAACCGCTGAGATGCGCGCGGCAGCAGATACGGGCCCGGCGACAGCGTCCGCATCTCGAAGCGTCCCGTGCGATCGGTGACGCGCGACGGCCGATCGAGACTGCCGAGCGCCGACACCATGGCGCCGGCGACCGGCGCGCCTTTCTCGTCCTGAACGACGCCTTGAATCGAGCCCGGCGCCATCGACGCGACATGCGTAACCGCCTGGACCTGCGGCCGCCTGCGCGCGCGCCAGCCGACGCGAACACACAGAAGCAACAGACCGCCGACGCGCCGCGGACGCGTCACTCTGGATCATGCTTCGTCATGTATGCTCCCGGATCGTGGCCCTCGCTGCTACGACGGGCTGACGGTGAAACTGATCTCCCGAGTCAGCGTCTTGTTCGCGATCTTGTCGGTGACCTTGATCTCGAGCCGGTAGTCACCCTCGGGGAACGACGCCAGCGGCACCGCCTGCCCGCTCTGCAGCTGATGGCCGGCCGCGAGGTCGAATTGCGGCGGCAGCGTCTGCGCGTTGCAGGTTCTGCGGATTGGTCTTGTTGAAGAACTTCTCCGGCTGACCGGCGGCTTCTGATAGAAGTGTATTCGACGCTGCACGTCCGGCTTGTTCGTGCTGTCGACCTTCGGGTTGTAGATCAGCATGAAGGTCGACAGCTCGGACTTCTTCGTGAACTTCGTCTCGAGCGCCGGAACGATTTCCATCTCGCCGAGCGCGTACGGACGATCGGCCTGCTGCTGCGGCGTCAGCGGCGCGGGCAGCGGATCGATCCGCTGCGCGACGATCACCGAGCTGGTCGCCAGCTCGCCGTTCCAGAAGTCCGGCACCGTCGACCGTCTGCTTCAGCGACCGACGCCTTCGGCGGCGGCGCGTTCTTCGGCGCCTTGTCGGGCGTCGGCTCTTTGGCGATCGATGTACACGTCGTAGGCTGCCGGCCGGGCACGGTGAACGAGCGCGAGATCCGCATCGGCGTTCTGGCCGCGGCGCACCGGCACGAAGCGCGATGTCTTCGTACGCGTAGTCGGTGCTTCTTCTTGTCTTCTTGTCGTCCTTCTTCTCGTCCTTCTTCGCGTCCGCGGCGGCGGCGCGCGGCGGCGGCGGCGGCGTTCTTCGTGCACGACGCGCCAGTAGAACGCGCACGTTGTTCGCCGCTCGACCTTCGACGGATCGACCGTGACGGTGAACGGCACGTACTCCTTGTTGCCCTGCGCCTTCAACACGTCCTCGCGCACCCACGTCGAGCGCGAGGTCGTTCGGCGCTGGCTGTCCGCGGCGATCCCGTCCACCATCTTGACGATGTTCTGGATTTCCTTGTTCTGCGCGTCCGTCCTTCTTCTTGTCGTCCTTGTTTGGAGGTGCTTGCGCGAGCGACCGCGATCGAAGAAGCGAGGACGACCAGTGCGCAAAAGCGGAAGCACGACGACGCCGCTGTGTCATAAAGCCAATTCTCCCAGAGATAAAAGTCGCAATCGAACAGCCATCATAGGCGTCCGCCTCCGGGCAAGTCAAACCCTTCTGGATGCAGCACTTCAGCCGGGTTTTGGGACTCCAGCGCTGTGCTATCATCCGGCTCTTCGCCCCTTCGATGAAGCTCATCGACGTCTCGGTGCCGCTCGACGCGCACGCTCCCGACCTACCCGGATAACACGCCGTTCAGTCTCGAAGCCCGATCAAGCGTCTGGCCAGCGGCGACAGCTCGAATGTGTCGACGCTGCACATGAGCGCGCACTGCGGGACGCACGTCGACGCGCCGCGGCACTTTCTTCGACGAGCGGGCGGGGACCGAAGCGCTCCCGCTCGACCTGCTGATGGGCCGGGTCCGGGTCATCCAGGTCACCTCGCGCACCGGCATTGCGGCCGAGGATCTGACGCGACCAGATCTTTTCGGAGGACGTGCGGATGCTGATCAAGACGCGCAACTCGCTCCTCTGGGGCACGCCTGAATTCCGGCCCGACTACGTCGGCGTGACCGGAGTCGGGCGCTCGCCATCTCGTCGCGCACGGGATCAAGCTGGTCGGCGTCGACTATCTCTCCGTCGAACAGTTCAAGACGCCGGGCGCGCCCGCGCACCACGTCCTGCTCGGCGCCGGAGCGATTGTGATCGAAGGCCTCAACCTGCGCGACGTCGAGCCCGGCATCTACGATCTCTGCTGCCTGCCGCTGCGCATCGTCGCGATTAGCAATGCAATGCAACCGAACGAAGTACAC